>Ga0255054_10000193_pt1 | contig 34530 bp, 29 predicted proteins | sample JV7_2_23_MG_FD_188634 | JGI IMG/M metagenome (GOLD analysis project Ga0255054, IMG submission 188634) | Seawater microbial communities from Jervis Inlet, British Columbia, Canada - JV7_2_23 | ecosystem: Environmental > Aquatic > Marine > Inlet | place: Canada: British Columbia | collected... | reverse complement strand
AAGCGCGTGGCTCGTCACCACAGACTCTCGGCCTATCGTCTGGATGATTTCACCCTCGGCCTCGGACAGCATCTCGAAATCGACGGAGAAGAAATAGCTCACCATCCGGTCGGTGGCCACTTGCTCGATCGCCTCGTCCAGACCTCCCGTCTCGAGGTAGCGCTTACAGACGAGCTGAACCAGGTAGGGATGGTTATCACAATGCTCGCGAATCCTGTCGACCACTCCGTCCTCGAACTGTGGTCTCTCATCCACGACGAGTTGCCTCTGCTCAATCAATAATCGCCCTTCTTCATCCGATAGCCGAGCGATGTAAAGCGGTGGCGTAAATCCGTGCAGGAATGGCGACGTGTCCACCTTCTGTTCCGCAAGCGCCCACAGACGGATGGTTGATGCGAGAACGGTGCGAATATCCTCACCGCTTTGCATCACGTGCCGCAGTTTGCGCAGCAGTGACGAGTCTTTTTCATGAAGCTTGATAAGCTCCTCGACCTCATCGCAGAGCAACAACAGCCGCAGCTTCTTGTCGCGCAAGCGACGTCGGAGTTGTTTGAGCGAGACGAACAGATCATCCGCCTCCACATCCTCTAGGGCGATGCCGATGCGCGCGAGCCGCTCCTCGGCGTCCAACAATGCGTCGGCGAAATTGAGGTGAAATTCCTCCGGTGTCTCGGCACCCTGGAAATCCCAGAAAACCGGAAGGTAGTGCCGATCCAGTGAGGTCTCTGCGATGTACTCGATTTGCTTCAGTAACGATGTCTTGCCGATGCGCCGGGTACCGAGCAACCAGATGCAGTTGCGATGGCCTCCCAGGATCTCTTCAATCTGGGCCGCACGGCCGTAAAACCGATCGCCTCGAACCCACTGGCCGACGACATAAGGGATCGCCGGCATGTCGGGAGAGGATTTTCGAGCAGTAGAGGCATGATCCGCAGACAGCGTGTCGAATGTGGCCAACAAGCGATAGCCGCGCTTGGGCAAGGTTTCGATCGGGTTGAAGTCGGTCTGATTTCCCTCCGCTCCGATCTTGCCGAGCTCATTGCGCAATTGATAAATGCAGCGGCTGAGCGTGTGCTCCGTCACAACCACATTGGGCCAGACTGCATCCAATAGCTCGTCACGGGAGACGAGGCGACCCGGACGGCTTGTGAGAACCGCGAGCACCTCCATGACCTTGGGCTCCAGGCGGACCGTGCCACCGGGACCGGATACCGAGCCCTCGCGCGGATCGACACTGAACCTTGGCGGTGCCTGTGTCTCGACATTCAACCTTCGCCCCTCGTCCAATTCGGCGTCATTTCTTTCGCCGGCCGTCATGCTCCTTTGCTAACACGCAGCACAAGCAGCAACAACCCGCACTTGTACCTAGATTCGGTAATACTGCCGGCCTGATCGCCACACAGTCATCCTGCAAAAAAATAATATGAAAATCAAATGTTTGATGGCCCCGATATAGATATCAGGCGGATATAAAGTCGTCATCAAGCAGCATCCCGGCAACGCCTGTTCAATTCACCCTAGGGAAAGAACTGTCGATGGATTGGCTCAACAGTAGAGGTGTCGTCATGAAAACCAAATTGCATGCAATGCCCTACTTGCACCTGCTCATCGTGGCTTTGCTCGTCGCGTCCTTGCTCGCCGCCTGCTCCGCGGGCGGTGTCGATGTATCGGTGCAGGGACCGACAATTACAAACCCGTCACCATTCCCACCGGCGCAGACCAGCGAGGGCATCCAGGCGCACGGTATGATCACCGGGCTCGGCGGCGTAACCATCAATGACGTCCGTTACCTGACCAATCATTCGATGGTCACGATGAACGGTGAGCCCGGCGTGTTAGCCGACCTCCATCACGGCCAGATCGTCACTGTGGATGGAAGAATCAACAGTGATGGCCAGTCGGGAACGGCCGACCGCATCTACTTCGATGCCAATGTGATTGGAGCCGTGGAAAGCCTTGACGCGCCGAACAGGCAATTGATCGTTATGGGGCAAACCGTAACGACGGACCCGGATACGCTATTCGGTGCCGGCATCGACCCGGTGACATTTGCCGGGCTGTCCGTCGGTAGTATCGTTGAGGTCAGCGGCTACGCAGATGCCGCAGGTGCGATAAGGTCAACGCGAATCGATCCGGCTGCGGCGAACGCGGAACTTCAACTCATCGGCGAAGTTGCTGATCTCGACCTGGCAAATCTGCTGTTTGCGATCAACTGGCTGACGGTCGACTATAGCAGCGCCCTGGTTATCGACCTGCCCGGCGGCGCACCGGCTAACGGGATGGACGTCAAGGTCATTGGCAGAATGTCCGCCGGTCTCTTCATCGTCGAGCGCCTTGCGGCCGCACCGAGCCTTGCCGGCAGCGCAGGTCTGCGGGTTCAGACCTCCGGTGTGATCACTCGCTTCGGCTCGTTCGCTGATTTCGATATCAACGGCTCGGCCGCCGCCACCACTGCCGGAACCGTATTTCTCAACGGCGATGCGGGCGACCTGGCATTGAACGCTGAGCTCGTCATCGACGGAAACTTCGCCGCCAACGGACGCATTGATGCCAACCGAATCTCGATTGGTCATGTGATCGATCCGACGACGACGCTGGAATTTGATTTCCGCGACTTCACCGAGATTTTTGTCCCGACCGTCTTCAACGTAACCGTAACCCAGGGACCCGATTATTCGGTCAAGGTCATCATTGATTCGGAGGCTGGTAATCGGGTCGATGTTTCGAAGACCGGCTCCACACTCAACATCGCTTTGTTGACCGGGAACGGCAATATCCAGACGCTTGATGCGATCGTCACGATGCCCGTGCTCAACAACATGGAACTGACCGATGTTGGCAATGCGACTTTGAACGACTTCGATCAATCGCAGATGAACCTCAGGGTCGCCGGTGCAAGTCGATTGACTGGCAATGGGCTGACGATCGATAATCTGACTGCCACAGTCTCCGGCGTCAGTCGACTGGATCTTGGCGACATCCGTCCGATCGGAAGCGCGAACATCAACGTCAGTGGCGTCAGCCAGGCAACGCTCAATATGGACGTTGGAGCAACGATGACGGGATCTGTCGGAACGGGCCAGGGAACGGGTACATCGACGCTCTTCTACTATGGAACCAACGTCACTGTGAGCGTTACGACAGACGCCCTGTCATCGGTCGTAAGACTCGGAGGAACGAAGCCCTAGCGAGACAGACGGGAGATAAAAAAGAGGAAGCATATGGAAGTTAGGACCGTCATTCCTGGAATGAACGGATAAACGGCGGGGAGTGTTTTCGGAAATTTCGTATTGCGCTCCCCGCAACGCTGTGCGGTAGTCCTGAGATGAACGTGCCACGAAGTAGCACCATTCCACGTATTCACTGGCGACTCTTGGTCCTGGTGGCGGTATCGATGATGCTGATCCCCCAGTCCGCCGCAGCCGATCCCTGGTACGAACACTATTCCAACGCCGAGCAAGCCCTCGAAGACCAGAACTGGACAGCGGCTGTCTCGGAGATCAACGAGGCGTTGGAAAAGAAGGGCGACTCCGGAGCGCGAGTACGCAGCTACGGAATGAACGTCGTATCGTATTTTCCGTATTTCCGATTGGGTGTCGCTTACTATCACTTGAGCCAGTTCGATGCTGCACTGCAGGCATTCGAAACCGAGGCAAGATTAGGGGCCATCGCGGAGTCCGAGAGAGAGTCCGCGGAACTCGAACGCTATCGGGCTCTGGTTCAGGAGGCGCGAAACACCGCGGCGGCCGATGAGACGATGCGGATTCGCCAAATCGTTGAGCAAAGTCTCGGCGATGCACGGATTCTCGAACGCCAGGGACTCCTGAGCGAAGCGATGGCGGCCCTGGACAAGGCACTGGCCGTAGCACCAGATGATGCCGATGCTCTGGACGCCATGGCTGCACTTCGGCCGAAGTTCGCAGAACAGGAGCGCGAACAGGAACTCGATCAAAGAGCCTCCAAACTTGTCGACGATGGACGCACGCTTCTCAGCGAACACAAGTACAGTGAAGCGTCGAGCGTCTTCCGCGAAGCGCTGTTCCTGACGCCGAGTCCGGAAATTCAGGAACTTCTCGACGACGCGCAGGGCAGGCTACTCGCCGAGCTTAAGCTACCTGCCGGTGAAGAGGATCAGTCCGTCGCGGTCACCGCAACCCTGGATGAGGTGCTGGCACTGGAGTCCGCGGGGCATCTCGCCGAGGCTCTGGATCGGCTGCAATCGGTTTTGGCTTTGAATCCGTCCAGCCCGGAGGCGCGGTCGATCCAAAGTCGGCTGTTGCAGTCGCGAAAAGAAGCGCAAGCAGAGAACGCCCGCCAATCAACCATTGCGCAACTTCTGGCTGAAGCCAAAACGCAGTTCGAGAGCGGATCGGCGGAAGAATCACTTTCTGCTGCGAACCGGGTTCTGGCCCTCGACCCCGGCAACGATGATGCGCTCGCGTATATCGCGCAGGCCTACGGCGTAATCAGTCGCAAGCTCCTGGGCTCAGTGACGGTAGGAAATATACCGCCTGCCGTTCGCTTCGTGGATCTCAGGCAGGAAGGGGATGACGGTGTTCTGGCGCAGACGATCACCACGCCCGACTTCCGGCTGAACGGGATGATCATCGACAACTCGCCGGTGGAGGTTATCTTTTACGACGGTGACGACCGGCAAATCGAAGGCTCTCTCAACAGTCAACCGCTCGGCGAGTTCTACCTTACAGAGTTCAGCGTCGAGTCGAGCCTTGCTCCCGGCGGATCGGCTTTCCGTCTCGTAGCGACCGATCCCGAGGGATTAGTATCAAGCAGCGAATATGCGGTGATCTACGCTCGACCGTTTTATCGAGCGCCCTGGTTCTACGCATTACTACTCGGCAGCAATGTGGTGCTTTGGGGGGCCGTACTGTGGCGACGCTCGAGGCGGCGTGAACAACTAAGAAAGCGTAAATTTAACCCCTATGTTGCCGGCGCACCGGTTCTCGAAGACGACATGTTTTTCGGCCGGCATGATCTTGTTGCCCGAATCCTGCAGACAATCCACAACAACAGCCTGCTCATCTACGGCGAGCGGCGCATTGGTAAGACCTCGATTCAGCACCAGCTGAAGAAGCGCCTGCTCGAGCTCGATGACCCGAAATTCGAATTTCACCCCGTCTATGTCGACTTGCAAGGGACACCGGAGTCACAGTTCTTCCAAACAATCACCGAAGATATTTTCCAGGAGCTGGCCCCGGTGCTGGATGGACTGAAGATGGGCGTGGATGAACCCGGCGGTTATTCCTATCGAGCCTTTGTCGGCGACATGCGCGCTGTCCTAAAGACACTCGAGGGCAGAACGTCGAAGAAGGTCCGGTTGGTTTTGCTGATTGACGAAGTGGATGAGTTAAACGACTACGATCCAAGAATCAATCAGAAGCTTCGCAGTCTCTTTATGAAGAACTTTGCCGAGAGCCTCGTCGCCGTGGTCTCAGGTGTAGAAATAAAGAAGCAGTGGGACAGAGAAGGGAGTCCCTGGTACAACTTCTTCGAGGAAATCGAGGTCCGGCCGTTCGGGCCGCAAGAGGCACGGGAGTTAATCGAACGACCGATCGGTGGAATGTTCAAGGTCGACGGTGGCGTTGTCGAGAAAATCGTCTCGCTGACCGCCGGCAAACCGTACTTGATCCAGAAGATCTGTATCTCGCTGGTGACACGACTGCACGAGCAGCGCCGCCGAAGAATCACGATCGCGGACGTCGAGGCCGTCGTCGCGAGTCCTGTCGCCGATTAATACCCTTGCATCACCGTCACGTTCAGCGCCGTCAGTTCACTCTGAGGCCAGCGTCGCGCGATAGAACGGGAACAACTGGTCGTCCTGTTTCTGGAACTCGAACTGGATGTCGGCACGATCCGATAACGCCTTGTAGGCGCGTTCGGTAACGAGCGTCTCCAGTCCGCGCGCGATGTCTTCTCCGAGTTTGGATGCGCGGTTCATCTCGTCACCTTGAGCAAGGTTCGGGCCAATCGCGAGAACCTGGCCGTAGCCGATGCCGACACAGCATAGCGTCGGATGTTCAGAGGCGAGTGGCGATGTGTTGAAAAGCTGAATGCGCCGGTGGATTTCGAATGCCGAGTCGATTGCGCTACCCGGCTCATGAAACAAGGCAACGATATCGTCTGCAAAACATCGAATCAGATCTGCGCCAAATTCCTGCAGTACCGGTATGGCGACCCGCTGTGCATCCAGGACCCTGAGCAAGCTCTGCAATTCACCACGATGCATGGCTGACGACGTAAAACCGGTCATATCCATCGACAAAATGGCGCGGTCATGGTGATACTTGTCAATGAACTCCGCCTCGGTCATCGCGCCACGCTGCAACTCGAAAAAGTCGCGATAGACCTCCTCGCCCCAACCCTCAAAGCTGGCCAGAGTTTTGACGTCTTCCATTAGTGGGTGCGGGTATGTCATAAGGCGTATATCCCCAAAGGTTTATTCAAAGTAAAACTGCACTTGTGGCATTATGTTTTTATTAGGCTAAAGTGCAGTGGACGAACATAGCATGCAAGTCCGATCGCGCAGCATCCGTACTTTTACTACTCACGGCGCCGTCGAACACATTGAACTCACATGAGGTCTGAATGTTTACTGTAGACCAGCTGGTTGCCCACGCCGTCGGCGATTACGTGCTGCAAAGCGAGTGGATGGCCCAGGAAAAGACCAAGCGTTCCTTCGCTGCGTTCGTTCATTGCGCCTTCTACCTGCTGCCATTCCTCTTGATTACACAGAATCCCTACACGCTCGCCGTCATCGGTGGCACTCATTTCGTAATCGACCGCTGGCACCTGGCTCGCTACGTTGCATGGGCCAAGAATCGGCCATGGCCGGGCAGCGCACCGTGGTCCGAATGTTCCAAAACCGGCTTTCATCCGGACACCCCGCAATGGCTCGCCGGCTGGCTGGTCATCATCATCGACAACATCATGCACATCGTTATCAACGCCCTGGCGATCGCCTACATCAACTAGGCTAGCTACTTATCCGTCGGCGGCGACTCCAGTAACAGACTCATCGTATTTTTCGGCGCGGCGCGTAATGGCAGCGCTGAGGCCACGAAACAGGAATGCATGCACTGGCAGTAACGCGTACCAGTAAAGCAGTCCGGCTGGCCCGGCCGGATGCCAGTAGGCGGTTACGTTGAGCGTGCGCTGGTCGTTTCTATCCCGAATGGTGAATTCGAGTACCCCGGAACCGGGTCCACGCATCTCCATGAGCAGCGTGAGTCGGCGATCGGGTTCGAGCGCGATAACGCGCCACGCATCGATGACGTCACCGACACGCAAGGTCTTAGGATGGCGGCGCCTGCGGCGAAAGCTCGGACCGCCTGCAAACCAGTTGATCAGGCGGCGCAGGAACCACAGCGATTCGGCATAGTAGTAACCCTCATCCCCTCCGAACGCCATCACCTGTCGCCAGAGCGCACCGGCGCTCGCCGGCGTTGTGGCCTTCCCTCCTGCTCTTTTGGCGTAGTACGCATACTCGGGATGGAAATTGCGGCACACGATCGAGCCCTCGGCCCAATTCGCGGTAACGGTGTTGCTTTGCTCTGCATCGAGCGCCAAAGCTACAGCCTGCCCGAAATTTCTCAGTTCAAGCGGCACGAGCTTGCGAATGGCATCGTCGTTCGCGATGACATCGTGCGCCAGCCAGTCGATCAGCGGTCGGGCGATGGCGGTCGGCACCGAGGTCACAAGTTTGAGCCAGAAAGACGACAGGCGCGGCGTGTAGATGGGGAACCTCAACCGCCAGAACTGCTGGCCAGTGATTGCGCCGTACTGACGCATCATTTGCTCGTACGTCAGAACCTCAGGACCACCGACGTCGTATATCTTGCCGGCCGCCTCCGGCAAACGCGCGATCCCGAGGAGATAGTCGAGCAGATCATCGAGCGCGATGGGTGTCGTACGCGACTGCACCCAGCGCGGCGTTATCATCACGGGCAGGTAGTTGACGAGGTCGCGAATGATCTCATAGGCAGCCGACCCCGGTCCGATGACCATGCCGGCACGAATCTCGGTCACCGGTACCTGCCCATGCCGTAATACATCGCCGATTTCGGAACGCAACTTCAAATGTCGTGAGTCAGGCGCGTCTGGGCTCAGTCCACCGAGACACACGATACGTCCGACGCCGGCTCGCTCGGCTGCGGCCGCGAAATTGCGCGCGGCTTCAGCGTCGAGGTCGGCAAACTGACGACCGGCCGCCATCGAATTCACGAGGTAGAACGCAACGTCAATGTCTCGTACGGCATCGCTCAGGGTTTCTGCTTGCAATGCATCGGCGGCAACGAGTTCCGCATCCTGCCACCCGCGCGCTTCCAGCACTGCACAGTGTCGCGCAGCGGCGCGCACCTGCCAGCCCGCTTCGAGCAGGCGATGCGTCAGGTTCGTACCAATGTATCCGGTGGCGCCGAACACCAGCGCTTTGACTGTTTGTTTCACCATTCGCTATCCCGGACCTCGAGATAGCCACAAGGGCAGACTTCGATGCACTTGCCGCATCCCTCACAGGCATCGAGCGCGAGCGCGAAATAATAGCCGGGCCGCGATTCTTCGATGCGCGCGAAGCCACCCGCATTGCAATACATGAAACACTGCTGGCAGTCGAAACACAGGCCACAGGACATGCATCGAGCGGACTCCTGGCAGGCTTGCTCATCGCTGATCGTCTGCTCGATCTCCCGTTCCGGATCGCGAAGCCAATCCTCCTGCGGGTGGCGGAGATTGCATTGTCGTTGACGATCACCGTAGTAGTCCGTTTTGACGGCGCCGGCGCGCACTGCTGCTTTGATTCCGGCCTCGTGGGGATGCGGTTCGCCGCGCAGTTCCGCATGCGCCGCCTCTGCGGCGAGACGTCCCTGGGCGACGGCCTGGCTGGCGATACCCGGGCCGCGATCGTCACCTCCAGCCCAGATATTGTCATCGAGTTTTCCGTCCTCTTCGGTTCGCAACCACTTGCGCCCGTCGCTCATCGGATTCATGCCATGCCAGTCAGGCGCCTGCGACACGGCGACAATGACGGTATCGGCCGGCAGCGTCTGCAATTGACCGTGAACCGGAACAGGGCGACGGCGCCCTTGTTCATCGACGTCACCCAGGCGCATTGTCTGAATTTCGATTTGCCGAATATCAGCCCCTTCCCGGATGATGCGGGTCGGTGATACGAGGAATTTGAACTGGATTCCCTCGATGTGCGCATCCTCCACCTCATGCACTGCCGCGGGCATTTCTTCCTGGCTGCGGCGGTACAGCAGCGTCACGTCGGCGCCCTCTCGCCGGGCACTGCGCGCAGCATCGATGGCCGTGTTGCCACCACCGATCACAACTACTCGATTTCCGATTTGCGAGTCGATGCGCTGTTTGCGTTGTCGCAGGTACGTGATCCCTGCAATTACACCTGCACCCCTCTCACCCGGTATGCCGAGACCCCTGGCCGCCTGGGCGCCGAGGCCAAGGAACATCAGCGTGTGTCGCTCGCGCAATTCATCGAAAACGATATCACCGCCGACTTCCACGTTGCGTACGATCGAAATACCGAGATCGAGAACGCGCTGCACTTCGGCATCCAGGACGTCCCTCGGGAGCCGGTAATCGGGAATTGCATGACGCAACATGCCACCGGGCAGGTCGTTCTTTTCGTACAGAGTGACGCTATAACCCCGGCGCGCCATCTGGTAGGCGAACGACAAGCTGGCCGGGCCGGAACCGATTACGCCAATGGACTCCGCGTATTGCGCGGTATCCGGTGCCGATAAAGCCAGGTTACGGGCGATTCCCCAATCGCCGAGAAACCGCTCCATGGCATTGATGGATATCGAACCATCCTTGTCGCTGCGCGTGCAAAGATCCTCGCAGGGATGCGGGCAGATGCGGCCCATCGTGGCCGGCAGTGGATTCAGTTCGGTGAGTTTCTCCCAGGCTTTGTCATACGCCTCATGCAGCGTCAGTCCGATTTTCTCGTGTTGCGCAATGATGCCGAGCCAACCTCGAATATCACCACTGTTGGGGCACTGCGCCTGGCAGGGTGGCAGCTTTTCCAACTGCTGGGCGTGCGTCCAGAACGCCTGTTGTGGAGGGCTTGCTCCAGGCGATCTAGTGCCTGACATGATCCGTCTCGTCTCGCGGCACAGGCTCTTTTCGCGCCGCGCTTCCGGGCATGTTGCCGGCGACCAGGCTCCACAGGAGGCTGACCACGTAGGCCGGATGCAGGGTACGCAGGAAAATATCGGTGTATGTCGCACTGCCACTAAAGAGGTCCCAGAGCACTCCGGACATTCGTCTCCGGCTGCCCTCCTGGCTTTGCTCGTTCGCCGTCATACGCAGAACTCCGCGGCGCGCGAAGCGGGCTTTCTGCACCATGCCGCCGAATCCGAAAACGACCTTGCCCACCCGGTTGTCTTTGTTGATTTTTCGACACAGTGGCGCGTAATGCGTCTTGAAGTCCTCTGCACCTACACCATGGAAAATCGCCGTCTTTGCTGCGGCCTTTGCCGTCCGGTACGCCGCGCCGATGCCGTCCTTGAACAGGCGAGTCGTGCCACTGTCGCCGATCATGACCAGGCGGTTACCGTAGGCGGGATTGCTCGGCTTGATGTTTATTCGCGGATAGCAGTGGCAGACGTGGACGGGAATCGTCGCGTCTGGAAAACAGTTCTGCACTTCGGGGGAAGCGAAGAACCGTGACATCAACTCGTCGTCAATATCGTCTCCTAACAGGCACAGAGTGACGTAATCACCCTTCGGTATCAGCGCCGCAAATTCCAGCCTGGGAATATCCAGCAGGAATACATGCATGGACGGGCCGAACGTTTCCCGGATGACCTTTCGGCCCAGGTGAAATTCGCAAATGAAGGTCTTGGTGCGGCCAGGCCGATGAAATTCCTGTGTTTGATTTTCCAAAGATTCCATGAGACGGCTGTTGACGCCTGTTGCCATCACGACGAGGTCATAGCTATCACTGAACTGGTCCGCACAGTGCACTGACATGAGTTCGCCGTTTCGGCGTACGTCGGTAACCAGTTTGTTGATGACCGTCGCACCCTTTTGCTGTGCCAGCTCGAGAAGGTAGCCGTCGAAGCTGTGCGTATCCAGCGGTTCGGAATCGCGGGGTCCGTTGCCGCGGTAAATGGCCGCGATGCGTTTTTCCATCAGCGGCGTGGCGATTTCGACGTCACCGACATCCATGTGCAACGTGTACGACTCGATGCCACGCTGTACGACATCGTCGGGCAAAATGATGCCCTCGGTCGCGAGGCGTTGAACAAGCGATTCGGAAACGATGCCACCGCAATGGTTACACCCAGCCGGGCCTCGGTGGCAGAAATGGCGCGGCTCGAACATGTCGACACTGACGTCGAGCGCTACAGCCTCCGCCATATTGAGCAGGAAGTAGCTGAACATCGAGCCCGCGGGTCCCGCACCGACGACCGCAATTCTGGAACCGTCCTGCAGAACTCTGGGCAGGCCTTGATGCCGAATCCTCAGCCGCTCACTCAGGAGACCCGGATTCACTGTCTTCCTCGTAGGTTGCCAATCGATCGGTCAGGTCCCTGATTCGATCGGTCAGGTCCCGGATTCGATGGGACATGGTCTGCACGATGCGAAAAGCCAGTGAGGGATCTTCGTGGATTCCTCCCAGGAAATTCTTTTTGTCGATCGTGAGGACGCGAGCGGGACCGAGGGCGCGAACGGTTGCCGTTCGAGTTGCCTGCTCGAACAGGGCCATCTCGCCGAAGAACTCATTGACCCCCATCGTCCGCAGCCGGAGCTCCCTTCCCTCCGACTCCGCTACGGCCTCGACTTCGCCTTTCTGAATGACGAACATGCAATTGCCCGTCTCCCCCTGGCGAACAATGACTTCGCCATCTTTGTACTCCTTACCCAGACTGGCCATTCTTCGGACCCGTTTTTGTCTACCTGGTGAGGTATCTGCCTGGAATACTAACGGCTCGGGGCCCCGCCCGACATCGGGGTATTTCCCTATTACAAAGCGATATGAAAGCCCTTTGTGGAAATTAGCGACTGCGACACGCAGCCGGCAACCACTTGTTTTTCAAATCCGGACTGACGCAGCTCCACATTACATTCGGGAAATTCGTTGCATCGGGCACCAATAGAAGTGTCCCGCCTTGAATGGCACTGTGTGCGCTGTTGCCGTAGGTTATGACAATCTGTCCTTCATCAATGGCGACGCTGCTGACATAGTTGCCATAAATCTCGTTTGCGGGGCTAACACCGGCTGATTGATTGTCGAGCGGATACTCGCGATGATCCGCAATGTACTCAGTAACAGCAGCTTTCATGCCCCCGGACAGATTGAGACCCTCGGAGACCTGGGCACGAATCGTGTAGTCCTGGTAGGCCGGTATTGCGATGGCCGCGAGTATTCCGACAATCATGATTACGCCAAACACCACTGCAACAATAATTCCGGCACCGCCTGTGCCGCCGGTTCGATAAATTTCCTTGAGCTGATCGGACTCGTCGCCGTATATCGCTCTTGCCCGGCTGATCTTTTTGTTGACATGGCGGTAATAGAGCCTGTTGGCAAACATCGGGATAATGATAAAACCGACGATCGCGTAAGAAAGGTAGTAAGTGCTGACGGAGGCGCTCGGATCCCCGCTTACCCCGCCAACAATGGCGGCGAAGATGATCAATACGACGGGTAGTACAAACCAGACCAGCAGCGCGTATGCATACATCCTGCGGTACAGCATCCAGAAGATCGTCACGAAAAATGACGGCCAGTTCCACGTTACCGAACCCTGACCGGAACTGAACTTATCGAACGCGCGTCGATAATAAGACTTATTAACAGGGCCGATGGCAGCGTCGAGAAATTCGTCCTCGCTGGCCGGTGCTGCGGCTGGCGCAGGCTGTGCTGTGAAGCCGCAATGCGGGCATTGCGGGGCCTGGTCCGAGATTTGCCTGTCGCATTCCGGGCAGTTGATCAGCGCCATGAGGCTCTCCTGTGCTGTGATCAGTCAATGCTGGAAATTTTGTAAACACAGCGGAACCTAACCGCAAACTGAAGCAAAAACAAGGAACTAGCAGCGGCCTCGTCTACAGGAGAGGCCAAGAAAAACATACGAAGGCCCAGGCCGAGTACGGCCTGCGAATAAGCGGCCCACATGAAGAACAGCGCCCAACCAACGTATTTGAACAGACTGGAGCGATCCTTCTGCTCTACCAACTCTTTCATCTTGTCGAGATCCAGCCTGCCTTCGGTGGTTTTTGACCAACCTCTCCAGTTCGGTGTGCCACAATGGCGACCTGCAAATAACAAGAACTGTCGCCATGAATCAGACGTACCGACATCGCGGCTTGTGCGTTGCCGCTCTTTCCCTTCTGGCTCTTCTTTCGGCTTGCACGCCCCCGCCCTCCTACGACCTGATTCTCAAAGGTGGCATGATTTACGACGGCAGCGGCGGTGAGCCCTTCATCGGAGATGTCGCAATCAGTGGCGACACGATCGCGGCACTCGGGGATCTCGGCAACGCGGAAACGACCCGCGAAATCAACGTCGAAGGCCTCGCTGTGGCACCCGGCTTCGTCAATATGATGTCGTGGGCCAACGAGTCGCTGATCGAGGACGGCCGCTCGCAGAGTAATATCCGCCAGGGAGTAACTCTGGAGATCATGGGCGAGGGAGAGTCCATGGGCCCGCTTAACGATGCCATGAAAGTAGAAATGGTCTCTTTGCAATCCGATATCCGCTACGACGTCGAGTGGACGACGCTGGCGGAGTATCTCGAGTATCTCGAACATCGCGGCATTTCGCCCAACGTGGCATCGTTCATCGGTTCCGGAACGCCGCGCCAGTATGTCATCGGCCACGAAGATCGTCCGCCGACCCCGGAAGAACTCGAGCAGATGCGTGGCCTCGTACGTGAGGCTATGGAAGACGGTGCATTGGGCCTGGCGTCGTCCTTGATGTATCCGCCCGGACTTTTTGCAGAGACTGACGAACTGGTCTCCTTGTCCGAGGTGGCCGCCGAATACGGTGGCATGTACATCTCACATATGCGCGATGAAGGCGCGCACATGATCGAAGCGATCGACGAATTGCTCACCATCGCCCGCGAAGCAAACATTCGCGCCGAGATCTATCACCTCAAGTCCTCGGGCCAACCCAACTGGCACTTGTTCGATGACGCCGTGAAGATGGTCGAGGACGCGCGCGCCGAGGGCTTGGAAATCACGGCTGACGTTTATACGTACCCGGCCGGCGCGACTGGGCTCAATGTCACGGTGCCGCCCTGGGTGCAGGAAGGCGGCTTTGAAGCGTCCATCGAACGTATGAAAGATCCGGATATTCGTACGCAGCTCATCGAGGAAATGAATACACCCTCCGGCGATTGGGAGAACATGTTCCTGATGGCTGGTTCCCCGGACAATATTCTGCTCGTCAACTTCAAGAATGACGCATTAAAGCCGCTGACCGGCAAGACCCTGGCGGAAGTTGCCGAGATGCGCGGCACGAGTCCGGAGGAAACGGTCATGGACCTGATCATCGAAGACGGCAGCCGCGTCGGCACTGTGTATTTCACACAGTCCGAAGACGTCGTGCGCACGGCCGTCGGCCTGCCATGGGTCAGCTTCAACTCGGACGCAGCATCACTCGCCACCGAAGGCGTGTTCCTGAAAAGTAATCCGCATCCACGTGCTTACGGCAGTTTTGCCCGCGTTTTGGCGAAGTACGTTCGCGACGAGCAGGTAATCTCACTCGCGGAAGCCATCCGCAAACTGGCGGCACTACCGGCGCAAAATCTCAGGATTGAACGCCGCGGCGAATTGAAGCAAGGCTACTACGCTGACGTCGTTGTCTTCGATCCCGACACAATCCAGGACCACGCGACATTCGTTGAACCACATCAATATGCCACCGGCATGCTGCACGTGTTTGTGAACGGCGAACAGGTATTAAAAGACGGCGAACATACCGGTGCGATGCCGGGCCGCGTAGTGCGTGGGCCTGGATGGAGTGCGGCAAATTAGAAGCCGGGTCCCGTTATTGCCGCCCTAATTCGACGTCGACCTCTTCCCAGGAGCCGGTTCGATTCAGGCTTCGCGAGTAGTCCTCAAAGCGCCAGCGGATCGGCACCGCCTGCTCGACCAGCACTCCTTCATCCATCGTGAGTTTCACGAGGCGTTGGGAGCCCTTGAACGCACGCGATTCCTCGCTGTCCCAGATAATCTCCGCCGCGCCCGTGAGATAGAGCAGATCGCCGCGCTCAAAATCGATGAATAGGACGCCCGCCCGGGGATTGGCCGCGATGTTGCCGAGCGTATTAAAGAAGTTATTGCCACGAAAATCCGGGAACGTCAGCGTGCGCTCGTCTTCAATGCGGACGAATCCGGGCTTGCCGCCGCGATGCGATACGTCCGCCCCATGGCTCTCGTCACCCACATTGTCTGAAAAGTGGGTCGCGATGAAGAAATGATCCGCGTTTGCGATAATTTGCCCGGCACGCTCGTCAAGACGTTCAACCGGCAGCGTTGCTCGCGGCTCGCCGATCGATGCGACGCCCGGCAACAATTCGTAGCTGCGTGACTGGATGTATTGCGGGCAATTGCCGAACGCGTGTCCAACGTTGATCGTGATCGACTCACGGTCAATTTGCCGGATATTGCCGTTCACACGAACTCGAGTTCGTTCGTGGTACTCGATACCGAGCAGGCCGACATCAGCACCTTCCGACAAAACTCGCTGCAGCGGGTCGCCATCGATCAGTCGGGTTTCAATCCGAAGCGACTGCGCATCATGTGCACTGATGAATCCGGCTTGTCCAACCAGGATGCTCGCCCAGGGCCGCCCCTCGACGTCGATCGCACCAATCAATACGAAAGGCAACTGTGCGAAAAACGCTTTGTGATCCCCGCCCAGATGATCGCGGACCATCCGCCGGCCAAGCCGCTCCGAGAACTCTCGCGCACCTACTTTCTCCTGGACCTCGCGTTCGCCACGGTGAAACGGTGTCATTGTTGTTTGATCGTTCATGATGGGGCCCACGATACTTGGGCAATGTATTGCGAGTAAGATAGATTTCGGTTCAATGATTTTTTCCGAGTGGCAACAATGGCGGATCAAAGCGGTCTCCGGGAATTCGTAGCTGTCGTCGAGCACGGCAGTTTCACGGCTGCGGCTGACGCGCTCAATGTGTCGACGTCCTTTGTCAGCAGGGAGGTCAAGCGACTCGAAAAGCGCCTGAATGCGAGGTTGCTGCACCGAACGACCCGAAAATCGACGCTCACTGATATCGGTCGCGTTTACTACGCGCGGGGGCTGGAGATCCGCAACCTGATGGACGCTTTAGAGGCGGACATGGCGGATATGCAGGAACAGGTCAAAGGGCCGATCCGCATAACCGCCCCCGGCCTGTATGCGGATCGCTATGTGGCACCGGCACTGGCGGAGTTCACGATCAAGTATCCGGACGTGACTATCGACCTCGATACCAACATGAAAGTGGTCGACATAATTGCCGACGGTTACGACCTGGCCGTTCGCATGAGTGCGCTGGAAGACAGCTCGCTCATCGCCCGAAAAATTGCGCACCGCCGACTGATGGTCAGTGCGAGCCCCGGCTACCTGATTCGCCACGGCAAGCCGGAATGCCCCGAGGATCTTCGGTCCCACAACTGCCTGTGTTTTCCGGACATGGAGTGGCGCTTTAGCTACCCTGACGGTATTCGTTCCATCAAGGTCAATGGAAGCTGGTGCAGCGACAATGGCCGGGCCCTGGTTGCTGCGGCTGAACGCGGTGTCGGGCTGATTCGCATGACGGATTACTACATGGCCGGGCAAATCAGGCGTGGCGAACTGGAGATCGTGCTCGAAGACTACGAGGTGCCGGACGCGGCCACCTGGATCGTGTACCCGGCTCGAGAACATCTGCCCACCCGGGTTCGGTTTCTGATCGATTTCCTTGCCGAACGTCTGAAACGAACCGAATTGCTGATTGAGCACATAGCCCGGCAACCGGCGTAGCGCGAAGCCCTTCTCACGATTGTTGCTGTCCGGCAATGATCCATCAACCGAATACCCTCTTAATCCGGCCCGATCCGGCACGTAGCATCTCGTCATCACGTTCGGTCTTCCAAGTAACCGGCGTGACCAAACTGAATCAAACATCACAATTGGAGACGAGTCATGAAAACCAGGCACATCATCGTTGCATCGCTTCTCGCACTACTGCCATTCTTTGCCGGCACCGCTGCCGCCGAAGCCACTTTGTGGGGCATTTACGGTGCACACAGCAAACACGACTGCCCTGTCAACAATCGCGAAACCGCGAAAGAAGTCATCACGATCAGCAAAACGGATCTCACGCCGCTCATGGAGAAGTACGGTGTCACCGAAATCGTCGACATGTACCACTCCGGACTCGAGCACACACTGGTCTGGGTGGTTCAGACCTCGCGGCCGCATGATCTCGAGGAATTTACGATCGAGCTCGGCGTTGCGCGCTGGAACGACTTCAAATTTGTTCCGGAACGCACTTTTGCCGACGTCATACGTGACGTTACGGCCATTCATGGTTTGCAGGAATGGCGGCCCGGTGACGAGTAGAAATTGGCGCATGTTATCGTCGGGTCACCGGACCCGACGGTAATCGCAGCAGCAATCAGGAGAAGAAAGTGGCACGCATCACTGCAGAACTGACATCGGGCATGGCCGTACGCCTGTCGAATGGACGGCACGAGTGGGCCGCCGATGAGCCCATCGACGCCGGCGGCACAGATACGGGTCCGAATCCGTATGAACTGTTGCTCGGATCTCTTGCCGCCTGCACTTGTGTGACGATCGCCTGGTACTGCCAGCACAAGAAATTGCCACTCGAGTCTGTCAGCACGACTTACGACTTTTCTCGCATCCACGCGGATGACTGCAAGGACTGCGATATTCCCGACAGGGGTTTCATCGAGAAGATAACAAGCAACGTGCATATCGAAGGTGATTTCGATGATGCACAGCGCAAGCGGCTTGCCCAGATTGCCGAGCGCTGCCCGGTCCACAAAACACTGGCCCATGGTGTTGAATACGACGACAACGCAACTTTCGGGCCGGGCGGTGCGGCATGAGTACCGCGGGCATCGCGTCACCAATCGCCGAGGCTAAAGAGAAATATCGCTACAAGCGCTTCACGACCGCCCTGCTCTTCCGAGATCTGCGATTTCGCAAGGATGCCGCGGCACCTGGTGATGCTTTTCCCGAATTTACACTGGTCACTACGGACGGCTCTTTCCTGGCCAATGCGGATTTATTCGGTGATAAGCCGGTTATTTTCGTATTCGGTTCGATGACGTGCCCGATGACGTCGAGTGCTGCACCCTCCGTGCAGAAACTCTATGACGAATTCGGCGATCGTGTCGAATTCATCATGCTCTATGTTCGCGAGGCACATCCGGGCGAATACTTTGTGCAGTCCGAGACGATGGAAGCGAAACTGGACTACGCCCGAGCGCTGAAGGATTTCTATGATATTCAGTGGACGGTCGCCGCCGATAATGTTGACGGCGACTTGCACCGCGCGCTGGATCCCAAACCCAACTCTGCGTTTCTGATGGACAAGAACGGGACAATCCTGTTCCGGTCATTGTGGGCGTCGGACTACGACGCTTTGCGTCAAGCCGTGGATGCCGCTGCGAACGGACGAGTCCCGGAAACAATACAGAGTACAAGAATGATAGGTCCGGTCGTCCGCGCAATGGGGCATGTGCAGGAGGTCATGAGGCGTGGTGGACCGCAAGCCGTCAGGGATCTATGGCTGGCAGGCTTTCCCATGGCATTGGCCGGCCGCATCGCACCGCTGTTTTCGCCCCTTTCGCCTGACCAGCGAGGCATTGCTGCTGTGCTAACACTGGCGGCAATTGTATTGGCAGTGCTCGGCGCAGCAATGACCTGGCTCTCCGGCTAACAAAAGCCGCAGTTCGTGAGGTACCTGTGCTTACACCTGGTGCTCGTCGATTACGAACAGAGTCGGGATTTCGCTGTCTTTCGACCGTCGAGCTTCTGCGATTCCCTTCATCCTCGCCGTATCCGCGATATCGGGATCCTCCGCGACCACGCTCGCATAGCCGCTCGGCAGGATCAGCTTGATTCGATGGTCTCCGACCATAATGATATCGCTGTCCCGAAGTACCTTCGCATTTACCCGGCGTGAATTAACGAAAGTTCCATTCCTGCTGTTGAGATCGACAATGATCACGGCGCCCTTGTCCTGAACCAGTAGCGCGTGCTGCCTGCTGACGAAATTGCTGTCGATAGTGACGTCACTCAGGTCGGATCGACCGATTAGCGACCTTGAATTAACCAGTTCGATATATTGCTGGGTCTTGCCATTCAGCGTGACGATGAGCTTTGGCAGCTCCTGATCCGCGGGTGAGCCCACCTCGACCATTTCTACAGCACTATCGGACTGTTTTCCTAATGCTGGATGATCGATATCCTCCAGCCGAACAGGAAAGTCCTCGGCCTGATCCATGATCGTCATGATGATGTCATCCAGTTTGACTGGCCAGCCGCCGGATGCAGAATGCAACTCGGTGCAGATATCGATTGAGAAAAAATTGTCTGGCTGATCGACTCCGTATGACCGCAATCTGGCATGCGCATAAACCATCGTCTCTTGTTCTGTCATCGGTTCCATTTTGAAGTTGCCGATCAGCCGGTCGGTGATGGGCCTCATGCTGGGTGAACCCATGATGCGGTAATAATAGCGATGGTTTACGAGAATGATTCGCAGCGCAAATCGCCCCTGGACCATCTGCGATGCCAACTTGCAGAGGACACACAAGGTGCTCGGGTACATATTGTTGATGTTCTGCACGACAAGAACCGGCGCCTGGTGAGCTCGTGTTTGTTGCACCACGATCACTCGCAGCATATTCAGCATTTCATCGGCCGAATTCAGCTCGACGCTGTAGCCGAATTGTTCGAGTACTTCCGACAGGAATGGACGAGCTTTAAGATGTGCGCCGTCGACAATTGCAACGACCGCATTGGCCGGCAATTGCTGCACGAACTGATTGACGACGTCGGACTTGCCCGACGAATAGGGCCCATGCAGCAAGCCGACGCCTCTTTCATCGGCCAGGACATTACCAAGAAACTGCAGCGCCTCTTGCTGCGACCGATATCGTAACCCAACGCTCTCTCTGTGCTTCACGCTCTGCCCAAGATCCAGATCCACACTCTATTAATGAGTGATTAATTGTTTTTATGCCCTAACACTCTCGCGCAAATCAGCGACTGCGTCCAGACGTCGCTAATTGGCAACACTAAAGATCGGCTTCGAATGCAAGAACCGGGGTCATTATCGTCTCAATTTTGCGGTACTTACCCCAGACGCCCTCAGGTGTACTCAGTACAGAGACGTGAAGAGTTTACATAACCTAGTCGCTGCCCGAAGACCCGTCGCGCGAAGCAAGCGCCACAAGCTTGACGAAATCGAATGCGGACAGCATCCCCACCATGGCTTCCTCATCGACCACGACAAGGTGGTGAACGTGTTCGTCGAGCATCTTTTGCGCCGCTTCTTCGATAGGGGTCACAGGACTGATCGTAATAACTATCGGGCTCGCTATTTCGTGCACCCTTGCATAGCCAGGATCGTCGCCCGTGGAGTCAAAACGGGTGATATCGGATTTCGAGATGAATCCGACCAGGCGGCCGCTATCGTCAATGAGCGGCGCGCCGCTAATCTTGCGCTTGACGAATATACCTTCAACTTCAGACACAATTGTGTCGCGATGCATCGTGCGGATGCCCGTCGTCATAATGTCACGTACAACTCGCATCTGGACCTCCTGGCTAACTGCTGAAGTAGTCTCTCGTACCGTGTGCTTCGACCGCCTCTCCGATCCTGCGAATCGCCACCGCATATGCCGCGCTTCGCAAACTGAATTTTCGTACTTCGGCGAGATCCCAAATTTCGCTGAAGGCTGTGCTCATTATTTCCTGCAACCGAGTGTGCACCTCATCGAGCGTCCAGCTGAAACCCTGCAGGTTTTGCACCCACTCGAAGTAACTGACGGTCACGCCGCCCGCATTGGCCAATACGTCCGGAATGACTTCGATACCTTTTTCTTCGATGATCGGATCCGCATTGCTGAGGATCGGGCCGTTCGCCACTTCAATGATGTACTTTGCCTTGATAGCGCCTGCATTGCTCTCCGTGATCACTCCTTCGAGCGCCGCCGGGATCAGAATATCGACGTCGAGCTCCAGTAATTCCTCATTGGTGATCGAATCGTGCTCCACGATTTCACAAACGGACTGCTCACAATAAACGGCGCGGACGACCCGAGTACGCTGTTTCTCTTCATGAATACTGGCAACATCGAAACCCTTCGGCGAATATATGGCGCCTTTTGAATCACTGAGCGCGACAATTTTGTAACCAGCATCATTCAACAGCCGGGCAACATGATAACCGCTGTTGCCGAAGCCTTGCACCGCAACTGTGGTCTTTGCAGGATCGAGGTTTCGTTTTTTCGATAACTCGCGAATACACAAATAGGCACCGCGACCGGTCGCATCGTCCCTTCCAAGACTCCCGCCCAGCCGGACTGGTTTTCCGGTAATGACACCCGGCGCCTTGATGCGCTTTATGGCTTCGAATTCGTCCAACATCCAACCCATGATTCGGGCATTGGTATAAACGTCCGGCGCGGGTATATCGACCTGTGGCCCGATAAAGTCCGCCACTGCACGAACATAGGCTCTTGACAGACGTTCCAGCTCCATTGGAGAAAGTTCTTTCGGATCGACAATAACGCCACCCTTGCCGCCACCGTAAGGCAAGCCAACCACCGCACATTTGATGGTCATCCATAGTGCCAGTGCCTGGACTTCCGCAGGAGATACATCGGGGTGAAATCGAATACCGCCCTTGGTGGGGCCCAGCGTATTGTTGTAACGACAGCGATAGCCCGTGAAGTACCTCGCCGAGCCGTCATCCATTCGAATCGGCAGTGTCACTCTCAACATGGAGTTCGGATACATCAGCGACTCAATGACATCCTGAGAGACGCCTGCGATCTCGCCGTACTGTCTCGCTCGATTCAATGCGTCTTCAAAAATGCTGTCGGTCATGTCTCGCCCACCCTTATGCTGTGTGCGGGGTTCACGATAACAGAGTAGCTGTGGTCGTATTCGTCAATTCATAGTTAAGGCAATGCCAATAGCTATCGCCAGCGACACCACGAATAACACGCCGCAAAAAATCTCCATTGACTTGCCTTCGTGATGGTCTTTCATGGGCACACTCCTTATTATGGTTTGATTGAGTCTGCCCTCGAAAATGGTCAATTTTCGAAACTGGGTTGATTTAAAGGGTTTCCATGTACGACTCACTACCCGGCACCGTAGAAAAACACGCACTTGCTACGTAGTACGCCTCCCAACCTGCTAGGCACAGGACCCCATGGCGGGTATACGTTGTGACAAAATGGCGCCACTGATCAGGAATCTTCCATGTTCGTCGGACACTACGCGGCCAGCCTGGCCCTGAAAAAATTCGAGAAGCGCGCCTCACTGGGCGTGCTCTTTTTGGCGGTTCAATTCGTCGACATCCTGTTTTTCCCGTTTGTGCTGCTCGGTGTCGAGCGCATCAATATCATCGAAAACTTCACTCAATCCACTCATTTCGAACTCGAGTACATGCCCTATACGCATAGCCTCGTCGGCAGCCTGTTTTGGGCGGCTGCTGCCTACGCTTTGTTCCGCTGGGTGATTGTGAAGCAACACAGCGTGGCACTTGTCGTCGCGCTGGCCGTGTTTTCGCACTGGGTGCTCGACTTACTGGTGCATACGCCGGATTTGCCACTCTGGAACGATGCATCGATGAAGCTCGGCTTCGGGCTATGGGACAACGCGATCGCAGCATATGTACTCGAAGCGGCGCTATTGCTCGGCGGGCTGTGGCTGTACCTTGAATCAACATCAGCATCGAACGCGATCGGAAAATACGGGATGGGCGTATTCGTCGTATTCCTGCTGTTGGTCAACATCACCAACATTTTCGGCCCGCTTCAGACCGACAGTAAAGTGGCTCTGTCGGTGTCCGCGCTTGCCGCCTACTTCCTGTTCGCTGCCGTCGCATTCTGGCTCGATAAGAAAAGAATCTAATATCGGGGGGAGTGCATAGCTCCATCGTGATCCAGAGAGGAATCAACATGTCACGCCATATTGTCTACTTCGCCGCCCTGTGCCTTGCGGCCCCGGCCGCAGTCTCTGCACCCTTTACTGCGGAACACCTGGTCCGCATCGATCGGGTTGGTGCGCCCGTCGTTTCACCGGCCGGCGATCGCCTGGTCTATGCCGTGCGGCACGCCGACATCGAAGCCGACAAGGGCAGCCAAGACCTTTGGCTCAGCGACCTCGACGGTGGCGACGCTATACGACTGACCGCGAACGAGGCCAACGATACGAGCCCGGCCTGGTCGCCGAACGGACGTTACGTCCTGTTCCTGTCGTCGCGCGGCGAATCGACCCAGGTCTGGCGTATCCCGATGGATGGTGGCGAAGCGCAGCCTGTCACCAGCTTGCCACTCGACGTCGAATCGTTCCGGGTGTCGGCCACCGGAGAACATCTCGTTGTTTCGACATCCGTGTTCCTGGACTGTGAGGACCTCGAATGCACGGCGGAACGCAACGCCGATACGGAAAAGAGCAAGGTAACGGGGCAACGCTACGATCAATTGTTCATGCGTCATTGGGATCACTGGCTCGACGACAAGCGCTCGCAGCTCTTCGCGATAGCGCTTGATGAGAACGGCAGTGCCGGCGACTCGGCCACTCGACTGACGCGCCTTGACGCGGACGTGCCGTCGCGCGTCTGGGGAGGCCACGAAGAATACGCAATCTCCCCGGACGGCAAGACCGTGTACTTCGCGGCACGCCTGCGCAACCGTGACGAGCCCACTTCGACGAACTTCGATGTCTATTCCGTGCCGATGAGCGGCGACGGTGATCTCGAGAACCTGACGGAAGCAAACGAAGCCTGGGACACCGCACCAGTAGTGAGCCCGGACGGACACCACCTCGCCTGGCTCGCCATGTCGCGCCCCGGCTTCGAGTCGGACCGGTACCAGGTGATGCTGCGCGACCTTCGGACCGGTCAGACCCGTAGCCTGACAGAAGACTGGGATCGCTCGCCCTCAAGCATCGCGTTCACTCGAGATGGCAGCGCACTGCTCATGAACGCACAGGACGTCGGACAAAAGACGCTCTGGCGGCTCGAACTCGACGGCGGCACACCCGAGAAGCTTGTTGCGGAAGGCTCTGTCAGCGCCTTCGATGACGCCGGCGGCAACGTCGTCTTTGCAAGCAACAGCCTCGCATCACCGATCGAACTGCACGTGCTGGATGTCAGTAGCGGTGGTACGCAACAAATTACGAATTTCGGCGATCGAACGCTCGACGATGTCGTGATGGGCGAGTTCGAACAGTTCTCATTCACCGGTGCCGGCGGTGACACGGTCTACGGCTTCGTCGTGAAACCGGCCGGTTTCGAGCGAGGCGAGACCTATCCCGTGGCCTTCATTATTCATGGCGGTCCACAAGGCAGTTCCTCGAACAGCTTTCATTACCGCTGGAATCCGCAGACGTACGCTGGCCAGGGCTTTGCCGTTGTCATGATCGACTTTCACGGTTCGACGGGATACGGGCAGGACTTCACCGACAGCATTTCCAGGGATTGGGGCGGAAAACCACTTGAAGACCTCAAGCTCGGCCTCGCCGCCACGATCGAACGCTACGACTTTCTTGACGGCGATCGCGTGTGCGCCCTGGGTGCATCCTACGGTGGCTACATGATCAACTGGATCGCCGGACAGTGGCCCGACCGTTTTCGCTGCCTCGTGAATCACGACGGCCTGTTCGACAATCGCTCAATGTACTACACGACTGAAGAACTCTGGTTTCCCGAGTGGGAACACGGTGGACCGTACTTCGAAAGCGAGGAGATCCACGAGAAGTTCAATCCTGCCCGATTCGTCGACCGCTGGCAGACGCCGATGCTGGTCATTCACGGCGAACTCGACTATCGCGTACCGGTCACACAGGGCATCGCAACATTCACTGCGTTACAACGTCGGGGAATCGAGAGCCGCTTCCTGTATTTCCCCGACGAGAATCACTGGGTACTGAAACCAAATAACTCGTTGCAGTGGCACGACGAGGTGAACACCTGGCTGCATCATTTCCTCGACGAATGAGGGTCGAGGTGCTGTGATATCTACGGATATCTGTTCGTCAACAGATGTGAAAAAATGATTGGTTATGTCCGTACGCGGCAAACGTGTGGGGGTGTCTGTATAAGCGTTCATAAGAAATCACGCGGAATTTGTTTATGACACAGGAATTTGACGAAAACGTAGAGATAGTTCTGTCGGAGCTCGCCGATGAGGAACTCGTCGAACAAATGTACGACGATCTTTATGACGGCCTTGCCGATGAGATCGCCGAAGCCACCCGCATCCTGCTCGACCGTGGGTGGGGAGCCAAGAAAGTGCTGGACGAAGCACTGGTTGGTGGCATGAACATAGTCGGCGAGGACTTTCGCGACGGCGTCCTGTTTGTACCGGAAGTGTTGCTCGCAGCCAGCGCCATGAAAGCCGGCATGGCCATACTTCAGCCGATTCTTTCCGCAGCCGGTACAGCGCCGGTCGGCAAGATAGTCATAGGCACCGTCAAGGGCGATATTCACGACATCGGCAAGAACCTCGTCGGCATGATGATGGAAGGCGCCGGCTTCGAGGTTGTCGACCTGGGTATCAATACGGATGCCGAGACCTACATCGAGGCCTTGAAATCTCACCGGCCGAACATACTCGGCATGTCGGCCCTGCTCACGACCACGATGCCCTATATGAAAGTCGTCATCGATGCCTTGAAAGACGAAGGCATACGGGACGACTACATTGTCATGGTCGGCGGCGCACCCCTGAGCGATGAATTCGGCCAGGCAGTCGGTGCGGACGCCTACTGTCGCGATGCTGCTACAGCGGTCGAGGTCGCCAAGAAGCTGGTCGGCGAGAAACGCGCCGCGGTGGCGAATTAGGCTATCGTCGGCAATAAGCAATGACAGCGCCAGTGTTATTGATATCGTGCGGGGCGTTGGCCCGGGAGATCGTGGCACTCACGCGTCTCAATGATTGGAATCACCTGAAAATAAAGTGCCTGCCCGCTGAGCTGCACAACACCCCGGAAAAAATCCCGGGCGCCGTGCGCGACATGATCGACGACAACCGCGCGGACTTTGACCAGATCTTCGTTGCCTACGCGGATTGCGGAACCGGTGGAATGCTCGACAAAGTGCTGTCCGAATACGGCATCAGTCGCCTCTCCGGCGCGCACTGTTATGAAATTTTTGCCGGATCGGCCGCGTTTCGCGACCTCGCCGACGCCGAGACCGGTACGTTCTTCCTGACCGATTTCCTGGCTCGTCATTTTGACCGGCTTATCGTGAATGGCCTTGGTCTCGACGAGCATCCGGAGTTGATGCCGATGTACTTCGGCAATTACAGGCGACTCGTTTACCTGGCGCAGTCCGATTCGCCCGAGCTGGCTGCAAAGGCCGAGCAACATGCCGGCTATCTTGGTCTCGACTACGAGCATGTTCGCACCGGCCTTGAAAATGTGACTCGGCAAATTTCAGACAGTGTCATTCAACAACGGAAAATGACATGACAAACACGGTAATCAGCTCGGCGGGCAAAGAAGTCGTTATCGGCTTCGGCCAGCCTTTTGTCGTTATTGGTGAGCGTATCAACCCTACGGGGCGCAAACTGCTGGCGGAAGAGATGAAGGCCGGCGATTACAGTCGCGTCCAGGCAGACGCGTTGGCGCAAGTCGCTGCCGGTGCACAGGTCCTTGATGTAAACGCAGGTATTCCGCTCGCCGACGAAGCGGCGATTCTGGCGGAAACTGTCAGACTCGTGCAGTCGATTACCGACGTCCCGCTGTGCATCGACTCTTCGATGGTCGCGGCGCTCGAAGCCGGGCTCGCGGCCTACGATGGCAAGGCCCTTCTGAACTCCGTGACCGGCGAAGAGGAAAGACTCGAGCAGGTGTTGCCGCTCGTCAAGAAACACGGCTGCGCGGTGATTGCAATTTCGAACGATGATTCGGGTATCTCCGAAGACATCAACGTTCGATTCGAGGTCGCCAGGAAAATCGTCGAGCGCGCCCGGGATTTCGGCATTCCCCCGGACGACGTCGTTGTCGACCCGCTCGTCATGCCGATTGGCGCCATTAACAGCGCCGGTCGCCAGGTGTTGGAACTCGTGGGTCGTCTGCGCTCGGAACTCAAGGTCAACACGACTTGTGGCGTTTCCAACCTGAGCTTCGGCCTGCCGAACCGAAACGGCCTGAACGCCGCATTCATCAGCATGGCCATCGGCAGCGGCATGACGTCCGCAATAGCCAATCCGCTGCACGCCGAGCTGATGCAATCCGTGCGCGGTGCGAACGTCGTTATGGGCAACGACGCCGAATGCGCGCGGTGGATCAGCGCGTACCGGGAACCCGCGGCAGAGGGCCGCGAACGACGCGGCCGGAGAGGCGCCCGGCGCGGCCGTACCCACCGCTAGCAACCGGGTATTGCAATGGCTGAAACGGAAAAAAAGGACACCAGGGTGGTCTTTATGCCATCCGGCAGGCGCGGCCGTTTCCCCCGCGGCACTCGCGTACTCGACGCCGCGCGGAGCCTCGGTGTCGACATCGACTCGGTCTGTGGGGGGCGGGCAATCTGCGGCCGCTGTCAGGTCCTTGTGACCGAAGGTGAATTCCCGAAACTCAATATCACGTCCAGAAGTGACAGTGTGTCAGCCAGAGGCGATGCCGAGAACAACTACATGTTGCTGCATGGACTCGCAGACGATCGGCACCTGAGTTGCCAGGCAACCCTGCAGTCGGACGTTGTCATCGATGTTCCAGCCAGCTCGCAGGTACACCAACAAGTCGTGCGCAAGCCCCATGAGGCGCATGACATTGAAATCGATCCCGTTGTACGACTCTGCTTCGTGGAAGTTCCGGCGCCGGACATGCACATTCCAGGCGGAGAACAGCAACGTCTGATCGAGGCGCTCAGGAAGGACTGGCAACTCGATAGCCTGGGCTGCGCCCTGCACGTCACGCAATCGTTGCAGGCCTGTTTGCGCGAAGGAAACCGCCAGATCACAGTTGCAGTCAGACACGGCGAGCAAATCGTCACGGTCTGGCCGGGCTTCAAGGGCAACGCATACGGCGTCGCGGTCGATATCGGCTCGACGACAATTGCAGCGCACCTTTGCGACCTCACAAGCGGCGAGGTTCTCGCAAGTGCAGGCAAGATGAACCCGCAGATCCGTTTCGGCGAAGACCTCATGAGCCGGGTGTCCTACATCATGATGAACTCCGGCGGCGAGACGGACCTGATTCGGGTTGTGCGCGAGGCGATTTCCGAACTTGTATCCGAAGTATCGAAGGAGGCTGGCATCGAACCCACCGATGTCGTGGAGATGACCGTGGTCGGCAACCCGATCATGCAGCACCTCGTGCTCGGCATTAACCCGGTCGCACTGGGTACAGCACCCTTTGCACTTGCCAGCGATGCGGCCGTCGACGTGCTCGCGGCAGACATCGACATCGCCATCAACGCAGGGGGGCATGTTTACGCCCTGCCCTGCATCGCCGGACATGTCGGCGCGGATTGCGCCGGCGTGCTGCTTGCTGAATCGCCTTATGAACGGGACGACATTTCACTGATCGTCGATGTCGGCACCAATGCCGAAATCATCGTCGGCAACCGGGAACGTCTCCTGGCCGCTTCGAGTCCCACCGGGCCGGCATTCGAGGGTGCGCAAATCAGTTCTGGCCAACGCGCGTCGCCCGGAGCCATCGAGCGAGTGCGCATCGATCGCGAGACGCTCGAACCGAAATTCAAGGTTATTGGTAGCGAGCTGTGGTCAGACGATCCACAATTTGCAGAGGAGGTATCGGTTTCGGGTGTGACGGGCATTTGTGGCTCGGGCATTATCGAGGTCGTGGCCGAGATGTTTCTCGCCGGCATCATCAACCGGAACGGAAGAATATCGAACGACAACTGTCCGCAAACACCGCGCATTGTCCAGGACGGTCGGACGTTTGCGTATGTGTTGCACGAAGGACAGCCGGCAATCCGCATTCTGCAAAACGACGTGCGCGCCGTTCAGCTCGCGAAGGCCGCACTTTATGCCGGTACCAAGTTGTTGATGGAGCGGTTTGGCGTCGACAAGGTCGACCGGATCCGACTTGCCGGCGCATTTGGTGCGCACATTGACGGCAAGTACGCGATGGTGCTTGGCCTGATTCCCGATTGTGATCTGGAACAGGTTTCGTCGGCAGGTAATGCCGCTGGTACAGGAGCACGAATCGCGCTGCTCGATAGCAGTGCGAGGTCGCATATCGAGTCGCGGGTTCGGCAGATCGAGAAAATCGAGACTGCCACGGCAGGAAACTTCCAGGAGTTCTTTGTTGCAGCGATGTCCATTCCGCACGAGTCGGACGCATTCGACGAACTCGCCAAGGTGGTCGAACTGCCCGCCAGACTGGACGCCCAGCCGGCCACTAAGCGAAGGAAACGAAAACGCCGATGAACGGATCGCCCGTGACAAAATCGCGATCAGACGCGGAGCGCCAGGCTCTCCTGCATACCATCAGGGAAGCATACATGGAGATCTTCCCGACACCGACGATTGCGTCGAAACTTGATGTGCTGCAGCCTGCTTCCTACATCGCGGTGACCTGCTCGCCATCAAAAGGCGTGGAAACGACGCTCGACCTGGTCGAGCGTCTGGCACAGCGAGGTTTCAAGCTCGTGCCGCATATCGCCGCGAAGATGGTAAAGGACGATGCGCACCTGCGTGAGATCCTCAAGCGTCTCGACGATCTGCCTATCATCAGCATTTTCGTGCCGGGCGGGGATGCTGCGCAGCCGGTCGGCAAATTCGCTACCGCTCTCGATCTGTTGCGAGCGATCTCCGAATGTGACCACAAATTTACGGAAATCGGCGTTGCTGCGCATCCGGAAGGCCATCCGGCCGTCAGCGACGACAAACTCCTGGAGCAGTTGCTGAAGAAACAGGCGTACTCGAACTACATGGTGACACAAATGTGCTTCGACGCCGGCGTCCTTGATAAATGGTTACGCGACGTTCGTGAACTCGGCGTCATGCTTCCCGCCTGGATTGGTCTGCCCGGTGTCTCCGATCGCAGCACCCTGGTAACGACGTCGCTTCGAATCGGAGTCGGCGATTCAGTGCGTTACCTGAAAAAACACGGAAAGATAGCGGCGCGCTTGCTGAAGTCGGGAACGTACCAACCGGACAAGCTACTCTTGGGTCTGGCACGCCTCATCGCCGACCCGGCCTATGGCATCGCAGGGCACCACATCTACTGCTTCAACCAGGTCGAGCGAACCGAGCAATGGCGGCACGAATTTCTCGAGTCGCTGCAGACCCGGGACTAGAACGCGAGGCGCGCAAATGACAAAAATAAGTCGGCTAGTAACACGCCCATTCCCTCAAATCGCCAGTTAATCGGATAAATGCCATGCGACCAACATTGAATGTCCTGCCAGACGAACTTATCGCGAAGGTCCTCGACGAGGCCAAACGCATCATGGCCGAGACCGGCATGGAGATTCGCGGCGAAGCCCTACGAAAGCGCCTGCTCGACCACGGGCTAAAGACAGACGAGAGCGGCAAGCGGCTCCTGTTCCCCGCCGATGTCGTTGACAACGCGATCGCGAGCGCGCCGACGTCATTCACTCTTTACAATCGCGACGGCGAGCCGCATGCCGAGATCGGTGGCTACAACGTACATTACGTACCGGGATCCAGCGGACTCAAGATTCTCGATCACCGCAGTGGCGAGACGCGCCTCGCGAACACGAGCGATTTTGTCGAATACGCACGGCTTTGCGATGGCCTGGAAAACATCGCCTATCTCGCGACGGCGTTTTCGACCAACAAGGACATCGAGTCCCAGGTCTCCGATGCCTGGCGCCTTTATCTGAGCCTGGTCACATCGAAGAAACCCGTCGTCTCCGGCGCATTCTCCGAACACGGCGTTCCCCGCATGGTGGAGATGCTGCAGCTATTCCGCAGTGACCGCGCGGAACTGATTGACAAGCCGCTGACGATATTCACGATCACCGCGACCGGCAACTTCCGCTACGGTGAGGACTCCTGCCAGAATCTGTTGGACTGCGTCGAGGCCGGCATTCCGATCGAGATTGTGCCCGTGACACTGATGGGACTAATCGCACCCGTAACATTGGTCGGAGCATTAGTCTTCCATTGCGTTGACGTTTTGACCGGCCTGACAATGGCCCAAATCGTAAAACCCGGCGCGCCCGTGCTGTTCGGTGGTGCACCCGCGACCTTCCATATGAAGGCGGCAAGCTCACCGATGGCCGCGATCGAAGCGCAACACCTGAATGTTGCCTACGTTGCGGTCGCGAAGTCGCTCGAGCTACCGACGCAAGCGTACATGGCGTTGAGTGACGGCAAGTTTCTCGATGCACAGGGGGGCGGGGAAACCTTCAGTAGCGCATTGCTGGCCGCGATCGCAGGCGTGAATTCCGTGTCCGGTCCGGGGATGCTGGACTTCGTGCTTACTTTCAGCCTTCCCAAGCTTGTTTTCGACAACGAAGTTTGCGGTCAGGCGTTGCATTTTGTTCGGGATATGAAACCGCTCGACGACCTGCCGACCGCCGACCTCGTCGCGCAACTGATGCAGGAGGATCATTTGATCACGGCGCCGCATACACTCGAGCACTGGCCCCGGGAACTCTATCTGACGGATCCTGTCATTGACCGCGAAAATCGAGAGACCTGGGAAGAAAAAGGATCGCGCTATCTGTACGATAGGGCTTGCGAGCAGGTAGAGGAGCGACTCGCTCGTTACACGCCGTTCGAAACAGATTCTGCCACCGATACCGCAATGCGCGAACTCGTGAAGGACGGTCTGAATGAACAAAAGGACTTACCGGAACTGCCTGCCCTGCCTGCTGTGAAGGCGCCGGCAGCAAGCAGTCGTCGTCGTGGTCGAACCGGCCGCCGCCGGCGATCTGCTGAAAATACCTAGATCGGTCGTACAGGTTGTAACGTAGCATCACGGCGATTCAGGTGTGGGGCCGTAGCTCAGCTGGGAGAGCGTCGCGTTCGCAACGCGAAGGTCGGGAGTTCGATCCTCCTCGGCTCCACCAAATCCCGCGGGGAGATGCGTTGCTCAGGTAGCGACGCCCTTCCCGGTCCAGTGCTCATATTCCCGGATCAGATGCCAGGCATCTCGTAACCAGCTGCAAGTCTCGCACGCACATCGTCGTGGATTGTGATTTTGGCGGGATATGTAGGCATCGACGTAGTCAGTGCTGAAGACAAACGCCCCAACCAGGGCATCCATAGGCTGTTCCGCCAATACACTGAATTCATCGTTGCTGTTCAGCCAGTGGCATTCGTCGCCTTGCTCACAGATCTGGCAGGATTCGTGTCCGGGGTTGAAATACCGATTCATCGGGCATTCGTTGAAGTCCATAAGGGAGATCATCAACATGCGCGGATAGGTGAGCGCTTCGATAAATCTTTGTCTCATATTGCCCTGAGCACAACTGCCCGAGTCAGGCCCTGAGTATACTCAAATTTTCATTGCTCTCTAAGCACTTCAATCGTTTCCAGCGCCGCAAGGTACTCCTGAAGGTACGCGAGCGGCACGTCGCCGAGTTCAGCCACCAGCCATTCCCGAATGTCGCTGACCGTTCGCTTGCCGTCCACGAAATTCAGTGCTTCGTAGGCGAACATGCCGCCGGAACCGTAGGGCGTGCTGTGCTGGCGTAGTCGTAACTTTTCGAACTCGGAGGCGCCTAGCTTATCCTCGATGTAGGAATAGCCGAAGGCCGTCATTGGTCCTTCGATGTCGGGGTCGCGCTCGTAGACGGTATCGTCCCGTTCGATATGGATTGCCGGCACCGGCATTACGAATAGTGCTTGCAGTTTGTCGAGATACGCGATGGCTGCCTCGTGATCGCTGTCTGCCAAATTCGCGAACGGTTCGACGCTGTGTACCTTACGGCGCTCGACCGTGAAGTGCACATTTGTTGTCGCTGCCGCATCGAGCGCCGCCAACTTCGCACGCCGTTCGAGCAGCATGGCACTGCGTTCGAGCGCATTGCGCCGCAGAAGATTGAGTATGGCGGGAACGTCGTCGTCCGACATATTCGCCAGGTACCAGGCGCTGACCGCACCGATAAATGCCGCTCGCTTGAGCTTGGTCGGGTCAATGTTGGCTGCGAGATCGAAATTGGTATGAATGTAGCGATCCGGCCAGTCGTGTAGGTACAGCCCCGGGATGCGCCATGTGCCTTCGAAAAAGACATCGTGATCGCTGCCCATGTCGAGCCCTTCCATCTGGGAGAGCAATGGCTCCTTGCCACCTTCCGGTGCATTCAGGGGGAATGCGACTTCCTTGCCGTCGGCAAAACCCTGCGTCTGTTCGTTCACAAAATGGCCGATCTCGTGGCCAAGATCGCTGACAAAAGACGGCACGCTGTACGGCCCGCCCGAGATCCGAAACACGGCCTTGGTTACCGGCCCGCCGCCGACCATGTCCATGTGAATATTGGCCTTGATGCGCGAGGGGTCATCGTGTTCCGACAGGTACATGATGCTGCCCTCGATTTCCGCCGGCCACAGGAAGCGAATGCTGCGGGACGGTTGCGGCAGAGTGCCATTCCTGATTAGCGTACTCAGCGTTCGTGCCACCTCGAGAATCGAAGCACACCCCGACGTATTGTCATTGGCACCCGGGCGCGGATGATCCAGGTGGCAAGTGAGATTGATTTCTTGCTTCGCCTTGTCGGTACCTTTGATCGTTGCAGTCGCGAACCGGAACCAGCCGCGCTCGTGACTCGCGTCGACTCTTGCGTGAAACAGTATGGTCTCCCCTGCCTCCAGTCGTTGCTGCAAGGCGCGCGCCTCGCCCAGGGAAATCATGAAGCCGAAGGATTTGGTTGTCGGGAAACTGCCGAGGTGTCCCCAACGCACCAGGCGGTCGTCTTCCTTCCACCAGGCCGACTTTTGATTCGGTGCGTAAGACACGATGCCAGCAGCACCCAACTCACCGACGGCACGCTCGACCACGGCCCCTGGCTGACTCGACGTCAGGACCAGTCTGCCCTGCAAGTCCTTGCCCTCGTAATCTTCGTCTTGTGTCCCGGCGCCGATATCGACGATCGATGCCGTTACATCAGCAGTCAGGCTGTCCTGCGCAAGGGATAGCGGTACGGAATCCCAGTCGGCAAACCTCCGTACCCGTCGGGTCTCACCATCGACCTCCTCGACTTCCCAGAGATCCGCGAAGCGAACGTCCCACACGGGCCGGGACTTCTGCGTACCGAACATCGTCTTGCCATCGGCCGCGAACTCGAGCACATCGACCTCGTCCATGCCGTAATGCTCGAGTTGTTCGAGGATATG
>Ga0255054_10000192_pt1 | contig 34569 bp, 30 predicted proteins | sample JV7_2_23_MG_FD_188634 | JGI IMG/M metagenome (GOLD analysis project Ga0255054, IMG submission 188634) | Seawater microbial communities from Jervis Inlet, British Columbia, Canada - JV7_2_23 | ecosystem: Environmental > Aquatic > Marine > Inlet | place: Canada: British Columbia | collected... | reverse complement strand
CTTTCTGGATTCAGATGACCAGTGGTTACCGCAAAAGCTCTCCACCCAGGTAAAATTTTTTCAAGATAACCCGGATGCATTTGTCAACCAGACCCAGGAACACTGGATCCGAAACGGTGTGCGCGTAAATCCCAAAAAGCGGCACCATAAGTTTTCCGGCATGATATTCGAACAGTCTCTTGCGCTTTGCCTGGTCAGTCCCTCGGCTGTCATGATTAAAAAAAATCTCTTTGACGTCGTGGGTGTTTTTGATAAAAGTTTAGCGGCCTGTGAAGATTATGATCTGTGGCTTCGAATCAGCTGTCGCTATGCGGTCCATCTGATTGATACGCCGCTGATCATCAAACGTGGCGGACACGATGATCAGCTTTCCAAAGCTGCGGGGCTGGATAAATATCGAATTCAGGCTCTGGTGAAAATTATCGAAAGCGACCTTCTGTCAGCGCAGCAATATCAGGCAGCGGTAATCACCTTAAAGCAAAAGTGTGAGGTTTATGCTGGCGGCTGTCGCAAGCGTGGCCGTGAAAAAGAGGCCAAATACTTTTATCAGCTGACTGAAAAATACGGAAGGCGGAGGACAGATGACAGAGGGCAGAGGACAGAGAACAGAGGACAGAGAATAGGAGGCAGTTAATATTTAACAAAATTCTTGCATTCCCAATTCTGATTTGATAGATCTCGACACGGTCCCCTTTTTGATTTATACCGCTTTCCATAATAATGTTCCGGATTAAGGAATTGGAGCATAAACGAATGTACGGTTGTAGAAAAAAACGTTTGAATACCGCAACGTTTTTTGACAACCACTATATATACAATGCCAGCTTATGTTATGGGCTAGCAAAATCGTAAGGGGGAATCAGATTGTCCTCGGGAAAGTGGTCAGCATAATCATTAACAGGATAACCAATAAGGAGGTTCAGATGAAAAAGGTATTTATTTTTAGTTTAGCCCTAATCTTTGGTTTTGCCCTTGTTTTGGGTTGTGCACCTGAAGAAAAAGCCAAAACCGAAGAAAAGGCAGCCGCCGAAGCGCCGGCGAAGACAACCTTTGTCACCATCGGCACCGGCGGGATTACCGGTGTCTATTATCCGACCGGTGGGGCCATTGCCAAAATTATGAATAAGAAGAAAGATGAATACGGCATCCGAGCGACGGTTGAATCTACCGGTGGTTCGGTGTTTAACGTCAATGCCGTCATGGCCGGTGACCTGGAGTTTGGTGTTGTTCAATCCGACCGACAATTTCAGGCTATCAATGGACTGGCTGAATGGAAAGATAAAGGCAAACAGGAAGATCTGCGCGCGGTTTTCACGATTCACCCGGAATCCATTACCCTGGTGGCAGCGGTTGATGCCAATATTGAGAAAATGGAAGACCTCAAAGGCAAACGGGTGAACATCGGCAACCCCGGCTCGGGTCAGCGCCAGAATTCGATTGATGCCCTGACTGCGGCGGGCATCGATTATAAAACCGATCTTACGGCGGAAAGCGTCAAGGCCGCCGAAGCTCCCGGTCTGTTGCAGGACGGTCGCATCGACGCCTTTTTCTATACGGTCGGACACCCCGCCGGCACCATCAAGGAAGCGACCGCCGGTGCCAGAAAAGTGCGCATTGTCCCGGTTACCGGTCCTGGTATCGATAAACTCGTTGCCGACAATCCTTTCTATGCCAAAGCGACGGTTCCCCATTCGTTTTATCCGGGTGCCCAGAATGATGCCGATATCGAAACCTTTGGTGTAAAAGCAACCTTTGTCACCTCCGCCAAGGTGCCGGAAAACGTCGTGTACGCCATTACCAAAGAAGTTTTTGATAATTTTGAAGATTTCAAAAAACTTCATCCAGCCTATGTCGTTTTGACAAAAGCGAACATGCTAGAAGGTCAGTCCGCTGAGATTCATGCGGGCGCCATGAAATACTATACAGAAGCCGGACTAAAGTAAGCGATTACCTTATTCGAACCTGCCCGCGAGGCGGCGGTTGACACCGCCGCCTCTAAAATATTCAGATAACTTTACCATTTATCAGCAATTGTTTTTACCATTCTTATTACGCGCATTCTGTTTTCTGTGCCGCTGTGCTGAGCTCTATCCGATCGCTGTTGCCGCCTCAAGCTGCTGACTGCTGACGTTTGTCAAATTGGGATACCGGGCTTTTTTTGCCGCCAAACTCTCTTGACTGTTCAGGTGATCATTATGAGTAACCATGAAATCCAGGAAAAGGGTGAGGGCATTGAAATCGCAAGGCGGATGGCCGAAGAAGAAGAGGGCATCGGTAGAAGACCCCAAGGCCCCCCCAAATATGTCATTCCCACCATTGCGGTTCTCTGGAGTTTTTTTCAACTGTCGATTGCCAGCTGGCTGATCCTTGATTCTACCTTTATTCGCGCCATCCATCTCGGCTTTGCCCTTTTAATTGTCTTTTTAAACTATCCGCTTTTCAAAAAAACGCGCTTCGGCCTCAAGTATTTTTCCGCTAAAGACAGAATTCCCATACTTGACTATCTCATCGGAATCGTTGCAGCGTTTTCGGCTCTTTATATTGTAATTGACTATGCCGGACTGATCACGCGTTACGGGGCGCCCATCTCCCGGGATATCGTCATCGGGGGTATCCTGATTGTCATTTTGCTTGAAGCCACGCGCCGCGTTATCGGGCCGGCCCTTCCGGGGATTGCAGTGGTGTTTTTGACCTATTGCTTTTTGGGTCCCTATATGCCGGATTTAATTGCCTTTAAAGGTACTTCGCTTAACCGCCTGATGGGGCAAATGACCATGTCAACCGAAGGCATTTACGGCATTCCGCTGGATGTTTCGGCAACCATTGTGTTTCTTTTCGTTCTGTTCGGCTCCATGCTGGATAAAGCCGGTGCCGGGCAGTATTTTATAAAGCTGGCGCTGGCCCTGCTGGGCGGATTTAAAGGCGGTCCGGCCAAAGCGGCGGTTATGGGCAGCGGATTGACCGGTCTGGTGTCCGGCTCCAGCATTGCCAATATTGTGACCACCGGCACTTTTACCATACCGCTGATGAAAAAAGTCGGCTATCCGGCCACCAAAGCAGCCGCCGTTGAGGTAGCTGCCAGCACCGACGGCCAGCTGGCGCCGCCCATTATGGGTGCGGCCGCTTTTATTATTGCCGAATACGTCAACGTACCTTACATTGAGGTGATCAAGGCGGCGGCCATCCCGGCCTTTGCTTCATACGCCGCGCTGTTTTTTATTACCCATATTGAAGCATCTAAACTGGGCCTCAGGGGCATGACGCGGTCCGAACTGCCGCTCTTTTTTAAAACGTTATTAAGCGGGGCCCATTTTCTGGTGCCCATTTGTATCCTGTTGTATGAGCTGATCGTCGTGCGGCACTCTCCGGAACTGGCTGCCTTTAATGCCATCTGGGTGATGGCGGTGGTAATGTTTTTGCAGAATCCGGTTAAGGCCTATTTGAAAAAGGAACCGCTGGGACCGGCGTTCAAAAAGAGCGTTGTCGACATCTTTTCGGCCCTGGCTGCCGGTGGCCGCAACATGGTGTCGGTGGCGCTGGCGACAGCGGCCGCCGGAATCATTGTCGGCGTGGTAGCGCTGGGGCTGGGTCAGCTGATCACCCAGATCATCGACACCCTTTCGGGCGGCAACATTTTTCTGATGCTGGTAATTACCGCCTTCGCCAGTCTGGTCATCGGGATGGGATTGCCCACCACGGCGACCTATATTGTGATGGCATCCCTGACGGCTCCGGCAATTGTGACCATCGGCGGGCTACAGGGTTTTATCGTGCCGCTGATGAGCGCGCATCTTTTCTGCTTTTATTTCGGTATTCTGGCCGATGACACGCCACCGGTGGGGCTGGCGGCATATGCGGCCGCGGCAATTGCCAAGTCACCGCCGATTCCGACCGGGCTGCAGGGATTTATGTATGACATTCGTACGGCCATCCTGCCGTTCATGTTCATTTTCAATTCCGACATGATCCTGCACAACATCAACAACTGGCCCCAGGGGTTGCTTATTTTTGCCATGGCCTGTGTCGGGAACTTTGCCTTTGCCTCAGCAACCCAGAATTGGTTCGTGGCCAAAAACCGGTTTTACGAAATTCCGCTGTTTTTAGGCGTCACCTTAAGTTTGATGCGCCCGGATTTAATTGCACGCTGGATTGGGATCCCGCACAACCAACGCTACTGGACCTATCTGATCGGTTTGGCCATTTACGGCCTCCTGTATCTGATGCAGCGGCCACGCATTCCCAAAACCGTTGCTGCTCCGGTTACGGCATGAGGCAGGGCTTGCAGAGTATACAGAGAAAATTAAAAATTAATATTTGTTAATCTTTCTGTATCCTTCTGAATTCAATCTCAGCAGTCTCTGTGCGCTCTGTGGTAAAAAAATTAAAGCAAGTAGATCGGCAAATAGAAAAGGAAATGATTATGGGTGCTGCAAAAAAAATTCTGTTGGCGGTTGGATTCAGCCAGTACACCGAACAGCTGTTAAAATATGCGGCAGGTATTGCCGAATCCATGAATGCTGAACTGATCATTGCCAGCATTATCAATGCACGTGATATTGAAGCCGTCGGAACCATTGCGGCCATGGGTTATGATGTCGACAGCGAAAAATATGTGGCCGGGTTAAAAGAAGAACGGCAACAGGAACTCGATCATATTCTAAAAAAAGTCGCACACCGGCCTGAAAAGATCAGGACGGTTTTTAAAACCGGCAATCCCAGCGATGAATTGCTAAAAGTTGCCGTTAAAGAAAATGTCGATTTAATCATTATGGGCATAAAGGGCCGTACGGACCTGGAATATTTCTTCGTCGGATCCGTTGCGGAAAAAGTTTTCCGCCGCTCCCCGATTCCGATATTGTCTTACCGGGATGAAGCGAGTGCTGAACGTCTGAAAAAACATATCGATTTAGCATAATTTTGGGGCCGCCACCCTGGAAGGAGGGCATGATGTTCAGATACCTTTCTGCGACGCTTATTATCCTAATCGCCGGGATCTTGATGTGTTTGGGCCCGGCAATGGCCGGTGATCGTTTTACGGATAATGGCGACGGAACGATTACCGACCACAAGCTCGGTCTCATGTGGTCGAAAACGGACAATCAAGGCGATATCAACTGGATACAGGCCGAGAAGTGGGTACAATATACCTTTCCCGATACACTTGAAAAAAAATATGACAACTGGCGGCTGCCGACACTGGCCGAACTGCAGAGTATACTAGTGGAAAATAAGAATGCGAAAGGATACGAAGCAGAATGCGGCCAGTGGGTAAAAACGGTGCCGGAAATAGAATTAAGCTGTGGCTGGGTTTGGACATCGGAGACCGATCCGATCGCGCCCACCGCACGGATTTTTAATTTCGACAACGTCTATCACTATACCGTGCGCAAGGCGCACAAACGGGGCTACCGGGCACTGCCGGTGCGAAACTTAAAATAGCAAACATCATAAGGTATTGGACAAAGGGTAATCTGGTAAATATCGTCATTTTACAATTTGAATATCGAATATCGAACAAGGAATTTCGAACCGTAGAAGTTTGAAGAAGCAGACACAATCTTTTACTTCGATATTCTACGGTTCCTTGTTCGACTCGGCTGAGCTCGTCGCAGGCTGCGGTTCCATGCGCCAACCGCAAATCAATTGCAAAAAAAATCTACCTGCTTTCACCGGTAGATTTTTTATGGACTCATCTTAGAAGCAAGGCAGGAGATCAGACTTCCTAAAACCTCTTTATCCTCAATAAGTTATAGAATTTCCTGATCGTTTAACACCATGCCCCATGCCCCATGCGCTATGCCATCTATTTCTGAGTGACACGTAATACCTCTTCAACCGTCGTACTGCCTTTTATAACCTTGTGCATGCCGTCCTGGCGTAACGTTATCATTTTTTGTTGCACGGCTTCGTTTTTTATGCGGCCTGAATCGAAGGTTTTGAGAATGAGACTCTTCAACCTTTCAGCCAGTACCATGATTTCGAAAATACCGATTCGGCCTCTATATCCGGTATTGAAACAGTTTTCACATCCTACCGCTTTATAGACCGAGCGTTCTTTAAAATGATCCGGAGAGAAGCCAATACTCTTTAAATAAAGCGGATTCGGAATATAGCCCTTTTTGCAGTCTTCACAGAGCACCCGCACCAACCGCTGGGCCACCACCGCTAAAATGGATGATGAAATTAAAAACGGCTCAACCCCCATGTCCACCAACCGCGTAATCGCGCTGGCAGAATCATTGGTGTGAAGGGTGGAGAACACCAGGTGCCCGGTCAGGGCGGATTGGACGGCAATTTCGGCGGTTTCCTTGTCGCGGATTTCGCCGACCAGTATGACGTCCGGGTCCTGGCGGACAATGGATCGAAGGCCGCGGGCAAATGTCAGTTCGATTTTGGGATTGACCTGTATCTGACTGATGCCCTTGATTTGATATTCAATGGGGTCCTCAATCGTAATGATATTGATGTTGGGCTCATTAATAGATGATAATATCGCGTACAGCGTTGTCGTCTTTCCGCTGCCCGTAGGTCCGGTATTGAGGATAATCCCATTGGGGGTTGAAACCAGCCTTTTCAACAACTTAAGCCTGCCGGGAGTAAGACCCAGATCCATTAGCTCGAGCAGGGAGCCGGACTTATTCAGCAACCGCAGAACCAGCCGTTCGCCAAATGCGGTCGGGATGGTGGAAACCCTCACATCGATATCCTGATCACCGATCTTAACTTCAAAGCGCCCATCCTGGGGCAATCGTTTTTCAGCGATATTCATTTTTGCCATGACTTTGACTCTGGAGATCAAAGCCGGCTGGATCCATCTGGGCGGTGTCAGCAGATCGTAGAGAATGCCGTCCACCCGATAGCGGACTGTGAAACTGGTCTGGTAGGGTTCAAAATGAATATCGCTGGCGCGTGCCTTGATGGACTGGGAAATGATGTGATTGACCAATTTGATAATCGGGGCATCGCTGGTGTCATCCAGCAAATCGGCGGTTTCTTCTATTTCACTGATAATGTTGCTGCCGTTTTCTTCCATGTCCTGGACCAGCTGTTCGGCCGAGTCCCGCCGTAAATCATATTGCAGGTTGATGGCCGAAACGATGGTTTCCCGGGTGGACAGAACAATACGATAATCGTCGATGCCGATGGTTTTTACGAGGTCATCCAGGGGCTGAAAGTTCAGCGGGTCGTTGATGGCAATAATGAACCCCGGCGCAAATTGCGTGGCCTCAGTTTGGAGGTCATTTTGAGGCGTCAGGCCGCAATCTTTGGCCGAGATCGCCTGACTGTATTCCAGGGGGACCAGATTATATTTTTTTAAAAACTGGATGGAGACTTTATCGGTGAAATCAGATTCTGCGGCCTCAAACGGCAGTTTGGACCAAAAGGGCATTCCATATTGAATGCTCAAGGCCTCCAACAGCTGGACTTCAGATAGATTTTTTTGATCAATTAGAATTTGACCGATAGAGTTCCCGGTTTCGGTGCGCACCTGTTGGGCTTCGGCCAGATGGTCTTCATCGAGACCGAATTTGTCCTTCAATATGTCTGCCAAACGATGAATCATAATGGATAATGGATAATGGATATCGGTTTATTTCTGTAGCGGTGCATTTTGTTCATATAGTTTTATTCCGCCTTCTTCGACGGTGCCCGTCTGCCCTTTTTTGTCTTTAAAAATTTTCTCAGCTTCCGCCGGGCTTTTGATGACGCGCGGAGTCAGGAAAATATAGAGATTGGTTTTTTCGTTGGTTTCTGTTCGTTTGCGAAACAGCCACCCCAATACGGGAATGTCGCCCAGAACGGGAACTTTGGTGTCATTGCGCGTGCTGGAGTCATCAATCAGACCGCCGATCACCACCGTTTGGCTATCTTTGACGATAACGGTGGTATCCACCGTTCGCTTCTGGGTTACCGGAAGGGTGGATGAGGTGATCAGGGTCGAGGCCAGATCGATGTTGGTGACCTCCAGGGAAATTTTCATGCGTATCAGGCGGCCTTCGGTCACGTGCGGGGTGATTTTTAAAATTTTACCGACATCCCGGTATTCAAAGGACTCAAATGTTCCTCCCGAAGGATCGGTGGTGGATCGGGTCTGATAGGGCCGGTTTTCACCCACTGTAATCCGGGCTTCCTCGTTATCGGTGGTTAATACCTGGGGTGTGGATAAAATGCGAAATTCATCATCGGTTTTAACGGCCTTTATGATAGCGGAGATGTTTGAAACCGTTATTCCGGCGATTTGGGTCGAGCCGCTGATCAATCCAGCCGCAAACCCCCCGGCAAACGGATTTCTGGGAACTCCGCTGCCCGCATCGATATCCGGCTGGATGGTATCGGCAAAAGATGCACCTACGTTTGTATCTCGTACCTCCCCAAACGCCTGCCAGTCGATACCGATCTCCAGACTGGTGTCGAGGTCCACCTCCATGATCAACGCTTCGATAAAAACCATGGAGCGCGGGATATCCAGCTTTTTGATGACCTCTTGCAGGACGATGTAATCTTCCTGATCGGCCATAATGATGAGACTGTTGGTGGCTTTGTCGGCGGAGATTCTAACTTTGCCGGAGATCACCGGAGCACCGCCTTTGCCTTTGGGGGCACCCGCCTGCTGGGCGGGCACATCCTGCAGCACCTTGGCCAGTTCTTCAGCGGTTGCGTTTTTACAATAGTAAACATGGATTTTTCCCTTGCCCCGGGGCGTTTCCTTGTCAAGCATGGCAATCAGTTGCTTGATTCGCAGGGTGTCCACTTCATTTGCCAGCAGGACAATGACGTTGGTGCGCTCGTCGGCCACCATGGTGACTGCTTTTGCCGGGGCACCTTTAACCGGCTTTCTTGTCGGCTTAAAAACCGTGCTTAACAGGCTCACCATTTTGGTAGAATCCGCATATTCGATCGGTATTACCGAAATTTCCTGGCCGATGCCGGGCACATCGATTTTATTTAGGATCTTGAATAAACGTCGGATATTTGAATACACATCAGTGATAATCATCATATTGGTTGGCTGGTAGGCTAAAATGACACTGCTTTTCGAAATCATGGGAGTAAACAGCCGTTTGATATCAACCGGATTAGCGTATTTTAACGGTACCAGCTGGGTGACGACTTTATCTTCCGGATCGGTCGCTTCTTCACGCAGGCGGGTTTCAATGCTTTTTGAGCGCGCATCCGGTGAAGGGACAATTTTAACGATCTCCCCGGATTGCACCGTGGTGTAGCCGTGAACTTCCAGGACCGACTCAAATACTTTGTAGGCCTCTTTGAGCGATATTTTTGAGGGTGATATAATCGTCACTTTGCCTTTCACCCGTTGATCGACTATAAAATTGGTTGCGGTCAGCTCGCTCATAAACTTGATAAAAACATTGATATCCACATTGTTGAAATCAATGGATACAAACTGATCCGGGTGCTCAGGTTTTTCGGGCGCCGATTTGACCGCCTGCGCCAGGCTGGATTCTACCAGGAACGGGTGAATTGCTAAAGTTATCGCTAAAGCCGCAATAACCGGTATCAGACACCATTTAATATCTGTCTTCATTTTTTCCAACCATTTATTCTATTCAATTTTATAATTCAGGACCCGTTTTCGGCCGCGGCGCTTTATCTCCAGTTGTACTTCGGAGGCCGATGACAGGTCGCCAAAAAGTTGCATCGCATCCTCCACCGATTCGATGGGGGCGCCGTTGATGCCGGTAATAATATCTCCATTTCGCAGCCGCATTTTCCTGAACACGGTGTTGGGCTTGATCCCCGTGATGGAAATCCCAGACGCTTTGCCGTCCTCGATATGCGGCCGGATCCGGGCCTGCTCCATGAGTTGATCGAGATTTTCCAGCGCATTTTGAATCTGATCGCTTTTCAAGGTGAGTTGACGTGGATTGGGGGATACCGGCAATTTGGGCGGTGAGGCCCCTCTTTTAGCAACCCGCGGACTGGGCCCGCTTCTTTTTGCGGTTCCAGCCTCCTGCATTCCCAATACTTCATCGCGATCCTTTACACTGAAAACGACTTTTTGCCTTAATATCAATTTTAAAGTTGCATCCTGGATGGTATCCCCGATGCGATATAGATTCTGCTTTCGGGTTTTGGTGTCTTCGATAACGGCATAAGCCCTGCGCCCCTTGCCCGTTACCGTTCCCCATAACTTTAAATTTAAATCGGTTTCTTTCAGGTCATCGACATTAATCGCCTGTGTCGGAACCTCGAGATCCGAGTTCGTGTTGAATAAATTTCGTTTTGCGATGGCACCATAGCGCGACAGCGGTGGATGATCGTCTTGTTGTTTAAGGGCCACCTTGCCCGGATGGACTTGCGGCATTGCAACCGGGCTCAGCCAGGCCTTGCTGATGGTATAAACGGCGCTGACGCCAAGATAGACACCTGCGGTAATCAGCAGTACATTGGCGATCATAAAATATTTTTTAGCCGTCATCATCATTGATTTAATCCAAAGCCCGGACCATTGGCTAATTAAATGAGTAATCGGGTGAATCCATGCTGCCTGTTATCTTAAATGGCAAGCCCTGATTTTCCAAATTGCTGCCTGCGAGCAGTTGCGCGATATTCTTGCCCAGTTTGGCCAGCAGCGTCGCATGCGGCTTTACCGTTCCGGACAAGTCCAAAATTTTTCTTGCTGAACGGCCGCTAAACTTAATCGATCCCGAAACATCGGCATCCAGTTGATTGCCTTCGAGCTGACAGCGGTTAATGGTCAAAGAACGGTTATTGAGCATCAATTCAGCTTCGATGGTGTTAAAGGACAGCAAATTTTGATTCAGTACCGGGGGTGAAAATTCAATTTGCCCGTCTGTCAGAATCAGATTCCCACTTAATCCCTGATGGGGTACTTTTGTTTTAAATGTCAATGTACCGCCCAAATTGCCGGAAATTTTGTGTGTTGTTATGGCGCTTAATGCTTCTAGCTGTTTCACCTGTATTCCGGATAGATCAGCACCTATCATCATCTCTGTGTTCGCAGAATTTTTATTGATGTCCACCCGGCCTTTTAAAGTACCGCCATAACCGTTGCCCTTAAACGACAGATGGGTTGTCGCCAAAAATAATGATAAAACATCCGGAGATATTTTTAAATTTTCCAGATCGGCCAGGGTCTGGCCGAGATGGTATACCCGAACGTCATACAGCTTTAAACCCGGTGGAAAACCCGGTTTTACCCGACCGATTTCCACCGTAAGGCCCGGGTGCACCTGGCGGATCTGATCCGCCAGGTATTCCTTTACCGTGTCGGACGGAAAAAGGGTATAAAAAAAGAACAGGGCCGCGCAAATGATGTATATCGCCCATGAGATCCGAGTTTTAAGAACTTGCATACTCTTAAGCTAATAACTAATATCCAATAACTAGAATCTATATCAAAAATTCTTTAAAGCAGGTGCGCTAAAGTTGGAAGTGATCTAAAGTGCCTAAAGTTGAGGAATTCTACCCGTCGAGAGCCTCAGGGTCGAACGATCATTATATAATAAATAAGAAAGATGGAGCGTAGCGACTCCGTAACTTTAGTCACTTCAAACTTTAGTTCACTTTAGTCACTTCTTTGTTTGAGATAGCTTATAATAATTCCCAATCGGGGCGATTTCAGGCCTCAACGGTCTCAACCTGCAGGACTACGTTAATGAGGCCCTCGTTTTTTTCTTTTTTTGAGACCGAAAGCTTTTTCACCATGACCATGTTTTTTGATGTTTCTATACCGTACAGATAGGTGGTGAGCTGCTCCAGCGTGATGGCGTCCAATTTCATTTCAACCCGTGAAATCCTATAGTTGCTGTTTTTCTGGACTGTATTTGACGGCTTCATATAACTGATGCGATCCTTGATTCCGGCCTGACCGGCGAGCTGATCCATAAACGAAAAAAGCGTAAACCCTTTTTCTCTATTGCCGAGACTGATTTCTGACAGCTGTAATTTTGCTTTCAGGGCTTTATATTCGTCCTGAAGGCGATGCATTTCTTCAAGCTCACCTTTTTTGGTCTGCAGGCTTCGCTGCATCTGGTTTTTATTTTCAAAAAAAGGCGTGATGCCAAACTGGACGATGATCAGTAATCCGAGTAGACAGCCGGCTCCGTATATAATATATTTTTCACGCCGATTGAGCTTTTTTAGGTTTAAATATCTTTTGATGAATTCCATATGTATCGTCTTTGCAAGCGTTTTATAATTCCACCTTCAACATGAAGCGAACTTCATTGCCCGAGCGATCAATGTTAGCCGAGCCAATGGTGACCTTTTTAAAGTGCTGGATTTGTTCCAGACGACTTTTAATACCGTCCACCGAGTCGTATGTGTCCGTTGTGCCGGAGATTAGCACATTATCCGGCTGAATGACCAACCGGTTAAGGTTAACCGTGATACTTTCAGGGATTTGTTCGCTGATGCTGTTTAAAATATCAATCCTGCGGATGTGGGGGCCGGCTTCAGCCTCAAAGGCCGCATCTTTTTTAGCCTGCCGCATTTTGGCCAGCATCTCCTGATAGGGATAACGAATCGTCTTGACCTCCGGAAATGTCGCCTTAAAAACCTGAGTCATCTGGCTGTTGATACCGCCGAGGCGTTTGTTTAACGTATAGGCTTCCATCATCAGGCTAAAAAACAACAACACCAATACGGCGGCTGCCAGGATGCCGGCTTTTATCAGCGGGCGTTTGTGCCTGGCTAAAAATTTCTGAGCGGCAAATTGGCCTTTGTGGAAATTAAGGCCAGCGTAACCCTCGACCTCCATCAACGCGAGCGCTAGGGCATTGTCCATCCGGGCCGGGACCCACGGACTTTGCGTATCACTCTCCACCGGGATGCCCAGATGGTCTGCAATTGAGGCAGCCTTGGTCGGTATGTCCAATATCCCGGACAAGGTTGCGGCCATTTCGGCTTCATTCAGCCCGATCCCGCTGACAACCAATTCAATCGGCTGGAAATTCAACCCTGACGATTCCTGGAAGGCCGCCAGTGTTTGCTGGATTTGAGCACAGAGCTGTGGTGCTTTAGAGGGGCCGGTTGGCGGCAATGGAAACGATCGTATCAGCTGCAGGCGGCCGCCCGCCAGGACAAAAAGGGTGGCGTAAGTATCATCAATTTCGATAAAAAGCTGATCTTCTTCCGAATCTGCTTGATTGGCCAAACACAGGGCAGTGGGTAAACCACCGAGCGTGAGTTTTTCCGGGTCGACTTTAATCGACGCCAGGGCCTCAATGTAGGGCGACAACTGGTTTTTTTCAATCGCCGCAGCGATGAGTTCGGTCTGCTCACCGGCTGGGGCACCATTTAAGGCGTGAAAATCAATAACCAGGTCTTCTACCGCATAGGGCAGGGTGGGTTCAAGTTCAAAGGGCAGAACCATACGGATCTTTTTGGAATTGCTAAATGGGATCTGCAGGTTCCGGAAGATAAATTGATTGGCAGGAATGGAAACGGCATAGTCACTGCCGCTTAAATCCATTTTTTCAGTCAGGGTTTCCAGAGCAGCAGACAGGCTTCTTTCCGGGTCATCGGGACCGGAATAGGGCAAGTGAATAAAATCATCCACGCGGTGTTCCCGCAGGCTGCTGTTTAAAAGCACTGCCGTTACCGTGTGATTTCGGATATCAATACCGAGGACTTTTCTGCTCATAGTTATTTTTACGCTATTTTTATTTAGTTGAGATATTGAAAAATTTTTACCACGAAAGCACGAAAATTCGAAGACACGAAATTTATTATTTTCGTGCTTTCCCTATTTCGTGTTTTCGTGATTAATTTTATGTCAATTTACGTTGGTTCTGGATCTCTCTACTCGGTTTGCCAGCTTAGGACCTTACAGGACCACTTGCCGGTTTTTGCACTTTTTAACCGCTGGACCACAGCGCTGGCGGTCAACACGGAATCGTTCACTTTTGCCTCTGATGTAATTCTAAAGATGTCACTGGCAGTGGTGATCAGCTTTGTATCCAGATTCATTCCGCTAAATCCGGCGATGTTTTTATACCATGTTGTGTCTGATAAGTCAGGGGCATCTTTTTCAGTGGCGGCTTCCTGGCGCAAATCGAAAAAGGCCTGGGCCAGGTCCGCGTTTTCAGACGGCAGCATCGCGATCAGTACCGGAAGCTCTGCGGTGTTGATGTTTATCTTTCCAGGAAAGGTAAACGAAGTGCCGGCCCCCGGTGTCATGCCGTATACGGTCAATGAATCTGCGATTCCGGGCTTTTCCGTGCTGCCGTAAAATAATTCGGCAGTGATGCCCTTGACCAGCAATAGATCATTGATGTCCGCTATCGGACCGTTGCGACTGCTGTAAGAGGGGCTCAAATCCTGATAATATGAGGATTCGGCACCGCTTAATCCGGTAATGGCTTCATCATCGCCGGAATCAAGCCAGTCTTTCAGTGAATTGATAATTGCCGGTGGCTGGCTGTCTTCCGGTGTTTCTTCACCGGCATCCCTGAAATAGTTTAAATATCGTTCCAGAAGCTGGCGCTGGGAATCGTTGAAATTCCGGCTGTCGGGAAATGTTACCAGGGCGTTTACCTGAATGCGGCCCATTTCGTCGCTGATGGTGACCGAAAGCGTTCCGTCATCGAAAGGGATTTCGCTCAGCAATTCATCTATTTTGTCTGGATTTGCCCAGTCCTCCTGTAAGGAATCGATATTTGACTCTGCCCGATCTTTTGCCAGCAGCGCCATGGCGGCATGAATGCCGGAAGCTGTCATTTGCGACAGGGTCAGGCGATCCCGTGCAGCGGCCGTCGAAATAACCGCAAAGCGTGCCCGGCGATTGTATTCCAGAGCCGTAGCGATAAGAATGGTCGTCACGGAAATGACCAGCAAAAGGGCAATGCCGCGATTATTACCGATCGTTTTGGCCATTTTCACCATTTCTTACTCGGTTGGGTCCCGGGATATGGGCAAAGACACCATGGTTTCAAAGGTATGCGATGCGGTTTTATTTGTCAATTCCAACCTCACAGCAATCGCCTTCGGTGTCGCATAGCCGAATTCATCCGAATCCGAATCCCAGACATCGAACTCGATCCCGTCTTTGTCATAAAATTTAAACGACAAGGATTTGACGAACTTACACAATATCGGATCGCTGCCTCTTTCTTCGAAATCAGGATACGGGTAAAGGTTATCCGCGCGTTTCAGTACCAGATGCCCGTCATCGCTGGCCTGAACGTAATATATGATTTCAGCAATTCCTTTTCTGAAACTTTTCTCAAAGCGCACGTGGGCCCGGCTGGCAAATCTTAAATTTTTTGCAAATCCCGTGCCACCGGTATCCTGGACGCTGGCGACAAACCGATACGGATCCGGCGGCTGATCGAGTTCAGGCGGCTTATAAATCGGTCGCTGGCTAACGTGGATCGACTCCAGGTCAAGCGCCATGCGTTTCAGGCAGTTTTTCGCCATTTCATATATATTTGCACTGTCGTCTAACACCTCTGTGGTTGAAAATACTGCATTAAACGATGCCAAAACAGTCGTTACCACGATTGCCAGTATCGCGGTCGCCACCAGGATTTCCATCAGGGTAAAGCCCGCCGCCGCTGACTGGCGACTGGCTTCTGGTTTCTGGCAGTTGGTGTGATGAAACTTGAAACTTGAAATTTGAAGCTGACTCATAAAGCAAACAATCAATAGAATTATTTAAATCAGAGGTTAATCTTTTTAAATTCCGCAATCCGCATTCTGCATTCCGAATTCGATAAACTATTCTCTTTGAAACCGATACGTTCTTAAGCTGTATGAAAATCGATCGCTATTGTACGTTACGGTGACACCAATTCGCTTTAAATCATCGGCGACTTCTCCCAACACCTCAGAGGATACATCGGCTAATGAAGCCCGCCAGCTATAGCCCGGGTATTGTTCGCCGAAGTCGCCTGAATCGTCCGGGAAACCGCCTGATGAAAGGGTTTCCAGTTCAGCCATCTTGTTTTGAGCCAACAGGGGAGCCAGGGTATAGAACCGGGCTGCGGTGTTCATGGTCAAACTCTGGGAATGCATTCGGTATACGCTCACCAGTACGATTGACATAACGGCCAGGGCAATCATAACTTCAAGCAGCGTGAAACCGAATGCGGTTCCTGAAAACCCGGGTGGGTCCTTGAGATATCGATGTTCAAATTGAGCCATCGGACGTGCACTTTTTTATACAGTTAAAATTTATACCATTATACAAAATTTGACACCAAATATACAGTTTTTTTTAAAATATGGAGAAATTTTTGTGCTTGAGATTCCAGACAAAGTCGAAATGGACTAGTGAATAGAACGATGATATCGGTTTTTAATTTAGAATGGCGATTCAGTTTTCAAAACTGGCGTACATCTCGTAGCGGGTCACTTCAGAAAGAAAAGGCTCTATCAGATAGGATACATATTTTTCCCCGTCTTGAAGGTGAATCAGGGCCTTATCCGAGTAGCCGTTTTTATAAAATGTAATATGAGCCTGGCCCGAATGTATTTTACCGCCAATGGGGTATTCAATATCGGCGATTTTTAGACCGCTCGGAAGGGAAGCGGCATTCAATGCAGCGTTTTCAAGAGCTTCAGCCGACATGGACGCATCGGTTTCCCAGAACCGTTCCGTATCCAGGTCGATATGCAGCGTATATTGCTTCTGGTTACGGATCGCCGCTTCTTTTAATGCCCGAATTTTACCGATAATCCATCGCGAACCTGTTTTGGTTTTGTCCAAAAATAAGGTTTCGTGGAAACGGGGCACGGTAAAAACCAGCATGATACCCATCAACGAAATGACCACAATCAGCTCCAGCAGCGTAAAACCACGGCTTTGTTTGTGGTCCGTAGTGGGTTGTCCGTAGCGCAGATTCAATTCTTTTTTTAGGACCTTAGAAAGCATTATGCTAAAATTGTAGGCGCTTGTTCGGAAGCAATTCGTTTTTAAAAATTATTGAGTTTTCGATTCTTAAATGAGAGATTTTTTTGATATGCAAGGCCGCACAAAGGTTTACGACGAGGCGTACTTGTAGTACGTTGAGGAAGTTAACCTTTGGAGAACGCAGCAGATCGGAAAAATATCCATTTAAGAACGAAAACTACTCGACTTCCCAGTTATTAATATCCTGATCATCCGCCCCTTCACCGCCGGGTACGCCATCTTTCCCATAGGAAATTAAATCAAAGTCGCCCTGTACACCCGGTGAAATATATACAAATTCGTTTCCCCAGGGGTCTTTCGGCACCTTGCGCTTTTCAAGATATCCGCCTTCGCGCCATTTTTTCGGTATGATCCCGGTTTCGGGTTTTTCAATCAACGCCCCAAGCCCCTGTTCAGTTGACGGGTACACGCCGGTGTCAAGCTTGTACATTTTTAAAGCGGTCTCAAAGCTGACGATATCTATTTTGGCCTTTACGCGCTTTGCTTTTTCCGGCTCCCCCATTATTTTGGGTCCGATGTAAAGCGCCAGGATGCCGAGTATGATCACAACAACCATTAATTCTATTAGCGTAAATCCGCGGTTGTCATGTTTTATTCTTTGAAGCATATTTTTTTGCTCCTTTACAATTTTAATTGATTCGAATGGGTCGCTTAAACGGACTCATCGACCGCCGGCAATTAAGGGGTGCCTAAAATCCTAAAACACATAAAACAATTATTCAACAATAGAATATCAGGTTTCAAAACGCCTGTCATCCAATTATCTTACGACGTGTTTTAAGGCCGGAAATAATTATTTTAGCACGCTGCTTAAGATAAATGAATGTCGCAGCATTGTAAATAATATTTTGGAATCATTAGCTATATATCTCTAATAGCGGTTCAAAACACTGGTAATTCGAACAAAAATATCACCGCTTTGAGAGCATTCGCAAGCCGCGCGGTGTCAAGTTCGGTAAGCGGTCTGAGTTTGATCTGCATGGCATAAAAAAAATTGTTGATTGCTGAAGGCGAGTTTACTATATAAAAATAGCCAGGGGGTTTCTTACCCGCACGAGCATCTGCAAACCATTCTTGCCGTAAACCACAAAAATTATTGGCGTCATGACCCTCACAAAAGCCGATATTATTGGGGCCGTGTCTGAACGGACGGGATTCACCAAGAAGAAATCCCGCCACTCCGTAAATAGCCTTATCGAAATCGTCAAAAGCACCCTTGAATCCGGTGAGAACATTAAAATAGGCCATTTCGGCAAATTCGATATCAAAGAAAGGAAAGCGCGCCCATGGCGCAGCCCCTTTACCGGCAAAATCATGATGCTGCCCCCTCGACGGGTCGTGACGTTTAAGACCTTTAAGCGGCTAAAAGATAAAATCAATGTGCAGCCCATTGGAATTGAGCAAGAAGAACTTTCCCGAGCAAAGATTCGCGCAGCGCATAAGGGTGTTATAAATCCAGACAAACTCAAAAAGATTTTAGATGACCACAGGCGCTGGTTGGATTCCAAAGGAAAAAGCGGGGAAAAGGCCCTGCTGATTTACGCAAGGCTTGTTGGGGCCGATCTTTATGGTGTTCCGCTGTCACGGGTGAATCTTCAGGGAGCCGACCTGCGGGAAGCCGACCTGGCTGAGGCCGATCTATATGAGGCCAATCTTCAAGACACCAAAATGGCTGATGCTATCCTTGAATGGGCAAGCCTTGACGGGGCCAATCTAAAACAGGCCGATCTTCAAGGGGCAAACCTTCGATGGGCGAATTTAGAAGGTTGCAATTTGACAGGCGCCAACCTTCGATTCGCCAACTTTGAAGGTGCCAATCTCAAAGGCGCTAAGTTAATAGAAGCGGATCTTTATGGTACGAACTTAAGAAATACGGATATGATTGGTGCCGTTCTCACCCAAATTAAGCTGGATTATGAAACCCAATTAAACTTGCCCAAGGCAATTTTTAACAAGTACAGGCAAACATTTCAGATACTGGAATGGTCGCCGGCCCTCGCGTCGCCCGCATAGCCGCTTTGGCACAATTCGTTCATTTGATCAACCATTTTGAAAACTTTCAATTCATTCTGTCCATTTATTATAAAATTGTTTTTTTTCTATTTTGACAACCGGGGTATAAACCCCTAAAATAGAGTATATTTCATAAATTGCTTAGTGTGCAAATCTCAACACAAGGCAGCCTGGGAAGTAAGCTTTTTCTATACACAGGAGCCTGCTGGCCAAAAACGTATGAGTCCGACAATGGGCCGAGCACAAACTTTAAAGCGAACAGCTTCAAAATTACCAAATGCTGTGGAGCAGAAAATTATTGACCTTTCGCTTCAGAATCCGGACTATGGTGCGCGGCGCCTTTTACCCTTGCTGAAGTTGAAGAAAGTTCATATTTCTGCATCCAGTATTTACAGCATTTTACGTCGTCATGGCCTTCAAACTCGCGCAAAGCGGCTGGCCAAGCTCAAAAAACAGGCGCAAAAGCCAAAATCGTTGCCAAAGAAACCTTCCGCCAGGATCCCGGATAAAGTTGTCGAACGCATCGTCCGGCTGTCGCTGAAAAACCCTGAATTAGGCGCCCGGCGACTCGTATCTCTGCTCAAGCAGAAAAAGGTCGATGTCTCGTCATCCACGGTTTATACCATCCTGAAGCGCAACGGGCTGCAGTCCCGTGCCAAGCGGCTGGCGAAAATTCAAAAAACAACTGCAGAGCCGGTACTTTTTCCAAAGAAGTTTCCTCAAAAAATTCCACCCGAAGTCAAGGACCGGGTGGTCGATCTGTCATTGCAAAACCCCGACTACGGCGCCCGGCGCCTCGCCCCTTTGTTGCAACAGGAAGAAATCTTTGTCTCGGCTTCAGCCGTGTACACCACCCTGAAGCATAACGGCCTTGAAACGCGTAAAAAGAGGCTTTTGAAACTTGAAAAGCAGCAAGCTCTGGAAGTTCCGCTACCACCCATAGTCGAAATGCCGCCGGAAGCGGAAACGCCGGAACCGGTTCCAGAACCTGCGGTGGTGATCCCGACCCCACCGTTGGTTGAAGAACCACTTCTGGCCGAAGCACTGGAGCCGGTCCCGGAACCTGCGGCAGAGGCGCCAATTCCGGCCGAAGCCCCGCCGGTAAAAAGAGTGCCGATAAAACCTGTCAAAAAAAGGGGCCACTGGGTTTTCTATCCGATCTATCTTTTGCTATTTGCTCTAATCGGTTATCTGGGATTTCATGCCGTTCAGGCGATCCAATACACCCGGGTCGAAACGGAAGCCGTGACAACCGATGACGCTGCTACAGTTGGCATCGGCGCAAAAACGGACGCCTCCGTACAGCCCCTTGACGGCTACCGCCAGATCTGGCAGCGCAACCTGTTTAACATCACCAAACCAAAAGATCCCGATTCGGAGAAAAAAATTTCCCTCCATAAAATTGCTTTGGCGAAAAAAGACCTGGGTCTCGAGCTGGTGGGCACGGTGGTGGCGGATGATCCGATGATGAGTCGTGCCATCATTGACAATCGCAGCATCCGCAAACAGGAGGCCTATCGTGAAGGAGACAAAGCCGGAAAGGTCCGCATCAAAAAAATTCTGCGCAATAACGTGGTCATTACCACCGCCAAAGGGGATGAGTTGCTGACCGTCGAGATAAAGGAGTCGGGCAAACGATCAACATCTTCTCCGTCAACGCGACGCGTTGGCAGCAGTTCATCTTCTAAGCAACAGACGCCCGGCAGCTCGCGTTCAAGTGCCAGGACCAGTTCCATCAGCCTAAAACGAGATGAGGTCGAATCTTCCCTATCCGATATTGACGCGATGATGCAACAGATGCGTCTAACCCCTTACATGCAAGGCGACCAACCGGCCGGATTCAGGCTCGGTAATATACAGCGTGACAGCGTACTCCGTAAAATGGGGCTGCGCAGCAGAGACGTGATCGTGGGTGTGAACGATGAATCAATTACAGACCCGGCCCAGGCGGCCGACTTCTTCCAAACGATAGCAGAAGGGGGCGAAGTCACCATCAAACTCAAACGCCGCCGTCGCACCCGCCAAATACGCCTTAACATCGAATAATGCCTTACAAATAGGACATATAGTGGTTGTCAAAAAAACGTTGCGTTATTCAAACGTTTTTTTCTACAACCACTTATGCCCCTATTCCGCAATTCGGAACATTATAATGGAAAGCGGTATAATTTGGGTAAATTTGCGACAGCGGAAGTCTTGAGCACTAGTTTTTCATGGATCGGATGGATCCGCTGAATTGAGGTACTCGGAAAGATGCTAGCGGATCAGCTGGTTCATCTCAAAAATCGGTAGGCAAATTGAAAGCACGATAAACCCGACCACGCAGCCCATTACCAGTATCATGACCGGTTCCAGAAAAGACGTCAGCCTCATGATACTGTTTTCGGCCTCTTTTTCAAAAATATCGGCAATCTTATTGAGCATGCCTTCCAGTTCACCGCTTTGTTCTCCCACCTGAATCATTTGAATGGTCAGTTGTGGAAAGACTGGGTCTTCGTTCAATGCCGCCCATAAAGCCTGTCCCTTGGCGACCTCCTGGGCCGCTCTTTGAACTGCACTGGAGATCAGCACATTACCGGCGATATTTTTGACGATATCAAGCGCAATTAACATGGAAACCCCGTTTTCGAGAAGAGAACCCAGTGTTCGGGTAAAACGGGCAACGGCCAGTTTTTTAGCTAAAACCCCAAATATCGGCAAAGAAAGTATGGTTTTATCGTAAACATAACGACCGTTTTCGGTTTTCTTCACTCGATGCAGGGTGATGCCGGCGCCAATAATGATCATAAGGATAACCCACCAAAACGATTTGAAAAAGTCACTTAAAAAGATGAGCAATCGCGTCGGTGTCGGCAAAACCTGGTCCATATCCATAAAAATAGCGGTGATACTCGGAACAATGTAGGTTAAAAGCACAAACAATACCAGGGTACCGATGACACACATGAACACAGGATACGCCAGGGCGGTCTGAATTCGATTGGATAAATCCTGCGCCTTTTCGGTAATGTCTGCCAGGCGCTCTAGAACAATTTCGAGTGTGCCGGAAGTCTCTCCGGCACGGACCATGTTAATAAACAGGGGTGAGAAAATTCCCGAATATTGCGATAATGCCTGCGCAAAACTTTGGCCTTCAACAATGGCATCTTTAACCTGGGCCAATATCGTTTTAAGGCGATGGGATTTGGTTTGGGGCACCAATGCATCGATTGCAGAGACCAGCGGGAAACCGGCGGTAATCAATGTTGACAGTTGCCGGGTCATTATCGCGATTTCGGCGGGTTTGACCCGGGTCAGATAGCGTGACAGGTCAACGATCCGGGGCGCTTTTTTTACCGGCGCCTCCTGGGATTCTTTGATGGCGATCGGGAAGATACCGGTTGCACGCAATTTCTGGCGCGCGGCATGCGCACCGTCGGCATCGATAATACCGGAAGTCGTCTTTCCTTTGGCATCCAGTGCCGTGTATTCATAAACGGGCATTTTAGATTGGCTGTGTAATTTCGGTTATTTTTTTTCAGGCCGGGTCATTAATTTCAAAATATAACATATTAAGAATATTACGATATTGGTCTATTTTCAACCAGAAAATTATTTAAGGAATTTGCCGAATTCTAAATCAGCTTCGCGGAGGGCTCTTTCCGGGGGATCCACATGCACAACCACATCCAAAACCTCCGGAATTGCATCAATGATGCGTGCTTTGACGTCATCGGCGATATTGTGGCCTTCCCGTACGGTTAATAATCCCTCAACAACGATATGCAGATCCACCTGAATGCTGGAACTGATATACCTTGTTCGAATATCATGAACCTGCAGAACACCTTCGTTTTTGAGCGCGATGTCCTGAATTTTTTTGCGGGTCTCTGTTGGTGCGCCGACGTCGATCAGCTCGCTGATCCCGGGCCAGATGATTTTAATTGAGGCGTGTAAGATGAAGATAGAAACGACTACGGCTCCGACACGATCAAGGAATGACCAGGATGGAAAAATCCTGGCACCGGCAACCGCGATTAAGACCGGAAGCGAACTTAAGGCATCCGTGCGATGGTGCCATGCGTTGGCGGCCAGGGCAGCACTTTTCACTCGTCGACCGGTGATGGCTGTCCAGCGGTAAATACTTTCTTTGCACACAATCGAAACCAACGCCGCAAGAACTGCAATCCAACCCGGGGTTGCAGCCTGTTTTTCCTGCAGCGTTGAAATGGCTTTCCATCCGATCCCGATGCCTGCTGCTATCAACATGACACCGATAAAAACCGTCACCAGGGTTTCTAAACGCCGATGACCATATGGATGATTTTCATCCGGTGGACGGGACCAGTAATGTGACCCTGCAATCACCGCAATATCTGTTGTCAGATCGGTAAGGCTGTGGATCGCATCTGCGACCAGGGCTTGACTTCTTCCAAAAATGCCGGCAGCGAATTTAATGGCGGCAAGAACCAAATTGACGAAAAGCCCGATCCAGGTGACCTTACGCACGATCCTCTCTTTTGAAGTCTCATCAGCGGTTGAAGTTTGTGCGCTTTTTTGAATCTGAGTCACCCTGCTCACTCCTGTGCTGTAGTCCAGGCAATTTAAATTTCCGACCTTATTGCCATATATAGCATTTTGGCTTATAAAATAACACCTCACTGAAAATCAAATTAAATTAAGACAAAACGATTGGAAAAATTAAAGAAGCCCGGAAAGGGATATTTGCTATGAACCTTCTCAAGAGTTTTAGTTTTGAACTACCGACCAAAATAGAATACGGCGTTGGTGCAGCCAAGGGCCTGGCTGATGTGATCAAAAATTTAAATGCCAGAAACGTACTCCTGGTCACCGATAAAGGCATAAGAAATTCCGGGCTGCTGGAACGTATTTCGAATCTATTGGATGCCAACAAATTGGCATACAACATTTTTGATAGCGTCGAACCCAATCCGAAAGATTATAACGTTCAAGAAGGCACTGAAATCGCAAGTCGGTTTGGTCCGGATTGTCTGGTGGCGCTTGGCGGCGGCAGCCCGATCGACTGTGCCAAAGCGATTGCGGTGGTGGCGCGTCAGGGAGGTGCAGTCCGAGACTATGAAGGGCCCAATAAAATTGGTGCCGATGTGCTGCCGTTGATCGCCATCCCGACCACCGCCGGGACCGGCAGTGAAGTTACCTTTAGCTCGGTGATCACCGATTCCAGCGCGAAATTTAAATTTAGCATTAAAGATCCCAAAATTGCGCCAAAGGTAGCACTGGTGGATCCTGAGATGACCTTGACCCTGCCTCCGGAATTAACCGCGTCTACCGGCATGGATGCCTTAACCCATGCCATTGAAGGGTTTACCGCCAAAGCGTCAGAGCCCATTGCGGATTCGGCCGCGCTTTATGCGATTGAATTAATTACGGCCTACCTTAGAATCGCTGTATCTGACGGCAATAATCTGGAAGCAAGGGCGGCAATGTTGCTGGGCAGCGTGCTGGCAGGAATTGCCTTCAGCCACTCCGATGTTGGCGCCGTCCATTGCGTGGCTGAAGCGCTCGGCGGAAAATATGATGCGGCCCATGGGGTTTGTAATGCCGTTGTTTTACCGGCGGTAATGGCATACAACATGGAATACTGCAAGGAGAGATATGCACGGATTGCCGCCGCAATGGGGCGGTCCGATGAGGATGTTGACAAGGCCGCCCGCCAGGCCGTCAAGGCGGTACAAAAACTGGCTTCCGATGTTCATCTGCCCGAGTTTGGCTCCCTGGGGGTTCAAAAAAAAGACTTTGAAGAACTGGCAGTGAATTCGTTTAAAAATGGAAGCAATATCGATAATCCGCGACCCATGACAAAGAATGATTACTTGAATCTGTTTCAACTCCTAACCGGTTAACGGCGGTTTCAGAGTCTCAAATTACGGTTGAAGGCCCATCGGGCTAAAAGCTCTAGGCTCAAGGCTCAAGGCTCAAAGAAAAAGAATGATTTAATCCATTTGCTTTCAGCTTTCAGCTAACCACCACGTAAGCATTTTTAATTTGCTTCAATACCGCCCTCAGACCGTCAGGAGGATTTTGAACTACAATAACAAACCATGATCCGAATAATCCACGCGCAAACTGAAGATCATTATCGATGGACACGCAAGCTATTTCAGCATCGGTATAACCCCCTTGATAATCCGTCTTACTTTGAAAGGGATGTGCGCCTTGGGAGTTGTCAGACATGAAGGTATCGTTAATTGCGGCCATGGCAAAAAATCGTGTAATCGGGCGGCACGGGGAGATCCCCTGGAAAATCCCCGGGGAACAGAAGATTTTTAAAAAAATTACTCTGGGCCATGCTGTGATTATGGGAAGAAAAACCTTTGAATCTCTCGATCAACCCCTTCGCGGCAGAACCAATATCATCGTTACCCGTCAAACGGATTACCGAGCAGACGGCTGTATTGTGGTCCATGATCTGCCGAGCGCCATTAAACATTGTCCGGAAGATGAAGACGAAGCATTTGTCTGTGGCGGCGGGAAATTGTATCACGAAGCGCTTCCACTGGCTGATCGCATTTACTTAACGGTGATTCCCAGAGAAATACCCGGAGATACCTATTTTCCCGATATTTCGTTGACTGAATTTCGGGTGAGACAATCAGAATCGATTAAGGCTGCGGGAGTTGAACCCTACAACTTTTTTATTTATGAACGAATCACATGAATATGAAAACACCCAATCCTGAATACATAAAGCGAATTAATGAAATCGTAAGCACCTGCCCGTATTTTGAGTTGCTGTCCATGAAGCTGATGGATGTGGGCGTCGGCTATTCTTCTCTTGAAATCGATCTGGCCGGTAAGCATTTGCAGCCTTTCGGAATGGTTCATGGCGGGGTGTTTGCATCCATCATCGATGCAGCCGCATTTTGGTCGGTTTACTTCGGGATCGAAGATCAGGCAGCAGGCCTGACCACCGTTGATCTGAAATTAAACTACCTGGCACCGGCTGTATCCGGCAAATTACTTGCCAGAGGCCGCCAGATTAAAGTCGGCAGGACTCTCGGTTATGCCGAAGCACAGGTTGTCGATCAAACCGAAAAGGTCCTGGCCCATGGTACCTCCACTGTTATCATTTTGGCCGGGCAGGCGCTCGAAGCCGACCCGCCGCTACCCCCGAAATTTATCGACTAAAAAACGCATGTACGCGTTTTTTAATCATTTTTTATCAACAAGATTATGGAGGAGAAACTGATGACGGAAACCAAAACCCAAAAATACGGATGGGATCCGGATATGCCCACACCATTACTGGATAAACTGAAAGCCGATCTGAAGCAGTCCATGCTGAACAAGGATGTCGAAGCCCGCAGTACCATTCGGCAAATTATGGCTGAATTCCCCAAACTGACCGTGCCCATCACCCTGGAAAGCGGCAAAAAAACGACGCGTCTCAAAACCAAGGAAGAAATTACCAACGATGACATTGTCGGCATCATCCAGGGGCTGACAAAATCCGAACGGATGGTACTGGAGGTCAAAAAGGAAGAATCTTCAGAATACCTCAACATCCTTGGATCGTATTTGCCAAAAATGGCCGCTCGCGAAGAAATCATTGCCTGGATCGGGGACCATATTGATTTTTCCGAGTACAAGAACAAAATGCAGGCGATGGGTTCAATCATGAAGCATTTCGGCAAACAGGCTGATGGGAAGATGGTGAGTGCGATACTGCAGAAATGGGAATAAACCGGTTTCAACAATAAAACTGCGCGTCGGGGAAGCGCCGGCGCCGGAAAGGAATCTGCATGTTAAAGCGACGCTTTCTAAACTTCAGATTGAACGTTGTTTTGTTTGTTTTTTTTCTGCCGGCATTTTTTATTACAACGTCATTCGGCTTGCAGGCAAAGACAACTGCCGTTCAGCAGACCACCAAGAGCTGTCTATGGACTGTTGACACCCAGTCGAATAAAATTTACCTGTTGGGATCACTTCATTTTTTAAAGCAAGATGCCTATCCATTAGCTGCTGCTATCAAAAGAGCCTATGCCGACAGTCAGATACTGGTATTTGAAACCGATATTGATGCGATGCAAGATCCCGCAGTGCTATCCAAAATGATGGAGCTAGGAATGTACTCAGAAGGACAGAATCTGTTGCAAAATATTGACGGAAGCACTCGGCAGTTGCTTGAAAAGAAGTTGGTCGAATTCGGGCTGCCGATAGAGGCATTCTCACGGTTCAAGCCATGGTTTGTGGCTATTCAGATCGAAACTGTTCAACTTCTGCAAATGGGTTTTAGTCCGCAATATGGCATCGATATCTATTTTTTTAACAAAGCAAAGACAGCTGGGAAAGAAGTCCGTTTTTTGGAGTCAACAGAGTTTCAAATTAACTTGCTGGGCAAAATGGTTGAACAGGATCAAAACGCTTTTTTAAAACAGACGTTAAAAGAACTGGAGTTTGCCGACGAGCTGGCAGGGGGATTGGTGAAGTTCTGGAAAGCCGGTGCTTCGGATCGACTTCATGATCTTTTGTCAAAAAGTTTCAAAGATTATCCGGACCTTTATGATCGCCTGCTGATTCATCGAAATAAAAATTGGGTTAAGGAAATTGAAGGCGCCATGCAAAAAAATAAAAACGTCCTTTTTGTCGTGGGAGCAGGCCATTTAGTGGGTCCTGAAAGCGTCGTCGATTTGTTGAGAAAGAGAGGGTATCAGGTCAAACAACAATAGAAGCGGTTTCCTAACCCCTTCTAATGCCCGGTAGCTGTGTTCCTTTCTCTGTTATATGTTCAAAAATATAAAGGACCGTTATGAAGGATATTGATTCTCAGAGCCGATGGCGTCTTAAGCTTCACGAGATTATCTTTGAAGCCGACACACCGGCAGGCAAATGGTTTGATGTTTTATTGATTCTGGCCATATTGATGAGTGTTGTGTTGGTGATGCTCGATAGCGTCAGTGCTATCCAAAACTCATACGGCCCTATTTTATTGGCCGGAGAGTGGTTTTTTACGATTTTATTTACCATCGAATACGCTTTGCGATTATTAAGCGTGGGACGACCAATGGCCTATGCCACCAGTTTTTTCGGTGTTGTCGACCTTTTAGCGATTTTGCCCACCTATCTGAGTATAATCATTCCGGGAGCCCAGTATTTGCTGGTTATCCGGATATTGCGGGTTCTGCGAATTTTCCGAATTCTGAAACTGATGCAATATCTGGGTGAGGCCCGCTTACTCGCCCAGGCGTTGCGTGCCAGTCGACGCAAAATCACCGTATTTTTATTTGTCGTCTTGACGCTGGTAACCATTTTCGGTTCCTTGATCTATCTTATCGAAGATTCCAAAGACGGTTTCACCAGTATACCCAAAAGCATCTATTGGTCGATTGTTACGCTGACAACAGTCGGTTATGGCGACATATCGCCCAAGACCAATTTGGGTCAGCTGCTTTCGGCGGTGATTATGATTATCGGTTATGGTTTTATCGCAGTTCCGACGGGGATTGTAACGGTGGAATTGGCGCAAGCGTTTAAACGAAAGATCTCCACCCAGGCCTGCCTGGAATGCAGCGCTGAAGGACATGACATTGACGCCAAATATTGTAAGTATTGCGGATCCAGACTGTGAACTCTGTCGTAAAACAACATACTAGGCATTGGTAATGGTATCTTTATGTTCAATATATTTTACGGGTTTAGAGTTATGACGATATGTTTTATCTGCCTGTCGGCCTTAAACTGTGCGGCCCAGACCCCCTCAGCGGACAAACCCCATCACACCCATAGCGGGTTCAGGAATGTTACCGAGTATGAGGAACATGATTTCTGGGATTTTTTAAAATGGCGCCGTGAAAGAGCAAAAAAGGAGATTCCGGGACCGCAAAGCTATGATTTTCCTTTAGCGAAAAACAATCCGGACTTCCTAAAGCAAAATCGAAGTATGAACACCGTCACCTGGATCGGGCATGCGACCATTTTGCTGCAGATGGAGGGCTACAATATTCTGACGGACCCTCATTTCTCCAAACGGGCTTCACCGGTCCAGTGGGCCGGCCCCGAGAGGGTTGCTCCTCTGGGGCTGGCGTTTGAGGATCTGCCGCCCATCGACATCGTTGTTATTTCTCATGATCATTATGATTCCCTGGATGAGCAAACCATAAAAAAATTGCGCCAAAGACCCGGCGGAGAAAAAACACGTTTTTATGTTCCCCTGGGGTTGAAGAACTGGTTCGCGATCCGGGGTGTCGATAAAGTGGTTGTAATGGATTGGTGGGACCGTCAGCGGGACGGGAATTTTGAAATTATTGCGGTACCGGTCCAGCACTGGAGCAAACGCAGCATATTTTCCAGAAATAAAACACTCTGGGCCGGCTGGGTAATCAAGGCTGATGCCTTTCGGTTCCTTTTCTTCGGCGATACCGGTTATACAGCACATTTCAAAGAAATCGGAGAAAAACTGGGGCCCTTCGATCTGGCGGCCATACCGATCGGCGCGTACGAACCGCGCTGGTTTATGTCCAAGCATCATGTGAATCCCGCAGAATCGGTTCAAATCCACAAGGATATTGGATCCAAAAAATCGGTGGCCATCCACTGGGGCACCTTTATATTAACCGATGAACCGCTGGATGAACCCCCTAAAAGACTGGCTGCCGCTTTGCAGGAAAATCAGATTCCCGCAGAAGATTTTTTGGTCCTCAAACACGGCGAAACCATCATTCTGGACTAAAAATAATTAAAGTCTTTTGACTTTAATTATATGGACAAAACGAATTGGAGGAACTAAGATGCTTGCCGGTTAGTTGGGAATAAGCGCTCCTGGTTTAAAGAGCGGCGTATGCATATAACCATTCTTAAACAGGAAAGGCGACATGATGCTCTATATTGGCAAATTTTTACATATGACCAATCAGCAGAAAGCAGAAGAGTCGGAAAGAAGACACGGGGAATTCAACCTGATTGTTGAGGCTGAAGACAGCCAGGCGGCTGTTGAAGGTTTTAAAACGCGCATCATCGATTCCAGGCAAAACAGCGATTTGTTTGAAGGTGACTGCTCTATCTATTTTGTTCATCTTCTGGAATTGGAAGAATTTCCCAGCGGACGCGCCAAGATGCTGTACTACAAATCAATTGCCGGTGATCCGGTTATGCCCTACATCAGCTGTTCGGCCCCTAACGGTCAAACGGACGGGTGCCGGATTTTAAACTGGATGAAGAACCGGCCGGCAATTGACGGCGAGGATGCAAACCTGTTTCTTGAATTTAAAAGCTGATGCCCGCCTAACCCGGACAAGCCGGTTGGAGCGAAGCGGAAATCCCGGTTATCGGGGAATTGAAAATTGAAGATCGTTTGGATTGACGATTGTCGATTGACTATTGAATATTGGAGGCATTCTATCGTTTTATTATCAGGTTTTCATTTAAACCTTCAATTCTTAGGTTTGTGAAAATGTAAAGAGAAGAATTAACCGGCATTCTTACCTCCTGCAGAAATACAGAATGCAAAGAAAAGAAAATAGACGCAATTCCATAAATATTCAATCGTCAATCGACAATATTCAATCGTTACAAGACAGTGAAAATATTCCAATACAATTTTTTTGCCACAAAATGCACAAAAATAGCAACTAAGGTACTAAGGGCAAGATTTTACAGCGTTTCCTGCCTGTGGTTATTCGCGTAGATCAGAATTTAGATTGATTCCGTATTTCTTTATGCGCTTCCAGATGGTTACCCGGCTGACACCCAACAATCGGGAGGCTTCGGATTGATTGCCATTCACCTGGCGCAAGACATTTACCAGGTGATCTCTTTCACTTGTCCATGAGCCGGGCCGGGTTCTGGTGCCTGAAGGGGCCTTTTGAGCGAGCCCGTTAATCTTAGGCGGCAGGTGTTCCATACCGATCCATCCCCCGTGACATAGAACAAAGGCATACTCGACGGCATTGCGAAGTTCGCGGACGTTGCCGGGCCAATGATAAGCAATAATTGCCTCCATCGCCTCGGGAGTAAGACCCGTTATCGTTTTAGTGCTCCGGCTTCCGTTTTGTACAATAAAGTGCTGCACAATTATGGGGATGTCTTCAGGGTGTTGAGCCAGCGACGGGCAATTCAGCGGAAATACATTAATGCGAAACAGGAGATCTTCGCGGAACAATTCCCGGGCGACCAGGTCGTCAATATTTTTATTGGTGGCTGAAATGACGCGCACATCAACGGAAATCGGTCGATGATCGCCGACGCGTTCGATTTCTTTTTCCTCCAGTACCCGTAAAAGTTTCACCTGGGTCGAGAGCGGAATATCACCGATTTCATCCAGAAAGATGGTTCCGCCGTGGGCCGCTTCAAAGCGACCGATGCGCGTTCGATCAGCCCCCGTATAGGCACCTTTTTCGTGTCCGAAAAGTTCACTTTCCAGTAGATTTTCGTTTAAAGCGGCGCAGTTCACTTTGATAAAGGGTTTTTTGGATCGGAAGCTGGTTTCATGGATGGCACGTGCGGCTAGCTCTTTGCCGGTGCCGCTTTGGCCGTAAATTAATACCGGCGCCTCAGTTTGGGACACATTTTCGATCAGTTCAAACAGCTGCTGCATGGCAGGCGACTCTCCCAGCATTCCATGGAAGCCATCATCCAGGCGGCAGGATTTTCGTAATGATTGAATTTCCTGCTGCTGCTGAATCAGTTCGGATATATCGGTGAGCGTTTCAACCGACCCGATCATTTCCCCATCAGAATCATACAGCACGGACGCGTTCTTAAGTACGTGAGCCGCCCTTAGATTTTTTTTGGTGATCAAGCACTTTTTGGCTCTGACTTCACCTTTCTCAAACAGACTACACCAGTCCTTGCCCGGGCCCCGGCCATAAAGTTCGCAACCGGTGCAATTCAAGGTACGGCAATTGCTGCCGATCAGTTCATCAGCGGTATATCCGGTCAACCGCTCCGCAGCCGGGTTGGCGGCCAGGATATTTCCCTCCACATCAATGACCATGAGTCCATCCTGCAGCGTGTCAACGATTGTTTTCCAATACTTGGCAATATCCATTTTGGATTCCCGGTTACTTAAGTGTTCAGGTGTTAAGTTAACACATGTTAACATAGCATTAACTGTTAACCCTAACAAGGATTAATTGTGGATAATTTATCCATTTTTTACAACATTTTGATTTCATAAACTGGATTAAAATTAGATCATCTATTCGCCTATCTATTTAAATTAAAAGAACATATAGCAACTGGTGAAATCTCAAGGTCTTCAAAAAATATTTTGTGGCCTTTTTTTAGAACAGTTAACAATTCTGGTACACTTATTGCTCAGGTTAGGTATGCACCGCAATCTGATATCCGCAAGCGTAAAACTGAGAATTGCGGCAATGGTAGAAAGGAAAATTAATCGATGGCAATCAATCATGCGAATATGAAAAACATTTACCTATACACGCGCTACGAACGATTCTGGCACTGGTTGCAAACCGTGCTGATTGTTTTATTGCTGATTACCGGTTTTGAGACCAAGGGTCTTTATATCCTTATGGGATTCGAAACTGCCGTGGAAGTACACAACTTTGTGGGCAACACCTGGCTGATTGCATTTTTATTTTTTGTTTTCTGGATAATCACCACCGGGGAATGGCGACAATATGTTCCGACGACTAAAAAAATGGTTAAGGTTGCACGGTATTACCTCTATGGTATCTTTCGTGGCCAACCGCATCCGGTGCCCAAACGCAAAGATGCCAAACACAACCCGCTGCAGCGAATCACCTACCTGACGCTGGCTGCCATCCTGCTTCCAATTCAAATGGCGACCGGGTTGTTGTATTGGAGCTACAACTCATGGCCGGAATGGGGGCTGGCGGGCCTGTCGCTCGAAGTAGTGGCCCTGATCCATACCGCCGGTGCCTTTTCCATTTTATCGTTTGTGATCGTTCATATCTATATGATCACCACCGGCCATACCATCCTGGCCCATACCCGCGCCATGATTTCCGGCTGGGAAGAAGTTGAGGACCTCGAAACCGTAGAGGACTGGGAAGTCAAAACCAAAGCGGCCTAATATCTTCGTGAGGAACTCCTTTTTATTCGCCTTCGCTTGAATACCCCGCAGCTTGCTGCGGGGAGTTTCATTTTCCCCAAACATCTGCATTGAATTCGTTTACAAAACAGCACTTTTAGGTTATTGAAATGTTTTAGCTCTAATCCTCAATTCTGAGTTCAAATAACCGCTCACATCCCTTTTCCTGGAGCAGTCACTTTTATTAAAGTCCACACAGTTTTTTTTATTGATAATTCACTGTAAGCAAAGTCTGTTAACAGGTGAGATGCAGAAAGAGGCAAGCGATGGAAAAATCGATGAACGAAAACAATATCTTTAAAATCAAACTCTTAAGAAACATTTTAATTGTTTCTCTGTCAATCGTTACATTACTGTCGCTGTATAATGTGTTTTTAATCTACCCTTCATTTACCGACCTCCTGATCGATTCGACCAAAGATGATGCCGTGCGTGCTACCCGGCATTTAGCATCGACCCTTATTGCCGATCGAACTGAATTGACAAAAGATGCGTTTAATCTGAATTCAGTGATCGAGATAGAGAAGATAAAAAATGATTTTGAATTAATGAAGTTGAAGGTTTTTTCAAGATCAGGCACAACCCTTTTTTCTACTGATCCAAAAGACATCGGTAACATTAATAAAGAAAGATATTTTCAAGAAATTGTGGCCAAGGGTAAAGTGCATACCGAAGTGGTGCCCAAAGACACCGAGTCTCTTGAAGGCTGGAAAGTAACGGCAGATGTGTTGGAGACTTATGTGCCTCTGATGAAAAATGACATTTTTATGGGGGCTTTTGAGATCTACTATGACATCACCGCCAGGAAAAATCAGCTCGACAATCTATTGACGCATTCCACCACTATTTTACTCGCCTTAGCGATTTGTCTTTTAGTTGCCTTTATTGTAATTTTTTTCAAAGAGAGTAAAACCACTGCCGAGCAGAAACGCACTGAAGAGGCTTTGCGGGAAAGTGAGGAAAAACTGGCGGGGATTCTAAATTCGATCCCGGATATGATCATCGTGCTGGACAAAGACATGAACGTCTCGTGGTCAAATCCGATTGCCCGTGAATGGCTCGGCTTAGACCCGGTCGGAAAGAAATGCTTTGAGGCTTTCGATGTTGGCGATCAGCAATGTGAAGCTTGCGACGTTCAAAAATGCTTTGAAAAAGGTTTGAATGACGAACACGAACTTGAATTAATAAGGCCTGACGGGTCGCGCATGAATCTCTGGTGTACTGCCAGCGTGGCTACCTGGTCTGAAAGTAGTGTCCCCAAATCAGTCATCGTTGTTTACCGGGATATAACCGAAAAAAAGCTGCTGCTGTCCGAGACGGCCAGGGCCGGCCAACTTGCTTCAATCGGAGAACTGGCTGCCGGTGTAGCACACGAGATCAATAATCCGATTAACGGCATTATCAACTGTGCGCAGATGCTGATCGACGAAGACGATGTAACGAGTGAACGCAGTGAAATTTCCAAGAGAATTATGAAGGCCGGCGACCGGATTGCCATGATCGTGCGCAACCTTTTGTCATTTGCCCGCAATAATGAGGAGGAACCCAGTTTAGTCCATATCCAGAGCATCCTATCCGATTCTTTGGATCTGACCGAGGTGCAGATTCGAAAAGACGGAAT
>Ga0255054_10000191_pt1 | contig 34806 bp, 31 predicted proteins | sample JV7_2_23_MG_FD_188634 | JGI IMG/M metagenome (GOLD analysis project Ga0255054, IMG submission 188634) | Seawater microbial communities from Jervis Inlet, British Columbia, Canada - JV7_2_23 | ecosystem: Environmental > Aquatic > Marine > Inlet | place: Canada: British Columbia | collected... | reverse complement strand
AATCGAATTAAACCAGTTATAAAACACCGGCAACAGGGCGGCAAGAAGTGGAAAAGCCCTTTCTATTATAGAATTAATTATTTATTAAATTAATTTATTATTATTTAATATAAAACTATAGCTCTATAATAATTTATATATTTAATTCTTACATTATTTATATCTTACTCATACCCATAATAATCCTTAAACCATTCCACAAAACGCTCAACACCGACTTCGATCGGGGTTGCAGGTTTAAACCCGACATCTTTCATTAAATCATCCACGTCTGCAAAGGTTGCGGCCACATCTCCGGGTTGTATATCCATCATCTCTTTTTTAGCCTTCTTGCAGAGAACATCTTCGATTACTTCGATAAATTTAGTGAGCTCCACCGGATCATTATTACCGATGTTATAAACTTTGTAAGGCGCAGAAGATGTGCCCGGATCCGGCGCATCTCCGCTCCAGTCCGGATTGGCCTGCGGGAGCCTGCCCATCACCCTGACCACGCCTTCGATGATATCGTCGATATAGGTAAAATCCCGTTGCATTTTACCATGGTTAAAAACTTTAATCGGTTTATCTTCTAATATGGCCCGCGTGAAAAGAAAAAGGGCCATATCCGGGCGCCCCCATGGGCCGTAAACGGTAAAAAATCTCAGGCCGGTACAGGGAAGCTGATAGAGATGGCTGTAAGTGTGGGCCATGAGTTCATTGGCCTTTTTGGTTGCCGCATAAAGCGATACCGGATGATCCACATTGTGATGCACTGAAAAAGGCATCGCCGTGTTGGCACCGTAAACCGAGCTGGACGATGCAAATACAAAATGCTTGACTGCATGGTGCCGGCAGCATTCCAGAAGATTGACGAAACCAACCAGGTTTGAATCAACATAGGCATGGGGGTTCTCAATCGAGTATCTGACCCCTGCCTGAGCGGCCATATTCACTACCACATCGAACCCCTTCTGAGCAAAGAGATCTTCCAGCGGTTTGCGGCCGGACAGGTCTATTTTAATAAATGTAAAATCCGCTTCTTTTTTAAGGCCTTCAAGACGGGCCTCTTTAAGTGAGACGTCATAATACGGGTTTAGATTGTCAAGGCCCACGACCTGACAACCGTCATCCAACAGCCGTTTGGCCAGATGAAATCCGATAAAACCGGCCGCACCGGTGACAAGTACTTTCTGGTATTTTAGCTCCATATATAGCTCCATTTTTCAGGGTCCAGGCAATTAGCTCATAGCCGATAGCTCATAGGTTTGAAGGCCGGGATGCCAGGATGCTGGAAGGCTTGGAAGCTTAAAAGCTTTTGAGCTTTCCGGCCTCATAGCCTTCCGGCTTCTCACTTCTGACTTTTGCGGTACCATTCAAAGGTCGATTCAAGTCCCTTTTCAAAGGCAACCTCGCACTCAAAATCCAGAAGTTCTTTTGCCGTCTGCATGCCGGCCAAAGATTCGACGATATCTCCCGGCCTTTTGCTCACATACCGCGGGTCGAGGCTCCGGCCGGACAAAGCGCAGATCGCATGCCAGAGCTGATTGATACGAACCGCCCGGCCCGAGCCGATGTTCATTACCTGGCCGCCGGCGTTCTTGGCAGTTGCCGCCAGCAAATTGGCTTTGACAACATCTCCGACATAGATAAAGTCTCTGCTTTGGTTTCCATCACCGTAAATGACAGCTGCATCATTAAGCAGCGCTTTTGTCATAAACAGGGAAATCACACCGGAATATGGAGAAGAAGGGTCCTGCCTGGGACCGTAAACATTAAAATAACGCAACACGGCTGTCTCGATGCCATAAAGATCATAAAACACTTTGGCATAGTATTCTGCAGCCAGCTTTTGAGCCGCATATGGACTCAAAGGTTTGGGTGCCATGTTTTCCCGTTTGGGCAGACGGGGGTCATCTCCGTAAACCGCACAGGAACTGGAAAAAACGACTCGTTTCACTTCTTTTTGGCGTGCGGTGTCAAGCACCAACAAGGTGCCCATATCATTCACAGCAGCAGAGTCAACCGGGTTTTCAACGGTCTGAGGGACGGAAACCACTGCGGCTAGATGAAAAACAACCTCACAACCTTCTAAGGCGGTTTCCAGCATTTGTCGGTTGCGGATATCCTCTTGAAAAAAGGAAAATTGTCCTTCCAAATGCTTCAGATTGGCGGTGTTGCCGGATGACAGATTATCCAATACAGCCACCTTACACCCGGCCGACACCAGCGCCTCAACCAGATGCGATCCAATAAACCCGGCCCCACCGGTTACCAGCGCACTTTTAAACGGCAGTTTCATAAGCTTCAATATTCAATCGAAAATATTCAATCGTTGCCAGTTGCCTTTAGCTATTTTTTTATTCTACAACGAACCACGGGCCACTGACAACCGGCAAATGAAATTTTTGCAAATAATACGATCAAATCCTTTCACACTTGACACCTAAAGCGCTTTTCGCCATACTTTACCTTAAGCGCTAGCGATAGATTTTAGCATACCAATGGTTTGAGTCGCATAATTGACGCATCGGAATTTCTAAAGCACTTTGAAGGAGGGCAGGTTCATGATACCTATCGGCGGCCGCATAAAGGTAATCTCAATTATATTGTTCGTTGCGACGGCAACCAGTTTTTGCGCTTCCAAAAATTTTTTAGTGGTCAACTATCAACTCCCCGCGGAACCGCAAATCCTCAAAGAAGCTTCTGTTTCTTTAGTCTTTAAAGATTCCAGAGAAGATCCGGCCATTGTAACCAAAACCGCAAAAAAAGCCCTTAAAGATTTTTCTGGAAATTTCGCCCTCATTGTCGCTCGAGAAAATCAAAATAACCGGTTGGTGGGCGCTTTCAGCCTGCATTCAATGATTAGAGAAATTTTCAAACACAGACTTGAAAATGCAGGTGTCCGGGTTGCATCAGAAGAGGAAAGCCGGGGAGCCGTTGTTGAAATTATTTTAAAAGCGTTCAAACTCGATCTCGTAGAGCGCAAGTGGGTTATCAATATAACCTACCAGGCGAACCTCGTAAAACAGAACCGATTTATTGCCGGCGAAACGATCACCGGCAGTGCGGAACGATTGCGGGTTGTCGGCAGCAAGGATGCTGAGAGGGTTGTCGGAGAGCTGATCACAGACGTGGTAAACCGGTTGAATTTGAGCGAGCTTTTTAAATCAAACCAGATTCAATAACTTTTCAATTTTCTGCCGGTGTTCACCGGTATCAAAAATGACGTTTTGCAAATCTTTCTCGGTCAGGTTCATTCGATTCAGCACATCGCTATAGAATCGATAGGCAAGGCCATCCACGCTGGTACCGAACCCGATCATCATACAAACAATATCCGCCAGATAGACCAGCGCGGTTTCAGGATCGTTTCTGCAGGTTTCGTCGGTCATATGGTGGTTACGAATAATGTAAATGAGTTTATCGCCAAATCGCCATTTTTTTCCAACCTCGGCACCCAGTTCTTCATGGTTCATACCGATGATTTCTTTTTCAGCCTCATTGAAACTGTAACCTTTTGAATGAACCAAAATATTGATTTTTTCATATGAAAACGCCACAAACCGGCCCATAATTATTTTTCCGATATCTTTTAGCAGCGCGGCCGTAAAAATCAGATGCTTTTTATTTCCCAACCCATGGTTTTTAGCCAGAACTTTAGCCACATGGGCCGATAATACCGCATGATGCCAGAGCTCACCCTCACCGAGTCCGTAACCATCCGGTTCATCTCTAAAGTTCTCTGCGGTTCCGTTGAGCAAAACAAGTTCGACAATTTGATCCAGCCCCAGCAAGGTAATGGCATCGCGAACGGATTCGATCTGCCGCGACAGCCCGAAATAAGCCGAATTGCATATTTTAAGCAAACTGGCTGTAATCGAAGGATCGTGAATAATCAGATCGGCAATGTCGAACATGGAACTGTTCTCATCTTCAGCCAGAGCCATAATCTGGGCGGCTACAGGAGGAATCGGTGTGAGTGTGTCAATTCCACTGATGATATCATCGATATTCGTCATGCTTGCACTTCTCCCTGACCTAAGGTTTGAATATGGATGGCGTTCCGCCCTTTCCGGCAACAGCGTTAAAGACTCCGGTAAGACAAAATTTAGCAACCCGCTATTTTTAGTAAGCTGTTTTTTATATCAATGTGTAAATTCGACACCTTATAGCCTCTATCGGTCGATACATCCGAAACTTAAACTAATAGTACCTTAGAAATTATTTTTTTGCATTTTGTGGAAAAAAAATTTACGCCGCCAAGACACCAGACGCAAAGATGAATATTAACCAAAAAGTTACGCGTTTCGCTTTGTGTCTTGGTGACTTTGTGGTAATTTGTTCCGGTTTATCCGGATTAGGTTTGTTGGGTTGAAAAATTTGCCGTTTTGATTTATGTTTGTACAATCAAATTTTGGGGCTGTCATTAAATCTTAATTAAAATTCGGATAGGAAAAGCATATGAAAATAGCAGAACGAATTGAGAAGTTGGGGACCGAAACCGCTTTTGCAGTATCTGCCGAAGCTGCTGCTTTCGCAGCCAGGGACAACAAAGTTTATCCCTTTCACCTGGGAGACATGAATATTTTGACACCCGCTAATGTTATGGAGGCCGCCGTTAAGGCCATGAAAGACGGCAAAACAGGCTATTGTCCCAATGCCGGCATACCGCAATTGCGCGAAATCCTGGCAGCTGATGTCAGCGCTTCTCACGACATTGAGTATTCAATGGAGAATGTGGCCATTCAGCCCGGCGGCAAACCGACCATTAGCAAGTTCATCATGGCCCTGATGAATCCGGGAGACGAGGTCCTCTACCCCAATCCGGGCTACCCGATTTACGAATCTCAGATCGAGTTTCACGGAGGTACCGCCGTACCTTATAGCTATATCGAAGGTCAGGATAATTTTGATATCGATATTGAAATGGTTAAAAAAAGAATTACATCGAAAACAAAGCTGTTGATCTTAAATGATCTGCAAAACCCCACCGGCGCCGAATGTTCGACGGAAGAGTTCGAAAAGCTGGCTGAAATTGTGCGCAAACACAACCTTTTTGTTCTGTGCGACGAAGCCTATTTTGATATTCGCTATGAAGGCAAAAGCAATTCTTTCGCATCCCTGCCGGGCATGGCCGAACGAAGCGTTATTCTGTACACCTTCTCCAAAAAGTTTGCCATGACCGGCTGGCGCCTGGGGGCCGCTATCGGCCCCAAAGAAATTATCGATGTAATTACCAAACTAAACGTCAATGATGAATCCTGCCCGAACCATTTCATCCAGTACGGTGCCATTGAGGGGCTCACCGGCGATCAGACCGCAGCCAGGCAGATTCTTGCAACCTTGAAAACACGGCGGGATGCGACCGTGGGCATATTAAATTCCATCGAAGGCATTCACTGCTTTTGTCCCAACGCCACCTTCTATCTTTTCCCCAACGTCACCGGCGCCATGCGGAAGAAAGGTCTAAGCGACTACGATGAATTCCGCAGAAGCGTGCTGGCCGCAACCGGTGTTTCGTTTTGTACCCGGCTCCATTTCGGCCGTCCATTGGCGGGTGAAGAAAACTTTTACATCCGTCTGGCATACTCAGGGATTGATACATCGGAAATAAAAGAAGGCCTTGGAAAATTCAAGGCCTTCATCGAAAGTTAAACGGTACCGTATTACCTAATCCGGACAAGCTTAGCCGGTCGTAGCGTAGCGTAGATCCCGCTCGCGGGGTTCTAACGAAGCGTAAATCCCGATTTATCGGGGTACCAAAAATAATTAATCACGAAAACACGAAATTTTAAACGCGCCGCGTGAGCACGAAATTTTTCTTTTCTTTCGTGTTTTCGCCCGCCCTGTGAAACCTTTTTTTCCGTTTAACCGGGGTCCTTTCGTGCTTTCGTGATAAAAAAGTTTTTTCATAAAATGCAAAGAATTCACAACTAAGACTCTAATAGTGGTTAAACGATAGCGCTACATGTCAAAGCAGCCGCTGTTAACTTACGCTGCCTTGTGTTCGTAAAGGTGCACATCTCTCTGGGGAAATGGGATGCTGACGCCCTCGGTATCGAAACGTTTTTTTACAGCCTCGGTGGCATCGAAAACAACCCCCCAGTAGTCTGCCGTATTCACCCAGGCACGCGCAACAAAATTCACACTGCTGTCTGCCAGTTCGGATACGGCCACCTGCAAGGGTGGATCTTTTAAAACGCGCGCGTCATTCGACAGTATATCGGTAATAATATCCCGGGCTTTGTCAATATCATCCTCATAGCCGATACCAAAGACCATATCCGCCCGCCGGGTCCCTTTGGTTGAATAATTGACAATATTATCAGCGGTTAATTTGGCATTCGGGATGATAATGGCTTTATTATCAGGCGTGGCCAGATGGGTGGTAAAAATCTGAATCTCTTCCACAGTACCGGTAACACCGGCACCTTCAATAAAATCGCCGACCTTAAAGGGCCGAAAGATGATCATCAGCACCCCGGCAGCAAAATTTGACAGAGAGCCCTGCAGCGCCAGTCCTACGGCCAGACCGGCAGCACCAATAACTGCGATAAAAGAAGTTGTTTGAATTCCCAGCATTCCCAGGGCCGCCAGGATCACAAAGGTCAGCAAGGCGACATAGGTCATATTGGCGACAAATTTGCTCAACGTGGGGTCGACATCTCGCTTTTCCATAACTCTGCCTGTCAGATTTCCCAGGTATTTGACGATCCAGCGACCGATAATGAAAACTGCCAGCGCAGCTAAAATTTTGACCCCGAAGACGGTAGCCAATTCATACCCTTTAGCGATTAATTGTTGAACCTCCATTCCACACCTCCTTTTTTAAATCAGCGGCTAAAATTAAAAACAGTATCACAAGAAAAATCTTCTGTTAAAACGACTTTTGTTATTCTTCAAAATAGTAATTTTATATTCTTTGTCAAAGCGTTTTAGGCGGGATAAATCTGAGGCGAATGATTGTTGGAAAATCGGATTTAACCTTAGATTGTGAGATCTGCACCCAAACAAAATTTTCCTTGCGCCACTAAACGATTTATGCCCAAATCATTAAAAACCAACAAAATCTGCTTAGAGGGGAGGTATTATGGATAATGTTGTTGATTTATCCATTCGACTAGCAGGATTGACATTTAAAAGCCCTATTGTGGTCGCATCGTCAGAATGTGCTGCCAATTTATCCTTAATCCAAAGTCTGGTGGACAAAAATATCGGCGCCATTGTCACCAAAACCTATACCTCGCCCCCGGCTTTCAGGATACGGGTTCGACCTTACCAGTTTCCGTTGAATAAATTCGGCAAGGCCTATTCAAATGGCGGTTGCCTTTTTTCGCTGGCCGCACCGCATCCTGAAGACAGTGAAGCGGTGAAAAAACACGTTTGGCAGATGGCCGAGGTGTGTAAACAATCAGATGTAAGGTTAATTGCAAGTTTTTTTGAAGAACCAGCCGATGTGCCCCTGTGGATCAACCGGGCAAGTTCGTTCGAGGCACTGGGTGCCGATATGCTGGAGCTTAATTTTTCCTCCCCATCGGCGGCCAGGGTCTTTGCCCGAAGTTTCGACTCGGCGAGCCATATTATATCAGAAGTTAAGAAAAACACTTCAATTCCTGTCGGTTTAAAACTCAGCCCTACCCTGGAACCGTTAGAAACCTTCGTTGCCGCCTGTGAAGATGCCGGTCTGGATTTTATCACTGCCCACAACGCACCGGGCGGAATTGTCATCGACGTTGAAAAAGAGGTCCCTTTCGGTGCACCTTCAATCGGGGGCTATGTAATGGGGCGATCGTTTCTTCCTTATTCATTAGGAAGAGTTGTCAGAATAAAAAAGGCTTCGAATTTACCGGTAATCGGAGTGGGTGGCATTTACGAGGCCCAGGATGCCTTACAATATCTGCTGGGCGGATGCCCGATGGTGGGTATTGGTTCTGCTCTGTATTTTAAGGGACCGCGAATTCTTGATACGTTGTATACGGACATCGCAAATTGGATGGTAAAAAAAGGATATTATTCAATCGAGGAATTTCAGGGCAAGGCGTTTCACCAGATTAAAGACCCACCGAATCTTAAATCCGGGGAGAAATATCCGTATACCATCCCACCGCAATGCCCTTATATCCCGGAAATCGATAAAGATTCCTGCGTGCTGTGTGGTGAATGCGAAACCACCTGCATTTATAATGTATTTAAAGTCGATAAAAACAAAAAACACGTAACAATAGATAAAGATCGGTGCTGGAGTTGCGGATTTTGTGTGGGCATATGCCCTTCGGAAGCCATTATATTGATAGATAAAAACAATAAAGACAGGGTCATCTGGAATAACAAGGGGTTAGCAATGCCATTCAGATCTCGTGTTAACTATCAATTAGATTAAAACTTTTTGACTATCTTTTTCAATGAGAGTATAAACCGATACCCAAATATATTTTTTAATAAAGGAGGCATTTGATGACTGGTGGATATGCGGGAAAAATGGGTTTTGTCGATTTAACAACAGACGAAATTAAAATCGAGACACTGGATGAGGGGCTGGCCCGTGATTTTATCGGCGGACATGGACTCGGCGCGCGGATATTGTTTGAACGCCAGAAAAAAGGTGTCGATCCGTTAGGCCCGGAAAGCTATCTGGGTTTTACGACCGGACCTTTGACCGGGACAAAAGTGCCTACCGGCGGCCGCTATATGGCGGTCTGCAAATCACCTTTGACCGGTGGCTGGGGTGATGCCAATTCCGGCGGGTATTTCGGTGCGGAATTAAAAGCTGCCGGCTGGGATGCCATTTTTGTCACCGGTGCGGCTTCATCGCCTAAATATATTACCATTTTCGACGACCGCATTGAAATAAAAGACGCCACCCACCTCTGGGGTCAGGATACCATCGACACCGAAAAAACAATTCAAAAAGATGCAGGAGACAAAAAGATTCGCATCGCTTCCATCGGGCCGGCTTCTGAAAAGCTTTCGTTGATCAGCGGCATCGTTAATGATGCCGGGCGCATTGCCGCCCGTTCGGGTGTGGGCGCAGTCATGGGCGCCAAAAAGCTCAAAGCGGTCGCCGTGCGCGGAACCGGCAAAGCCGGCATTGTCGACAAAAATGAATTGGATCGACTGCGCAAAGCCTATATCAAAGAAATGAAGGATATGGGCGGTTTTGCCCAATTGCTGATGAAACACGGCACCTGCGGTCTGACTTCCGGTCTAGTTGCATCCGGTGCGACCCCGGTAAAAAACTGGCGCTATACCGGCAAGCAGTCGTTTGCCAATTTAGAGAAAATTGGCGATCCCGACACCGTCATTCAATATCAGAGCCGCAAATACGGTTGCGCCAACTGTCCGATTGCCTGCGGAGGAATTTTTAATGTCACCACCGGAAAATACCCGGTCGGAGAAACCCATAAACCCGAGTATGAGACCATCGGCGCTTTCGGTACCATGTGCATGTGCGATGACCTGGAGTCAATTATTAAATTAAACGATATGTGCAACCGCAGCGGCCTGGACACCATATCAGCCGGAACGGCGCTGGCTTTTGCCATGGAATGCTTTGAAAACGGTATCATCACCGAGTCCGACACCGAAGGCATTGCCCTGACCTGGGGCAATGCCGAGGCCATGATCGCCATGATCGATAAGATGATTGCCCGGGAAGGATTCGGTGATATTCTGGCAGACGGAGTCAAGATTGCGGCGGACCGGATCGGAAGCGGCGCCGAGGAATTTGCCATGCATGTGGGCGGCCAGGAACCCGGCCTGCACAACGCCCTGTTTCTTCCCAGCCGGGGCACCGGTTTTGTTTGCGACCCCACTCCCGGCCGCCACACCGCAGCGCCCATGGCGCGCATCGATGGCGGTCCCGGACAGTTTGCCCCCTACCCTGAATTAAAAATTGGCCAATTTGAAAAGTACACATACACCGGCAAAGGCCCCATGAGCGCCACGTCTTCCCAATACCTTCAGGTGGGCGCCAGTGCCGGTATTTGCCTCATGCCGATGATGTTTTTCGGCAATTATCCCCTTGTTGAGTTTTTCAATGCCGTGACCGGCTGGGACCTGGATATCAAGGAGGTGCTGTCTACCGGCGCCCGCATCCAGACCCTGCGCCACTGTTTTAATTTACGGGAAGGAATTGCCCCGTCTGACGTCAAACTGCCCAAAAGAATGGCCGGACAGCCGCCCCAGGAAGAAGGCCCGGTGGCCGGTGTCACCCTGGATGTCGACAACCTGGCCCGGGAATACCGTCAGGCTATGGGCTGGGACCCGGATAGCGGCCGGCCGGATAATGCGACGTTGGATAAGTTGGGTTTGACAGATTTGGTTGAAACTTATGGTTAAGCCTTGATAATATGGAGTGAGCTAACTTTTTGTGCCTTTCTCGCAAAAGCGGCATCGAACGTGGCGAATTTATCTGATCTCCTGCTTGATGCCAGATGTAGCGCATCAGCAAAGTCAAGACCCTGGCTGTACCAGGAAATGGCCTGAGTCACAGTTTCAGAATTTTCCGGAAATATGTTTGAAAGACCCAGCAATTTCTGGAAGCCGGAAATTATGTCTGCCTTATTAATTGCGTAGGCGTGGTGTAAAACCCACTGTGTTTCTAAAATTACAGTTTTCGGTATAAATACGTCATCGCTCTGCAAGATTTTTACGGCGCGACGCGCTTGAATTGGATCGTCATTTGTAAGAATTCGAACCAAAAGATTGGTATCAATTGCGATCATGACTTTTCCCGGGCTCCTTTGGCAATGGCGGCTTCCATCTCTTTCAGTGACTTCCGGGAGCCCTTGTAATTAACACAACCCAATACTTCCTGAATGGTAGTTTCTTTATACGGTTTAATAGGTCTTAACTTGATACCGTCTCCCGTATCTTCAACGACAAATTCGAGTCCGGGCTCCCAGCCACGGGCAGTTCTAACCTGTTTTGGAATGACGATTTGACCCTTATTGGACAATTTTGTTTTTTCCATGTCTATCTCCTCAAAGGTAAGACCTAAGTTGAGCGATTGTCGAGGTTGCCGCAGATACAAGGAAGATGTCGTTCCGCTATAGTCGCCTATGCGGGACGTAATCTGACGCCGTAGATGCGGTAAGATCGGCAATCCCAAAGGGTTTCAAATTTTAAAAATATAAATCGATCGTTCGACCCAGAGGCTCTCGACGGTTAGAATTCATTGAAAATAAGGCAAAATGATCTCTTTTAAAATTTGAAACGCTCAATTTAGGTAAGACTAAAGTAAGACAATAATAAGGCGTTTCGCAGTCCATGTCAAACAATATCTACAATCAAATAACCCTTTGCGATGGGCGCAGGCTGGGCTTTGCTGAGTTCGGCGATCTGCAGGGCAGGCCGGTTTTCTATTTTCACGGGTTTCCGGGATCGCGTCTGGAAGCGAAACTTGCTGAAAAAATTTCCCTTGATACCCATGTCCGGTTCATCGGAATCGATCGCCCGGGGTACGGACTTTCCAGCGTTAAACCCGCGCGCACATTCATTGACTGGGCCGATGATGTCGCTGAACTGGCGGATGCCCTGGGGATCGATCGCTTTTCGATTTTAGGCGTGTCCGGTGGTGGGCCTTACGCGGCAGCCTGTGCCTGTAAAATTCCGGATCGCCTGGATGCGGTGGGCATTATATGCGGAATGGGACCTGTTGAGGTTGCGGGTTTGATGCGGGATATGCCCTGGATGTATCACCGGGGTTTGCGCCTCGCCGGCCGCCGGCCGGAAATCGCGGCCGCCTTATACCCTTTTTCGGCCTTCTTTTTTCGAAAATACCCCGAGCGCATGCTCTCCATTTTGTCCGGCAAAGTCGCAGGGCCGGATAAAATAGCCCTGAAAAATACCGAGCTTATAAAGATTTTGAGCGCTTCATTCCGCGAAGCCTTTCGCAACAGTCTGAGGTGGCCTGCTACGGATGTCGTACTATACAGCCTACCATGGCAATTTAGTCTGTCAGACATCCGGATAAAAGTTCATCTGTGGCATGGAGAAATGGACAAGATTGTGCCGCCGGCCATGGGGCATTATCTGGCGAATACGATCCCCGATTGTCAGGCCACCTTTTACCCGGACGAAGGCCATTTTTCTATTATTCTGAATCGTATCCAGGAAATATGGCGGATCTTTTCCGCATAAAGAATTTCACGGATTCTGTAGACTTGGATCTTATATCAATCGTCTTCTTGCTTGACGCCTTGGGCCGTATTGAAATAATTAGAGCTTCAAATGTAAATCATCACGCTCAGAAGTTGCCCGTAATGTGAGAGGAAATCCTGATGACGCCAAAACAACGATATTCTATTAACGCTATTCTATTAGTGATATGGGGCCTGTTTTCTTTTAGTTTTTCTGCCCAGGCCCAATCTTTTTCTCTTCCAGAGCTGAATCCAAAGCATGTGCAATGGACCTACCTTTCATTTCACACTAAAAATTTTTGGGTCGAGGTTTCAACAGACATTCAAATGAGGTCACTGCGGGCTTCCGATCTTGATGCCCTATTGCTTGCATCCCCCCAAGGGATACCCATCGAGCCTCAAACGTCGTCAGCAGCTGAAATGACAATCAATACGACCATTGACCCCAGGTTTCGCTCACCGGTAAACATATACAATCGCATCTGGTTTAACCCGTCAGACGCAGCGGCTTTAGGGCGCATCCGGCTGCGCCGCGGAGAAGATGATTTTAAAAAAATCTACCGGTTCACCGAGCAGGGGGTTTTCCGGCATCGGATGGAGCCGAAAAACAAAGGGGAAGCCTTGCTGGAGCCCGAAAAATGGACGGATATCAAGGACACTTTCTATCCGTATGACATAAACCAACTGAGATGCCCCGGCGTTTCCGAGCGTTCCGTGCTGATTTATATACTTTCAGCTGCCGCCATTTCTGAAAGCAACAAAGCGTTAACTGTTTGTGTTTTTGGAAAGAGACAGCTGCACCGGGTACAGCTTCGAAAAGAAGGCACACAGCCAATTCAGTTCAACTATATCGAAAAAAGCCGGCAAGTCGAAACTCGAAAAGAAGGTACAGTGAGGGCCCTTAAAATCGCGATAACAGCCCAACCCATAGATTTCGGCCAGGAAGACGCTGAAAATTTTTCATTTCTGGGTTTCCATAAAGACATAACCATCTATATAGAGCCCACCTCGGGCTTGCTCATCCAGGCCACTGGAATCATTCCCACTGTTGGTAAGGCAGTTTTAAAGCTTGATAAAGTCCACTTGAAACCCTAACCGAATTTAAAAAAACCGAAGAACCTCATACCCAAATTCTTCAGCTTTTCTTAAAAAAGCTCTGTGAAATATTGTCAATAAGACGCATGGCGGTATTTTTTTTTGCTTTGCGTGGTAGACTCTGCATATATTCGGATGAAAACTGGGGTTCGATAACCGGCTCAAGGCTCAGGTTCCAATCATCGCAATCGTATCCAACGGCCTGCATGTAAGGTAAAAAAGCCGCTTTGAAAAGTGCCACATCTTCATCCACAAACCAATGTCGCCAGTCACCAGCCGCTTTTTTTCTAACCACTTTTGCCTTACCCGTTGACACGGGAACCTCTGCTTTTTCTACCACTTCGAAACCAAGATAATCATTCAACAAATCAAACTCTTTAGTTACCATTTCCTCGTATTTGAATAAATACCAATCATTTTCTAGACCTTTAACAAATTCGCACATATTGCCATAGCGGTTCTGTTCTTCCTCGATGACGCCTTCTACACTGCGAGGCCACCCGTTATGACCCGTATAACGACAAATTTCATGAAATGGAACTGACTTGGGATCTTGCTCTTTTTTCAGCACGAGATCGAGATGAGCTTGGTATTGCTTCTTGTGACCCAAAATTCCCCGGTGCCAGCGATAGAGCATGCGGCTAACAGCAGCATCTCTCGGATCACGGGCCATCCAAATTTTACGGTCATAATGCTCATTCTTTAAATGATCTCGGTAAAGCTCAAAATTTTTGCCTTTGCGTTCCTCATAAGTATGTTTGTAAACGGCGTTTTCATATTCTCCAATATATTTTCCGGGTTTGCCGCCTGAAAATGCTTTGCAATTCGGAAGACCACCTGCCACCTTATAGACCAAGGCCGTCGTTCCTGTTTTTCCCGTTCCCAAAATAAAAACCTTCATCGTGTTTCTCCGTCATTCATTTTTTTGGCGAAGGCGACTATAAGATGATGGTGCCGGCGCTGTCAAGGGGCTCCATTTAAATTCCACCTTAGGCGCTAATCCGAAAAAACTGATCAAAAAATCGTTCCACCTTTAGCTCATTGCTGTAACCTAACAATTGCTGAAATCGAGACACTCGCTCCTTCATATCGTTTAGCGACACTTCAGGATAACGGTGGCGTTGAAATTCCGGTTTGTTATGGGAACCGGGCCGAGAATCTTTATATCGTTTTACCATTGTTCGCACAGCAAACAAAGACAAACCGGAAATGCGCGCGCCGATTCCCGATTTGGGTGATGCCCTGCGATCTTTGACTATTTTTTCAATGACATCGACCATGCGCTCACAGGCCAGAGGTCCTTCCTGTGCCGCCAGATATTGTTCAATGAGCTGCTTGCGGTCATCCCCATCCGCCGGACCCAGTTTACCGTTCAAGATTTTTTTTAGTGTCGCTTCCAGTTCATCCAAATTAAAACAGGGATGGCTGATCAGGTTTGGCAAACGGTAGAATCCGAAATCATAGGTTTCGTTAATTGAAGCCCGATAGGTAATTGCCGGAACTCCCATCACATAAGCCTCAACGCCGGTTGTACAACTGTTGTGAACCAATGCTTTTGTGGCCAAAAGCCAGGGAACGACATTGCCCGCGTTGGTAACTTTCACCCGTGGGCAGCGGGCAGCAATATCGTGATAGACTTTTTGACTTTCAGTTGGATGGGGCCGAACAATGATATGGAAATCCGGAAACGCTTTATCGAGAGCCGGAATCATGCGCTGAAAATCTTCAAAAATCGCTTGTTTATGATCCCGCAGCCCTTCGGCGTACTCTCTACTCATGCCTTTTGCAGCCCGGCCGAATTTAGGTATTTCATCGGGTTTTTTAATGGATTGAAACAGGTTCTGAACCGGCGTAAAGGCATTAACGTGATTAAAATTGGTATTAACGAGAATAAAATCACCATATGTCTTCTGGATCTTTTCGACTTCGCTGTCATAATAGGCATGTAATTCCGGTCTCAGAAGGTCATTGCGCGGATTACCGGTCACATCAATGATGGCATTTGCCGGCAAATAGGGATACCGGCGCCACAATTGGGCATTATTCTCGCCCCAGGCGAAAAAGTGTGAGACATGGGCCATTGCGGCAGGTGAAAGGCGACGTGAATAGTAGGTATCAGCCGGCAGATGCACCAGCGCCTCTTCATCCCAGGCGACAATTTCATGGCCGAGGTTGCGCATAATCCGGAACATCATGTCGCTGGCTGCAGTGGTGCTTTTGGATAGATAGATACCTTTTGGAAAGGAGGTGATATTGAAATGAATTTCCCGGCGCGATCCAATATATGACGAAAAGCCGCGCTGGGCAGCAATACAGGCCAGCAGAATTTTGGAATCCAGTTCACGAACCTGATTCTCTACGGGAAGAAGCAGAGGTAATTTTGCTGTGGTTATGCTCATGCGAAACCTTCGATTAGTCCTTCCACAAAATTCAATCGTACGATTGTGAGAAATGAATAATAATTCATCGAGGGTGAGCGTGAGATTTAAACTTTTTTGTCACAATTTTCAAGTCCAATCATCACAAATCTAATACCTGACAAAAACCACCTTCACTTGACAAAATAGGGTCCTAAAGTTAGATTGAGCGCCAAAAATAGGAATCTGTCGCCAAAACAAAAAATCTATTTTTAGACCGATGTAAGCATCCTCCAATGTTTTTGGAGTGTGAGTCAATGAACAGAGGGTTGTTAAAAAAATGAAGTTGAAGAAACCAGCTTTGTTGGTTCCGGTGGAAAACCAGGTGCGCGAACTGGATGCCAAACTGTTGCTTGCCTGCGTCGCGGCAAGACGGGGGCTTCCTTCAATCATCGGGCCCAAGCGGGAGGTGGAATTTCGGATTGCATCTTTCCCAAAAAGTATATTTCTTTCGAAATCACTGCGGATCGGAAATCGCAAATTTTTCCCAACCTCACTCAAGCTGGGTCATAAAATCGTAGCCTGGGATGAAGAGGCGCTGGTTCATCTGCCGCCCGAGATCTATTTTTCCCGGCGGCTCTCGCCTGCGGGAATGAATTATGTGTCTCATTTTTTTGCCTGGGGGAATGACAACGCCGAGTTGTGGCGGCAGTACCCTAATTTGCCTGCTGACAAACCGATTCACGTCACCGGCAACCCGCGCAATGATTTACTGCGCACTGAAATGCATTCGTTCTATGAAGATGATGTCAATAATATCCGCCGCGCTTATGGGGCTTTTTTCCTGATCAATACAAATTTTAATCATGTAAATGCCTTCTATCCAGGGCAGAATTTGTTTCAGCCGGAGACAGAACCGGATAAGGAACCCCAATTCGGCCAGGCTGCCAGGGGAATGAGTCGAGAATATGCTGAAGGGCTGCGGGATCACAAAAAGGCCGTATTTGAGGATTTCCAGCAGCTTATTCCTGCGTTAGAAAAATCATTTCCAGATCACAGCATTGTTGTGCGACCACACCCCACAGAAAATCAGGAAATCTACCACAAAATCGCTGACCGCTGCCGGCGGGTGCACGTAACCAACGAAGGCAACGTGGTACCATGGCTGATGGCCACACGAGCGATCATTCACAACGGCTGCACGACCGGTGTGGAAGCTTATGTCATGCGAATTCCAGCCATTTCATACCGGGCGACCGTCAATGATGTCTATGATGACGGGTTTTACCGGCTGCCCAACCGATTGAGCCATCAGTGCTTCAATTATGAAGAACTGCAGGGAACCCTGCGAATGATTGTTTCTGACAAACTCGGAGCAGCCAATGGCGATGAGCGTAAAGCGCTCATTGACCACCATCTGGCAGCATTGGACGGTCCGCTGGCCTGCGAGCGCATTGTGGATGTCTTGGAAAAAGTTGTGGGTGAAATGACCGGTGCACCGGATCCGACGCGCAAAAACCGTCTGGAGGGATGGTTTAAAACGACGAAGCGCCGAGTACGGCAACGCTACAAATCATACCTCCCGGCAGCCCTTAAGTCACCGGAGTTCGAACGTCACCGCTATCCTCCCATTGATGCCGAGGAAATCCGGACAAGGCTGTCGCGATTTCAGCAGATACTCGGCTATAGGGCTGAATTGAAGGTTGAGTCTATTTTCGGCAGGCTTTTTCGAATCAGCGCTTGACGAGCAGCGGTTGTGTTGGGTTTCAACCCTGGTGGAAAGCCAACTACCGCGACAAAAATTGAGTAGGTTGGGTTGAGGTTACGAAACCCAACATTACAACGTCGAGTTTTAACCCAACCTATGATAATAACCTAATTTTAAAAGCTATTTGAATTAGGCTTTTTATTGGTTATAGTTCCGAAAATAATTTACAAAAATTTTTCACATACCAGAGTCATTGCGAGCCTGTGACGAGCTCCCATCGGCAAGATCAGGGCCTGAGTTTATCGAAGGCAGTCGAGTCGGAGTGAAACGACGAAGCAATCTGATGAAATGGCAGTGATGATGCATTCATTGCATTTTTTGGAGAGTTAAAATGAAAACTTTGATTTTAGGACGGGGTAAGTCCGGGACGACGGCTCTTTTATTTAAAGTAGCCGCCGGTCTGCCGAATTGTCAGGCATTTTCCGGCGGTCACCCCGGAAAATATGCGGGTGAATTTGAAAATGCCGTCTATAAGCATACCTACAGCGAACGCAAAGGCAAAACCTTTGAAGTTTATGAACAGCACGTAACCGATGAGCAATATGATCGTAAAATATGGATGGCCCGGGATCCACGAGATGTAGCCGTCAGCCGCATGCTCTTCAGGTGGCACAAAGGACCCAAAGGAAGCTGGAAACAGTATCGAACGCACCTGGAGCTGGTTCAGAAAAAGGAACTCGATCCGAAATCAGTCCCCTTCCACGTCCTCTGCCGCTATATCGGCCACGGCAAATGGCCCATTACCACCCAGGAAGTTGTTGAAGATGAACGCTTGCGGCATCAGAAAATGAGCGAATTCGTCAATCGCCTGGGCGACGACTGGTTTCTCTTTAAGTACGAAGATATGATCCAGGGAAATTTTGACGATTTAAACAATTTTCTGGGTTTTGCGGTCAGAAATGACGCCGAGGTGCCAAAGTCGACCGGAAAAGCCAAAGTAGCCCGAAAAAAAGCCTATGGAGATTGGCGCAACTGGTTTACCGAAGAGGACACGGAGGTCTTCAAATCCGCCTTTCTGCCTTATCTGGAAGCGATCGGCTACGATTGCAATGACTGGGCCGTATCCGCACAACCGACCATAGAGCCCGAATTTTCGTCAATGTATATGAAACGCCTGGTTCGTGAGAATACGTTGAATCCGTTTAGACGACTGAAAGAAAAATTGTTAGGTGCACTATAAAAATCAGTGCCCGGCATGCCCCACGATAAAATTTTCATAATTTCCAAGCACGTCCTTTTCTGCCCTGCCGCCGTAAACGACTTCTGTTACATAATCTAAAACACCGGCCGCTTCATAGGGTACGCCGGTTTTATTTTTTTGCAAAGACATCAATGCATTTTCCAGCTCATTTTCATTGTGTATCGTCCAGCAGGCTCCCAATTCTTCAAACAGCGTGGTGTTGGCATGCAGGTACTTGAGATATAAAGCGGGCTTTTTTCTCATGAGTGCCTCTGTGATCACGCTGGAGCCGACGACAAGGGAGACATCGGCCCAATCACATAATTCCGCGGTGAGAATGTGCGATGCATCCGGCAGGTTGTTGCCTTCAAACAGATGCTTTTCACCGCCTGCCCGTGTGTGAGGTTTAATCATGACGTCAATATTTTTCATACCGGCTAATAAGTTACAGGTGGTACTCAATCTGCCTAAATCAGCATGGCACTGAGGCTTGGACGGCATAAAGACAACTTTTAGTATGTTTTTGCTATTTGCCGTCGCTTCTATCCGGCGCGGGATAATTTTTTTGTTTTGCTCCAGCCATTCATCGCTGTATCTGGCACATCCGAGCACAAAAATTTTTTCTGCTGAAACACCGGATCGCACCAGAAGATCCTTGCGCAGCCGGTTTGGCACGATGATATAGTCAAATCCATTAAACTTTGCCAATCTTCTCGCATCCGTTGCCTTTGGTTTGGTTGCTTCATTTGTGTATAGCAGGACGCCGTGGGGAAGCGAAAAAGAAGGGATGGACATTTCTTGCGCCGCTTTCAAAAGGTTGCCGACAACATACAACCCCGGCATGATGTGATCAAAACATATGGCCCGGGCGCCGGATTTTTCAAGGATAGAACGCGCCCACCGAATGTCATAGTAGCCGAAGCGAAGGAGCTTGTAGAACATTGTCCCAGCCTGACCCGCAAGATATCCAAGCAGCCTTTTAGAAAGTTGTGGGCCTTGACTATGCGGTACGAATCTTTTTTGGCCGGCATAAGCTTTGTGCATGGCAGAATTCAATAATTCATAAAGCCTGCCGCGATGGCCATCAAACTGATTGTACAAATAATCGACGGTAACGCCCAGATCCTTCAGAAAACAAAGACGATAATCACTGCGGTAATCGTAGCGCGGATTCATACAGTAGACCGCTACCGAATGATTGGCCTTCTTCATTTTCCAGGCAACAGGTATCAGATGGTCTATGTCGTTAAAGTGTCTGACAAAAAAAAGATACATTCGTCACGCACTGATCCGAAAAAGCTTGGCGTGGATTTGATCCACACGAGGTTGTCTGTCTTCGCCCAGCAACTGCTGAAATCGCGCAACTCGATCGCACAGGTCCTGTATTGGAATTTTAGGATTTTTTTTGAGATGGTGCTCCAATGACTTGTGTGACCCTGTGTTGCGGGATTTAGACCGGTGACGCACACGGCGTTTGGTTGCTTTATACCAGCCCGCCAGCCGATTCGTTAAAGGTGGTTTAGGCGATGTCGTCAGGTCAACTATCGCTTTTTCGAGAATATTAACGATTCGCTCGCAGGCCAGCGGTCCGTCCAATGCTGCCAGGTGATGGTCAATAATTGCTTTGCTTTCATCGCTATCTAACACGCCGCGTTTTCCGGTGAGAATTTCCCCGAGAGTTTGCTGCAGTTCTTCGAAGTCAAAACACTGGTGACTGAGCATATTCGGCAGGCGATAAAAGCCATGGTCGTAATCATCATTCACGACAGCCCGGTAACTGATGGACGGCACACCCATGGCATAAGCTTCGACACTGGTGGTACAACCGTTAAGAATAACTGCTTTGCAGGCCATCAGCCAAGGTACGACATTCCCCTCGTTCGTTACCTGAACCCGTTGACACCCTTTGGCTATTTGCAAATAGATGTCCTGACTTTCTACCTGGTGGGGTCGAACAACAATCGTATAATCGGGAAATGCATTTTCAAGTGCCGGGATCATTTTTTGAAAATGCTCGAAGATCGCCTGTTTGTGATCGCGCAGCCCTTCGGCGTATTCACGGGTCATGCCCCTGGCAGCCCGCCCGAACTTAGGTTCTTCCCCTGGCTTATCGCCGGGCTGGAACAGCCTTCGGACCGGAGAAAACGCATTGACATGGTTAAAATTGGTGTTGACCAGAAGGAAATTTCCAAATATATCCCGAATCTTTTTGACATCATTCTGATAAAAGGGCTGTATTTCAGGCCGCAGCAGATCATTACGAGGGTTTCCGGTTATGTGGATAGGTAGTCCGGCCGGCAAATCATGATACTGTCGCCATAGCTCAGCGTTATCCTCTCCCCAGGCAAATAAATGGGAAACACATGCAAGCGATGCAGGCGAAAGCCGCCGAGAGTAATAGGTTTCAGCAGGCAGATGAACCAGGGCATCTTCATCCCAGGCTACGATTTCATGGCCAAGCTTGCGCGCAATCCGAAAAAACTTGCTGTGACCGTGCAGCAGAGATTTGGCGAGGTACATGCTTCGCGGGAAGGACGCAATACGAGATTCAACTTCCCGTTTGGACCCGATTATGGAGGGGAGTCCGCGCCTCGCTGCGATGCAAGCCAGCAAAAGCTTGGCATCCAGTTCGCGTACCTGGTTTTCCACCGGAATCAATAAAACTGGCTTCTTCAACAGCATGCCGCCCGTAGACCTCCTTTAACACATTCATTCTGCCAATCATTTACCAAAAGACCCGGTACACTGCAAGCAAATACGGGCGAAACATTCACAGGAAAACACCGGTGTTTTTCTTACAGACATTTTATTAATTTGGTCTGTCCCATGGTTAAGGGATTTATGGATAGTTGCTATTTGTTTAAGCCGGATGACACCGCTAAAATACTAAAACTCTTGACAAAATTGATGCAAAAAGTTAGATAATCGCGCATCATTGGGGAGACCGATTGCGTTATTCAGAATAATTTGATTATCTACTTATATGAAAGGCTCCATTTTTCCAGGAGAGAAATGGTGCTTTTTTATGTGTGCAATTGCGGAAGGAAAATCTATTGAAAATTTTGGATATATCCGTGCCGATCAGCGCTGAATTGCCAGTGTGGCCCGGTGACCCACCGATTGTGTTAGAACGTTATAAGGTTATTTCAGAAGGAAATGCCAGTAATGATTCACGGATCGCGTGCAGTGTGCATTCAGGCACCCATGTGGATGCACCGGCCCACTTTATAGAAAATGGTGCAACCGTTGAGCAATTACCGTTGGATGTACTTATTGGGCCGGCCACAGTAGTAGAAGTACCGACGACAGGCGCAATAAAGGCGGATTTTTTGGAAACACTCACGTTGTCTCCTGGTATCACACGATTGCTTTTTAAAACGTGCAACTCGGATTTGTGGGAGGACCCCAATCACAGCTTCAACGCTGACTTTGTGGCACTCAGCGTTGATGCCGCCTTATGGATCACACGCAAAGGCATTCGTTTGGTTGGCATTGATTATTTGTCCGTGCAGCTGTTTGATGATTCTGAGCCTTTGACACACCGCACGCTATTGGAAGCCGGGGTTGTCATTGTTGAAGGACTTAACCTGCAAAATGTTCGGCCGGGGTCTTATCAACTCATTTGCCTCCCTATCAAATTAGCCGGAAGTGACGGTGCACCCGCACGGGCGGTATTGATTGAGGAATAACTCCGGGTGTTCAATAGAAAAATTTATACTTTTTTAGCAAAATATTTAAAATTAATCACGAAAACACGAAAATTGGAACGCGCAGCGCAGGCGCTTGCGCCGCGTGAGCACGAAATGATAACATTCTTTTTCGTGTCTTCGTTCTTTCGTGCTTTCGTGATAAGTAAATCTTTGTTGTTCTTCGTCTATAAAAGAACCCATTTAAGTCTATGCGTATGAAAATTATCGCAATTATACCTGCCCGCATGGGATCAACACGCTTTCCGGGAAAACCGCTTTGCCCTATCCTGGGCCTTCCAATGATCGAACACGTCTACCGGCGTACAGCCATGTGCACAGCTTTAGACAATGTTTTTGTGGCCACCTGCGACAAAGAAATTTACGAATCCGTAGAAGCATTTGGCGGAAAGGCCATAATGACATCACCCGCACACGAACGCGCCAGTGATCGAGTTGCTGAAGCGGTGGCCGATAAGGATAGTGATGTGATTGTTATGGTTCAGGGTGACGAACCCATGACTTATCCGGAGATGATCGAGGAATCACTGGCGCCTTTTCTCGGCGGTGATGAGGAGATTGCCTGCGTTAATCTGACGGCGAGAATAAAAAGCCAAAAGGAGTTCACGGACCCAAACACCATCAAAGTTGTGATGGATCGAGACGGATACGCCCTTTATATGTCCCGCGAACCCATCCCAACGCTGCACCTTCAGGATTTTGACCAGATACCGGCCTTCAAGCAGGTTTGCATTATTCCGTTCACTGCCGCGGCATTACAGGAATTTATCGAGCTGGATCCGACGCCGTTGGAGGTGACCGAATCCATTGATATGATGCGATTTATTGAACACGGCCGCAGGGTAAAAATGGTTGAAACTTCCTTTTCAACCCATGCGGTGGACACACCGGATGATCTCAAAATAGTCGAAGGATTAATGCGCAAGGACCCGTTGACCGGAAAATATATCACCCCAACTGAGCGATAACGAATAACATCTAATTGAGTTTTAACTCAATTAGCGACTATGGAGGTTTAATATTATAATGACGTGGCGTGTTTTGGTTTCGGCCCCTTATTTTATTCCGGTAGTTGAAGAATATCAGAAACGTCTATCAGAAGAAGGCGTAGAATTGATTCCTGCCGAGGTGAATGAACGTCTCAGCGAGGAAGAATTGCTGGCCGTTATAGGTGATATTGACGGCATCATTTGCGGTGACGATCGCATTACAAAGCGTGTGCTGGATGCCGCACCTCGCTTGAAGGTTATTTCCAAGTGGGGCACCGGCATTGATTCGATAGACTCAGAAGCAGCGAAGCGTCGTGGAATATCGGTGTATCGCACTCCCAATGCTTTTTCTGAACCGGTGGCAGATACGGTTTTGGGATATATTCTGACCTTTGCGCGCAAGTTGCCCTGGATGGACCGTGATATCCGCCAGGGAAATTGGGAAAAACCTCCGCTGGTATCACTTCATGAATGCGTGCTGGGCGTGGTGGGTGTGGGTGACTGCGGCAAAGCCGTTGTCCGCCGGGCCATGGCTTTCGGCATGCACATATTGGGTAATGATATCGTAGAGATGCCCGAAAATTTTCTATCGGAAACCGGTATTGAAATGGTCTCATTTGATGAACTGCTTGCCAAGGCTGATTTTGTCAGCTTAAACCCGGACTTAAATCCAACCTCTTATCATCTTATCAGTAAAAAACAACTCGATATGATGAAACCCGGCGCCTATCTGATTAATGCATCACGGGGGCCCGTGGTGGATGAAGCTGCCCTGATTGAAGCCTTGCACAACAAACACATCGCAGGGGCAGGTCTGGATGTGTTTGAGGAAGAGCCCCTGCCCCAGGATAGTCCCCTGCGGGAGTTTGACAATTGCCTTCTGGCACCGCACAATGCCAACAGCAGTCCCGAAGCCTGGCAGCGCGTGCATGAAAATACGGTTCGTAATCTGCTTAAGGGTTTGAGGCAAACTGCGGCAAGCTAACCCCTCAACTGTAAAAATATTGATGAATATGTTCATACCAGCGCATAAATACCGAAGCATAACGAAAACTTTGATGATATATCTTAATTTCACCGGTGGCAGTTTCCATGAGAATCTACCTCGTCCTCGTCCTCGTCCTCGTACTCGAAAAACGCAGGTATGATAAGCACGATTGGAATCCGATCGAGGACGACGACGAGGACGAGCACGATTACGATAATGTTCATTCAACTTTGATCGAAGACTAATTTCCACCTGACACTAAACAGTTTTGTAACGTTGGATTAAAATGAGCAATCCCGAAATATCGGTCGTCATCCGGACCTTCAATGAAGAAAAATTTCTACCGGATTTGTTGGAAGCTCTGAAGCGACAGTCTTTCCAGGACTTTGAAACAATTGTCGTCGATTCGGGCTCTATGGATAGGACCCGCGAGATCGCCACACAAAAAGCCGATAAGCTGCTGCCAATTGAAAGCCACGATTTTACCTTTGGACACTCTTTGAACGTCGGGATTCAAGAGGCTTCCGGCAAATACATAGCGATTGTCTCGGCCCATACGCTGCCATTCAATGAGCATTGGCTGGGCAAGCTAATTGAACCGCTACACGATAATAACACCGCCATGGTCTATGGGCGACAGATCGGGGGAAAATTATCCAAATTCAGCGAAACGCAGGATATGCGTCGCACGTTTGGCCCGAAAAGAGCCGTGTTACGGCCCCCCAAGTTTTTTGCAAACAATGCCAACTCGGCAGTTCGCAAAGATCTGTGGCTGGAGCATCCATTTGATGAAAGTCTACTGGGGCTGGAAGATATTGAATGGGCCAAATACTGGATGGAGCACAGCTATCAGGTTGTGTATGAACCCCAAGCAGCCCTTTACCACATACATGCGGAAAACTGGCGGCAGATTCGCAGACGATACTATCGTGAGGCGGTCGCTGCTCGCTGGATCGGGATTAAAGGAACCAAACATGCAATTGTCAATCCTGTTCTGGAAGCGGCAAGGCTCCTTTTTGACTGGGGAAGATTTCTGTATCGAGACGATGCCGGACGGTCAAGCGCAACGCGTTTCAGAGAAATGGCTCGAGAAACAACTCGTTTCCGAGTCAACAAGAGCATCGGCACCATAAAAGGTTTGCTGGACGGTGGGATCATGGAAAATCCAAACGCGAGGGAAAAGGTACTCTTCGATCGAACCTGCCAGGCGGTTGTCATCAGCGGGCCGGGCGAAGCCTCCCTCAGAGAAGTTGCCATACCGGAGGTGAAGCCGGGGGATGTGCTGATCCGGGTTGCGTACGAGGCCGTCTGCGCCACGGACATTGAAATATACGAAGGGACTCTCGGGTATTACAAAGACGGAACAGCAAAATATCCCATTGTACCGGGTCACGAGTTCAGCGGCCGGGTGGTGAGCACGGGTCCCAACGTGAACCACCTGGAAGTCGGAGATTCCGTGGTGGCAGAGTGCATTCAAAGTTGCGGCGCCTGTGAAGCCTGCAAACGCGAAAATTGGATTGCCTGCGAACAAAGAACGGAACTGGGGGTTATCGGCCGAAACGGTGGATATGGGGAATATGTCGTTGTGCCCGGGCGGTACGTGCACCGGCTTCCAACGGACTTCGACCTGATGAAAGCCTGTCTTTGTGAACCACTGGCGGTTGCGCTGAAAGGGCTCAAGCGCTTACGACGGACCTGGCGCGACAGAAAGCTGAAAAGAGAGGTCGCCGTCGTGGGTGCCGGATCACTCGGTCACCTCTGCGCGCAAGTATTACATCTTTGGGGCCATCATGTCATGGTTATGGACCGCAACCCTGATCGACTTGACTATTTTACAGGCTCAGGCATTGAAGTATCCGAAAATCTATCCCGTTTACATGATTTTGAAAATTTAGTAGAGGTAACGGGTAACCCGGAGGCACTGAACGCTATTCTCCATGAGAGTCCTGCAGGAGCCAGGATTCTACTGCTGGGTCTGCCTTATGCGCATGGGCAGTATACATTTGAGAATATTGTCGCTTATGACAAGATGATCGTCGGTTCGGTCGGCAGTGCCGCCAAACATTTTGAAATGGCTATCGAACTTTTACCTCAGATCGATACGAGGTTCTTTACTGAGAAAATATTGCCCATCTCTGAATACGCGCAGGCCTGGGAACTGACTAAATCCCAAAAGCATCTGAAAGTGATTTTAGAGATCAGCTGATGTACTTATTTTTTATTAGAGAATTCAATGACATCGATCATATTACACCCATCGTGTGGAAAATGAGACGGGATAATTATCCTGTGGCCGTGTATTGCTTGAATCCGGAATATGATCTTCAAAGTGATTATCGTCTCCAATTTCTGAAACAGCTAAGTATCAAAGTAAGTTTTATTTACGATGAATTTGGTCAAGCACTAGGCTTATGGCATCGCATAATACGATTGATTGGCAAAACTTGTTTTGGTATTGTAAACAAACTTAATCATCATTCGCGGTCATTATTTTCGAATGCATTTGCGGCATTGCGCCGATGTGCTCAAAAGCTAGGCAAGAAGTGCTATAAGCGATCCAGAGAAAAATTCTACAACGTGTCCTGGGCTCGTAATGTTTTGGAGCAATCCGGGGCTCAGGTCTTGTGTTTTGACCATATTAACCCGGATCGATACATTGCCGACATATTTTTACGTGCCGCTACCGAGAAGTCCATACCGACGCTCGCGCTTCCGCATGGCGTGTTCATATATACGAATAGTTACGTGAGAACCGGATCCGCAGAAGAGGACAGATACGATAAATTTAATCGCTTCGATTACATCATTACACAGAACGCATTGCGCAAGGAGGTTTTAGTTCGGGCAGGCGTTAATAGAGAAAAAATATTTGTACTGGGCAGTGCTCGCTATTGCGATGAGTGGATGACGCTAAACACATCGATTTTACCAAGGACCATGAAAACGAATACTGAAACCCCGGGCAGACTAAAAGCCGTTTTTATGACAACTCGGTTTTCTTACAGAATCGATGTGAAGAGAATGTTAAAGACTTTCGATCTATTATCCGAGCTTGAAGGAATGCAAATGGTGGTCAAGCCCCATACCCGGACGGGTAACGAGGCGAAAGTATATGAAAACATACCACTCACCAATGTTGCCGACTTTTCCTCTGTAGAATTATGTGAGTGGGCGGATGTTGTCCTGGCAATCGGTTCAAGCATCATTATCGAACCATTAAAACAGGGCAAACCGGTTCTTTATCTGAAATATCTTCATGAAAACACCACTCAATATGAAGAATTCGGCGCCTGCTGGACAATCCACGATGAGACTGAATTGAAGGACACCCTACTGTCGTTGCAGGATAATAGAACGAAGGTGCCATATACGGATGAAAATGTTAATAGATTCCTCTCGGAGATTATCTACGGTGGACGAGGGGAAAGAGACGTTCTGGGGGATTACGAAAGTTTTATTGTTAATAGGGCAGTAAGCAGAACCTAAATTGAGGAAGAACTTAGTTCGCCTCGCTGACAACCGGGGCGAAACGCCTAACGGTAACATAAAGGATAATGGTTGTGATTTATCAGCAACTACTGAATAGAATTACCAAATCGACGCTGGGTAATGGCGCGACAGAGTCGATTATTGCCGAAAATGGTAAAATTACGCTAAAAAAATACCACAAATACAGAAAACGTCAAAAGAATCTGAATAAAGAGTTTAGAAAAAGCAACCTGCATCTGGAAAGCTTGCACGAATCGTGCGTAGACCATATGCGTCCGGTGACCTCTCCCTTGGTTTTGATTTCTCAGATCCAGCGTTCAGGAGGATCACTCCTCAGTCAGCTTTTTGATGGCCATCCTGAGCTCGATGCCCATCCGCACGAATTAAAAATTGGATACCCTAAGAAATATATATGGCCTAAACTGGATCTTGATGATAGCCCCAAACAGTGGTTTGAAAACCTTTTCGAGCTCAGCGTCCTTGAACATTTCAAAGCCGGTTATAAAAAACAAAAAAATCTGGATGAAACTTTTCTTTTTTTGTTCATGCCCTCTGTTCAAAGGGAGCTCTATTTAAATTATTTAGATTCTGTTGCCACAATAACGCTGCGTGATGTTTTCGACGCTTACATGACCTCCTATTTTGGTGCCTGGCTCAACAATCAAAACAGCTTTGGCCCCAAAAAATATATTACGGCCTTTACGGCAAGGCTATCAATGGAAAAGGAAAACATGGAAGCGTTTTTTGAAATATACCCCGACGGTCGATTAATATCCGTTATTAGAGATCCAAAGAATTGGTACCCCTCTGCTGCGAGACATAGACCTCACGTTTACGGAGATGTCGAAGAAGCATTGGACCTGTGGCAAAAAAGTGCCCGTGCAATGCTGTGGAATAAGGAGCGATTTGGAGATCGTGTCTGTATTCTCACATTTGAAGATTTAGTCGGCAAGACTGAAGCTGTTATGCGTCATCTGGCAGAATTCTTAGCGATAAAATTTGATGATGGTTTAATGATGCCCACGTTTAACAAGTATCCCATTAAGGCCAACACAAGCTTCGACGCCCAGCAGCACGGAATTATTGATAGTGCGCTCAACCGACACAAATTACTCGCACCGCAAGAACTAGAGATTATCGATCATATGACCACGAAGCTATATCGAGAAGTATTAAATCTGGCTGTTCGCTTTTAATAAACTTTGCATTAACGTACTACCCTAACAATTCTTTTTTCCAGCTTCAAGGAAAAGGAATTCAAGAGAACCAAAAAGATTAAATAGGTTCATGCCTACTTATAAAGAACCGGTATTTATCGTTGGAATGCCAAGATCAGGAACGACTTTGGTCCAGGGAATCTTGTGCAACACAAAAAAATATTTTCCCATGCCCGAAACGCATTTTTTTGTGCGGGCGACCTACAACCTTCCCGAGAAAAATTTAAGTAAAGAGAACCGTAAACGCATTCGGCGGAAATTATTAAAAAAATCAAGAATCAAGATAGATCGAGAATTTCCCAATGATTTGACTACCCAAAAAGATATCTTCGAATATTTAGTCGATCAATTTAATACTGACGGTTCCCTTACATTTTTAGAAAAAACACCGCGTCATGTATTCTTTTATTCGAAAATACTCGAATACTACCCAGATGCAAAATTTATTTGCATGATTCGAGAACCAAAGAACGTGGTTAGCTCGCAATTAACAAACAGCCCCAAAAAAAATAAATCAGTGATAAGGCTATCCTTGCTCTACAACAAAATTACGACTGCTATATTAAATATCCGAAATAACAATAATGTATATACGATAAAGTATGAAGACTTGACTACTGAAACCGAAATGGTATTAAAAAATACATGTAATTTTCTTAATCTCCCATATGCTTCCAAACTTGTCGATAATGTTGCTGCTCCACCTGAGATTGTGTCTTCACATGAATTTTGGAAAAAAAAGAATATAGATCAGGAGATGATACAAAAAAACAAAGCAGATAAATGGCGAAAGGCATTAAGCCCCGGTCAAGCCAATATAATAAATTTTATTACTAAATCGCATGCGGAAAAATTTGAATATGACTTGCCCTATGAATGGACTCAGATATTGAGTGGCTTTGGTCAGGATATACTAAGATTATTTTCTCCTAGTGAATTTAAAAAAGCCTTTTCAAAATATCATGGATAAAATGAGTGTCTGCCTTTCATTAGAAAAGTATGATAATTTCTCATAAATACAAATTCATATTCATAAAGACCAGAAAGACCGCTGGAACGAGTATCGAGATATTCCTTTCTCAATGTTGTGGAGAAAACGATATATTAACTCCTATCAACCCTCAGATTGAGCCACACTTGGCGAGAAACTATCAGGGTATATGGAATCCCTTGCCGGAAATTATTGCGTCTAGGGGTCACGGTTTTCAATCTACTCTAAAAAAAATGCGAAGACAAAAGAAATTCTATAACCACATTCCTGCCCGGACCATAAAAAATCGAATATCTAATAAAACTTGGAATGATTACTTCAAATTTTGCGTTGAAAGAAATCCCTGGGATAAAACGCTATCTTGGTATCATATGATCAATGATCGAGCCGGAGGCAATTTGACACTTGATCAATATTTTAATACAGGGGATTTCTGCTTAAATTATCCTTCGTATACTGATGCTAAGGGCAACTTGATGGTTGACAGAGTTATCAAACATGAATCTTTGATGGACGAACTAAACCAAGTATTTGGCATGTTAGGAATACCGTTTAGCGACACTCTCGGCGTGAGAGCAAAATCAGATCATCGCAAAGACAGAAGGCCTTACCAACAAGTTTTTACCAGAGCGCAAAGAACAATAATTGAAAAGGTTTTTGCTAAGGAGATTGAAATGCATGGCTATACATATTGATGCCGACACAAAACAGGCCGCTGGTGAGATTGAGTGTCACAAATACCTGCTATGCATCAGGATTAAAAAGATAAGGTAAACGCAAAAACATGATAAAGTTAAAAACTCATACGAAAAAAGAAAAAGCAAGGAAAAAAGCTCGGCGCAAAGCCTTACGGGATAAAGGATCACATCTAAAACATCTGTATCGAATATCCTTAGAAAATATCACTCCTGTAAATGCGCCATTAGCACTGATTTCCCAGATTCAACGTTCTGGCGGGTCTCTTCTCAGTCAGCTTTTCGATGGTCATCCGGAAATTTATGCCCATCCGGACGAATTAAATATAGGATATCCAAAGAAATACATCTGGCCTAAAATTGATCTTAATGACAGCCCCCAACAGTGGTTTGAAATTTTATTCGAGGAGAACGTTATTAAACATTTTGAAAAGGGTTACAAGAAGGGGCATAAGTCAGAAAAAAGTTTTCCTTTTATTTTTTTACCCACTCTCCAAAAAAAGATTTTTCTTAAGTGTATACATTCAACTGAATCAATAACACCACGTGATATATTTGACAGTTACATGACATCCTATTTTGGTGCCTGGCTAAATTACCAGTACAATTCCTCGCGAAAGAAAGTTATCGCTGCTTTCACTCCTCGGCTAACCATCCTGAGGGAGAATGTTGAAGCTTTCTTTGAGATTTATCCAGATGGACGAATAATTTCACTTATCAGGGATCCAAAAAACTGGTTTCCGTCCGCTTTGAGGCATGGATCAAAAAAGTACAGAGATTTAGGGAGTGCATTAAACCAATGGAATGAGAATGCCCTGGCGATGATAAAAAACAAAGACAAATATAATCACGATGTTATTATCATTCGTTTTGAAGATTTAATCCGCAATACGGAAGCTGTCATGCGTTGTGTGGCGGAATTCTTGGAAATTAGCTTTGATGATATTTTGCTGATACCCACTTTTAACAAATTTCCCATCAAGGCCAACACCAGTTTTAAAACACCCGAGCACGGGATTATAAATGGTACGCTTAATAGATACAAAACGCTGTCACCAGAAGAATTGGACACGATCAGCAGTATGACCAATGAGCCATATAAAGAAGTATTGAGTCGTGCGGTTCGTTTATAACAAAATTGAATCGTTTGCGCTAAAGCGCATGGTTGAATAAAAACAAAGTGATCTGCATAACGGTTGGCCCGTTTTCAATAAACCTTAAAAATTTCACGCGCTGATTCGGAAGATCTGATTGAATATTTGCTTGACTTTTAAATCCGTTGCGATCCCCAATATTTGTTGAAATCGTGATATCCGTTTATGTAATTCCTGTGCCGAAATACCTGGATAGCGATGGCGCCGGAGCTCAGTTCGTTTATCACGCTTTCGCATGCGCCGCCTGATTGTCATAAACCATCCTTGTATCCTGTCGCGGGTTCCCGGCCTCGATAATTTTGAATGGTCTTCTATAATTTTGTCTATAACGTCAACAATGCGTTCACTTGCCAGCGGTCCTTCCCGAGCCACCAGATAATCATCAATAAGTGCCTGAGTCTTTAGCCCATTCGGTCGTCCTAATTCACCTGCAAGAATTTTGGTTAAGGTGTTGCGCAATTCTTCAAAATTGAAACACTGGTAACTTAGGCGATTCGGTAATCGGTAAAAACCGTTGTCGTAATAATCGTTTACCGTAGAGCGATAACTGATGGCCGGAACTCCCATTAAATAGGCTTCAACGCCAGTGGTACAGCCATTGTGAATGAGCGCTTTGGCAGCCAGTAGCCAAAGAACGACATTGCCCTCATTGGTGACGTGCACCTGCTTGGATCGCGCAGCAATCCTTTGATATACTTGTTGATCTTCAACTGGGTGCGGTCGTACGATGATTGTATTGTCCGGAAATGCTTGATTGAGCGCGGGGATTAGTTGTTGAAAGTCCTCAAAGAGTGCCTTTTTTAGTTCCTCAAACCCTTTGGCATACTCAAACGTCATCCCAACTGCTGAACGTCCAAACTTCGGTGTTCCGCCAGCATTGCTGACCGGCAGAAATAGATTTTGAAAAGGGTAAAACGCATTGACATGTTTGAAATTCGTATTGATCAGAATAAATTTGCCGTACTTTTCCTGAAGCGCTTCGGCTTCTTGTCGATAGAATGCACTTAATTCGGGTCTGAGAAGGTCAGCCCGGGGATGCCCGGTCACATAAATCGGCATATCAGATGGAAGATGGCGATATTGGCGCCACAGATCAACATTATCCTTTCCCCATGCAAATAGGTGGGATACCATTTGAAACGCATCTGGAGAAAGCCTGCGTGAATAGTACATTTCAGCTGGCAAATGAACCAATGCTTCCTCATCCCAGGCAACCACTTCATGCCCAAGTTTGCCTAAAATTCTGAAAAATTTGGCGTTGCCTGACTTCATGCGATATGCAAAATAAATTCCTTTGGGAAAAGAAGCGATCCGAGACTCTATCTCTCGATTGGGGCCGATCAAGGCCGGGTAGCCACGCGTGGCCGCAATACATGCAAGCAATAGCTTGGCATCAAATTCACGCCACTGGCTTTCAACTGGAATGATAAGGGGCACTGTTTTGTGCGGTTTATTCATGGTAATAAATGAGATGTTCGCCTTTTGGGTTCTTGCTTGACCCGATTTGGATTTTACCCACTAATCTTAAACATCACCGAGGATAACTGCTCAATTTTTAATTCTCGGTTGTTGCCAAGTAAATGCTGGAATTGAGATAACTTGGTGTGCAACTCCTCATGGGAAATGCCCGGATAACGGTGGCGCTGAAATTCGGGCCGATTATGAGATCCGGGAAGCTTTGATTTTATATGTTTGGCCAAATGCAGCCCACGGGTTACCAGCCAGCGCTGTGTTCGTTTCGAAATGGATCTTTCACAGGGCATGTTCGCACCTATTTTATCAAGCACATCCACCATTCGCTCGCATGCCAGTGGCCCGGTTTTACCTGCCAGATGATGATCAATAAGGCGTTGGCGTTCATCACCGTCGGCAGCCCCCAATTCTCCTTTTAGGATCTTTTGCAGCATATCCCTTAGCTCTTCAAAGGCAAAACATTGATAGCTCATCAGGTTGGGCAGGCGATAAAATCCGTTATCATAGGTTTCGTTGATGCTTGCCCGATAGCTGATGGCAGGTGTTCCAGTGACATAGGCTTCAACACCGGTGGTGCAACCGTTGTGAATGAGAGCTTTGGTGGCCATCAACCAGGGGACGACGTTTCCTTCATTGGTGACGTAAACCCGCTCACACCGATCTGCAATTTTGCGATACACTTCATGATTTTCAGTTGGATGGGGTCTCACCACGACGGCATTATCCGGAAACGCTTCCTCCAGGCGGGGAATGAAATGCTGGAAATCTTTAAAAACGGCCTGCTTATGGTCTCGCAGGCCTTCGGCATATTCCCGACTCATGCCGCGGGCAGCGCGTCCGTACTTCGCCTTTTGGCCGGAGCTTTTAGTCGGTTTAAATAGATTCATGTCCGGTCCAAAGGCATTTATGTGGTTAAAATTGGTGTTGATCAGGATAAAATCACCGTAGCGGGCCTGAAATTCTTCAACCTCCTTTTGATAAAATAGCCGCAGTTCGGGCCGCAGCATGTCACTGCGTGGGTTCCCGGTGACATGAATGGGTATCCCATCCGGCAGGTGAGGATATTGCCGCCAGAGCCGGGCATTGTCTTCGCCCCAGGCAAAAAGATGAGAGACATATTTGATGGCACTGGGATCAAGACGGCGTGAAAAGTAGGTTTCCGGCGGAAGATGAACAAGGGCTTCTTCGTCCCATGTGACTATCGCGATTTCAAAATGCTGAGCGACCTGGAAAAATAGCCGGCTGCGAATTGTCATGCTCTTTGAAAGATAAATGCTTCGCGGAAATGCATCAATATTAAATTCCATTTCCCGACGGGATCCGATCACCGCAGTAAAACCGCGCTCTGCCGCCACACAGGCCAACAGCAACTTGGGATCGAGCTCGCGAACCTGGTTCTCAACAGGAATTAAAAGCCATGGTGTTTGACTTAACATACCGATAGGTAACCTCTACTCAATGCTTCAATTCGCAGAAAACTAGAAGTGGTTTCAAAACCTCAGATCAGGTTCAAGGGCAAGGCGCAGGCCGATCTAGAAAGTCGTTGTTCTCAGCATACATATGGGTATGTGAGCATTTATC
>Ga0255054_10000190_pt1 | contig 34891 bp, 25 predicted proteins | sample JV7_2_23_MG_FD_188634 | JGI IMG/M metagenome (GOLD analysis project Ga0255054, IMG submission 188634) | Seawater microbial communities from Jervis Inlet, British Columbia, Canada - JV7_2_23 | ecosystem: Environmental > Aquatic > Marine > Inlet | place: Canada: British Columbia | collected... | reverse complement strand
CATCGGTATTCCCTTTCCCACTCGGACCGTTTACACCAAGAAAACTGATTGATGGAAAGGAAAAAGTTATTACGTTGACAAGGTGATTTTTTTTATTTTCAAATTAAAATTAAAACAACTTAAGTCTCTGAGGTTAGAGCAATGATCACTCGCGCGAAAGACAAAATATGTGAAGTAAAAGATTTTCCCAAACCCGGTATCGGCTTTAAAGATATTACGCCATTAATGCAGGATGCAGCCTGTTATAATTATGTTGTTGACAGAATTGCATCCTGGGCAAAGAAGAAAAAACCTCAGATTGTGGCAGGAATTGAGTCACGAGGTTTTCTTTTTGCTGCTCCTGTAGCCCATCAATTAGGACTTGGATTAGCCGTTATTCGGAAGAAGGGAAAGCTCCCCCGGAAGACCATTTACTTCAAAGCTCCGAATGAGTATGCCGTCGAATATTTTGAGATGCACACCGATAGTATCCTTCCTTCGCAGAGAGTTCTCATTGTCGATGACCTGATAGCCACAGGTTCCTCCTCAATAAGCGCCATCGATTTGGTGAAGAAATTAGGAGGGAAAGTTGTTGGGTTTGCTTCAGTTGTAGAACTTGTGTTCTTAAAAGGAGTGGATTGCATCAGGAAAGCTCACCCAGATGTTGATATCCTTACCTTAATTCAATTTGAAGAGTAAAATAGGAAAAATGCAAGAATTAATAAACCGCTTCTTTAAGCTAGAGGAAAATAAAACCTCGATACGGACTGAAATGTTGGGAGGTTTAACAACCTTCATGACCATGTCGTATATCATTTTCGTTCAGCCTGCTATCCTCTCCTCTGCCGGGATGGATAAAGGGGCAGTCATGTTTGCCACCTGTGTCTCCAGTGCACTGGCTACTCTTTTAATGGGGCTCTTGGCTAAATATCCTATAGCGCTTGCCCCAGCTATGGGCCACAATATCTTTTTCGCTGTTATCGTCTGCGGAACCATGGGGTATTCGTGGCAGGTAGCCCTTGGAGCTGTTTTTATATCGGGCTCGATTTTTATTATCCTCTCTGTCCTTAAGGTTTGGGGGAGCCTGATTGCTTCTGTCCCTGACTCACTCAAGCATGCCATAGCAGTAGGCATAGGCCTTTTAATTGCCCTTATCGGTCTTGAATACGGAGGCCTTGTTGTAGATAAACCAGGGGTTTTGCTAGGTCTTGGAGAGCTAACCAGCAAACCAGTGGCCCTTGTTTTATTCGGAGTAGCGGTAACTTCTGCTTTGATGGCTCTAAGGGTCCATGGAGCCATTCTTATAGGTATTCTGGCCACCGCACTTCTGGGTATTCCTTTAGGTGTGGTCGAATACCAGGGTATCGTTGCTGCTCCTCCCAGCGTTTTACCGACTCTCTTCAAGTTGGATATTTTGGGAGCTTTACAAACAGGTCTTGTTACAATTATTTTTATTTTTTTCTTTCTCGATCTCTTCGACACCATGGGCACCTTGATTGGTGTTAGTGAACCCGCTGGCTTTCTGAAAAAAGGAAAACTTCCCAGAGCCAATCAGGCAATGCTCTCTGATGCTATCGGGACAGTAGGAGGCGCTCTTCTCGGAACTTCCACAGTAACAAGTTATATTGAAAGTGCTACAGGCATTTCCCAGGGCGCAAAAACAGGTTTAGCCAATATCTTTACTTCCTTCCTCTTCTTAATAGCGCTTTTCTTCAGTCCTTTAGCTGGGATGATCGGTGGTGAGTATGCTTATAAGGGGCTAACTCTTCATCCTGTTGTTGCTCCTCCGTTAATTATTGTCGGCTATTTAATGATGAAGTGTGTGACTCGCATTAACTGGGAAGATTTGACAGAAGCTATCCCTGCCTTTTTGACTATAATCATAATGCCCTTAACTGTGAGCATTACAGAAGGAATTGCCTTCGGTTTTATTTCTTATTCTCTTTTGAAACTTTTAACTGGAAGAGGGAGGGAGGTGCACTGGATTATTTACCTTTTTTCCGTGCTTTTTATCTTTCGCTATTTGATAAAATGAGAGAAACGAACCCCTGAGATAATTGCCTATCTCTCAGAGCAGGCAAGAGAAGATTAAAAGCGAAAAGCGAAAAGCGACATTTAGTAAAAAGTGAGAAGTAAGAACAACTTGAAAAGGAGAGAATATGAAACTTCCAAAAGCCCCTTCTCTTAATCTTCTCATTTTCCTGCTTATCCTCGTTTCAAGCTGTGCTCGTGTTGTGTACGAACCCGAGATAGATTTTGGTCCTTCAGGAGCCAGATGGGTTGAAAAGACCATGGCCAGGATGACCTTAGAAGAGAAGATTGGTCAGATGGTGTCCTTGCGCTATAATGGCAAATTTGTAAACCTGGATAGTGATTACATCAAAAGCCTTAAGTCATTGATTGTAGAGCAAAAAATTGGAGGCTTGGTTCTCTTCGGAGGAGAGGTTTACGAAACAGCTAATTTAACAAATGCCGTACAGGAACTGGCAAAAATACCCCTTTTGATTGCTTCTGATTTTGAAAGAGGCGTCGGGAATCAGATTTCAGGGGCTACTTTATTTCCCCCTCTTATGGCGGTAGGGGCAACTTGGTCTGAGGAGCAAGCCTATCTCATGGGCAAAGTAACCGCCCTTGAAGGAAGAGCTCTTGGGATTCATATGACTTATTCTCCTGTGGTTGATGTGAATATCAACCCTGAGAATCCTATCATCAATGTCCGCTCCCTTGGTGAAGACCCAGAGCAAGTTAGCCGTTTGGCAATTGCCTTCATAAAGGGCTGCCAGGAAAATGGCCTGATAGCTACAGCTAAGCATTTTCCTGGTCATGGGGATACGGATCAGGATTCTCACAGCCTTCTTCCTACTATAAGAGGAGATCGAAGCCGCTTGGATAAGGTTGAACTCTATCCTTTTAAACAGGCTATCGAGGCTGGGGTACAGGCCATTATGACCGCTCATCTTCAGCTTCCTGCACTTGATCCTACTCCAGATACTCCTGCCACTCTTTCTCCCCTCATCATAACTGGTCTTCTAAGGGAAGAGATTGGCTTCGATGGTCTTATCGTCACAGATGCAATGGAGATGGGAGGAGTTACCACTCTTTACTCCCCGGAAGTGGCGGCTCTGAAAGCTGTTCAGGCTGGAGTGGACATAATACTTCTTCCTCCCAAGCCAGATGATGTCATCGAATCTCTTATCCAGGCTGTAAAGAACGATCAGATTTCAGAAGAAAGAATCAATATATCTGTGAAAAGAATTATGGAGGCAAAGGCAGGGCTTGGCCTCCATAAAATAAGACTGGTGGATTTAGATATTCTGGATAAGATAGTAGCTACAAAGGAACATCTGCAGAATGCAGATCAGGTGTTTGAGAGTTCGATCACATTAGTCAAGAATGAAGGTTCAGTTCTTCCTCTTTCGGGCTCAACTCAGAAAATCGCTGTTTTTTCTTTGAGTAGCGACCCGGGAGGTTATTTTGCAGGAAGAACTTTTATTCGAGAAGTCAAAAAAAGATGTCCAGGTTTGATTAATTTTTACGCTGATGCATTTACAGGAGAAGAATTTATTCAAGAGGCAGTAGAGAACTCAAGCAAAGCAGATGTTATCGTTTTTGCTCTTTTCTCCTCTCTTGGCGCCTGGAAGGGGACAGTCGACCTTGATTTTAAACATATTCAGCTTGTCCAGGAGGCGGCAGCGAATTCCACGCCAGTTGTTGTGGTTTCTTTTGGCAGTCCCTATTTTTTGAGACATTTTTCTTTTGTCGATTCCTACATCTGTGCTTACAGATGGGCTGAGCAAGCTCAAAAAGCTGCTGCCAGGGCTCTCTTCGGAGAGATAGATATAAAGGGAAGATTGCCCGTTTCTCTGCCTGGCCTTTATCCTGCAGGCCATGGTTTGGCATTATCTAAGAGAGGGAAGGCACCTTAATTTTTTATGAAAACCAAAGCAGAGGAAGAATAGAAGAATCAAATTCTCGATCAGAACTTTAACAGGTTTTCCCGATACTGGCGTACATAGAAGAAAGAAATAGCAGGCCAGTTGCCCAAAAGGGACAAATTCTTTTATCTCATTTTTAAAGGAGCTTTATGATGAAACGAAGAGATTTTATTAAGTGTGGCTTTGGAGGAGCAGGCCTGGCCGTGGGGAGCGGCCTGGCATCAAGCGCGGGTAATTCTTCCTCTTCCCCTGGCAAGAGTGTTTACGGCCACCCCCGGTGGGTAAAGATGATTCCGAGTCCTAAATTGGCCATTGATGATAGTGTTTATTCAAGATTTAAAGCGAGTAATAATGTATTCGGCTCCTTTACCAGATATTACGGGATGGAAAATAGAAAAAAACTGATGCAAGAAAGCAGGGACAAAACCATAAAGTATTACCTGGAAAAGCGCCCTGGCTACAGACTTGAAGACCGGGCCCTGGCTGATGCGGCCTGGGTTATTTCTCGATTAGGAGGTTTGAATAGAGGTACCCGTGCCTGGACAAGTAAATCTGTGCGCACTCCTGAACAGCGAGGAGTGGAGAATTATAAAGGAAATCCCGAAGAGGCAGCCCAATTAATTAAAGCTGCAGCACGCTATTTTGGCGCAGCTACAGTCGGAATAACAATACTTGATAGAAGACATATTAATTCACAAGAAAGGGAGAAAGAAATTGTTTTTGAGCCAGCAGACGAACCTTACGGAGATAAAGAAAAACTTGTGATACCTGATAAATGCACATATGCCATAGCCTTGAGTGTCCAGATGTCTCTTGACAATCTTCAGTGTTCACCTACTGCTATTAGCAGCGCGGGCTCCTCCATGGGCTATAGTCGATGTGAGTTTCTCGTGGCAGGGCTGGCTCAATTTATCAGAGGGCTGGGTTATGTAGCTATCCCCAGTGTGAATGATCTGGGTTCGAGTGTTGCCATCGGGGTGGATGCTGGTTTGGGAGAACTGGGACGTACAAACCGACTGATTACACCCGAATTCGGCCCTTATGTCCGTCTTTGTAAGGTCTTAACCGACCTGCCTTTGGCCACTGATAAGCCTATTGATTTTGGCCTCCTGGAATTTTGTAAGGTGTGTAAGCGCTGCGCTGAAGCTTGTCCTTCTAACTGTCTGTCATTTGATGATCAACCAGGCTTTCAAGTAAAAGGAGAGTGGAATAATCCTGGTCATCAAGCCTGGTTTGAGGACTCTCCCAAGTGTCTTGCTTACTGGCAGGAGTCAACCTCTGGCTGCAGCATCTGTATTCCAGTTTGTCCCTGGGCAAAAAAAGATAAGACAATGATTCACGAAATAGTAAAGGCTACGAGCGCCAAAATTCCAGCGCTGGATATGTTTTTCAACTCCATGGATGAAGCCTTTGGCTACGGAAAACAGAAGGATGCTGATAAATGGTGGTCTCTCAACCTGCCTGAATACGGCATTGATACAACTCAAGGAAAGGGGTGAGCCATGGCTGAAAAAGGGAAATTTCTTGTAGTGAAAATAAGAAAGAGCACCTGGTCTATTTGGGGGCTGAGGGTTATTTGGGTTCTCTGGCTTTTATTCTGGGCTGAATTTGCCATTGGTTCTTGGAAAGAATTAGAGCAAAAAGCCTTTGTTATTTCGTTGGTTATTTTATTAGTGAGCTTGTTTTCGGGCTCGTTCCTCTGGCTTTGGGGATATATAAAGCATAAAAAAGCAACTCCTTAAAAAAGGGGATAGGTGTACTAGCTCAATAATTCGGTAACACTTTCTAACTTATCAAAAGGTGTTTGATTTTCTTGTAAGGGCTTGATTAATCAGAAGGTGTTTGATTTTCTTGTAGGGGCTTGATTTATCAAGCCCACCTTATTGAATATATAAATTAACTGAACGGATTTTGTTTTTCTCATGTAGGAGTTTGATTCATCAGACCCACCTTGAACTCATTTTGCGATGAACTAAATCGCCTTCTATTATGGCTGAACCTGGCAACCTATCCCCTCGAGCTTATTCTAATAAAACAGCTTTGGGAAAAAAATTAAAAAGAGGATAAGCCCCGCAACATAAACGATCAATAATCCATAGCTTATTTTCCAGCCTCTTTTCTCAGGGCTGATTCTTATTTCGAAGGAGCTCTTGAAAGCTGGCTGGAAGAGTAAGCTCCCCAAAAAAATGACTGCAGTCGTGAGCACAAATCCAATCGCATTCCACCATAACCAGGAGACTGAAGGCACAAAAAGCCAGAGGAAGAGGTTTGCAGCTACTCCACTCACAAGACCGGCAATGGCGGGAAGAGGTTTGGCTTTTGAGGAGATAATACCTGCCAAAAAGACGGCAAAAACAGGGCCGTAAAAGGCAGACCCGATTTTATTTATTGATTCTATGATAGTAGGAGAAATATCACTAACAAAAAAGGCAAATCCGATGCAGAAAACTCCCCAAAAAAGTGTAAACATCTTGGCTAATTTCATCTCTTGCTCTGGCTCGATCTTTCTTTTCCTGATCTTTTTATAGATATCTTCCACAGTGGCAGCAGAGAGAGAGTTTATGGAAGAGTCAAGAGAAGACATAGCTGCAGCCATGATAGCAATAAAAATCAATCCTACAACTCCTGGAGGCATTTTTGCCAGGATAAAAGCGGGGAGGAGGTAGTCAGGCCTTCCCTGAGGAAGATTCCCAAGGAATTCAGGGTGTTGGACAACATATGCTCCTAAGATGAGTCCTAAGGCGCAGTAGGCAAGGACTATGGGGAACCGGAAAAAACCGTTGAAAAGAAGGCTCTTTTTGCATTCTTTGAGGTTTCTGGCTGAGAGTTCCCTCTGAACTTGACTTTGATCGCAGCCATAGTAAGAAGCATACAGAAAAAAGCCTCCAATAAATAATGGCCAGAACCCGAAATCTTGGCTATTGCCCAGTCCGTGAGCAGAAAAATTCACCGCGACAAGTCGTGCAGGATCTATTAGCTCTGGAATCGAACTCCACCCTCCGATAAGATGAAGGCCGACCAACCCGGTTATGATTATTCCCAAGAAGATAACAATCATTTGGATTGTGTCTGAGACAATATCCACATGGATTCCCCCGAAAAGCTCATAGACAACAGCCACCGCGCCTATAAGGAGAATAGTTATCGAAAGAGGAATTTGCAGGGTCACTGAGAGAACAATAGCAGCAGCGTAGATAGTAACTCCTGTGGCTAAACCCCGGCTTACTTGGAAGACAAGGCTCATTACAATCCTTGTTTTCTCATCATAGCGCCTTTCTAAAAACTCGTAGACGCTTATGATTCGAAGCGAATGAAATACAGGGAAAAAAAAAGCCATGAGGACAATCATGGCCAGGGGAAGAGCAAGCTCATATCCCAGCCATATCATGCCGCCGCCCTCTCTAAGAGCAACGAAAGCAGGAGCAGAGATAAAAGAAATGGCTCCCAGCTGGGTGGCCATAGTGGAAAATCCTATGGGAAGCCAGGGTAGCTTTCTTCCTGCCAGGTAATAATCTTCTGATGTTTTCTGCTTGAGCCCCAACCGCCATCCAAGGACGACGAGGCCGCCTGCATACAAGATAATAATGATCCAATCAAAGAAGGTCATAGGATTCCCTTGAAGCACTCCTTCTTGGTTAAAAGTTTAACTCTAATACATATAGCGACTCTTGAACGAAAATCAAGTCATTGACACAATTTTTATTTTTCTTTATTCTATACCAAGCGCAATTAAATCCATATAAAATTTGTTCTTATAATAGTTTTTGGAGGAATAAATGTCTGATTTTTTCCAAAATGGGGTAATCGCTACTTTTCATAGATTGGGAGAATTAAATCTGAAAAAATTAGAAAAAGATCTCAAGAATTTTTCCCGGATAAGACCTATCGCCTTAGTTTTGCCCTCTCTTTATCGAGAATTTAAAAGTGGAGCTCTTCCCAATATCATGAATGATCTAAAAAAGGTTAATTATCTCCAGGAGATTGTCTTGAGTCTTGATAGGGCAAATGAAGAACAATTTAAAAAGGTAAAAAATTCTTTCCTTTCCCATAAAAAGCTCAAGGTGATCTGGAACGATGGCCCCCGGATGAAGAGGCTCTATAAGCTTTTAGAGAAGAATGACTTATTTCCAGGGGAAAGAGGAAAAGGGCGAGCTGTCTGGATTTCCCTTGGGTATGTTTTAGCCAGGGGAAAAAGCCGGGTTATCGCCATGCATGACTGTGATATCGTAAACTATAATCGTGGACTTCTTGCCCGTCTTTGTTATCCTGTGGCTAATCCCCATTCTGAATATGAGTTTTGCAAAGGCTATTACAGCCGATACACAGAAATAATGCACGGCCGTGCCACTCGGTTGTTTTTTACGCCTTTTATCCGGGCATTAGAAAAGATATTGGGATATCTTCCTTTTCTGGTTTATATGGATAGTTTTCGCTATGCTTTGGCCGGAGAGATTGCCCTGAGAAGGGATTTAGCTATGGCCATGCGTATCCCTAGCGACTGGGGATTGGAAGTAGGGACTTTGGCTGAAGTTTACAGAAATATGGCTTTAAGCAGGATATGTCAGGTTGACATTGCCGATGGATACGAACATAAGCATCAAGAATTGGTTCCAGATGATCCAGAAAAAGGGATTTTGAAGATGACCGTTGACATTGCCAAGTCTATTTTTCGAACCCTCGCCCAGGAAGGAGCGCAGTTTTCAGAAGGATTTTTTAAAACCTTGAGTAACATCTATTTGAAAGGCGCTCAAGAGACAGTCGTTCTGTATGAGAATGATGCTGAAATGAATAATCTAAAATTTGACCGACACAATGAGTCGGTGTGTGTTGAGGCTTTTGCTGAGGGGATAAAGAAAGCAGGAGAAGTGTTTTGGGAGAATCCTTCTGGAACTGTTCTTATCCCCAACTGGCACAGGGTTATCGCGGCCCTTCCTGATTTTCTCGAGCTTTTGAAGGACGCAGTAAAAAAAGATTGCGAGCAATAAAACTTTGAGGTTGATTCATCTTTTGTAAGGTTTTGATTTATATTGTGCAGGGGCTTGATTTATCAAGCCCACCGATTTGTTCCGTAGGGTGTTGATTTATATAGCGCCTGGATTTAATTCATCAAATCCATCGATTGATTCTGTAAGGGGTTGGTTTACATTGTGTAGGGGCTTGATTTATCAAGCCCACCTTTTAATATGTGGATTTATTTTATCCAATCCATCGATTAATTCTGTAAGGGGTTGGTTTACATTGTGTAGGGGCTTGATTTATCAAGCCCACCTTTTAATATGTGGATTTATTTTATCCAATCCACATGTTTATTGTACAATCAAAAATGTAGATTTGATGAATAAAATCCCTACATAACTCCCCATATTTTTGAATGATATAATTTGACATTTTGAATCGTCGTTTCTACTATAAAGATTAGGTTTACATTTTAGGAAGCTGGTAGTAGGAGATAGGAAAAATGATTTTCTCCAAAAAGATACTGATTATTTCACTTATAGTCATCGTTATTGCCGTCTTGGCTTTTTTCATCTTTTTCAGAGAAAAACCAGATGAATCTAAAGAGACTTCCGTACAAGATTCTGCAGAAGAAGCCCGAAAGGTTAAAGAAACGCCTCTTCCTGTGAAAGTTGTCGAAGCGCAGATAGGAGATCTTATTATTAAATTGAAATCTCCTGGTGAGGCTGTAACTAACATGAGAATAAACATGAAAGCTGAACTGGCCGGAGTTATAAAAAGCTTGAACGTGGAGGAGAGCAAGCATGTCAAAAAGGGAGAGTTGCTGGTTGAGCTGGATGACGAGAAATATAGATTGGATCTAGAACAGGAAGAAGCTACACGTTTGAAGGTTTTGTCTGAATTATTGGTAGAGAAGCGATTTGCTGAACCAAGGGAGACAAGGTCTGGTCTGGAGCGGGAAAAAATTCAAAAAACTAAGGATGACTATGAGGAGGCAAGGAGACGTTTTCGTAGCGGGCTTACATCAAGAGCAGAATTTGAAAAGGCAAACACAGAGTATGAATTATCTTTGATAGAATCAGGAGAAAAAAAAGAAGAAATCCGGGCTGCTGCAAAGGGACTAACTCAAGCCGAGATAAGAGTCAAAGCAGCTCAGATGAATTTGGAGAAGACGAAGATTAAAGCTCCCTTTTCAGGCTTAATTCACGATATTAAAGTTTCTCCCCAGGAGCATGTAACAAGCGGCAGGGAACTTTTTACTCTTGTGAACATCGATAGGATACGCGTCCATGCTAAAGTTCTGGAGAGTGAAATAGGCAAGATGAAAGTAGGCCGGGAAGTGGATCTGAAGTTCAGCGCTTATCCAGGAAAGATTTTCAAAGGTGAAGTAAAGGCCATAAGTCCGGTTATCACTCCTCAAGACAAGACGTGTAATGTTATTATCGATGTCGCCAATCCTGAGAAGGAGATTAAGCCGGGCATGCATGTCGAGGTTGAGATCGCAGCTGAAATTCATAAAAACAAACTGCTTATTCCTCAGGATGCAGTCCTCGTCAGAAGCGGGAGGAAACTGGCCTTTGTTGTAGAAGAAGGGCTGGCAAAATGGAGATATATTGAAGTGGGCCTTGAAAATGAGGACTATGCAGAAGTCCTGGATGGCGTTAAAGAAGGCGAGTCGGTCATCATCGAGGGACATTTCACTCTGGCCCATGATGCCAGAGTCAGGATACAAAAATAATCTATCAAAAATTTTTTTAAATCCGTCCACCCCTTAACTAATTTCCAACAATATCTGCTTCTACCTTAATTGAAATCCTACAGTAACTACAAAGATAATACTTCTTGGGCGGCCGTTAATGAGCATGGGTTCGTAGACCCATTGAAGGACAGCATCTTTAGCTGCTTGGTCAAGAAGTGGGATGGATCTGAGAACCTTAACTTGTGCCACTCTTCCATAAATATCAGTTATCGCTTCTATAATAACCGTGCCTTCCACTCTTGCCTGGCGGGCAATGTCGGGATAGAGGGGATTAACTTTTTTGATAAGCTTAGGGGGCTTAATCCCTCCGACTGCTCTTATGGGGGCTTCGACTTCACCAAGCACACCGCCGAGCACACCGCCGACAACGCCACCGAGCACACCGCCGACGACTCCGCCTTCCACTCCGCCTTCCACTCCGCCTTCGATACCTATATCGCTGAGTTCTTCTTCAGCTATATCTTCAGGTATAACCACAGGGGCGACAAGTTTACCCGGTTCGATATTGGTTTGGGCTTGGACAGGTCTAATGCGTGTTCTTTTTGTTGAACGTTTGCGTTTGTTAGGCGGGGGAGGAGGAGGTGGTGGTGGGGGGGGAGGAGCAAGAAAAGCACTGAATATTTCTACTCGAGGCAGGTTGCCTGGATTTAAAAGAGGATAAATTATCAAAAGCAAGATAATGAGTAAATGGACTGCTAAGGAGAGCGGAAGGACCCAAACCTTCGTCCCTAAATTTCTTTCTCTTATGAAAAAGGAATCTTGAAACATTTTAGCCTCCTTATTTTTAACCTTCATGTTAATTTCCTCATCCATCAAAATATCGAGCAACTTTTGTGCCAAACTTGCATCTACTGGCGTATTCTGCTTTCAAGCCAGCAGATTTAAGTCAAATAATCTTGTACGAGTAAATTTTTTTTACAGATATAAAGATTTTTTTATAGAAAGGTATGCAATTCCTTCTTTATCCTTTAATGAGCCACATCTCTTAAATATGGCAGAGGGAGGTTAAGGATAATTTCCTGAAAATACCTAAGATTATATATATTTTGAAAATTCTGGGGAAAGGGGAGGGATATTTTTAAATCAATTATAGTTTAAAAAATGATAATTTGCCCTAAATTTTTTAGTCTATTAGATTGGTTTAACAGAAGAAAATTTGATAAAATTTAAAATAGACTAAAAAATTTATGAAAATAACTCAACTCACCATCAAAAGACCTATTACAACCTTCATGTTTTTTCTGGGCATAGTTCTTCTTGGTTTTGTCTCCTTGAGGGAGTTGAGTGTAGACCTGCTGCCTGATATCAGTTATCCCCGCCTCTCTGTTGTGACTGAATACCCTGGAGTCGCCCCGGAAGAGATAGAAACTTTTGTTACTTTGCCTCTGGAAGCTGCTGTAAGCAGAATCCCTGGATTACGCCGGGTGGAGTCCGTATCCAAGGAAGGTCAGTCCTTCATGACACTCGAGTTTTCCTGGGGTACCGATATGGATTTTGCCACGCTGCACACCAGAGAAAAACTTGATGGTGCTCTGATCCCTGAGCAGGCTGAAGATCCGGTAATCATTTCTTTAGATCCTCAGAGTAAACCCATCATGGTTATAGCCATTTCTGGAGACAGATCTCTTCTGGAGCTAAAAGAATTCTCAGAGGAGTTGATAAAACCTCGTTTAGAACAGATAGAGGGAATAGGCTCGGCTGAGATAGTAGGAGGAGTGGAAAGAGAGATTCAGGTAGAAGTTGATCCCAGGCTTCTTTCGCTCTACGGCCTAACCATAGACCAGATTGCCGGAAGAATAGATGAGTTCAATCAAAACCTTCAGGGAGGAACAATAAGAAAAGGCCGATTCAAGTATGCTCTTCGAGTTGTAGGCGAGTTTGAGGTGTTGAGTGAGATTGGGGAAATAAGCCTCAAAACGACAGAAGGAAGAGGAGTTGTCCGGCTTAAAGATGTAGCTCAGATCCAAGACTCCATTAAAGAGAGGCAAGGTATAACCAAGCTCAATGAGAAGGAGAGTATTGGAATCCTGGTCAGGAAAGAGTCAGGAGCTAATACAGTAGAAGCGACAAGGAAAACCCATGAAGTACTTGAAGATATAAAAAAGGAAAATCCGGGAACAGAAATCCTCGTAGTCTCTGAACAGGCAAGGTATATCGAAGAGGCAATCTCATCAGTCCTAAGATCCATTATTTTCGGTGGAATCCTGGCTTTTTTTGTTTTGTTCATCTTCCTCCAGGACTTGAAGACTCCAATCATTATTGCCGTTGTTATTCCTATTTCTATAATTGCAACCTTTAATCTTCTCTACTTCAGAGATATCACCCTGAATATAATGTCCCTGGGGGGGCTTGCGCTGGGAGTCGGAATGCTTGTCGATAATTCCATAGTTGTTTCAGAGAGTATTTTCAGGCATAAAAGCCTCGGGAAAAATCTTCTTGATGCAGCTTTTACGGGCACTAAAGAAGTAGGAATGGCTGTTACTGCTTCTACTTTAACCACAATCTCAGTTTTCCTCCCTGTTATCTATGTTCATGGAGTGGCCGGCCAGTTGTTTAAAGACCAGGCCTTTACGGTGACTTTTGCCCTTCTTTCCTCACTTGTCGTTTCTCTAACCCTTCTTCCTATGCTCTTCTCACGCAAGGTTGAGCTCGAAAAGATGGAAAAGGAGCCAGAAGAAAAAAGTGCGGTAAAAAAGAAAATAAATCCCAATAAAAAGTCAAGATTTAGATATTTACTCTATCCTTATAATGGAATTAAGTGGCTTTTTTACTATGCATTCAAGGGTATCTACCTGGTTTTAAATTTTATTTCAAGCTTTTTCCTTCAACTCTTGCTTCTGGTTTTCCATTACATCAGTCTTCCCTTTAAGCTTGTTTTCAAGGTGATTTTTAAAGGATTCAATTTTGTCTATCAAAAATTTGCCTCTCGCTACCATGAATTTCTCTCCTGGTGTTTAGATAATAAAGGAAAAGTTCTCGTTGGATCTTTTGCTTTTTTGATCCTGACTCTATTTCTCGCTACTCAAATCCCAAGAGAGCTCCTGCCTAAGCCCGAGACTGCTTCCTTTGAATTGAATCTAAAAACGCCGGTTGATTACTCTCTGGAGCAAACTGCGGGTGTCGTCTCTTTGCTCGAGCAATGGCTGGGGAAAAGCGAATCTGTCACAGAGAGCTTTTCACAAATAGGAATTGTCAGTGGCATGGAGGGTCTTAATCCCGATATTTCCCTGAATTCAGTTCAAATTCATGTTGAAGTTCAGAAGACCTCGCAAATGGAAAGCACAATCGAGGCTCTGAGAGAGAGACTTGAAGAGTTTCCAGATTTCGATTATTCCATTGTCAAAGAACAATCCACTCTTGCCCAATTCCTGGCTTTTTCCACGGCCGAAATTGGTCTTAAAATCAAAGGGGACGATCTCATCAGGCTAAAAAATATAGCTGAGGAGCTTGTCGAGAAATTGAAGGATATTAGAGGAATTGCTGACCTGAATACAAATATCGGAGAAGGGAAACCTGAATTTTTAATAACGATAAGGAAAGATGCGCTGGAAAAATATAACATTTCGCCCCAGGCAATTGGCGAATTTCTTGTAGATGCTGTTCGAGGAAAAGTGGCTACCCAATTTAAAGAACTGGAGAAGAAGTATGACATTTTGGTTCGGATGGAGGAAGCAACAAGAGACAACATCGAGTCTCTTCTGGATGAGCATATTCAATACAGAGGATCCCTTATTCCTTTAAGAGAGTTGGTTTCTTATGAAATAGCCAAGGGGCCTAAGGAAGTCCGTAGAGAGAATCAACAGAGGGAAGTTTTAGTAACGGCTAATCTTCGGGGTGCAAAGATAAGCCAGGTTGTCCCCAAGATTCAAGATAAAATCGATGAACTTTCTTTACCTTTTGGTTACAGGGTTGTCTTCAGCGGGGAGCAGGAAGAGATGAGCCGGTCCTTCAGAAGCCTCATTTTTGCTTTCTGCCTGGCAGTCCTTTTGGTTTATATGATCATGGCTGCTCAATTTGAATCTCTGCTTCATCCTTTATTGATTTTATTCACTCTGCCCATGGGTCTTACAGGTGCTATCTGGGCTTTATTTTTAACAGGTCAAACTCTAAACGTTATTTCTGTGATCGGGATGGTTGTTTTAGCCGGGATAGTGGTCAATGATGCTATCGTAAAAATAGATTACACAAACCAGCTTAGAAAAAGAGGATTAAGCTCCAGGGAAGCCATTATGGAGGCGAGCCAGGTGAGACTGAGACCCATATTGATGACAACAGTTACGACTGCCTTTGGCCTTTTTCCAATGTCTTTGGGGCTGGGAAGAGGTTCTGAGCTTCAGCAGCCTTTGGCCGTCTCTGTTATAGGGGGACTTATTCTAGCCACTTTCTTAACCCTAATCCTTATTCCCATAGCCTACGAACTTGCTGAGGCTAGGAAATCTTTATCTAAAAAATGAAGATATTTGTTGAGCGTCCGATCGCCACAGCCATGTTTTTTGTAGCTGTTTTTTTCTTGGGGATCTATTCTTTCCTCAATGTTCCTTTTGAGTTAGCCCCGAAAGAAGAGTATCCAAGATTAACCATAGATACATCCTGGAGCGACGTTCCTCCTGAAATTATTCAAACTCAAATTACCTCTCCGCTGGAAGAGGTTGCCTCCAGGATTAAAGGAGTAACAAAGGTTACCTCTAATTCCAGAATAGGCCGTTCACGGATTACCCTGGAGTTTGATCCCAAAACCAATATGGAATTTGCCACCCTTGCCCTTCGAGAAGAAATTTCCAGGATAAAAGACGAACTTCCCTATGGGGCAAGGCCACCCGAGGTTATACCCTATATTCCTGAAGATTTCCGAACCGAAGATTTCCTCAAGTACTCCATTTCAGGGGATTACTCCCTTCATAAGCTGAGAGAGCTGGTGAAGGAAAAGATTGAGTTTGGGATTGGTTCCATAAAAGGAGTAGCTGGAGTTGAGGTGAGGGGAGGATCTGATCCTGAGATTAAGGTCATCCTGGACAGAGAAAGGCTTAAGGCCCTCAATTTGTCTCCTTACCAGGTTTATGGTGCTTTAATAAGAGCCAATCAAACCTTTCCAGTCGGAAAGTTAAAAAGAGGAAGCCTGGAGTACACCTTTAAAATTTCCAATTTAATTAGGGGAACCTGGGAATTAGGGGAGATAATAATCGCTTACTCAGGGGAAAACCCGATTAAATTAAAGGATGTGGCTCAAGCTATTCCTTCCTATGGTGAAATATACTACATATTCAGGATAAACGGCCAGCCTACGATCGATTTAACTATCTTGAAAGAGCCGGGAACAAGTACCTTGAAAGTTGCCAAAAGGATCAAAACGAAACTGGAAGCAGTAAAAAGAGAGTTGCCTCAAAACCTGGTTTTCAGAGTTGTGAATGACGAAAGCGAAAAAATTCAGCGAGATTTGAAGCATCTTTATTTGTTAGTGGGAATTATCCTTTCTGTGATTTTTATTTCTATCTTTTTAATCTTAAGAAATTTTAAACCTTCCCTTCTTATCCTTTCTTCCATCGCTTTTTCTGTCTTGATAACTTTTAATCTTATTTACTTTCTGAAGATATCTCTTAATTTACTGACATTGGGAGGATTGGCTTTGGGCTTTGGTCTGTTTGTAGACAACTCCATTGTTGTTTTTGAGAATGTCTTGCGTCATAGAGAAAAAGGATTTTCTCCTGTTCAGGCTGCAATTAAAGGTTCAAAGGAAGTATTCCTGCCTGTCCTTGCTGCGACTTTGACTACGATGAGCGTTTTCTTTTCCTTTGCTTATTTTCAAGGCCGGCTTAAAATCTATTATCTACCTTTAGCCATTGTCATCTCTTCTGCACTTGCAGCTTCCTTGCTTGTTTCTTTTTCTCTTATTCCCGCCCTGAGTCCAAAGCTGCTGAAGAAGGGAAGAAAGGAAAGAAAAGAGCGGATTCGAAGCGCTTACGAGAAATCATTAAGATTCTTTCTCCGGCATCCTGTAGAAATTATACTTATTATAATAGTGCTCTTTTGTGGTAGCTACTGGTGGTTCAAGAAAGAAGTTACTTTAGGATATTTTTTTCCATGGTTTTCAGAGCAAGTGCTTAGGGTTAGTATCCAAACGCCTCCTGGGACACCTATAGAAAGGACAGATGCTGTTGTCAGACAATTTGAGGAAAAGGTTTTAGAAGCTGAATACGAGAAAAAAATGGAAGCAAGAGTTTTTCAAGAATATGGATACCTTCTTATAACCTTTCCTCCTCATATAGAGTATTCTCACCGTCCTTATGTTTTGAAAGAAGAATTAATTCAGCTTGCCACAAACTTTGCAGGGATAAGTGTTTATGTTATGGGATTTGATCCTCAGACTTATTCTTCCTCTTATGGAACCTTCGCTTATTATGATTCGAGGATAAAATTTTATGGCTATAACCTGAAGAAATTAAGGGAGATAACTTCAGCCGTGGAAAAAACGCTGAAAGCAAATCCCCGAATTAAAGAGGTGATAACTGTCTCTAGCAGGTATGGCTGGAGGCTCGATACGTTTGCCTATGTTTTAAAAATAGATAAAGAGGCTTTGATAAAGTATGATATCAATCTTCCCTACCTCTACTATCATCTTGCGTCCCTTATCAGGGGAAGGATTTCTTCCAGGCAGATGATAAAGATTGGCGGAAAAGAGATGGACCTCTCTATAAAATTTCCCGAGGCAGATGAGATGGACCTCAAGTCCCTTCAAGATTCCATTATCAGAACTCAAGGAGGAGAATACTTAAGATTGGCGGAAATATCGACACTTGAAGAAAGACCTGTTGCTGGCTCCATAGATAGGGAAAACCAGCAGTTCCAACAGACAATTATGTGGGAATTCAGAGGACCCGGCAAGGCAGCAAAGAGATACAAGGAGGCTGTTTTTTCAAAATTAGATTTACCCCCGGGTTTCTCCGCCACTTTAGACGAGACCTGGGCATGGACTGAAGAAGAAAAAGGGCAGATGAAATTTGCCATAATCTTTTCTCTTATAATCATCTACATGATTCTTGCTTCTCTTTATGAATCGCTCATCCATCCTTTTTTCATTCTTTTAGCTGTGCCCCTGGCCTTGATTGGAGTTTTCGTGGCATTTGTTATAGCTGACTTTCCGTTTGATTCCTCAGCTTATATAGGCGTTATTCTGCTAGGAGGCATAGTAGTCAACAATTCCATCCTCCTTGTCGATCATATGAATTTAAAAAGAAAACAGGGTCTTCCACTTCTTGAAGCAGTTTTGAAGGGTGCACGAGAAAGAGTGAGACCCATTTTTCTCACAACCTGTACAACTGTCCTGGGAATGCTTCCTATGGTTTTGATCCAGGCAGAAGAGGGAAAAAGGCAAATCTGGTCATCCCTGGCGCTTTCGGCTGTTGGCGGGCTCATAACCTCCACAATCTTTATCCTGATTGCAATCCCCATTTTTTATTTCTACGGGGATAGAATTCGTACCTGGATGTATGGAAAAACAAAAGAGATCTCAAAAGCCTGGAAAAGCTTTTAATAAAACATTGGGATCAAACCTTTCAAACTTTTATTGTATGAATATTTAATGGCATTGAGGTTGGGGATGATTCATGTTGTGCACGTTTTTGATTCGCCTTGTGTAGGGGCTTGATTTATCAAGCCCACCTTTTAAAATTTATAAATAACCTGATTTTATAAGTAAATTGCAGTCACTTGATTTATCTTGTGCAGGTGTTTGGTTTATCTAGTGTAGGGGCTTGATTTATCAAGCCCACCGTTACTTTGATTTAAACTCTTATTTCTGATATATAATTTATCATTCAGAGACAAAAAATGGCAGCTTTCTCCATCTCCGAGATAAAAAAGAAAATTGAGGATTTTCCGAAGAAAAATTTGATTCATTTGCCCACACCATTGCAGAAACTGGAAAACCTTTCTCAAGAACTTGGCGGGCCCGAAATCTACATAAAACGAGATGATATGACCGGCCTCGCTTTTGGCGGTAATAAATCACGCAAGCTGGAATTTATCATTCAGGATGTTTTAAGCAAGAAAGCGGATGCCATTGTCACCTGGGCAAGCTTACAATCGAACTGGTGCCTTCAGACTGCGGCTGCAGCCCGAAAATTTGGCATAAGGCCTATCCTTATTTTGTTTAAAACATATGATCTCCCTGAAGAATATGACGGGAACCTTCTCCTTGATTATATCCTGGATGCAGATGTCATAATAAAGGAAGCCGAAAAAGGAAAAGCGGTGAGGATAGAGGATATTCTTGAGATAGTCAAAGCAGTAGAGAATGAAGTAAAAGAATGGGGACATACTCCTTATGTAGCTCCCATTGGCGGTTCAATGGTAGGAGGCTCGATGGAAAAGCCTCTGGGTGCTATTAGCTATGTCAACGCTTTTGTTGAGCTGCTTGAGCAAGCTGCAAAACAGGGTCTTGAAATCAATTATGTCCTTCACTCCTCAGGATCAGGAGGAACTCAAGGCGGCTTGGCCGTAGGTGCCAAAGCTCTAAAAGAAGATACAAAGGTTTTGGGCATCAGTGTTTCTGAGGATAAAGAATCCTACGGGAAAGAGGTTTTAACTATTGCCCGTGATACAGTAAAGGCTTTAAACTTGGATCTTTCCATAGAAAAGGAAGATATAATCATTCTTGATGAATATATAAAAGAAGGCTATGGAATTTTAAACAAAGAAGTCTCAGATGCCCTTCGCTTTGTTGCCATCAAAGAAGGTATTTTCCTCGATCCTGTTTACACGGGTAAAGCAATGGCTGCTCTTATCGATCTTGTTAAGAAAGGTTATTTTAAAAAGGGAGATAAAGTTGTTTTTTTCCACACCGGAGGTACGCCAGCTCTTTTCCCCAACAAGCAGCACCTGGTCAATTTGCTGAAAAAATAAAAGAGGACATAAAACAGGCTTTTTCTTTAAAGAGATATTAACAGGCTGGCCTTTACATTTGGATATGACTCGTATCTTATAGGGAAAAACATATTAAGGATATGCCTTCGTCTTTGGATTTTTTTCGCATCTCATATTTTAAAAAAAGGAGGGATTCGCATGCGCAAAAGAAGTCTTTTGATATTGTTTATTTTTTCTCTGACCATTTTTTTATGTCTGGCTGATTACTCATACAGTCAGAAGAAACTTAAGGTTTTTATCTCGGTGGATATGGAAGGAATTGCAGGAATAGTTCATGGTGATCACACCTCATCATCAGGGAAGGATTATGGTATTGCTCGAAGGTGGATGACAGAGGAGGCGAATGCAGCCATCAGAGGAGCTCTGGAAGCCGGAGCAACAGAAATCGTCGTCAATGACTCCCATGGCTCGATGCGGAATGTTATTGCTTCTGAACTCAATCCAGCCGCCTTTTTAATAACGGGCTCTCCAAAGCTTTTGAGTATGATGCAGGGCTTAGATCAAAGTTATGATGCTGTTATATTTATCGGTTATCATGCTCGCGCTGGGACCAAGGATGGGGTGCTGGATCATACGATCTCGGGTGGAACTATCTACTCCATAAAAGTCAACGGCAGTGAAATGAGTGAAGCTGAGCTCAATGCGCTGATAGCTGGCTGGCATGACGTGCCAGTGGTCTTAATCGCAGGAGATGCTGCAATCTGTGAGCAGACGAAAAAAAGCCTGGGTGGGGAACTGGAGGTTGCGGTTGTAAAAAGGGCAGTAGGGAGATACGCAGCTAAAACTCTTACGCCCCAAAAAGCCCAGGAACTTATCCAGAAGAAGACAAAAATTGCTCTGGAAAAGAGGAATAAAATCAAACCTTTTAAACAGAAGGCTCCTTATCGATTTGATGTGAATTTCCTCCGCAGCTCCATGGCCGATATGGCAGAGCTTGTTCCTCAGGTTGAGAGAACTGGGGGGAGGAGTGTGCGCTTTGTTATAGATGACTATATCAAGGGATTTAAGCTGTTAAGGGCCCTTATTTACCTGGCAAGATAAAAATAAATGGAAAGGCCTACGTTTAAAGATGTTCTTGAAGCAAGAAGTATAATAAAAAAATACCTTTTCCGGACTCCTCTTTATTCCTACCCTCAACTGAACCAGCTTCTGGATGCTGAAGTTTATATTAAACATGAAAATTATATGCCTACCTGTGCCTTTAAAGTCAGAGGAGGAATCAACCTCATCTATCATCTGACGCGTGAACAGAAAGAAAGGGGAGTGGTAACTGCCTCAACCGGAAATCATGCACTTTCCATAGCATATGCATCCAATCTTTTTGGTGTTCCTGCAACGATTGTGATGCCTGAAGAATCGAATCCGACAAAAGTAAAAGCTGTGAAGAGCCTTGGAGCGAACATTATTTTCTTTGGACGAATTTTTGATGAATCAAAGGATTATGCAGAGAAACTAGCGGGAGAAAGGCGGGCGCGCTACATTCATCCAGCCAACGAGCCCTATTTAATTGCAGGAGTAGGTACCTATGTCTTGGAGATTCTCGAAGAATGCCCTTCTCTGGATATAATTGTCGTTCCTGTAGGAGGAGGAAGTGGGGCTTCGGGATGCTGCATAGTCAAGGAAGCAATGAATCCAAAGGTTCAAGTTATAGCTGTTCAGGCAGAGAAAGCTCCTGCCGCTTATCTTTCCTGGAAGGCGAAGAAGATAGTAAAGGATAAAATGGAAACCGCTGCTGAAGGATTGGCCACTCAAATGGGATATGAACTTACCCAGGAAATCCTCCAGGATTTTTTAACTGACTTTATTCTTGTCTCAGAAGAAGAGATGGTCCAAGCTATCCTCATCTATATGGAGCTAGTAAGAAACCTGGCGGAGGAAGCCAGCTCCTCTCCTCTGGCTGCTGCTCTAAAGATAAAAGAGAGGCTGAAGGGCAAAAAGGTTGCTCTCGTTCTCACCGGAAGCAACATTTCTATGGATAGATTAAAACATATCTTGTAGGAGTTTGATTCATACAAAAATGGGGCCAGGCTCCATTTTTGTAAAATTCCGTTTTTTGTTTTGTTTTTTTTCTTGTAGGGGCTTGATTCATCAAACACACCTTTTGTGTTGTGTCTTCGATGTCTAGAAAAGGGACAAGCTGCTTTTTTCTTGAGATAGGGGAAAGCCCGCTTTATTCATACGATTAAATGTGTGTTGCGGATACGGGACAGCCCTCTTTTTTGTATGGTTTTTCTTCTGTAGGGGCTTGATTTATCAAGCCCACCGCTTTATTTGTACGATAAAATAACTGGTTTTGATTCTTCTTCTCTAAGGGTTTGATTCATCAAACCCGCACTTATGTTTTTTATCTTCTAGAGCTTTTAAGGTATTTGAGGAATTCAGCGTCAGTGGATAGCAGCATCCAGGTCTCTTTGTCCATGGTCGAGACGTACGTCTCCAGGGTTTTCATGAACTGGTAGAATTCCGGATCTAAATTGTAGGCGCTAGCATAAATTCTTGTGGCTTCAGCATCAGCTTTTCCCTTTATTTCTTGGGCTTTCCGGTAGGCTTCTGATTGGATCTTTTTCAACTCGCGCTCTTTTTCACCCCTAATTTCGGCGCTTTTTCCATCACCTTCTGAGCGATATTTAGCGGCAATTCTCTTCCTTTCGGAAATCATGCGGTCAAACACTTTCCGCTGGACTTCTTCAACATAATTGATTCTTTTTATTTTTACATCTCTGAGCTCCACCCCGAATTCAGATGTGATTTCCGAAGATTTTCCCAGAATGATATGGGCAATTTCATCTCTACCTATTTTTATGTCAGGAATAGCAGCAGCAATATCGAGAATGGCTATTTCTTCTGTAAGTTCGAATTCACGATTTGAAGAACGAACGATCTCGATCAGGTCAAAATTAGCTATAGCATTTCTTGTCTCTCCGTCGATGATATCATCAATCCTTGACTGGGCACCTCTCTCATCCCGCACTCTCTGGAAGAAAACAAGAGGATTGCTGATTCTCCAGCGAGCATAGGTGTCAACCCAAATGAATTTTTTGTCTTTTGTCGGAATTTGATTGGCATCTCCGTCCCATTCAAGCCAGCGTTTTTCAAAGTAGTTGGCTTTTTGGATGAAGGGGACTTTCATGTGCAATCCTGGCTTGGTAATGGCATCTCCGATAGGTTCTCCAAATTGGGTGATAATGACCTGCTTTGTTTCAGACACAACGTAGAGAGTATTAAGGAGAACGATAAGAAAGGCGAAAGGTACCACTATGGCTATGATATTCCTTGTTGATTTGTTCATTTCTTCACCTCCCCTCCTAAATTCAGCAAGGGCAAGATGTTCTTCTGCTTCTCATCAAAGATAATTTTTTTACCGATTTTGGGAAGAATTACATTAATGGTTTCAAGGTAAAGACGCTTTCGAGTCACCAAGGGAGCTCGTGCGTATTCCTTGTAAATGGCGGTGAATCGATTGGCATCTCCTTTAGAATTGTTAACCCGCTCCATGGCATATCCTTCGGCAGCACTTATCATCTGTGCGGCTTCTCCTCTCGATCTGGGGATCAGCTCATTGTATTCTGACCAGGCTTCATTTATTTTTCTTTCTTTTTCTTGAAGAGACTCATTGACTTCGTTGAAGGAAGGCTTGACTTGATCAGGTGGGTTGACATCCTGGAAGATGAGCTGGTTGACCTCAATGCCAATTCCATAGAGGTCGCATAGCTCTTGGAGTTCGTCTTGTGCTTCGTTTGCGATTCTTGCCCTTCCGATGGTGATTACTTCGTCTACTGAATTGTCGCCAACAACCCTTCTAACTACAGCTTCATTCATGTAGCGAAAAGTGCTTTCTGCATCCCTTATTTTGAACAGGTATTTATAGGGGTCTTTAATCTTGTACTGGACGATCCATTCAACTACGGCCACGTTCAGGTCACCTGTGAGCATCATCGCTTCTCTAATTGATTCTGTTGTCACTCTGTATTCTGTCCTTATTCCCGGTCTTGTAGTTCGGAAACCAAACTCCATTTTTAGCTGTCTTTGAACAGGAACTTTGATCAGTTTTTCAATCCCTAAGGGAAGTTTAATATGAAGACCCGGATCTGTAGCCCTGACATATTTGCCAAACCTGAGAATCGCTCCTATTTCTTCCGGGCTTATCTGGTAGATAGAGCTAGCGAGAAGAATGAAAATGACAACAGCTACGACAATTAATTTGATTACTCCTGGTTTAATATTGGGCAACTTAATGTCCAGAGAAGGAAAATCATCTCTCATAGAAACCTCCTTTCCATGATTTAAGTTCGATTATGATAACACAGTTATGTGCTGATTTAAAGTCCAATTACTGACATATAAACTCTTATTTGTCACTCAAGGATAGAACTTATTGTTTTCTCAAGATTTGAGAGTGAAGCCTCGTGGACATTAATTCTGGAAGGCTCCAGAACATTCATAGCTTTCAATCCGCTGCCTGTGATAACCAAGACTATTAGATCATCTGCTTGGAGCTTCAATTTTCCAGAAAGCTTCAGCAGTCCGGCCAAAGCAGTGGCTGAGGCTGGCTCGCAGAAGATTCCCTCAAGTTCTGCCAGCATTTTCTGGGCTTCTAAAATCTCTTTATCAGAAACATCGAGTATTATTCCGCTGTTTTCCCGGATCAATTTAAGCACTATGTTTCCTCCTGGAGGGTCGGGGTTGGATATGGACTGAGCAATAGTCTCAGTTATTTTTATTCTTTTAACTTTCGATTTCCCTGAAGCATAAGCCTGGGCTATGGGAGAGCACCCCTGAGCTTGAACTCCTACAAAGGTAGGAAGATGTTGAATAAAGCCTTCTTTTTTCAGATCCAGAAAAGCTCTCATAAGTCCAATTAAATGTCCGCCTGAACTCATAGGGGCAAATATATACCGAGGAATTCGATTTTCTAATTGAAGGAAAATCTCAAAACCCGTGACTTTACAGCCTTCAATCCGGAAAGGATCCACTGAATTCATAAAGTAGATGTTGTGTTTTCTACCGAGAGAGAAGCTCTCATAGAAAAGCTCCCCATAATCTCCTTTGACTTTAACCAGGACAGGATTATACATGCCTGTTATGAGCAGCTTATCAGAAGAGATATTTTCTTTGAGGAGGACAAAGGTTTCGAGCCCAGCTTTCGCTCCATAGGCTGCGGTAGATGAGGCCATGTTTCCGGTTGAAACCGTGCCTATTCTTTTAATTCCCAAGGAGACAGCTTTTTGAACGGCAACTACTGTTCCTCTATCTTTAAAACAGGCGATGGGATTGACCGTTTCATTTTTTAAGAAGACTGGGGGAAGGTTACAATTTTCCATTAACCTGTTGAGCTTGAGAAGAGGTGTATTTCCTTCTCCCAAACTGAGGTTCGGATTAATTTTTGATAAAGGAAGAAAATCTAGATATTTTTCAAGCGGAGATGTTTTTTTCAGAAAGAACTTTCTTTTTTTCTTAGGAAGAGGACAGAGCAATGGTTCATGACACTCAGGACAGAAAGGATTGAAAATATCCAGAGGATATTCTCTCTGACAAAAGATACATTCGAGATTTTCCATTCCTTCTCCCTTCTTCTATTTTTTTCTTGTAGGGGTTTGATTCATCAAACCCACATTTTTACTTATATAAAAGGAATTTCCATTATAATGCAAGGGCTTGATTAATCAAATCCACATTTCTTGTAGGGGCTTGATTCATCAAGCACACCGGTTGAATATAATAAAGTAATTGCATGGATTTGGCTTATCTTTTGTAGGGGCTTGATTCATCAAGCCCACCGCTGTGTTTTATAGATATTTGACTGCTCTGTAGGATTTTGATTCTTTTTTGTAGGGGCTTGATTCATCAAGCCCAACGGTTGAATATAAAAAAATAATTGGATGGATTTGGTTTATCTTTTGTAGGGGCTTGATTCATCAAGCCCACCGGTTGAATATAGTAAAGTAATTGCATGGATTTGGTTTATCTTTTGTAGGGGCTTGATTCATCAAGCCCACCTTTTAAAATATATTCAATGATTTATAGATAAGGAATGGCTTTGATTCATCAAACCCTTACACGCAAAGAATTCAGTTTGTAAATTTGAGTAAACAGAGGTAAAATCAAGCCTCGAAGGTTCGCTTTTAAATGATAAATGATGAATTCTTTATGCGCAAAGCTCTTGGGGAAGCTGAGAAATCACTAGAAAAAAAAGAAGTACCTGTGGGAGCAGTTCTGGTTTCAGGGAATAAAATCTTAGGCCGCGGCCATAATGAACCTGTTTTAAGGAATGATCCAACTGCCCATGCTGAAATATCCGCTATTAGAAAGGCCTGTTTGAAAGAGAAAAACTATAGGCTTCCTGATTGTGAACTCTTTGTTACCCTAGAGCCGTGTGCTATGTGTTTGTCCGCTTTGGTTCACGTCAGAGTTAAAAGGCTGGTTTTTGGCGCCTACGACCCAAAAGCCGGAGCGGTTGAGTCCATGATGAAGTTTCCTTTCGAGAAAACGAATCATCGGATTGAAATCAGGGGCGGTGTTTTAGCTGATGAATGCGGCAAGACTTTAAAGGATTTTTTCCAAAAAAAAAGAGGATTGAAGAAATAATCCGCCTTGGGTAATTAAATATGACTAAAGCCCTGAAAATAATAAATAGATAACAAGGAGAGGTGGCCGAGTGGTTGAAGGCGGCGGTCTCGAAAACCGCTATCCTGAGTAATCGGGATCGTGGGTTCGAATCCCACCCTCTCCGCCAGTGATCTTGGAAGTTATCCTTAATTATTAGAAAGAGAAAGGTGTTCTATGGAAGGAATTGAATATTTGCATGAATTATGTGAGGCTTTACCACGATGTGGGCCTGGCGATAATGAATCTACCAAGCATGCTTTTTATGCTATCCCTAAACCTCCAAAACATCCATTCATTTTGGATATTGGATGCGGTACCGGAGTACAGACCATTGAATTAGCAAAAATATCAAAGGGGAAAATCATTGCTTTAGATAATCATCAAGCATTTCTTGACAAATTAATGGAACAAGCAAAAAATGAAAGACTCGAAAAAAATATAATCCCTAAAAATTTATCAATGCTGGATATGGATTTTGACGAAAACACCTTTGATATCATTTGGTCAGAAGGTGCATTGTATTTTATGGGATTTCAAAATGGATTAAAACGGTGCCATCAACTTTTAAAAAACAAAGGCTATTTAGCTGTGACAGAACTTGTATATATCGCTCCTAATCCGCCAGATGCCGTTATTCAATACTTTGAGAATGAGTATCCGGACATTAAAAATATTAAAGGCAAGATCGAAGTAATTCAAAAAGAAGGATTTAACTTAATATCAAACTTCACATTACCAGAATCAGCATGGTTAAATAGTTATTACTTACCGATTGAAAAAGAATTACCCCTTCTGAATAAGAAATACCAAGGAAACGAGATTGCGTTAGGTGTATTTGAAGGATTTAGGAATGAAGTAAATTTTTACAATAGATATTCAGAATTTTATGGCTATGAATTTTTTGTAATGCAAAAAAATAATTAGTACAAATATAGGATAACAAATCACTCAAGCGGACGGCAAAAAGCGCCTCCGCTTAGTTCACCCGTTATCTGTAATCCAATCTGAGAGTTAGAAATGAAAAAAACTAAATGGCGTACATATAGTGATTTTGCTTGGACTGAACACATCATTGCTCCACCTGAGCATTATGTAGAAGAAACCAATCTATTTAGAAAGGTAATCAAGGAGCATTCAAAAATTGAAGCAAGAACATTATTTCATCTTGGTTGTGGTGCAGGTGGCAATGATTACACCTTTAAGAGGCATTTTAAGGTAACAGGGGTGGACATTAGTGAAGATATGCTTGAAATTGCAAGAAAGCTCAATCCGGAAGTAACCTATCTCTATGGTGATATGCGAACAATAAGGTTAAAAGAATGTTTCGATGCAGTTGCCATTCCTGATTCTATAGGTCATATGACGACGGTGGGGGACCTCCGAAAGGCAATTCTAACGGCATACAGACACTTAAAACCAGGCGGAATGCTTTTAATTGTAACTCTTATCAGTGAAGAATTCAGAGAGAATAATTTTGTCTATACTGGTTCAAAAGGAGGTGTAGAAATTATACTTTTTGAAAATAATTATGTTCCCGATCCTGCTGGAACAACTTATGAAGCAACAGCTGTCTTTTTGATCCGGCGTAAGGGCAAATTGGAAATTCATTCCGACACCGCTACAATAGGCCTTTTCAAGCTATCGACTTGGCTTGGTCTTTTGAAAGAAATAGGACTTGAAGTAAAGCAAATGAAGCTAGAACATTCCTATGATCGTTTCTTAGTAGGAGAAGGTGAATATTCTCTTCAGATGTTTGTTTGCAGCAAGCCACTATGATATATGTTGTTTAACTTCAGATAACAAAGCGCTGCACCTGACCGCCTTGCTCTGGCGCGATTTCTGGAGTTTGGTGGGTTAGTTGAGTTCAGTGCAATTTATCAAGTTTTGATTACTAATGGCGGCGGCAGGTGAGCCATGTCGTTATATGGCAAGATCAATAGAATTTAATAGTAGTTAAGTGAAATTTTAATTAAAGGTGAGTTAAGATGAAACTTGTCGACATCAGCGCTGAAACGGAAAGAGCCTTCTTCACTTGTCTGCACCTTGAAGAACCCGAGAACTTGGAGGACACAGCACCTCTCAGGAATTGGTACGCGGAATACAAAGACAAAGGATACAAAGCCCAGGTTCTCATACTGGAAGACGGCAGAATCGTGGGAAAATGTCATTACATACCCATTGAGCATTCGCCATTCGTTGGCGAGAATTTGCTGGCAATCCTGTGCATATCTGTCCACCCGTACGAGCATCATATTGGCGATCAACGGGATAAAGGATATGGTCGGTTCATGCTAAATCATATCGAGCAATATGCACGGTCTTTTAGATTTAGTGGTGTTCTCGCTTGGGCTATGGACTGGGATTGGAATCCAGTATCATTTTACCAACATATGGGATACTCGATAGTAGATAGAGAAGACAAAGTCGTTGTTGTCTGGAAGTCGTTTGATGATGGTGCTGAACCACCAACACTTCTTCGTCTGGATGACACCTTTGTTGAAGAAAGTGAAAAGGTGCAGGTTTTAGTAGCAGATAATCAGTGGTGTAATGGTCATGGAAAACTGATGATAACAAGAGAAGCAATCAAGGGAATAGAACAATTTATTAAATACACCGAAGTTGAGACTCCTTTTAGAAATCGGATAATTCATCTAGGGTATGTTGGTGGTGTTTTTCTTGACGGCAAAGCTTATCGTCCCTATCAACTAATAGGCCCAAGTGAGGACTTGCGTGCAGAAATTATAAGAATCTATAAACAGAAGCAACAAAAATCAAATGAGTAGAATCTTAAGCTTTTTTGAGAATTGGTTTTTTGAGATTATTTGGTCTGGTTGTAATTCTAGAAACGAGTTATAAGTATAGCCATATACCAAAAGCATTCACTGGACAAAAGGGCAATGTTTTAATTTAGTTAAGTTCAATGCATCTATCAAGTCTAATTTTAAAAATCATAGTGAGTTGGTCTAAGCCCTTTTGCTAGTGATGCTTGTCGTTATACAAATGACTATGACTTATATGAGAGGTTTATGCCCTCAAGAGGCTAAGCGGAGAAGATCCGCAAGCTCTATGAAGTCAATTCACTGGTATGCATAGAATGCCACAGACAAAGCAAATATCTCACAAATTTCCTTCTGAAACATTAAGTCTTTAATGGAAGAAAATGCATCCAATTTCGTCAAAACAAATAAGTAATAAAGGAGCGTCTTTTTTAGAAATGAAAAGAAAATATTCAAAGATATCCTTGATCTGCCTGCTTGCGGCGATGACACTTATTTTTGTAAGCAGAGCTCCCGCACAACAAAAAAAGCCTGAGGTGCCTTATGTTTCTACTCCGGATGAAGTTGTAGCGGAGATGCTCAGAATTGCCAACGTAGATAAAGATGATGTGCTCTATGATCTCGGGTGCGGGGACGGGCGAATCGTCATCACGGCTGCAAAGATGTATGGCTGCCGGGGTGTAGGGATAGACATCGATCCTGAACGCATCAGAGAAAGTCGAGAAAACGCAATCAAGGCAGGTGTATCAGACAAAGTTCAGTTTATTCAAATGGATCTTTTCGAGGCGGAAATCAGGGAGGCAAGCGTCGTGACTCTATATCTACTCTCGGGAGTCAACCTCAGGTTGCGGCCAAAACTATTTCTGGATCTGAGTCCAGGCTCAAGAGTTGTTTCTCATGAATTTAGCATGGGAAAATGGGAACCTGATGAAACTTCTTCTGTAAAAGCAGAAAATTATAGGGAACCATACTTATTCAATTATTGGGATGAGCAAATAGCTGATTATTGGCGTAATCATAAGGTATACCTCTGGATTATTCCTGGAAATGTGATGGGGACCTGGAAACTAACTATACCGGATTTCTCTGGGAACGACGAGTTTACACTGCGGCTTGACCAGGAGTTTCAGCGAGTTAGAGGGCAGGGACTGGAAGGTGCCTCCTTGATTGCTGTAGTCATCAAGGATGTGAAGCTAAAAGGAAACAAGTTGCTTTTTACCTTGGAGAGAAAGCTAAAGGGCCGTACAGAAAGCTTTCACTTTGAAGGAATTATACAAGGTAATACTATGCGTGGCACCGTGGAAATAGAAGGCGGTTCAGGAAAAGGAAAAATCAAATGGACAGCCAGGCGTGACCTATCGACACTCCGCCCGATCATCAACTCAAAAAAATAGGGGAAAGACTAGTCCTTAATCCTTTTCAGCCATAACTCGGAGAATAAGTTCATCAGGAGCTGGTATCAGTCAAAAATGCTTTGCGCTTTTTGATAGGCCGTGTGTACCTTCTCAACCCTTCCTAAGATTGCCTCTTTTATCTCTTTTTTGACGGTTTCTGCCAGGTCATTGACCGTGTTTTCCAGTTCTTGTATAGAATTATTGAACTCGGATTGCTTTTTGGCCAGGCGTCTTGGTAGTTGGACGTGCTTGAGCGGAGGAATTTTGTCTTGCATAGCTTGTACTGCGGTGCGGATCCCTTCCAGGTCATAGCTGGGTGCATGGTAATGGTAGAGCTTGTACAATTCTTGATGGAAAGCCTCCAGCTCGGGCAATATTGGACGGATGGTACGAACAAGGCGCTCGAATCCAGCATGAAAGGCTTCCACCTGCTTGAGCATTTCTTCCTTATTACCGGTTTCAACGGCTTTTTTCAGGTTTTTTAATGAGGATTGAAGAAATGCTTTTCCCTGTTCCCAGGCCTCCTGTTTATCGCGGAGGATTCCAGGCAGCTTGGCTGCATCCAGTTTTGCGGTAAGAGATTCCGCTTGGGGCAAGAGCTCTTTTATCAAGGCGTAATCCTTCTTGGGATAGGCATTGTGCCACAGAGGGTAGATCACTTCATGGAGTTCCCTTAGTTCAGGGATAGCAGCCGTTAGCTCTTCCTGGGTTATCTCCGGCTTGCCTTCTTGTTTTTCCAGCAAAAGCTTTTCCCCAGTTAGAGTCGGAGCGAACAAGAGGCTTCCGGTCAAGAAAAGGGTTATAAATAGAACCATCCGATATTTCATTGATCCTCCTTAATTATCGTTTGTGAATTGAGCATTTTATGGTCAAAAACATATATCATGGTAAATGATTTATGTCAATTTACCCAAGGGAGGAACAGGGAAGTGTGTCATCAAATGCATTTTATGTCACATTCTGTGCCATGTCACACTCTTATAATTTATTGTTTTTCAATTGTTTAGATCAGATACTAAGGAAAACTGTGACATTTTATTCCAAATTTCTAATTTTTAAATATGAGCTTTAATCATATATTTCTTTATATATCAGTGATTTAGTGTACATCTGTCAGCTTGGCACGAAATTTGTATATATTCTATTTAGGAATTGAAGAATAGTGGCCGGAGAGAAATTTTTCTTTTTTAAGATAAAAAGGTGGCATCTAAAAAATAGATGATTTTAAGAAAAAAAGTAATACTCATAATAATAACGATATTAACTGTTATGTTTTTTATTGCTGATTCAAATTCCAAAGAAAAAGACAGAAATCCTATCCCAGATAAAAAGTTTTTTTTAATAATTGACATGGATTTTATTAATTGTTCTTTATGCCTGCAGTCATTCACAAAATTTATCGAGACAATCAATGCCAATGAACTTGAAAAATCAGTCCTTGGAATTCTGATTTTTCATGAAGATGAGGATGGATTAAGTTCTGAAATAGACATTCAGATAATTGAAAAGCAATTAAGGGGGTTTATATTTGGCAACAATATAAAATTTCCGATTATTCTGGATAGAACTGGCGTATTCAGTGATCTTAATTTAGATTTAAGTGAGACTGTATTGATTTTATTTGATATCCAAAAGAAAATACTTAAAAAGTACAAATTCCCGCTGACCAAAGAACAATTAAATGAAATTTCTCGAGAAAAAGAAAAAATAGATTATAGCTAACGATTATTCTTGCTTCCCCGTTTTTCCCACATTTTGCCTAACAAAACGAAAATAAAAAAATTCAATATCCTGCAGCTTGCGTATCTATAAGTTCATTTAACCTGATTTATTAATAAATTATGCCGACACCAATATTTATTTTCATTGATATCTGCTCGTAACGTTGATTTCACTTTTAGCAGAACATTCAATCGGTTTCAAATGCGTTTCTTTTTATTAGATGTTGGCATAATTTACCCTTCGGTCGGGGCGATTTCACCGCATCTGCTTCGTTACAGGGTATTTGCAGTGGAGAACCACAGCCGTAAATCCTGTGCCTCGCATCTGCGGCAAACTCGATCCGTGAATAATCCAGGTTAATTAATTCCATTGACTAGGTGGACAAAAAGAATTAAGTTTTAGAATCAAATTTAAATAGAGCAGAGTTTCTTATTCATGAATTATTTGATATACACCAAGAAAGGAGGACTTGATATGAAAAAAAGAATTACTCAAGCTTTTTGTCTTTTAATTGTCCTTTCGCTGCTTTTTAGCACACCATTCTCTGCTGAGGAAAAAACTCAAAAGGTAGACCTCAAAGGATTTGACACATTTGTCACCAAAACAATGGAGGAATGGAAAGTTCCCGGGCTTGGGATATCCATCGTTAAGGATGGGAAAGTCATTTTTTCTAAAGGATTTGGCTTCCGGGATGTAAAGAAAGGCTTCAAAGTAACTCCCAAGACTCTTTTTGCCATAGGCTCTTGCTCCAAAGCTTTTACTGCAGCAACCATGGGCATCCTGGTTGATGAGGGCAAGCTTGATTGGGATAAGCCTGTGAGAGAATACCTCCCTTCGTTTAAGCTCAAAGATCCTTTTGCCACAGAGGGAATGACTCCTCGTGATTTAGTCTGTCATCGATCAGGCCTGCCTCGCCATGATTTGTTGTGGTATGGCTCATCTGCCACCCGCCAAGAGCTCTTTCATCGCTTGCAGTATCTTGAGCCAAGCAAGGATTTCCGAACGACCTTTCAGTATCAGAATCTGATGTTTATGACCGCGGGTTACATGGTGGGGAAAGTTGCAGGAACCACCTGGGAAAAATTTGTCCAGGATCGTATTTTTGGGCCTTTAGGCATGAATGACAGCAATTTTTCAGTGGAAGATTCCAAAAAAGCTCCGGATTTCGCTCTTCCTTACATGGAAAAAGATGATAAGGTCATAGAAATTCCGTTCCGAAACATAGATACAGTCGGACCTGCCGGCTCGATAAATTCCAATGTGATTGATATGGCAGACTGGCTTTTACTCAATTTAAGCAAGGGGAAGTTTGGCGAGAAACAGATTATATCTGAAGGGAGTCTCAATGAGATTCATTCTCCGCAGATGATTAGCTCAAAATCCTTTAAATATGATGAATCATTTTACTCTACCTATGGAATGGGCTGGGGAATCACCGCTTACAGAGGTCATCTCAAGGTTTCTCATGGCGGCGGAATCGATGGATTCACTGCTCAAGTTACTTTTATGCCCAGAGACAACATAGGGATGGTTATTTTTACTAATATGAGTGGAACTCCACTTCCATCAATTGTTGCCTATAATGCCTATGATCGTCTGCTCGGACTTGACCAGATTCCCTGGAATAAACGCATTAAGGACCAGAGAGATAAAGCCAAAGAAGAAGCTGAAAAAGCCAAAAAGGAGAAGGATAAGGACCGCAAGTTGAACACAAAACCATCCCATCCTCTTGAGGATTACGCTGGAGACTATGAGCATCCTGGGTATGGCGTTGTTTCTATAAAAAAAGAAGGCGACAAATTAAAAGGAGTTTTTAATTCCATCTCATTTGATGTGAAACATTATCATTATGACATTTTCGAGATGAACAATGAAATTTTTGATATGACTGAAAAAGTCTCCTTCTTGACCGACAATAAGGGAAATATTAACAGTCTTTCTGTGCAGTTAGAGGATAGCGTAGAAGCAATCGTGTTTACTAAGATGCCCGAGAAAAAGATGAAGGAGAAAAGCTTTCTTGAAAAATTCGTGGGCGAATATTTGCTTGGAGAAATGACTGTAACTGTCTCTTTGAGAGGAGAGAATAACCTTATTCTCACTGTGCCGGGCCAGCCAGAATACGAATTGATTCCCTATAAAGGGACTGAGTTTAATCTGAAGAATTTGACTGGATATAGCGTAGAATTTATAGTGGATAAGGCTTGGAAAGTTACAGAAGCCAAGGTTACTCAACCCAATGGAGTATTTACCGCTAAAAAAAAGTGATAATAAGCGTTCTAGAATTACTTTTGAGTATAATAAGATAACAGCTATATGAAAACAGTAAACATCATCCTGATGGGATTTGGAAATGTCGGTCAGGCGTTTCTTCGTGTTGCCCACGAGAAAAACGAATTTTGCAGGATAAGGTACGGGCTGGATATCAAATTCTACTCCATTTTTGAGATAGGAGGTGCTATTCATTCCTCTCAGGCTTTGAATACATCCGAGGTTCTTGAAAAATATTCTTCCTTGACTATGTTCCGGAAAAATCCACTTTGGAAGCCGAACTTAAAGCTTACATCTGTGCTTGATTCAATTAAGCCGGGAGTGCTTGTCGAATGCACTCCATCCAACATCAAAAGCGGTGGACCAGGTCTCAGCCATATCCGTCATGCTCTTGATAGAGGATGGCATGTAGTGACTGCCAGCAAAGGTCCCCTTGTTATCGATTTTCGCGGCTTGCATGAAAAAGCCGAAAAAAAACATGTGGCTTTAAAATTCAGCGGAGCCACGGCTGCTGCCCTTCCTGCTCTGGATATTGCTCTTTATTCACTGGCTGGGGCCGAGATTTCTCGAATTGAA
>Ga0255054_10000189_pt1 | contig 35027 bp, 29 predicted proteins | sample JV7_2_23_MG_FD_188634 | JGI IMG/M metagenome (GOLD analysis project Ga0255054, IMG submission 188634) | Seawater microbial communities from Jervis Inlet, British Columbia, Canada - JV7_2_23 | ecosystem: Environmental > Aquatic > Marine > Inlet | place: Canada: British Columbia | collected... | reverse complement strand
CGGGCCTTGAATTCTGGAAATGAAAACCGATTCCTACCTTCCCTTCTTTTTTCGCCTTATAAATGTCCTCGACTTGGGTTACAAAAAGCATCTTGTCATCTTTCTTAAATCTATCGTAAAACGCGGCGATCTCGTTAATAGCACCGCGAAAGTCGTGATTAGAGGCAACAGTACTCATGGACAGTGTGATACCACCTTTACGGACGCTGTCCAGGTAGTCATCAGTCATGGCAGGATAAACAAAAGGACAGGTGTGATTAATCACAATGGAAGAAAAATGAATGGCTGGCTTTCTGTTTGATTCTGAAAATGCCGCTCTTTTCGTAGAGCCGGTTCCAAGACCTGTACCTGAGTTATTAGAAAACTCGGAGATCCTAGGTCGTTTTTTTAGTTCCTCAGAGAAAACCTTCTGGCCCCCTGCCAAGACAAGGGAACCTAAGGCGGCCTTTTTGAAAAAGTCACGTCTTGAAAAATCGATAATTGTTTTACTCAAATTGTCCCTCCATTAAAAGAAATAACTGTAGTCTCTAATCAAAAACTGAAAGGATGAATATATAACACGAAAAACAGCATAGTCAAGGGCTGAAAAAAGAGACAATTTGCTGGAACATTAAGTTATGTGCTTACTTTTTAAATTTATCAGAATATTTTGATGTTGAAGACAAATTCCAAGAGCCAGTTGATTCCCACAAATAAGATAGATGGAAGAGAAATTGGTAGCGGGGGTTGGATTTGAACCAACGACCTCCGGGTTATGAGCCCGACGAGCTACCAGACTGCTCTACCCCGTTTATAGGGGTAGAAGACATTTTTTCTTTTTAGCACCATTAGTCGTAATTGGGCGATTTTAGGCAAAATCTGTTACATATTCGTTACACAGGGAGGGATCTGTATAGAGAACTTGACTGGGTGTCAAGAGGGGGGTTCAAATCCCCTCAGCTGCACCATTAAATCCCCCCATATTCCCCATAAAATCAGTAATTTATATCGAATTTTGTATTGTCCTCTATTTAGCACAGTTTCGTATGGTTTAGTATGATTTTGGATCCCAAAATAAAATTTAGCGATATTGACAAAAGTTAATGCAATGCTTATCATAAATCCAACCAAACGCTGAAATCAATTGGAGGAACCAAAAATCCATTTTTGCTACTTAGATACGAACAGTCTCCTTCATTATAAATATTTTCTGGATATTGATTGGTGTAAAGCTCTTAAACTAAAAAAAATAACGCTAATTATATGTCGCCCTGTCTTAAATGAACTTGATAAAAAAAAATATAATCATCCTAACAAAAAAATAAGAGAAAGAGCACGGAAGATAACCATCAAAATTAACTCCTTTTTAAGCGAAGGCTTACATGCAACTCTAAGAAAAAACGTTGAAGTGGAGTTGCTTGATAAAAAGCTTAAAGTTGACTGGGAAAAAGAGGGGTTAGATCAATCAAATTTAGATGATCAAATAATTGCTTTTATATTAGATGATAAACGAAAAAATAAAAAATTAATATCTTCAGATGCTGGGTTTCAATTAAAGACAAAGTGCCTGAGAATTGACAGTATAGCCCTTCCAGATTCCTATAGACAAGAATTAAAAGATGAAAGAGATAAATTAATTAAGGAATTAAGGAAACCTTTAGAACCAGCGCTGAAAGTTGGAACTATTCAAAATTATAAATATGTTAATAAGGCTAAATTTAAATTATATGATCCACCTCAATTTTTAGAAAATAATATTGAAAAAGAAATTGAAAAAATCAAGAATGAAATTCGAAACAAGTTTCAAGGAAAAGATGTATCATTTAATCATATTTGGCAAATTTTAGTAAATAATACAGAAAACATGAGAACATTATTTCAGCTTAAATATAGATATATAATAGATATGTTTAAAATTCGTGGGATCATAATTTATATAGAAAATGATGGAAATTGCCCGGCAGAGGAAATAGATGTGAATTTATATTTTCCAGATAAGCTTAAGATTCTCAACAAAAATGAGCTTCCCCATGAACCAAGTGAGCCTTCGATTCTTGAGAAAATTCCTGGCATATCGGAATTGATAAATAACTCTTTTCAGAGATTATTGAAATATGAGAAAAAAGGAATTGGCAAATCAAGTTTTCTTGCAGAATTATTTGAAAACACAAGGGAAATGAATTGGTATCATGATGAAGGACTTTTAGAGTGGACAAAAAGAAGAAATAAGGTCACGTTTAATTTTGAAAAATTAAGACATCTCTATCATCTTAAATTGGGAATATATATTCAGTTTCCTGAAAAAATCAAAGAAAAGTATTTTCCCATAGATTATGGAGTTAGTGCCATAAACTTGCCTAAATTAATTGAGGGCACTGTTAATATTGAAATTAAAACAATGAATCAAGTTCCTCCAACAAAAAAACAAAAATGAAGATTTAAGGCTTTCTTACCTCAAATATGGACTATTCCTTGGGAATGATTCTTGTTTGCCTCTTCAAGATGGATAACTTAAGCAGAGAGTGAAATGAAGATCATCTCATCATTTAGTTATCCCCACAACGAAAAGTAGCTTCCACATGTGTGGATAAGTCTTTGGAAGAAGTCAGAAAACTGTCAGTCAGATTTCCATTTATTTATCAATATTATTTATTAATTATTTAAATTTCATCGTTTTTAGCAATTTTCAGGCATTTTCAGTAACAAACACGTCACAAAAGTCGACACTTCTTATTTTGGTTGACACATTGTATAACCAAGAATATATTTCTGATTGCAAGTATAATTCTTCTTGAATGAAGAAGGGGGTGAAACAGAAATGAATATTCATGATAGATTGAGTGATGTGCTTAGTGATATTCAGACAGAAGTGGCGGGATTAATTACTAATCGCTATATCTATATAGAAATCAGAAATATATTTGATAAAAATCCGAAGCTATCTCGTGTTAACGATGAACTTTTTTGGTGGATATACAGGAATCACCTTTATAGCGCCCTAATGAGCATTAGAAGACTCTATGATGATGATCCTGATTGCAATTCTTTGTTAAAAATTTTAAAAATAATTTTAAGCAATCCAACTATTTTATCGAGACAAAGATATGTCGGCATTTTTCAAGGTGACGGAGAATATGAAGAAGCCAATTCAATTTTTGACAAAATTGTGGGGAAAGGGAAGGACCATATTGATCCAAAAAAGGTTTTAAAAGAAATAGATATTCTTAAGGATAAAAAAGATAAATTTGAAGAATTTATAAATAAAAGAGTTGCCCACCAAGATAAACGCAAGGTTAAAAAAATACCAGTAACAAAAGATCTTGAGGACTTTATTAAGTATTTAAAGGAATTAACAATTAAATACTCAATGCTTTTTGATGGATTGGATCACTTAGATATAGAGCCGTCCATTCAAGCCAATTGGACGGATATTTTTAAGATACCGTGGATTTAATCATAAAAGGGGGGAAGGATAATGAAATATTTAATGCATTTTTGCACGAATTGGAAAGGATCAGGCTGTAATCCTGCAGTTGAAGAACAAGGATACGCAAAAGAAATAAAAAATGGAGAGGATATTCCATTGATGCCTTTTGGAGAGGAGCAGGATAAGCTTGATGAAATTTGTAAAGATTGCAAATCGGGTTCTTTTTTTAGCAAGGAAGAGAGATGTCCAGTTTGCGACAGCACAGAAGTTGAAAATACTGGTATTTCTGAAGACATCCCAGGACAAGTAAAGGAATACAAATATAAGTGTAGTAATGAAAATTGTGGGAGGTATTTCTGGATTTCTGAAGTAGATTTAAGATCATAGAACAAAGTTATATTCCCACTCTGCAACATCTTCCTTTTTACTGCTTTTCATAGTGAGAAAAAGATGAGCAGTTTTCACGAATAAGGAATATTTTAGGCAAGGGATTGGTTTTTTTTTATCATTACCAAAGAGAAGGTGTTAGAAAGACGCGCTAAGAGCGAAATAGAGGCACTTTACAGCGCAACTTTAGAGGTCTGATACCTCTGGATAATTAGATTAGATGGGGTAATTTCAGAAAGGGATTGTTTTTCTATAAATAGTGTTTTTTCCTGTGCAATAAGTAATCTCTATGCACATTCCTGTTTGAGTCCCGGGATGCCTATCCCCCCTTGCCTTTTCTGGCACCATAACTTAAAATCACTTCAATATTGTCAGTAGCAAAAAATCTTGAGAAAAAGGAGGATTTTCAAATGGTGAAAGAAGGATCAAAAATCCTAATGGGAAAATGGCAAGTATTTGCACAGAATAACTTAAATTTAGGAGTTTATTTTCTAAATTGGTATTTCCCTATTGCAGTGTTTACTATATTAATGGTTTTTTTATTCTCCTATCTAAAGAATCCAGAATTGATCAAGAAAGAAATGCTCTTCTGGTTCTTTGCCTCCTGTTCCCAGTCCATGGCAGCATTGCTTGCAGTTGTAGTGATGTTTGCAGTCTTTCGTTATCAGCAGATGCAAGCACGATTGAGAAACCTTTATGATGTTTTGAAAAAGAAGTTCTCCTCTGGAAAATGGGTAAGTTTTTTCGGGGAAGCGGATGCTTATTGTTGGGAAGATTATCAGGTAGTCGAAATGTCCAAAAAAAAGCTAAAAGAGAAAGAAAGAGAAGACCCTCATGCGACATACTCTAATTTAGATGTAAGTATTACAATAATAGAATTTCATGAAAGATTAAGAGACTATATTCCTATTTTAGCAAGGACACCTATGCTCGCAATTATGATAACATTTATGCTTTCAATTGTCTCTCTTCTCTTTACGAAAGCATACTTTTCGTTATTTTTTTTGAATTATTTAGGATTAACGATTCTTTGCTTGACGCTTAGTTTAATAACCTTTTCCATGCTGAGTGTATATAAATATTTCATAATTTCAATTCCTCCCAGATAAAAAGAGAATTTATTAGAATAAAATTATGTGCGTCGTCTAAGGTTGATTATGTCAACTTGCCATATGGGGTGGGCTAACTTGATAATTTTATCCCATAATTATTTCATGATTTGTGGGATCTATGACCTAAAATTAATGCGTTTTTGGGATTTAAGAAGCAATAAACAGTCATAAATATGCATGAAATGGGAAATATTAACAAGCAGCTTATCTCTGTATCGGTTTAAATTTCATGGTCCAACCCAATAGGATATAAGTCGTTTGTTATTGATAAGTTAATGACTATTTTGCCATATAAACATTAAATACTTTTATTTCTTTTGAATACATTTCTTTAAGGACTGATGATCTTTAAATAATTTATTAACCTCTCGATTTTGCTTCATCTCTTCTTGTGTCATTCCTTCGTAGTCTTCAGAAACCCAATTCCAATGACCTTCAACGAATAAGGCAGTTTACGAAGAGTTTAAAGCTCTTACTGCACATGGCAGACGAAAAGGATTAGTATTTGTGAATCCTAAGACAGGTAAAGCTTTTGTCGACATCAGACGAGCTTTTTATGGAGCTTGTCGCAGAGCGAAGATTGATAATCTTATCCTTTTGGACTTGAGAAGGACATTTGCCACGAGACTCTTAGAATCAGGTGTTGATATCATCAGTGTGGGACAGCTTTTGGGACACACTTCAGTGACTACAACGCAGATATACACAATGACCAATCAAGACGAAAAGAGGCGTGCTGTATCTCTTTTGGACGCTAAAGAGGGTGAGAGTCTGTTACATATTCGTTACATGGAAAAAAAGCAAGAAGAACGCTCCTTCCCTACATGTCCATTTTCAATGAATTAACAGAGGTGAGATGGAAGAGAAAGTGGTAGCGGGGGTTGGATTTGAACCAACGACCTCCGGGTTATGAGCCCGACGAGCTACCAGACTGCTCTACCCCGCAGTTTCAGCCATATTATAGCAAAATTCTGCTATTTGTCAAAAAAAGGAACAAAATGTTTTTTACGCCACATTTAAAATGTTTTTTCTCTTGACATTAACTCGGTGCAAAAAATATAATGAGAGCCTCAAAAAATGGGCTATTTCCTCTTTTTCTTACTCGCTGCAATGACCGTTGGTGCGGTCCTGGGTATGATTATCTCCAAAAACCAGGCTTACAATGCCATTTTCCTGATCCTTGCCTTTGCCTGCATGGGCGGTCTCTTTGCTCTTCTCGAGGCACCTTTCATCGCAGTGGTCCAAATCATCATCTATGCGGGCGCTATCATGGTTCTCTTTATCTTCGTGGTTATGATGATCAATGTGCATTCAGGTATTCCAGCTGAAAAAAAGAAATGGATTATTTATCTTTCTCCAGTACTCGCTGTTGTCCTTATCATCGAGCTTATTCTCTCAATAAAAGGAGCTTTTAGTCTCCCGGTCTCGACGGAAATAATAAAAGCCGGACCTACTGATCTTGGCCGCCTCCTTTTTACTAAGTATCTTTATCATTTTGAGATTACTTCAATCTTGATTATAGCCGCCTTAGTCGGTGCTATTGTATTAGTTAAGAAAAAAGAAAAAAAATGATTCCTGCAAATTATTTCTTAATCTTGAGCGTCGTTCTATTTGTTCTGGGCGCCATCGCTTTTTTTATAAAAAGAGATCTCATCACAATGTTTATGTCCGTAGAGATTATGCTCAATGCAGCCAATCTAGCTTTTATTACCTTTGCAAGATCAGCAAATTCCCCAGATGGACAGATCATTGTCTTTTTTATCATTACTGTTGCGGCTGCTGAGGCGGCTGTTGGACTGGCTATCATTCTTCTTATTTTCAGGCAAAAAAAGACAATCAAATCCGAAGATATGAAATTAATGAAAGGATAAAATGACCGAGATATTCTGGCTCATCCCATTTATACCAGCGGCAAGTACTCTTATCCTGGCAGTCTTTGGAAAAAAACTTCCAAAAAAATATGTCTCCTTCCAGGCCTGTTTTGCAGTCTTTGCCTCTTTTGTTATTTCGGCTATCTCAGCTGTGGGACTTCTTCAAACATCTCACGGAAACTACCCGTTGATCAAAAATCTTTTCTCCTGGATTCAGGCAGGAAGCTTCCAGGTCAACCTTTCTCTCATGTTTGATCCCTTATCTGCTATCATGGCTCTGGTCGTGAGCGGAGTAGGCTTTATCATTCATGTTTATTCGATTGGATATATGGCAGATGATGAGGGTTACACCCGTTATTTCACTTATTTAAACCTCTTCACTTTTTCCATGCTGATACTTGTTATGGCTTCAAACTTAGTCTTGATGTTTGTCGGGTGGGAAGGAGTCGGGCTTTGTTCTTATTTATTGATCGGTTTCTGGTTTGAAAAACACTCGGCTGCAAATGCAGGAAAAAAAGCTTTCATTGTTAACCGGATAGGTGATACAGCCTTCCTCCTGGGCATTCTCTTCATCATTATTCATATAGGAAGCGGAGAGTTTACAGCTATTAACGGAGCCATCTCAGGAGGAGCTATCTCAGCTGGCCTGGCTACTTTGATCGCTATTCTTCTATTTGTAGGAGCAACAGGAAAATCTGCTCAAATTCCCCTTTATGTCTGGCTTCCTGATGCCATGGAAGGCCCTACCCCTGTTAGCGCGCTAATCCACGCTGCCACTATGGTTACAGCTGGAGTCTATATGGTCTGCAGGATGAATCTTCTCTATACTCTATCCGAAACTGCAGGTCAGGTAGTAGCACTTGTGGGTGCGATCACAGCTGTCTATGCGGCCACAATGGCTTTAACCCAGAATGACATAAAAAGGGTTTTAGCCTACTCTACGATATCTCAAATAGGATTCATGTTCATAGGCTGTGGTGTCGGCGCCTACGCAGCAGGTATGTTTCACTTGGTTACACATGCCTTCTTCAAGAGCCTCCTATTTCTGGCTGCTGGAAGTGTCATGCATGCGCTGTCTGGTGAAATAAACATGAAAAAAATGGGAGGGCTGCGAAAATATCTTCCTCTAACCTATCCTACCTTTCTCATCGGTGCGATTGCCATCGCTGGTGTTCCGTTTTTTTCTGGCTTTTTCTCAAAAGACGCTATCCTCACCAAGGCATTCGCTCAAGGTCAGTATTCAGCATTTTATTATTTTATTTGGGGGCTGGGAATTATGGGAGCAGTGCTTACAGCCTTTTATATGTTCCGCCTCGTTTTCCTGACTTTCCATGGGGAGGAACGCCTGGATCCTGAAGTAAAAAAGCACATCCATGAATCCCCCAAAGTCATGACCATACCTCTGGTCATTCTAGCTTTCTTCTCCGTTGTCGCAGGATATATCGGACTTCCTGTTGTCCTGGGAGAGAAGCTCAACTTTTTCGGCAAATTCCTGGAGCCTGTGATAGAAGAGGCTCACAAAGTCCATCTCAGCATGCAAACAGAGTGGATGCTTATAGCGATTGCAGCCGTCGTGGCTTTTTTAGGAATTTTCATTGCTTATGTTTTCTACATCAGATCCCCGTTGATTCCACGCAATCTGGCCACCAGATTTCCCGGAATCTATAAACTCATGTTTAACAAATACTATGTGGATGAGATCTATAATGCAGTCTTCGTGAAGCCCACGATTAAAGGTTCGGAGATTATATATAATAATTTTGATTTAAAAGTCATCGACGGAGGTGTCAACGGGGCGGCAACAGCCACTGGCTTTGCGGGAAAAATCCTGAGTTATTTCCAGAGTGGCTTGATTAAAGATTACGCCCTTATTTTTCTTTTAGGAGTAATTATCTTTTTAGCTTATCTATTGTTTTAAAAAATGAATTTACCAATATTGAGTCTAATTACTTTCCTCCCTCTTGCAGGAGCCGTTCTGCTCATTTTCATTCACCGCGACAGGAAAAACCTTCTCCGCTTTCTTTCCTTGAGCATAGCCATCCTAACCTTTATTTTTTCTCTTACTCTCTATTTCAATTTTAATGATCAAATTCCCGATCCGCAGTTCGTGGAGAAAGCTGACTGGCTTGGCTATGGAATCAACTATCATATCGGAGTTGACGGGATAAGCCTCTTTCTTATCCTTCTGACAACTTTCTTGATGCCTATTATCATCCTTTCTTCCTGGACATACATCCAAAAGAGGGTAAAAGAATACCTTATCTTCATGCTTATTCTCCAGACGGGGATCATCGGCGTTTTTGTTGCCCTCAACCTTTTTCTCTTTTACGTTTTCTGGGAAGCCATGCTTATTCCCATGTACTTTCTCATCGGCGTTTGGGGTGGTCGCCGGCGAATTTATGCCACCCTCAAATATGTCCTTTTTACGATGTTCGGAAGCTTGCTGATGTTAGTTGCAATCCTCTTCCTTTATTCTATGTATTACAAGGCAACAGGCGTCTATTCTTTCAACCTTTTTGATTATTACAATCTTACGCTGAATCCTAATATTCAAATCTGGCTTTTTCTGGCTTTTGCACTTTCTTTTGCCATAAAAGTGCCGTTATTCCCGTTTCACACCTGGCTGCCCGATGCTCATGTGCAGGCTCCCACGGGCGCTTCTGTAATCCTGGCCGCAGTGCTCTTAAAAATGGGAGCTTATGGTTTCCTCCGTTTTGGCCTTCCTCTTTTTCCCGATGCTGTAATGAAATTTCTCCCTTTTCTGGCTGCGCTAAGCTTGATAGGAATCATCTATGGAGGTTTGATGGCACTCATCCAGAAAGATGCAAAGTCCCTGGTCGCCTATTCCAGTATAAGCCATATGGGGCTGATCATGCTGGCTATCTTTGCTTTGAACATTGAAGCAATGGAGGGAGCTATTTACCAGATGCTCAACCATGGATTGAGCACAGGCGCTCTGTTTTTGATTGTCGGAATCCTCTATGAAAGATCCCACACCCGAATGATTAAGGACTATGGTGGAGTCAGTAAACAGATGCCTGTTTTTTCTGCTTTTTTCCTAATCTGCATGCTTTCATCGGTTGGGCTCCCTGGTCTCAATGGCTTTATCGGAGAAATATTGTGTATCTTTGGAATTTTTAAAGCCAACCAGCTTTTTGCCATCCTGGGCATATCAACCATTATCCTGGCAGCTGGGTATCTGTTCTGGATGTTCCAGAGAGTTATGCAAGGACCCATAAAAAATGAAAAGATTTTATCCTTCAAAGATATAAACAAAAGAGAGATTGGCTTTCTTGTGCCTATAGTCATCATGATGTTCTGGATGGGAATTTACCCCAAGCCTTTCCTGAGTAAAATGGAAAGCTCTGTTACTCATCTCCTCAACAGAGTCAATAAGAGAGAGATTTATTTCACTCAAAGTCAAAAGGATAAGGATTTATTGTTAGAAATTGAACCTAAAACAACCGAAGAAAAAAACGAGGAAAAGGAAGATAAATTAAGATGAATAGCTTCTTTGCCTTGTCCCCTCTTTTGATAATTGTCTTTGCCTCTCTTCTTGTTTTGCTTCTTGATGTTTTCTTAAAGAAAGAAAATAAAAATTACTTAGCCTACATCTCTCTTATTTCCCTCGTTATCTGTGGCTTTATATGTATCAAGTTCTGGAATAAAAACTACTCATACTTTAACGGCAATCTTCTCCTTGATAACCTCTCTCTTTTCTTTATTTTTATCCTGGCTCTAGCAACAGGCTTTGTCATTCTTCTCTCCATGAAGTACATCTCCTTTCAGGATGTAAACTACGGCGAGTTCTATGCCCTCCTTCTATTAGCATTATCAGGTGTGGCGATCATGCTCTCCTCCTCAGATCTTCTGATCATATTCTTGGGCCTAGAGGTCCTTTCCATTTGCAGTTATGCCCTGGCTGGCTTGAAAAGAAAAGACGAGAAATCCTCAGAGGCGGCCATCAAGTATTTCCTGTTGGGAAGTTTTGCCACAGCTTTCCTCGTCTACGGCTTAGCTCTTCTCTACGGCTCTTCTCATTCAACTAATATTTCCTCAATCATTAATTTCTTCATAACAGAATCCGACCTAAGCATCATGGCTCTTATTGGCTTAGGTTTAGTTATTATCGGTTTCGGTTTCAAAATTGCTGTTGTTCCTTTCCACATGTGGACTCCAGATGTCTATCAGGGTGCTCCCACACCGATCACTGCCTTCTTTTCCGTAGTGCCCAAAGCAGTTGGTTTTATCGTACTCATAAGAATATTTACTCCCTACTGGAAAAATGCTCTCAATACTCAGCCCATCTTCTGGATACTCTGGGTTATATGTGTCTTAACCATGGTAATAGGAAACCTTGTTGCTCTGCGCCAGACAAACTTGAAAAGAATACTTGCTTACTCAAGCATTGCCCATGCAGGCTACTTGCTTATAGCCATCCTGGCCCGGGACAATTCTAGCCTGGTCTTCTACCTTACAGTTTATCTATTTATGAATATAGGTGCTTTTGCCGCTGTTATCGCGTTGAGCAGAAAAGGAAAAGAATACCTTGAGCTCGAGGATTACGCTGGAATCGGGTTTAAATACCCCTGGATTGGCGTAACCTTTTCTATCTTTCTTCTTTCTCTGGCGGGGTTTCCACCCACGGGAGGCTTCCTGGCCAAGTTTTACATATTCTCTACTGCCGTAAGGCAGGATCTTCTGCCTCTGGTTATAATCGGAGTCCTGGCCAGTCTTATCTCTGTTTTTTATTACTTGAGGATCATCGTCTACATGTATATGAAAGAGCCTGCCCGAGAAATAGAAATCGCCATAGAAAACCCGGCTTTATTCCTAGTCCTCTTCTTCTGTCTGTATGGAGTACTCCAATTGGGCCTCTATCCCAGAAATATCCTGGTCCTGATTAATCAAGCTATCAGCTCTTTCTTTTAGCTTTTAGGAGGACGTTCCCCAAGGCGCCACCTTTACAAATTTGCATCTTTTTTAGCCTTATAAATATAACATTCTTCAATTTTTGCATAGATATTCTGAATGACCGAAACGGTAGCATTTTGGGGGACGTTACCTAAAAACAAAAAGAGGCTGGAGCAGGACATAAGCCGAATTCTGTTCCCGCTAAAGATTTAGCAAGTGCGGTTATTTGTCTAACCCCTTGATTGCTCAAGGGGATGAGCGACCTACCCGCCCCATAAGACGGACCATCTTAAAAAGGGCCAATTTGGTCTTGCTCCGGATGGGGTTTACCACGCTCCTGATGTCACCACCAGGACGGTGAGCTCTTACCTCACCTTTTCACCCTTACCCCACGAAATGAGCGAAACCGTCATTTCATGAGGCGGTATATTTTCTGTGGCACTTTCCTCCGGTCGCCCGGAGTCGCTGTTAGCGACCATCCTGTCCTTTGGAGTTCGGACTTTCCTCCCCCTCTTTCTCACGAAGAGAAGAAGGGGCAACCGCCTCGCCTACTCCAGCCGCTATTTTTATTCCATAATGTTCTAACTTCTTGTAAAGATTGCTGCGCGGCGTATCTATTTCCCTTGCGGTCTGAGATATATTCCAATTGCTCTCCTCAAGCTTGGCTAAAATAAAATCTTTCTCAGCTAACTCCCTGAATTCTTTCAGTGTTTTTATTCCCTTTGCTTCGGGAAGATATATGCCTATTTCTCCTTTGATACGCTCCGGCAAATCTTGCCTTTTTATTATATCTGCCTCGGTCATAATAATCAATCTTTCCACTACGTTCTTCAGTTCCCGAATATTTCCTTTCCAGGGGTATTTCATTATTGCTTCTAGCGCACCCTCTGAAAATTTCTTCGCCTTAAAATTATTTTCCTCTGCATAAATCTTGCTAAAATATTCAACAAGAAGAGGGATGTCCTCTTTTTTCTCCTTCAAAGAAGGAGAATAAATGGGAATGACATTCAGACGGAAATAAAGGTCTTCCCGGAATGTCCCCTCTTTTTTTTCTTTTCCTAAATCCTTATTAGTAGCAGCTATTACTCTGACATCTACCTTATTGATTCTGCTCGAGCCAACCTTTTGAACTTCCCCTTCTTCAAGAACACGCAAAACTTTGGATTGAGTTTTCAAACTCATATCGCCAATTTCATCTAAAAATATCGTCCCTCCATCTGCCTGTTCAAATTTGCCTGGTTTTTTTTCTGTAGCACCCGTAAAAGCACCCTTCTCATGGCCAAAAAACTCGCTTTCAATGAGCTCTTCGGGTATTGCAGCACAATTCACCTGAACAAACCTTTCTTTAGCCCTCAAACTTTGACTGTGAATAGCCCGGGCAATAAGCTCCTTTCCAGTGCCGCTTTCGCCATGGATAAGCACAGTCGCATTGGTAGGAGATATTTTTATTATCTCTTCCCAGAGTTTTTTCATCGAGGGATGATTTCCTATAAGCTCATATCTCTTATCTGATTTTTTTCTCAGGTCCTGGCACTCTCTCAAGAGCTTGCTTTGATTTAAAGCATTCCGGATGCTGAGCAGAACTCTTTCCCTATGAAGGGGCTTTTCCAGAAAATCAAAGGCTCCCAGCTTCGTCGCATCTACTGCTGTTTTAATCGTCCCATGTCCTGATATCATGATGACCTCTGGCCTATAAGGTTTTTCTTTCACTTCCGTTAAAACTTCCAACCCATCCCTCCCAGGAAGTTTTATATCCAGCAAGACTAAATCCAATCCTACTGTTTCTTCTATAATATCCAAAGCTTCTTCTCCATCCGCTGCTTCAAGAAAGCTGTATCCCTCGTATTCAAGGATCATTTTAAGGGATTTTCGGATGTTTTCTTCGTCGTCCACGACTAAGATTTTTGCTTTCCGACGATTTTTCATCATTCCTGTTCCTTTTTTGTATTAATTGAATTTTAACATAAATGAGACCTTATTCATATTCTTCACGGTTACGATTAATACTAAGTACGGTAATTATCTCTATTACGTGGGTGTTTGATTTATCAAACACACATTTTTAATCGTACCAATCAATATAGATTTGATTAATAATATCACTGTAAAATAAACCGGTGGGCTTGATGAATCAAGCCCCTACAAATAAATTAACACCCTACAAATAATTATATACATAACCAAAAGGTGGGCTTGATGAATCAAGCCCCTACAAATAAATTAATACCCTGCAAATAATTATATACATAACCAAAAGGTGGGCTTGATGAATCAAACCCCTACAATTCCTTTTATATTTTTATAAGGTGGGCTTGATGAATCAAGCCCCTACAATAATAAAGGTTCCTAACACAATATAAAGAAAAGACATTCTAAAAAACTCAAGTTTTGCAAGTCTGACCCCATTGTTTCCTATTTATCATTAGTGTAAGATAAAAATGAGATGTGGAAGCCCTTAGCCTTAATTATTCTCATGATGTTAATTGGCACGATAGGTTTCCATGTGATCGAAGGGTGGTCATTCCTGGACTGCCTCTACATGACTGTCATAACCATTTTCACAGTTGGGTTTAAGGAAGTCAGAGTACTATCCCCTCAAGGCCAAATTTTCACTATCTTCGTTATCTTAGGGGGTGTGGGAACAGCCATATTTGCTTTCACAAAAATTGCCGAAATTGCCTATGAGGGAGGAATTAATAAATTTTGGCGGAGAAGAAGAATGGAAAAAGAGCTTAAAAACCTAAAAGATCACTATATCATCTGCGGCCATGGACGGATGGGAAAAATAGTGAGAGAAAGGCTGGAGGAGGAAAAACTGCCCTTTATTGTCATTGATAATAAAGAAGAAGAATTAGAAGACCTCAAGCAAGAACACAGCTGCCTTTTTATAGAGGGAGATGCGACGCATGAAGACACATTGACCAAAGCTGGCATAAAAAAAGCCAAGGGGCTGGCGGCCCTCCTTCCGACTGATGCTGATAACCTTTACCTTGTTTTAAGCGTTAGGTTGATTAATCCATCTGTCTTCATTCTTTCCAAAGCCCTGGATGAAGAAGGTGAAAGGAAAATCCTCCAGATCGGAGCCAACAAAGTCGTCAGTCCTTACAAGCTGAGTGGCCTAAAAATTGCTCAAGGGTTGATTCGCCCGACATTGGTAGACTATATGGATCTCATCATCAGACGAAAAGAACTGCCTTTATACATGGAGGAATTAGTAGTAAAAAAGGACTCTAAGATAGTCAACCGTAACCTTGCAGAATGCGACATACGAAGAACGGCAAATGTCATTGTTGTGGCTATAAAGAAACCCGGAAAAGACATTGAATTCAATCCTTCCCCTGATATTAATATCAAAACTGGTGATATTCTCCTTGTTTTAGGAGATAAAAACGCAGTTAATCAATTTGAAAATGTATACTTAGGAGCTTCATCCTGAAAAACAATAAGTTGATTCACCTTTCCCTGCTTAATTATATAGTCCAGCCAGGTCACAAAACTTACAGAAAATTCATATTCGGCGCAGTCCTTCTCTTCTTTTGTTTACTATTTATAACTCCCGCAAATTCGCAAGATAAAAATCAAAAATATTTTGAGCTTGATAATGGTTTAAAAATTTTCCTGTATGAAAAACATACCCTCCCCCTCGTAAATTTCGTGTTTGCCGTGAATATCGGCACAAAAGATGAATCAGATGAAACGACCGGACTTGTTCATATTTTAGAACATTATATTCTCTTCAGGGGTACTGAGTTCAGGAGCGGGCCAGAAATCAGCCAGGATATACGACGACACGGTGCCTATTTCAATGCTCACACATCACTGGATCTGGCTACCTTTGAAATATCTCTTCCTTCTGAACACGCAGATTTTGCTTTGAGGAATCAAAAAGAGATTTTGTTTAACCTAAAGCTTTCCCAAGAAGAGCTTGATGAAGAGAAAAAAGTGATTCTCGAAGAGCTGAGTCAAACTCAGGACGACCCCCTTAGATACGCAACTTCCCTCGTTTATCAAAACATTTTTAAAAACCATCCCTACCAAAAACCAATCCCAGGAAAAAAAGAGATTATAGAGGCTTTAACCATAGAGCAGGTAGAAAAATTCTATCGCAAGTTTTTTGTTCCTTCGAACTGTGTACTGGCAATTGTGGGTGATTTCGAAAGAGAAGAGATGGAGAAGAAAACAAAAGATATCTTCGGGGATTTAAAAAAGCAGGAAATCTCTCCTCCAAAATACGAAAAAGTTCCTGCATTGAAAAAGAAAGTTGAGATTAAGCAAGAGATGGATGTTAATCAGGCCTACCTGGTGATAGGAATATTCGGCCCGGATTACAACCATAAGGATCAATACGCCATGCATATCTTAACCCAGATTCTGGGCCGAGGAGTGAATCCGATGCTGAACTATCCGCTGAGAGGAAGAAGGAATCTGGCTCAAAGCGTTAGGATGAGGTATAGTGCTCACAAATATGGCGGGGTAATTATCATCTATATTACTTTAGACCCAAAAAACATAAGCATCACGAAACGAGAAGCCATTAGATTTCTAAAAGAGACAAGCCGTCTAAATTATTCAAAAAAGGATGTTATGGGGGATGCCAAATTATATGCTCTTGATTACTTAGAAAGTGCTAAAAATCAAATCAAATTTAATATTCATCAATCCCAGGAAAAAGGTCTGGCCACAGCAATCAGCCTTGCAAGGTACCTTCTTCTGAGTGAAAACCAGGAGGGAGGGAGCTATTTTGAAAATATCGCGAAGCTAAACTCTTTAGACTTGCGGTCAGCGGCTCGTAAATATTTGAGTAAAGGACGTTATGTCATCGTGACTATTTCTCCGAAAAAGAAAAAATAGCTGGGAATTCATACCATGACTGTACGAAAATTTTATTTAAAACTTGTGGCCTTAATGGGCTTATGGGCTCTCGCTCTACTCCCGATTTTCTCTAACCAGACACCTTTCCTCTCAAGAAATCTGCCCGAGGAAGAATTTTTATCAAACGGCCTCAAGCTGATTTATCAAAAAGACGCATCCTCTGCTATCACTGTTTTCCAGATCCTCATCAAGGGAGGGCAAGCAGTTGAACCCGAAGCTAAAAGTGGGTTGGCTTACCTCACTACTCGGCTAACGCTAGAAATTCCAGATCAAAAAAAAGCCCGAGACCTGATGAACCAGGCCTCACGTGTTTCCATGACTTCTAGAGGTGATTATTCTCTCATTAATATAACGTGTTTATCAGAACACATTGAAGAAACCTTAAAAGTAACAACCAAAATCATGTTGAAGCCTCTTTTTTCTGGCCTGAGGATAGAAAGAACCAAAAAAATGATAAATTACCAGAGAAACACACAAGAAGATGATTCTATCAATGTGGCGCATAAGACCTATTTAGAAAGGCTGTTCGCAAAAAAAGGTTACGGAAGTTCTGTTTTGGGTAGTGAAGAATCGCTGAAAGCTATAAAAAAGAAAGATATCAAAAATTTCTATTATAGCTATTTCAAGGCGGAGAACATGGTTGTGATTGTTATCTCGGATTTAGAAAAGGCTCCTCTTATTGAGATCCTCGATGAATATTTTGCGAAGCTTCCTTCTGGCAAGCCGGCGGAATCAAAGCCGAACTCTGTGACAATCCCAGAAGAGAGACAAATCCTCATCGAAAAAGACACCAAGCAATTCTTCATTTCTCTTGGCTTCCCTCTACCTAAGATCACGCGTAAAAATTTTGCCCTCGCCTCTATTGTAGAAAACCTTCTTGGAAAAGGAGTCGGCTCAAGACTTTGGGACTTAAGATACATAGAGAAACTTGCCTACAATGTTAATGCACAAGCAACACAAATGAAAGATGGAGGGATTCTCGAAGCTTATCTTGAGACAGATAAAGAGAAAAAAGAGGTAGCCCTCGAGGCTTTAAAAAAGGTTCTGAGCAGTCTTTTCGAGAAAGGGATTACTGAAGAGGAACTTGAAGTCACAAAAATCAACGCAAAAGCCTCCTTCATGAGAGAAAACGAAACAAAAGTAATAAGGGCCCGGAATCTTGCTTCTTTTGAGACTCTTGGTCTCGGCTACAAGTTTCTTAGCGGATTTTTCCTGGAAATAGATGCAATCGGTCTTGATGAAATTAATACCTACATCAAAGATATCCTCAATCCCGAAAAAGGGGTAGAAGTCGTCATCGGTCCCAAAGATTAAATTTTATTTTGCTGTAATTTCCTCAACTTCTCTTACTTTTTTTGGTATGGATTTCCCGAGGACTCTGCTTCCGTCTTCTGTAACCAGAATATTGTCCTCTATTCGAATTCCTCCAAAATCTTTGTACTTATCAACTCTGTCATAATCTATGAATTGGATTAATTTCTTCTCTCTTTTCCACTTATCGATCAGGGCTGGGATAAAATAAATTCCAGGCTCTACCGTCAATACATGACCAGGCTGAAGTTCCTTGGCAAACCTTAAATAGGCAAAACCAAACTGATCACTCCTTTTAGTCTTATCATCATAGCCTACATGATCCTCTCCCAAATCCTCCATATCATGAACATCAAGGCCTATCAGGTGACCCAGTCCATGGGGGAAGAACATGGCGTGTACTCCTTCCTTCACCGCATCTTCAATATCGCCTTTTAGCAGGCCCAAATCTTTCAATCCAGACGCAATAATTTTTGAAATTTTAAGGTGAATTTCTCTGAATTTTACCCCAGGTTTAATCAAATGAACGGCTGTTTCTTGAGAGTGGAGCACTATCTCGTATATTTCTTTTTGTTTTTCGGTAAATTTCCCGCCGACAGGGATTGTTCGGGTAATATCGGCTGCATAGTGCATCTCAGACTCTGCGCCAGAATCGTTCACAAGAAGCCGGCCTTCTTTAAGGACGTTACCATGATAATGATTATGCAGAATCTGGCCATCAATTGTTAATATTGTCGGAAATGACAGTTGGAAGCCATGAGAAAGCGCAATTCCCTCTATTTCTCCTACAATCTCTCTTTCATACACACCAGGTTTTGCCATCCTCATGGCAGTTGTATGCATTTCATATGATACGCTGTGAGCTTTTTCCATCTCATCAATTTCTTCATCTATCTTAACCGATCTCTGCGCAACCACTTCTTTTATAAGCTCCTTAGAAATATTTTCCTGTATGACATCATGGTCAAGATCCAGCAATTTAGCTAACTTCAATCTCGTCTCAGGTCTGTAAGGAGGAAGAAAATGAACCTTTTTTCCTTTTTTGATTGCCTTTTTTACTGTCTCTTCAAATTGATTGAGTGGGGCTGTCTCATTAATTCCTGCTCCCATGGCTCTTATTAATAATTTAGGTTGAAAGCCCATCCAGATGATATCCTCAATTCCTACGTCGTCCCCAAAAACGACCTCCTTGTCTTCATCAATATCTATAACAGCCGCAAGAGCGGGAAAATCAAGACCAAAAAAATAGAGAAACGAGCTGTCCTGTCTGAAATGATATGGATTTCCTTGGTAATTCATGGGAGATTCTTCGTTTCCAAAAAAAACAATCAAGCCTGATTTGATTTTTTCTTTTAAACGACTCCTCCGTTGAACATAAATTCTTGCATCAAGCATTCCTCTTCTCCTTTTTAATTTTGACTATTTTTTTAGTATGGACACGATGAATCAAGCCCCTGCAGAATATAAAACAATCCTATATAATAAACAAGGTGGGTTTGATGAATCAAATCCCTACAAAATATGAACTAAACCCAAAAAAAGCAATTATATATACGGCAAAAAGGTGGGCTTGATAAATCAAGCCCCTACAAATTATGGATCAAATGCAGACAACTTAAAATGATTTGTGTTCAGTCCGTTTGATTATTTCATCCTGAAGATCAACGGCAATATCAACAAAATAATCGCTGTAGCCTGCAACCCGTACAACAAGATCTCTGTATTTCCCGGGATTTCTCTGGGCGTCCCGGAGCATATCCGCACTGACAACATTAAGCTGTATATGGTGGCCATCGAGCTTGAAGTACGACCTTATGAGGTGAGAAACCTTCTCTATTCCGTCTTCATCTGCCAGAAGATGCGGAGTGAATTTTTGGTTAAGGAGCGTCCCTCCTGTCCGCAGATGGTCCATTTTTGAAGCAGATTTAATGACAGCCGTAGGACCTTTTCTATCCGCTCCTTGAACTGGAGAAATCCCCTCAGATAGAGGCTTTGCGGCTTTTCTTCCATCCGGAGTAGCCCCGACAACTTTCCCAAAGTAAATATGAACGGTTGTTGGGAAAAGACTGATCTCGTAAAAGCCTCCTTTTGTATTGGGCCTTCCGCTCACAGCATCATAATAGGCTTCAAAGATAGACCGCATTATCTCATCTGGATAATCATCGTCATTTCCGTACTTTGGTGTTTTGTTTAAAAACCTCTGACGGAGAGGCTCATCATTTTCAAAATTGTTTTCCAGCGCCTTCAGGAGAGCTGGCATGGTGATCTGGTTTTTGTCAAAGACATTGTATTTTACGGACGCTAACACATCGGTCAACGTGCCCAAGCCGACACCCATAATATAAGAGGTATTGTAACGTGCTCCTCCATCATGGTAGTCCATTCCTTTGGTTATACAGTCATCTATAAGAAGAGAGAGAAAAGGAGATGGAAGATGCTCGGCATACATCCTTTCAATGACGCTATTCCCTTCAACCTTGATATCGACAAAATAATTAAGCTGTTCTTTGAACGCTTCGAATAGTTCTTCAAACGATTTATATGAATAAGGATCGCCGGTCTTCAGGCCGATCTCTTTTCCTGTTCGAGGATCTACCCCGTTGTTTAAGGTAACCTCAAAAACTTTAGTCAGATTAAAATAACCTGTCAGGTTATAGTTCTCCTTTCCGAAAACACCTGCCTCGACACAGCCACTGGCTCCTCCGCTTCGCGCATCCTCAACGGATTTCCCCTGTCTTACAAGCTCCTGGACAATAGCATCCGTATTGAAAACAGAAGGCTGGCCAAAGCCTGTCTTAAGTATTTTTAGCGCTCTTTTCAAGAAAGAATCAGGGGTTTTTTTGCTTATCTGAACCATTGAGCTTGGCTGTAGAATCCTCATCTTCTCGACTACATCGAGGATTAGGTAAGAGAGTTCGTTGACTGCATCAGAACCGTCTGGTTTTATCCCTCCTGTATTAATCAGGGCAAAATCAGTATAGGTGGCACTCTCTTCTGCAGTCACCCCGACTTTGGGAGGAGCAGGCTGGTTGTTGAATTTTATCCAGAATGCCTGCAAAAGTTCCTGTGCTTTGTCTCGAGTGAGAGTTCCCTCCTCCAGTCCTTTCATATAGAAAGGATACAGATGCTGGTCGAGCCTTCCTGGATTAAAAGAATCCCAGGTATTAAGCTCTATGATAACTCCAAGGTGCACAAACCAGTAATACTGCAAAGCCTCCCAAAAATCCCGGGGAGTGCGGGCTGGAACACGGGAGCAGTTTTCTGCGATTCTTTCTAACTCCTTCTTTCTTTCTGGGTCCTTTTCCTTCCCAGCCAATTCTCTTGCCTTCTCAGCATGACGCTCTGCATACATGATCAGGGCATCAGCACAAATCTCCATCGCTTTCAGTTCTTCTCTTTTTTTAGGGGCTTCAGGATCATTTGAAGAATCAAGGTTTTTAATGCTCCTTTCTATGTCTTTTTTAAAGTCAATAAAACCCTTCTTGTATATCTTGTCATCTAAAACAGTATGTCCTGGTGCTCTCTGCTCCATGAATTCAGTAAAGACTCCCGTTTCATAGGCTGCCTTCCATTCCCCAGTCATCTCGCCGAATATTTTGTCTCTCATAGCTTTGCCTTTCCAGAATGGGATGATTTCCTCTTCGTATAATTTCTTTGTTTCTGCATCGACTGCAAAAGATGTTTTTTCTCTCTTATTCAGTATTCTGAGGTCTTCAAGACTGTGAGCTGTAATTTCTGGATAAGTTGGAGTTGCCCTTGGTGCAGGCCCTCGTTCCCCCACGATAAGCTCATCCTCGCTGATGCAAACTACCTTATTCTCAAGTAAATATTTAAAGGCTAACGCTCTCCGAACAGGAGAAGAAACCTTATCAGCCACATCACTTTTATAAAACTCGGTGATGAGTTTTGCTCTCTCTGGAGTAACATAGGGCTTTATGTTCAAGCTCTGCTCTCTTAACTTTTTTATCCTCTCCTTCACGCCTTAACCTCCTTTTTTTACAGAAAAACCAGAATCAGTAAAGATTTTTTTAATATCTTCAATTCTCTCATCCGACGGGGATTGAAATGTTATCGGAGATCCTTCCTTTCTTAATTTAATGTATTTTTCACAGCCCCCTCTATGATACGACAAGAGGTTTATTTGCTTTACGCTCTTGAGGCTCTGAAGAAAGTCAACAAACATGTGGATACTATGGTTATCATCATTAATCCCTGATATGAATGGAATACGGACAGCAACAGATTTCCCTAGTTCTGTAAGTTTCCTTAAGTTCTCGAGGATAATCTTGTTTGATACTCCAGTGTATTTCTCATGCTTTTCATCATCCATGATTTTAAGATCATACAAAAATAAATCTACTTTTTCACATATTCTACCCAAATCCTCAAAAGAAACATACCCTGAAGTATCCAGCATAACATGAATATTTTTCTTCCCAATCTCTTTAAGTATAGCTTCTAAAAAATCCACATGCATCAGCGGTTCGCCGCCAGAAAATGTGATGCCTCCGCCTGATTCATCAAAGAATATCCTGTCTTTTTCTATCTCAGCCAAAACTTCTTGAACTGTTACCTCCCTGCCGACTACTTCAAGAGCTTCATAGACACAAACCTCCTCGCACTTGGCACACAAATCACATTTGGCTTTATCTATCTCGATGGAATTCCCATCTTTTGAAATTGCATCCTGGAGACAAACAGAAACACACTCGTTGCATTCTTTTGCACATCTGGATGAGCGCAGTATAATTTCAGGATTAGTTTCTTGACCTTCAGGGTTCTGGCACCACTGACACCGGAGAGGGCATCCTTTGAGGAAAATGGTAGTCCGAATTCCAGGACCGTCGTGGATAGCATAGCGCTTGATGTCAAAAATTATGCTTTTAGCCACTTACGGTATCCTCAATGATTATTTTACTAATACAAACGCAATTATTCCAGTGTTATCGCGAGGAGCGAAGAAGATTCCTTCGCTTTGCTCGGAACAGGCTGTGCGATCTCATGCAGTGAATGTCATTGCGAGGAGCGCAGCGACGCGGCAATCTCATCCTATAAAGACGAGATTGCCACGCTCCCTTCGGTCATTCGCAATGACAATTTATTGTATAAGATTGCCACGCTCTTTCAGGGCTCGCAATGACATTGTAAAAACATATATTGCGTTTATATTAATTTTTCGTGAAGGAATCACCCACGAAGGATGAAAATGGATATTTGTTGTTCTTTCCTATTTCAAGGTCAGCACTGGTTTGCCAAGTTTTTTCTCGTCTACACTGATGCCGAGCCCTGGTCCGGAGGGAACTCCAAGCTTACCCTCTTTTCTCTCCGGCGCACCCTCTGCAAGGCGGACATCATTATAGCTGTTAAAGTCTGTGGATGTGAAATAAAATTCTGGTTGCGTGCTTCCAACAAGATGAGCAATTGCAGCAGTCGTAATATCGCCTCCCCAGCTATCTTCAATAGTCATTGCAATTCCGAGTGACTCGCATAAATCTCTCATTTGTTTGGTTCTGGTCAGGCCTCCAAGCCGGGAAATTTTAAGGTTTACAACATCCATGGCTCGCTGATTATAGGCGTTCATCAGGGAGTCAATTCCTTTGATCACTTCATCTAAGACCATTGGTAAATTGGTGTGTTCACGAACGGCAAGGCACTCCTCGATAGTAGAGCATGGTTGTTCGATATAAAGATCCTCTCCTTCTAAGGCGTTAACCACCCTAAGCGCTTTGTGCATGAGCCAGCCTGTATTGGAATCAGCCACAAGGATATCTCCTGGTTGAATCACTTTAAGAACGGCTTTGATACGTTTGATATCTTTATCAGGATCACCTCCGACCTTAAGCTGAAATCTTCGATATCCTTCCTCCCTGAAACGCGCCACATCATCGGCCATTTCCCTTGAAGAGCCTTGAGATATCGCCCTGTAAAGAGGAAAACTACTTACAAAACATCCACCCAGCAGAGTACAAATAGGAAGTCCTGCTGCTTGACCGAGAATATCCCAGCAAGCTATGTCGAGAGGAGATTTGATGTAATTATGCCCGCTCAGTGCTGAATCCATAAGGTTATTTATAACATTGATCTGAAGAGGGTTCTGGCCAAGCAGGAGAGGGCCTATCTCCCCTACTCCACTGGGCACCCCTTTCGCGTAAGCCTCCATGTAAGAAGAGCCCAGAGGACAAACTTCTGCAAATCCGCTTAGACCTTCATCAGTAGATATTTTGATGATTGTACTAATAAAGGAAGTGACTGCATGGCCTCTGGACCAGGCATACTTTTGGTCTATAAGTTTATAGCTAACCTGGTAAACTTCAATTTGGGTGATTTTCATTTAAAACCTCCTAGGAGTATGTTCCCCGAAGTACATGGCTTTTTCAAGATTGATTTCTTTTTTTTTGAGATTGCTTCGTCGTTTCACTCCTCGCCATGACATGGAATCAAGCAACTTTGCTTAAGCTAAATGGAGCCTGGCCCCATTATTCATTATAATTTTGCGAGTTTGTTCAGCTCTTCCCAATCTTCATCGACCTGCTTTTGGTATTTTTCTAAAACCCAGGCATTTTCTTCTTTAAAAAGATGGCGGAATCTCCCCTGGGGTTTAATCCATTCCAAAACCGACTTCTTCTCTTTAGGTAAATAATTAATCTTGTACTTTCCGTTTTCAACTTCATACAGAGGCCAGACACAGGTATCAACAGCAGTCTGTGCCAGCCGAATTCCCTGAGATTCATCACATTTCCATTCGGTCGGGCAGAGACAAAGAATATTCAGGAATGCAGGGCCTTCTGTTTCAAAAGCTTTTTGTGCTTTCTTGTAAAGGTCCTGCCACCTGTTTGGACTGGCCTGGGCAACATAAGGAATGTTATGGGCAGCCAAAATCTTTGTTAGATCCTTCTTGCGCTGTAATTTTCCAGGACTCTTTATCCCTTCGGGAGAAGTCGTAGCTGAGGCCCCCAAGGGAGTTGCCGAAGATCGTTGTCCTCCTGTGTTGGCATAAGCATTGTTGTCATAACAGACATAAACAATATCGTGTCCTCTTTCCATAGCTCCCGACAGTGCCTGGAGTCCTATATCATAGCTTCCGCCATCACCTCCAACACCTAAGAATTTTATCTTCTTATCCTCGGGAATCCTCCCCTTCTTTTTCAAAGCCTTGTACATGGATTCGACTCCCGCAATTGTCGCTGCTGCATTCTCAAAAGCACTGTGAATCCAGCTCACATTCCATGAAGTTCGGGGAAAAATGGTTGTGCAGACCTCAAGGCAACCCGTGGCGTTAGCAATGATAAGAGGGTCTTCAGTGGCCCTTAAAACGATTCTAAAAATAAGGGGAATGCCGCAGCCCAAACACATTCCATGACCTGCGACCAATCTATCTTCCATCGCGGCTAAATCTTTTAACTTTGCCATTTTTTTCTCCTTTTCCTTACTCTCTTAAATTGATGTAGCCGTATATCTCCTCAACTTTCCCTGTTTCTGCAATCTTTTCCAGTTTTAAAGCTACTTCTTTAAAATGTTCTACTTTTATGTCTCTGCCCCCAAGACCATAAACATAATTCACGATATGCGGACGCTCCTCATGATCATAAAGAGCAGAGCGGACCTCGGTGAAAAGAGGGGCTCCAAAAGCTCCAGGACTCGAAGAACGATCGAAAACAGCTACGGCCTTCATCTTCTTCAATGCCTCAGCGATTTTCTCATGGGGAAACGGACGAAAAACCCGAGGTTTAAGAAGCCCGATTCTCTTCCCTTCTGACCTTAACTCATCTATTGCGTCTTTACATGTTCCTGCTGCTGAGCTCATAACCACAATACACAGCTCAGCATCATCCATCCTGTATTCTTCGAAAAAGCCGTATTCGCGGCCAAATTTCTTCCCAAACTCCTTGCCAACAGCCTCGATAACCGGAGGAGCATTTTCAATACCTTCAATCTGGTTTCTTTTGTGCTCAAAGTAATAATCGGTAAAATCTATGGAACCCACTGTCATCTTCCGGCTTGTATCCAGAAGAGGATAGACAGGCTTGTAATCTCCGACAAACTTTTTGACTTTAGCGTCGTCTTCGACCTGGATGACTTCCAGGGAATGACTAATGATGAAGCCATCCAATCCAACCAAAACCGGAGTTCTGACCTTTAAATCTTCTCCGATACGAAAGGCCTGAATAAAATTGTCGTAAGCTTCCTGGCAGTTCTCAGAATAGATCTGAATCCATCCAGAATCTCTGGCACCCATGGTATCGCTGTGGTCGCCATGAATGTTTATCGGAGCACTTAAGGAGCGGTTAGCTATGGCTGCGACTATCGGAAGCCTCAAGCCGGCTGCAATGTAAAGCATCTCCCACATGAGTGCTAACCCCTGAGAAGCAGTGGCTGTCATCACCCTTCCCCCTGCCGATGAAGCTCCGATGCAGACGCTCATAGCGCTGTGTTCACTTTCCGGGCAAACAAATTCGCCTGTGATCAATCCATCTGCTTTAAATTTGGCGATTGTCTCAACGATTGCCGTGGATGGAGTTATGGGATAGGCGGCCATCACGTCAGGATCAATCTGCCTTACAGCTTCTGCTATCGCCTGATTTCCATTTAATGTTTTGAGTGTGCTCATTCCGCACCCCCTTCAGCAAGCTTTGCTTCTTCTTTTACCATAATAATGGCTTTCTCTTTTGTTGGACACTCCACAGAACACATTCCACAACCTGTACAATAATCGTAATTTATCCCTTTTACTTCGACTCCTTCAACGAGAATGGCTGAATGCGGACAGTAAAGCCAGCAAAAAAAGCACTGAATACATTTTTCCTCTATAAACTGCGGCTTTTTCCCTGAACGCCAGGTCCCGGTTAAATTTTTGACAGAGTTTCCTGCATCAAGGTTTATTGTGCCGATTGTTAATTCCTTCCAGGTTTCTTTTTTCATCCTTCTTTTATCTCCTTTAGAGCTCTGTCTATGGTTCGTACGTTCTTCTCAACAACCTCGGGCCTCAGCTTTTTTCCGAGAGAGATCTTTATCTTATCTTTAAATTTTTTAAGGTCCATGAGCTCAGTGATTTTGACCAAGGCTGCGACCATGGGCACGTTGGGAATAGCTCTTCCTAGTTCATCCGAAGCTATGGTGTAAGCATCTAATGCATAAATTTTTCTTGCTCCTAAAGACAGCCTCTCTCGGATGAGAGAAATATCAAAAGTTGTGTTCATCAGGAAAATCGCATCCTCTTTCGCACCGCCGCTTATATCCACAATACCCAGCAAGGATGGGTCAGTGACCACGACAATATCAGGATTATAGACATGGCTGTGCGTACGGATGGGATTTTTGCTGATTCGATTAAAAGCCAGTATGGGAGCGCCTCTCTTTTCTGCCCCAAATTCGGGGAATGCCTGAACATATTTGTCTTTTTCTGAAGAGAGCACATCAGCCAAAGTTACTGCTGCCGTAACAACTCCCTGGCCCGCACGACCGTGCCAGCGTATTTCAATTAACTCTTTCATTGAGCCTCCTTTCTCTAAAATCTGGGCTTTGTCCCAAAGTCACACGATTATATGTCATTGAGAACGACTAGAAGATGCGAAGCAATCTCCTAAGAAGAAATTGTCTTTGCGAGGAGCGCAGCGATGTGGCAATCTCAATCTTTTCTTATGAGATTGCTTCGCCCTTTCAGGGCTCGCAATTACATTAAAGGAATAAGCAATCCTGATTTTTCTATCAAGCAACTTGGGGACAATGCTAAATAACGAATAAAACATCTCATTCCTTGATTTCTGTCCTTCCTTCTAAAGCTTTTTTAATTGTAACTTGGTCGGCATAATCAATATCAGATCCTACTGGCAATCCCATGGCTAATCTTGTCAGCTTTATGTTGAAATTTTTTAAAATTTTCGATAGATAGACGGCTGTGGACTCACCTTCCACAGTGGGATTAGTAGCGATAATAATTTCCTTGAGATTGCCCTCTTTTATTCTCTTCTCCAATTTCTCTGTCTTTAACTCATCGGGTCCTACTCCCTTTAAGGGAGAAAGAGCTCCTAAGAGAACATAATATTTTCCGGTGTAAACCTCGGTTTTTTCTATGGAGAATATATTAAACGGTTCTTCAACAATACAAAGGACTTCGTCGTTTCGGCTCGAGTCAGTACAATAGTGACAAGGATCGACATGAGTCATGCTGTTGCAGATGGAACAGAAAAATGTGTTGCGCTTGGCCTCTTTTATTGCTTTTGCCAATTTATCTGCTTCTTCCTGGGGAAGACCAATGATATAAAATGCAATTCTCTGGGCAGTTTTGGCTCCGATGCTCGGAATTTTCTTCAGCTCCTCAATAAGGAGATTCAGAGGATGGGTTTGATCAATCATCAGAAAAGCCCAGGAATTTTAAGACCCATCCCAAATTTTCCCATTTTTTCGGATACGTTTTCGTCCACTTTTGTCCCAGCATCGTTAAATGCAGCAATGATCAAATCCTGGAGCATTTCAATATCATCTTTATTTACAACTTCTGGATCAATGCTGATTGATAACAAACTTTTTGAGCCGTCAAGGGTGACAGTAACCATTCCGCCCCCGCTTGCCCCGTCTACTCTCATCTCTGCTAACTCTTTCTGGAGTTTATCCTGCATTTCCTTTGCAGTCTTTAACATTTTTTGTAAATTTGCTACATTTTTCATTTTTTTCTCCCTAAATCGAAAGGCAATTTATTTTTATCATCCTCAGCTTTTTTTATGGGTTTAATCGAAAGCACCTGTGCCTTGAATTTATCCATAAAAGACTGAACAGATGGATCCTTCATGGCTGTCTCAATATCTCGCTCCTTTTTTCCCTTATCTTCTTCGAATTTATTGGGTGTCATTTCGTTTATTTTCTGATTAGATACCTCTGGAGCTTTTTCTTCCAGCACCTTTTCTTCTAGCACTTTTTCTTCCTGGAAAGTAATTTTGCTGAATTCTTTTCCAGATGGAGATTTCAGCTCTTTCTTAATATCTTCTAATTCCTGGATGACGTCTTTCAACGGCATAATCTTTTTAAAATGGCTCAATTTAACCACGAAAACTTCTAAATAAATCCTGGGGTGGGAAGAGAATTTCAACCCCGGTTCTCCCTGTTGAAGGGCAACGAGATAACGTAGCAACTCCTCTTCGGAAGCTTTCTTTGCTTCTTCTTTTAAATCATTCATGTCTTCTTCATTCAAAGATAACAAATCCTGCGGATTCTTGGCCGATCTGACCAGAAGTAAATTCCTAAAATGCTGAACGAGTTCTTTATAAAAAAATCGAAGGTCATAACCGCTTTCTATCACTTTTTCCACGAGTGGAAAAACTTCATCAGGCTTTTCTTCCAGGATTGTTTTTGAAAAGGCAAAAAGGAGATCTTTGCTGATGGTTCCTAATATCTCTTTTAAATCCTCATCATTTATGACTTCTCCCGAAAAGGCAACTGCTTTGTCAAGCAAGCTCTGAGCATCTCTTAAACTTCCATCTGCGGCGTCGGCAATAAGGCTTAAACCAGAGGATGATATCTTTATTTTCTCTTTTTGAGAAATGTCTACTAAATGATTGATTACCTCTTTCTGAGAGATTTTTTTAAATTCAAAGTGCTGACATCGAGACATGATCGTGGCCGGGACCTTATGTAATTCAGTGGTCGCAAAAATAAAAACAGTATGGGGTGGAGGCTCTTCCAGAGTTTTTAAAAGTGCATTGAAGGCTGGAGTAGTTAACATGTGGACTTCATCAATGATAATAACCTTAGAACGGCTGTGGATAGGTTTATATTTTACTCCTTCACGAAGCGACCTTACCTCATCAATCCCCCGGTTAGATGCCCCGTCAATTTCGAGAACATCCACAGAACGGTCCTCGCTAATTGCCTTGCATAATTCACATTTATTACAGGGAGTAGGCGTTGGACCAAGCTGACAGTTCAAAGCTTTAGCTAAGATCCGAGCAGCAGTCGTTTTTCCTACTCCCCTCATTCCAGAAAAAATATAAGCTTGAGCAACCCTGTTGTTTTTGATAGCATTCTGGAGCGTTTGAACAACAGGTTTTTGGCCGATCATCTCCTCGAAAGTCTTGGGTCTATATTTTCGGGCATAAATAAGATATGTCATTTTCTCAGGTTTGAAAGGTTTGATAAGGAAACTGCGCTCCTATTATTTGAACAAAATATATTATCACAATTCGCTATGAATTCAAAAACTATTTTAATAAAGGGATGTTCCCAAAGGGGACACTCTTTACACTTCACATTCAAGATATATGGAATGTCACATTTGAAAGCTCCCCTTTTTTACCGTCCCTTTTTTTATTTTTTGCTTTTTTTATAATAGGATATCCCTTTGGGGAACGTCCCCCATTTATACATTTATATCGTTATAGACATGGATAAAAAAAAGAGCCTTTTTGAGATTCATGCAGCTGTTTTGTTGTTCGGATTAGCCGGACTTTTCGGTAAATGGCTCATCCTCTCTCCTTTTATCATCGTCTTAGGCCGTGTTTTTTTTGCCAGCATAACCCTGGCCCTACTTCTCTGGTTCTCAAAGCAAAGCATGAAGGTCTCGCCCAAAAAAAATTATCTAAGCTTTATCTTTCTCGGATTAATCCTCGCTGTTCACTGGGTTTCTTTTTTTAAATCGATCCAGATCTCTACGGTAGCCGTAGGCCTTTTTTCTTTCGCAACCTACCCTGTCTTCACGACTTTTCTTGAACCTTTATTACTTAAGGAAAAAATTGTTAAAATGAATATTTCTTTCTCGTTATTTTGTGTTGCCGGAGTATTCTTAATCATCCCTAGTTTTGGTCTTGATAATTCCACCTTCGTTGGAGTCCTCTGGGGCCTTCTTTCCAGCTTAACTTTTGCTGTGCTTACAATTCTGAACAGAAAACTCACTCAGCATTTCTCAAGTCTGCTCATTGCCTTTTACCAGGACTTCTTTGCCATGCTGTTCCTCCTCCCTTTCTACTTTGTGCTCCGGCCTGCTTTAAATACAAACGACATTCTTCTCCTTTGTGTCCTTGGAGTGTTCTGTACTGCTGGCTCTCACACTCTCTTTATAAAAGGAATGAAGCGCATAAAAGCTCAAACCGCAAGCATGATACATTTTCTTGAACCTGTTTATGGAATTATCTTCGCGTTTTTCCTTCTTCATGAAATTCCTTCTCTCCGGATAATCTTAGGAGGAATCATTATTTTATGCGGTCAAATTTTAATAATTTTAAGAATTTTTAAAAAGGAGGAAAAAAGATGCACACAAAATTTGATTCTGAAATAATTGTTCGACCGAGTGAGATCGATATAAACCGCCATGTCCACCAATCTGTCTACCTTGATTATGTTTTATTTGCCCGGTGGGACCAGATGAAACGATGTTACAAAATGTCGATGGAAGAGTTTTTCAAAAGGGGCTACTCCTGGGCAACAAGATCCACCTACTTTGAATTCAATAACCCTCTCTTTTTAGGAGATACGATTATTGTCAGAACCTGGATTGAAGAGGTAAAGCAGAAAAGTGTGAAAGTTTGCTTTCAAATCCTGAAAAAAGAGACCGAAAAAATAGCTGCAGAAGGTTACTTTATATACGTTCTCATAAGCGCAAAAACGGGAAGACCTGAGAATATCCCTGAAGATATCATAAAAATATATTCTGTGTAGCAAAAACCAAAAAGCCGCGTTATTTCTTTATTTTCTTTTTAACCGTTTTCTTCTCTGGCTCTTTCTTATCATCTTTCTTTTTCTTCACAACTTTTTTCTTTTCTTCTTCATGCCTCTTTTTTATATTGGATTTTTCCTCTGTGTGGCTTTTTTGAAGCTGGATAACTTTTTCTTTGTGTTCTCTCTCGACTCTCTTTTTAACGGCAGATGTCCTGGCAGCTTTCCTCCCCTCTTCTAATTTCTGTTCGAGTTCCTTCTTTTCCCTCTGCTGGCTTCTCTCCAGGATTCTGACTTCTCGCTCTTGAGCATCTCTTAGATTCTTTTCTCTTTCAGCAGCGGATACCTCTTTATCGGTTTTTCTGATTACAGTTCTTCCTCCTGATATCCTTGCTTTTACTTCATCTTTTCTTATGACTGTCTTGGGCTTCGCAGTCACACTCTTTCTTATCTTTGGTCTGTATACCTCAAGTTGTCCGGCCTTTATTCTTCTTACCTCTGCTTTATTTACATCCTTGAGTTCATATTTTGAAATCTGCTTCTTGGTTATCCTTCGGATACGATCAATACTGACACCTTCGTTAACGATTCTATTGTTCCGGACGTAAATATTCGTTTTATGGACCGTATACCTGATGATGGTCCTATTTCGCTCATACGGATAGACATGGAGATGGAGAGACGTATCCAAAAAATAATTACCATCTACAAAAACCCAGTGTGAAGCGGGGATGGAAAAAGCAGTACGTCTGACTCCAACTCCCACGACAAAAGGGACGCCGGGTGGAAGAGGAGCCCATCCTATATACATATTACTACTCCGCCAGGTGACCCAGCCAGGTCCCCAGACGTTCCCAGGTACCCAGAACCAACCAAAGTCTCTATTCCAGTCCCACCGGCCATAATGAAAAGGAGCCCAGCCCCATATAATCCGAGAGCGCCACATCCAGCCATAGTCTGTCCAGACCCAGTGTCCGCGGGTATAAGGACGCCAGCCGTAGGGCACGTCGCGGGGGATCCACACATACCCATAAGGACGATAATTTACCCATATTCCATGCGGAGAAAGATAGTCATAAAAATAAGAAACATTCAGACCTGGAGAGACATCATTATATGGTGCTTCGTAATATTCTTCCTCTGGGGATATACCTTCTTCTTGAAAAGGGACATAAACAAGACAGCTTACAGTGAAAATTAGACCTAATAAAACGATAAACATATGTTTTTTCATGGCAATTCCTCTTTCGTTGACATTGTTGATATATTATTAATAGTAAAGGAGTAGAGGTTTTTTTTCAACTCGAAAATTGTAACTGCTATTTTTCAGCTTTTTGGAAGACCTGATTGACTTTCTCGAAGGCCCAATCTAAATCATCCTGCTTGATAATCAAAGGAGGAGCAAACCGGATGACATGTTCATGAGTTTCTTTGCAGAGGAGTCCCTCTTCTTTTAAATCTTCGCAAAAGCGCCTGGCTCCGCCTGCTTCTTGTTTTAACTCTATTCCCATGAGCAAACCCTTTCCCTTGATATCCTTGATGTGCTTGCTTTTAATAGTTTTCAACTTTTCCAAGAAATAATTTCCCAGCTCAGCAGAATTTTCCACCAATTTTTCTTCTGTAAGCACCCGGATAGCCTCACGGGCTAAAGCGCAAGCTAGAGGATTAGCTCCAAACGTGGTCCCATGTTCTCTTGGCTTGAAAAGCCCTAAGATTTCACGAGGCGAAAGAACAGCAGAGATAGCATAACATCCTCCAGCCAGAGATTTTCCGATAACAAGAATATCGGGCTTCACTTCTTCGTATTCACAAGCAAAGAGCTTGCCAGTGCGACCCAGCCCGGTCTGAATTTCATCAGCAACAAACAAAACGTTATTCCTCTCGCAGATCTCTTTGGCCTTCTTCAGGTAATCCTCTGGAGGCATGATGATTCCCGCTTCAGCCTGGAAGGGTTCAACCAGGAAAGCAGCTGTATTAGGCTTAATTGCCGCTTCCAGAGCTTCAGCATCACCGTAGGGAACTATGACAAACCCAGGCGTAAAAGGACCGAAATTTTTTCTGTATAAGGGTTCTGTGGAAAAACTGATAATGGTCACAGTGCGCCCATGAAAATTGTTGGAACAGGCAATGATTTCTGCTTGATCCTGGGGAACACTCTTTTTCTGGTAGGCCCACTTTCGAGCCGCTTTGATCGCGGTTTCTATCGCTTCAGCTCCAGAATTCATGGGAAGTACCATTTCATAGTCGGTCAATTCACAGAGTTCCTTAGCTAGAAGCGGCCATTGATCATTCCGAAAAGCGCGAGATGTCAGAGTCAGTTTTTCGCCTTGATCTTTCAGAACTTTAACGAGGCGAGGATGACAGTGACCGTGGTTAACTGCAGAATAGGCACTTAAGAAATCAAGGTATTTCTTTCCTTCCACATCCCAGACCCAGACACCTTTACCCCTGGCGATGACTACATCCAAAGGGAGATAATTATGAGCTCCGTATAAATCTTCTAAATCAATGAAATCTTTTGTATCCATTACTTTTCCACAGGCGTCTTTCGTTTATTATCTTTTTAATCCTGGCAAAAAATAGTGGCGGAGAGGGTGGGATTCGAACCCACGGTACAGCATTAGCCGCACTCACGCTTTCCAAGCGTGCTCCTTAAGCCACTCGGACACCTCTCCACTTCTTTCTCCAATATTTAAGCAGCAAAAGAGAGGATGTTTAAATTATCAAAAAAAACCTATAAGGTCAATTTTGAGGTTTTATCATAAGCATTTCTTTTTCCATGATAGCAAGCAAAATTGTTGATAAAAGAATCGGAAACGCTTAGGGCTTTACCTCGCTCGTCAATGCTTATTCTTTCCTGTAGATATTAATTATATCTTTTAGCAAAGAAGCTCCCGCGCCTTTAGGATCAGATTTTCCGCCTGTCACTGTTATAGAATCCATCGTATCGGTAGTAAAAACAATGCCCTTATTGGTTCCATCCACACCAAAAAGAGGGTGGGAACTGTCTATAATGGTCAATCTCACTTCAAGTCGAAGCTCTTCTGCACGCTTAAAGAGTATTCCCAATAACTTTAATGCTCTATCTTTTTTCCTCCCCTGATTCAAAAGATAGGGAGGAATCGAATCGATACCTTCAACTGTCATGTCATCCAGAGTAAAATCTGTTTTCTGCAAAGCATTCGAAATAATAAGAATCTTGGAGGCCGTATCCAAACCGCTTACATCTAGGGAAGGATCGGTTTCCGCTATTCCCTTGGATTGCGCCTCTTTTAAAGCCTCCTTGTAATCTACGCCCTCTTTCATCCTGGTCAGGATGTAGTTGGTCGTGCCGTTTAGAATACCTTCAATTCGAGAAATCTCGGCCCCAGCCAGTGAATAAAGAGCAATATCCAGAGCAGGAAGGGCAGCAGCCGTGGCTCCGCTGAATTTTAAAGCCACATGTTTTTTTTCGGCTTTTTCATGCAAGCCACGAAAATCGATAACAAGGGGACCTTTGCTGGCAGTCACTAC
>Ga0255054_10000186_pt1 | contig 35313 bp, 31 predicted proteins | sample JV7_2_23_MG_FD_188634 | JGI IMG/M metagenome (GOLD analysis project Ga0255054, IMG submission 188634) | Seawater microbial communities from Jervis Inlet, British Columbia, Canada - JV7_2_23 | ecosystem: Environmental > Aquatic > Marine > Inlet | place: Canada: British Columbia | collected... | reverse complement strand
CTCAGCATCCAGCAGGAGATGGAGGAGGCGCTTTTGCACGCCGCCGACAACGATTCAAGCCGTGAGGTTCGCGATCTGTGTCTTCGATCTCTTGGCTTTTCATCGCGCCCTGAGGTTCCGAATTTAGTTGAAGAAGCATTCGCTTCGGTGGGCGAGTCCCGCATTGCGGCTGCGTTGTGCGCAATGGCGCGATCGGCGAACGAGGCCTGGGGAGAAAACGTGCTGGCTCACTTGCACGATGGTTCGCCGATCATTCGATTGGAGGCGATCCGGGCTGCAGGCGAAATCGGTTTGAGCGAAGGGGTTCCGGAGTTGATTGAGCTGCTCGAGGACGAAGATGAGCCCGTGCGCCGAGCATCGATATGGTCCTTGAGCCAGATTGGCGGGATGAAGGCCTCCGAGATACTGAACTCGCTGGCTGAGACGGAGCTCAACGAGGACGAGCAGGAAACACTTCAAGACGCAATTGACAACCTAGTTTTTGCGGATGGCGCCCACGATATATATAGCTTCGATCAGGATGATGTTCAGGACCCACTAGCTTGACTGAGCTGCTCGAGCTCTTTACCAGCAACATCCTCCCAATCTTGCTGGTTGCGAGCCTCGGATTTCTCCTTCAAAGGCTGCTGAAGCTAGACCCTCGTCCCCTCTCACAAGTCACATTCTACATTCTTTCACCAGCACTGATTTTCACGCTGTTACTCTCGGCGGATATCAAAGGTAGCCAGGTGCTATCCATGGTGGGCTTCGCGGCGGCGGTTATGCTGCTTACGCTCGGCTTAAGTTTCGGAATGAGCAGGATTCTTGGGCTTAAGGGCAAACCTGCGGCCGCATTTCTCCTGACTGCGGTGTTCATGAACGCCGGCAACTATGGCCTTTCCCTCAATCAGTTCGCGTTCGGAGATCTGGGGCTAGCGCTGGCCAGCATCTACTTTGTCGTCAGCGTAATGATGACCAATTCGCTGGGTGTGTATATTGCTGCAAGCGGGGGCGGCAGTGCGCTCCAGGCCCTCAAGGGAATGGCCAAGGTCCCGGCCGTGTACGCCATCCCTGTGGCGATTGTGTTGCGCACCCTGGATGTGGCAATCCCATCGGCGATCAGCAGGCCGATCGAACTGCTATCGCTCGCTACGATTCCCGTCTTGCTCTTGTTACTTGGGATGCAGATCGCCCGGGCGGGGATTCCACGTCACAGGAAGATGCTTAGCGTGAGCGTAGCGATAAAATTGCTTGTCGCGCCGGCGATTGCGATTCTGATCTCGCCCCTATTTGGACTTGAAGGCCTGGCGCGCGACGTAGGAGTCATGCAATCTGCGATGCCCACCGCCGTGTTGACAACCATTATTGCCATCGAATACGACGCGGAGGCGGCCTTTGTGACCGGCGCGGTATTGGTCACGACGCTGCTGAGCCCATTTACATTGACGCCCTTGATGGCAATCCTGCTCGGCTAGTTAAGCACATCTAATCTCAGGCTAGAACGGAGTACGCGTGGGCGGACTGGGGACGTGTGCGATTAGGGGGCGATGGAGAGTTGCGCTAAAAAGCTCGGGAGCCGATTGCGCCCGCGATCCGCTCAGATTTCGCCTTTGAAGAAGTCCAAATCAAATTGGTGTGCCCTTCCCGGGCCGAAATCGCGTAGGCAAACGCGGCACCAATTCCAGGCTGATCTCTGAGTTGTCGATAGAACTCGAGATACTGATTCGCCTTTGCGGTTGACGATATATTCTCAGCGGGGTTTCCGAATTCAGTTACAAAAAGCAGTTTGTCCGGATATCGCAGTCGGTATTCCTCATACGCCAGGCCGGCGAGCAGCTGCTGCATGTCGCTAGCGGCCGTCCAATAGCTGTTTAGTCCAACCCAATCCGTCCCAAGAATAGCCTCATCTGCCCCCTCCAAAAAATGATATTGATCCTCCCGCTTTCCAGGCACCGAGCCGCCTGGTGAGAGACCAGGAAAACCAAGTTTCGCGTCAGGGAATCGTTCGTGCAGCCGGTCGGCCACTTCCTGAAACCATCTCCCAAACCCAGCGCCATCCGGCCAGCTTCTCCCCCAACCCGTGCTTTGCAAATTGGGGTTTGGAGCCACCTCGAAGTATCGGACATCGTGATGGTATAGCGTCTCCAACCCCTCTCGAACAATCGACACGAAGCGTTTGGGAGAAATCTGGTCATCGCTGAAGTCAGCCACCAGTCGCGCCATCAAGAAGATGGCCGGCTGAAGTTCACGCAATCTCGAAATCGTCTCCCCTGATTCATCGAGGTCGATGACCAATGCCTCCAGACGAGCGTCCTCCACCACCTGAAGGTCATCCTCGTTCAACCCCTCGCCGATTCGTCCGTGCGCCCCGATCAGGCATTTTCCTGGACCCCACAATCCTACGGTTTTGGGCCAGGCGGTATCTGGCCAGACCAGGAATTCGGTGGGGTCAATGATGTCCTTCGGATATTTTGTCTGGCCCGAATCGGTTGCATGATCTTGCTTGAGACTCAAATGCAGATGTGAACCCACGGATGCACCTGTGGAATCTGCCACCCCGATCACCTGGCCAGCTTCAATATGCTGCCCGACCTCGACCCCGGCGCGCGCCATGTGGCCATAGATCGTACGAAATCCGCCTTGATGTCGAATGCGAACGTGGATCCCGTATGAATGGCCTTTCGGGTTTTTTTCGACTCGATACACATCCCCCTCTGCACAAGCAAAGATATTGGTATTGGGAAGTGCGCGAATATCCACTCCTTCATGGCCAGGCATTCCAAACCGACTGTAGATACGCGCGTTCGCGCCAAACCGCTGTGTGATCACCGGATACTCGGTCGGCCACAGCATGTAGAACGGCCGGTCCTTCTGGCCAAAACGGTCCTCCTCGGAAACTCTGCGATCGAGTTCAGATTCCAGCGAGGCCGGATCGGCTACTTCGATGGGGTCCAACATCACCTCGGGATGATTGCTGGCAAACCAGGCCTGGATGTCTGTCGCTTCCGCAAAGGCTCCCGTTGGATTAGGAAACGATATGACCTGCCTTGGCGCCATGTATCGGGCGGCGGCCGAAGGGTCAGGCGTGAGGTGCGCGCCGAAGGTCAGCACATAGTTGCGGCAGGCCCGCACCCAATCCCAATAGTCTCGCTGAGGGAGAAGCAGAATTTGAAACACGGCGTGATTATACAGATCACGCCGAAAATCAAAAGACCCGCCATTGCAGACGGGTCAAATTTTCAGCTTGGGTAGGCCTAATTGGCTTGTGTGATTTGGGATTCCGGATCCTGCAGCTGCAAGTCCTGGAAGAGCGCCTTTCCATCCGCGTAACAAGCGGTGGCGGTGTACATTCCAGAGTTCAGCGCAATCATGAAGCGGAGCTGTCCGCCATCATAGACCCACGCAAAATCCTGGATCGCATCCGACTCCGGATTGAAGAGCCCCTGTTCCTCCAGATCCTGCAGAAAGAGAACTGCGTTGAGCCTGGGATCGGTCACTCGAAACGTCTCTGCGCAATCCGGGCTCATGTTGTTTTGAATGATCCCCTTTGCCATCCAGCCTGCGCCGCCTATGAACGCGACCAATACAATATTCCAAAACGCCAGCGTAGCAGTTTCGCTGGCGGGGCGATTCGCTGACCAATAATTGAACTTCTCTATCATCTCAGTGCTCTTTGGCGTTCAGTTTTTCATCCTATCATTCCATCCTTTTACCTAAGCTTACAGGGCGCTTACAGAGCTTTCTGGGTCAAAACCCAGGCCTTTGGATTTGAGCGATACAAACCGCCCCGTACCGATCACGATGTGATCAAGCACCTCGATATCTAGCAGCCGACCCGCGTCGATCATCGCGCGTGTCACCGTTACATCCTCAGGACTCGGTGAGGGATCTCCGCTGGGATGGTTGTGCGCCACGATTACCGAGGCCGCATTTTCGCGAACCGCGTCCCTGAAAATCTCTCCGACCCGAATCAGCGAAGTGTTCAGCGATCCTTGATACACCTCCGTGATGCGTATGAGCTGGTTGCGGGTATCGAGCAAGAGAACCCGCAGATGCTCTTGCTTCAAGGCGCCCATTTCGTACATTACTAGCTCAGCTGCTTGTTCTGGCGATTGAATAGCCGGCCGATCGTCAGGGACTGACACCGCCAGGCGCCGCCCTAATTCGACTGCCGCGCATAGCTGGGCGGCTTTCGCGGGGCCGATACCGCGCGTCTTCACCAGGTCCTGATAGTCAGCTCTATGAAGCCCGGCCAACCCACCGTATTCTCTTAGCAATTCCTGGGCAAGCTGGATGGCGCTTTGGCCCTGAACTCCAGTTCCGAGCAGAATCGCCAAAAGCTCCGGATTAGAGAGGGCTTGCGAACCTTGCTGCTCCAGGCGTTCTCTCGGTCTATCATTGGACCGCATATCTTTGATTCGGTGAACTGTGTACATTGCCATCCTCCAACCTACAGCGAGCGGTTTACCTCCCTGTCGAGCCAACGCCGAAATGCTCAACGCACTGTATAATCGCCCGTCTCGGGACCTGTCTTGATGAGTAGTCTGACGACTTTCTTTCAGTACTTCACGGCGTTGCTGGGGGCATTCCTTGCTGCCCTCTGGCTAGCGCTCATTTTTTGGACCTATCGTGACATTCGCTCGCGCACGCAGGACAGACTAGTTCAAATCCTGGCCGCCCTGCTGGCTGCCGTCATGGGTCCGTTTGGGGTTTTGATCTACTTGATTCTTCGCCCTCGGCTAACGATCGATCAAGAATATCAGCACACCCTCGAAGAGGAAGCGCTGCTCACTGAAATTGAGGATGAATCCATTTGCCCGGGATGCGGCGGGCGTACACACGCCGATTGGCAGCTATGCCCAACCTGCCATACGCATCTGCGCAAGGACTGCGATCACTGCGGCCGCTTGATAGAACTATCGTGGCAGGTCTGTCCATACTGCGGCACTCCTGCTGAGGGAGTTACCGCAGAGACCCTGGGACCCGAAATTTAGTTCATTCTGACTTGAGAGCGGCCCAGCCTCCGTACTCCGACGCCTCCCCCAAATCTCGTTCGATCCTCAGCAATTGATTGTACTTAGCCACTCGATCTGACCGTGCTGGCGCACCAGTCTTGATCTGGCTCATCTTCAAGCCCACTGCCAGGTCTGCGATCGTAAAGTCCTCGGTCTCGCCGGACCGATGTGATGCAACGCAGTTCCAGCCCGCCTCCTGGCACAATTGAACCGCTTCAATCGTCTCACTCAGGCTCCCGATCTGATTTAGCTTGACCAACAGTGCATTGCAAGCCTGTTCATCGATCGCCCGCTTCACCCGATCAGGATTCGTGACCAACAGGTCGTCCCCGACGATTTGGATCCTGTCGCCAAGCTCCATGGTCATCGCCTTCCAGTTTGACCAATCGTCCTGAGCCAGACCATCCTCGATGGATACGATTGGATAGCGGTCTACCCAGTCCTTCCAAAATGCCACCATCTGCTCGCCATCAAGCGTTCGCCCTTCCGTTCTGAGGTGGTACTTACCATCTTCATAAAACTCGGAGGCCGCGGGATCCAAGGCCAGGCCAATTTGCTCACCCGCTTGATATCCAGCGCGTTCGATGGCTTCCAGGATGACCTCAACCGCTTCGGAATTCGATCGAAGAGCTGGAGCGTAGCCCCCTTCGTCTCCAACCAACACGGTATACCCCTTGTCTTTCAGGACCTGCTTCAAGGTGTGATAGATCTCCGCTCCCCACCGGAGCCCTTCCGCGAAGCTCTCCGCACCCAGCGGCATCACCATGAACTCCTGCGCGTCGGTGGACTGCCAGCCGGTGTGGGCGCCGCCGTTCAGGATGTTCAACATCGGCACCGGCAACCGTGTGGCGGAGTCGCCTCCCAGTGAGCGATAGAAAGGTAGATCGCTGGCTGCAGCGGCAGCCTTGGCTGCTGCCAAACTGACGCCAAGAATTGCATTGGCGCCAAGACGGGCCTTGTTGGACGTACCATCCAGATTGATGAGCGCTTGATCCAGTGCAGACCCGTCGGCGACATCCATTCCCGTGAGTTGATCGGCGATCTCACCGTTCACATTTGCCACCGCCTTGAGCACGCCTTTTCCACTGTATCGCTGCTGATCGCCATCTCGCAGCTCAAGCGCTTCGTGAATTCCTGTGGAGGCCCCGGAAGGCACAATAGCTTGCCCATGGCTACCGTCCTGAAGCAAGACCTCGACCTCAATCGTGGGATTGCCTCGCGAATCAAGTACCTGCAGCGCCCTAAGTGATTTGATTTTCGTGTTCATATGAAGCGGATTATAACCACGCTCGTCTTTCACCAAGCAAGCTACAAAAAAATGCACATGTTAGAATCCGCCGGATGCCTGCATATTTAGATTACGCGGCGACCACCCCACTGAACGACAAGGTACTTGATAAGATGCTCCCGTATTTGAGGGAGGATTTCGGCAATCCATCCTCCGTACATCGCTGGGGCCAGCGCGCTGAGTGGGCCGTGGAGCAAGCTAGAGAACGTATCGCGAGCGGGCTCGGCTGTCTGCCTGAAGAGGTGATCTTTACTAGCGGCGGCTCAGAAAGCGATAACCTCGCGCTTCGAGGCGCAGCGCTTAGCGCTCAATCGGAAAGAGGCGCCACGCATGTTCTCATCTCTCCGGTGGAACATGACGCAATCAGAATCACTGCCTACGAGCTTGCCACACGCCATGGCTTCGAATTGGAGCTGCTCCCGGTCGACTCTTGGGGACGCGTCGATCCGGATGATCTTCGCAGCAAGATTCGATCAAATACGGCTGTGATATCGATTATTTACGGGAACAATGAAATCGGGACTGTGAATCCTATTCCGGAACTCGCAGATGTCGCGCGCGAGCGAGAGATTCCCTTTCACTCGGATGCTCTTCAGGCTACATGCCAGCTCCAAACTCGAGTTAAGCATTTAGGGATTGATCTGCTCTCGATCGGTGCGCATAAGTTTTACGGACCCAAGGGGGTCGGCGCTCTCTACGTTAGGGCCGGTACCCCGCTGCAAGCGGTCCAAACCGGCGGCTCGCAGGAACAGGGTCTTCGAGCGGGCACACACAACGTACCGCTGATCGTTGGGATGGCACACGCCCATGAGATCGCCATTGCTCAGCACGATTCCGACGCCGACCAATTCCGCTTGCTCCGAGACAAAATTATCGGAGGTGTCGAAAGCAGAATTCCTGGCGCCCAACTGACCGGCCATCCTGAGCAACGACTTTCCAACAACGCCTCGTTTGTGGTCGAGGGCATTGATGGCAATTCGTTGCTCGCGGCACTCGACCTGGAGGGATTCGCCTGCTCTTCCGGATCGGCCTGCAAAACTGGAGATCCCGAACCGTCAGAAGTACTGCTTGCCCTGGGAATGGACCCTGAACTTGCACTCGGCTCATTGAGGGTAACGGTTGGAAGACAGACATCCGAGAATGAGGTTAGCGAATTTCTGAATGTGGTGCACGAGACGGTGGCCAGGCTTCGTTCGCAGGTGACGGTGGTCCAGTGAGCGCTAGACGATCACTTGCGGTTGCGGGAGTGGCCAACCTTTAGCATTATGACTGCAAAACGAACGATCGCGATCGCTATGAGCGGCGGCGTGGATAGCTCCGTCGCGGCAGCTTTGCTCGTGGAATCTGGCGAGCACGTGTTTGGCTTGATGCTCAGGCTGTGGAGCGCGGGTCCAGAGCGCCCCAATCGATGCTGTTCCCCGAGAGATGTCAGCAATGCGCGCAAGGTCGCTGGACGGCTGGGAATTCCGTTCTACGTCATCAATGCGAAGGATGAGTTCAAGCATCGGGTCGTAGATGGTTTCATCGGTGGTTATGAGGCCGGCCTGACCCCTAATCCTTGCATGAGTTGCAACCGTGATATGCGATGGGGATTGCTGTTAGAGCGAGCCGCAGCGCTCGGCGCCACGCATCTTGCAACCGGTCACTATGCACGCCTGCGGAAAACAAACGGCCACTATCGCCTGTTCCGGGCTCATGATCGACGGAAAGACCAATCCTACGTGCTCAGCGTGCTCAGGCAAACGCAGCTCGCACATACCTTGTTTCCATTGGGAGAACTCGAGAAAGAGAGTGTGCGAGAAATTGCCCACGAACAGGGTTTTGTGACCGCCGATCGCCCTGAGAGCCAGGACCTCTGCTTTTTAGGCGGGGAAGACTATCGCAGTTTTCTGGCCGATCATGTAGTGGCCGCGCCAGGCGCAATCGAGGACAATCAGGGCAATCTGTTGGCCAATCACAGCGGTCTTTCGAACTTTACTATCGGACAGCGCAAAGGCATCGGAATTTCCGGACCGGAGCCACTCTATGTGATTGATAAGGACGTGGAGCAAAACACTCTGATTGTGGGGCCGAAAGCTGCACTGGGGCGCACGCAGTTCACCGTCCGTGAGCTGAGTTGGGTGCATGGAGAATTCCCAACGGAGAGTGCAGAGTTATCGGTACAGGTACGCTATCGTGCCCCAGCCGTACCTGCACGCCTCGAACACCGGGAGCACAAAACCATCGTGGCAACCGATGAGCCTTTGAACAATATCGCTCCCGGCCAGGCTGCGGTTTTCTATAGCGGAGAAGAATGTCTGGGAGGCGGAATAATTTCACGATGACCGCACCAGGATTCTATTTCTCACTGCTGATTGCGTCCGGCCTTGGATTGGTCTTTCATTTGATCCGCGGCGGCAGCCTGGGTCGACTGGTGCTCTATCTTGCCGCGGCGTGGATCGCATTTATGGCCGGTCATCTCGTTGCGGAATGGCTGGATTGGCACCTGCTTCGGGTCGGCCCCATCAACCTTTTTGCCGCACTTTTAGCCGCCATCATAGGGTTGTCAGCAGCTACATTGCTGGCAGGCCCCGAGCGATCTCGGCACCGGACCAGCAAACGCAGGCGTAAAAGCTAGTATGCTATAATTCGCGCTCTGAGCGATATAGTGGCCTACCCCGTTCCCGAAAACGGCGAAGAAGAAGCTGCCTCCAGCAGCCCGAAGCAGATTGCACTAATCGCTGGAGGCGTTGTTTTTGTACTTGTAATACTGATTGCGCTGGTCGTGGCCACGGTTGTGATGCTCAAGGATCCGGCGCAAACGGAGACGATTCGCGACATCGTCATCATATTCTTGGCGGCCGAATCCGTAGTGTTTGGTCTGGTTCTTGTAATATTAATTGTCCAGGTGGCCAGGCTCACCGCACTCATTGAGAACGAACTGCGTCCGATTCTCGAATCAACTAACGAGACCCTCGGCACGCTTAGAGGGACCACCCAATTTCTTAGTCGGAATATGGTGAGCCCTGTGATAAGAGTGAACAGCACTGTTGCGGCAATAAGGCGTGCACTTGGCGCCTTCCGTGTTCGCCGCAATCGTTAACTAGGAGGAATACGATGGCTGATAACGACGATTTTGGCTCATTTGTCTCTGGCTTCATGATCGGCGGACTGATTGGGGCCGCCGTAGCGCTATTGCTGGCCCCGCAGTCTGGCGAAGAGACGCGTTTGATGATCCGCGATAAGAGCATCGAACTGAAGGATCAAGTGGAGACTACGGCCGGTGATGCACGCGTCCGCGCAGAGGAACTTGCACAGGACGCCAAGACACGTGCTTCCGATGCCCAGAAGAGCGGGCAGGTCGTACTCGAACAGCAAAAATCTCGTATCGAAGATGCTCTCGAGGCGGGAAAGCAGGCTGCGAAGGACACCAAGGCCAAGCAAGACGGCGCGAAGAGCGAAACGGAGTCGAAGGCCAAGTCCTGATTTCGCACATTAGCGTAAGAAAGAACGAAGCCCCAGGCAACTTGCCTGGGGCCTTTTTTTCCTTTGATGTCGTTACTCTTGCCAGTTCACCTGGCCTGCTCCAGCTCCGCGATCGCGCCCGGGATGGCGGCCGCCACATCACTCGCCAAAACCGAGGCCCCCGTTCCAACCGCCTCGCCAGCAAGCACCCCTGCTCGGGCGTGAACGTAGCTGGCCAATTGGGCCGCTTCGTACGCTTCAATGCCCTGCGCGCGATATCCCACCAGTAATCCGGCCAGGACGTCTCCTGTACCCGCGGTCGCCAGTGCAGCAGTTGCGATCGGGATCAGCGCAGAACGCCCGCCGGAATGGGCGATCACTGTGAACGCGCCTTTTAAAATCAGCACACTCCCCCACTCGGATGCCTTATCGATCGCCGCCGTGTGGCGATTAGATTGAATTTCTTGAATTTCGGTGCCGGTAAGGGCGCTCATCTCGCCCGGGTGAGGGGTCAGGATGGAACCCTCCGGCAGCAACGCATCCCATCCCTCGATATCGGCCATGAGCTTCAGCGCGTCAGCGTCGACGACTACCGGAGGCAGGTTCGATTTTGCGTCCGGCAACGTAAACAGCGCCTCGACAAACTCAGCGGTCGAAGGCTCGAGACCCAGGCCGGGCCCCAGTAGCATTCCATCCACGTTAGCCCACTCGCCAGCAAGCCGATCGACGGCCGAGGCCTCCAGAGCATCGCCAAGAGGCAACCAGGTGCACTCGGGGATTGATCCTGCGATCATGGCCTGGACCGGCGTCGGCGCTGCAATGGTCACCAACCCTGCTCCGGCCAAATATGCCGCTCGGCCAGCAAGCGCGGCTGCGCCCGGATAGTTGATGGAACCGGCCACGATGAGTGCCCGGCCAAAGGTTCCTTTGTGAGCATCCGGTAGCCTTGATGGAAGAAGTGCTCGCATCGTTTCAGCAGTAGCGACCTCTCGATCGATCGATGCCAACTCCGTCTGATTCGGCGATAAGCCAATATCTCCAAATACCAGCTCGCCCACTTTACCCGCTCCAGGGAATTGAAATAAGCCCGGTTTGGCAGCTGCGAGGGTCACAGTGAGATCAGCCTGCAGGGTCTCTTCGGCAACTTGGCCTGTATCGCAATCGAGTCCAGATGGGCAATCGACGGCCACCACAAATGGCTGTGCGGTCGATCGCTTGACCGCCTTCAGCACTTCTTTGGCCGTACCCTTCAATGGCAGCTGGATTCCCGTGCCCAGGACCGCGTCAATAACAATGTCAGCCCGCCCCAACTGCAGATCGAGCACCCGGTTCCGCTGGTCCTCTTCGGCGTTGGCGATCAGAAGCCCGATTTCCTTCAGCGCGATCAGATGCGGATCTTCCGCTGGACGCTCATTATTGAGGTAGATCGCGACCGCTGCTCCCGCTTCCGCCAGCCAGCGCGCCGCAACCAGCCCATCTCCGCCATTGTTTCCTGTGCCCGCGAGAACCAGAATGTGCTTGCCAGAAAGTTCCGGTATCTTGGCAAGCAGCGCATGTGCTACAGATTTTCCTGCTTGCTCCATCATCTGGGCATATGTGTGCCCTGCCGCGTTAGCCGCCTTTTCAATTTGAACCATCTGATCAACTGTTACGATCTTCACCAATTTCGCATCCTCAGAACGAGCTAGTTTACTGCCAGCAAGCTGCTCGCTCCCCACCGGCGCCAATGGCTATGCGCACCCTGCCTGGCAGTCCCAACGCCAGACTGGATTATCTGCTATGCCCAAATACATGTCAACGAGCGACAAGGTATCTACTGCTTGTTGACATCGATCGCCGCAATCATTAGACTCAGCCGCCCATGATCACGCGCGAACGATTGGAAGAGCTCGAAGCCGAAGCCCTCGCTCCTTATGGGCATCGGAGCCGCGATTCCCGCGGCCGAGAGTATCCGGAGGAAGAGCCTCACTATCGCACCGCGTTTCAACGTGACCGGGATCGGATCCTTCACACCACCGCCTTCAGGAGATTGGAATACAAGACCCAGGTCTTCGTCGTAACCGAAGGCGATTACTATCGAACTCGCCTTACGCACACCCTGGAAGTCGCGCAGATCGGCCGTACGCTTGCACGAGCGCTGGGCGGCAACGAGGATTTGGTCGAGGCCATTTCGTTGGCTCACGATCTCGGCCACCCCCCGTTCGGACACTCGGGCGAAGCTACGCTGGGGCGGCTGATGGCCGAGCACGGCGGCTTCGATCACAATAAGCAATCGCTGCGCATTGTCACCGAGCTCGAACACCGTTATCCAGAATTTTCGGGGCTCAATCTCACCTGGGAAGTGCGGGAGGGAATCGTCAAACATGAGACCGAGTACGACGTTTCGGATGCTGAAGACTATGAGCCTGAGAAACGGGGGCACCTCGAAGCTCAAATCGCTAACGTAGCCGATGAACTGGCTTATACCGCGCACGATCTTGACGACGGGCTGCGATCGAATCTGATCTCTATCGGCCAGCTTCAGGGACTCACGCTGTGGGAGATGCTCCGCAAGAGCATCGATTGGACAACAGATGAGCTAGATGAGCTTACGCGCCATCGATTGATCCGGCGGCTGATCGGCCTCGAAGTTTCCGCCCTGCTGGAATCTACTCAGCAGAGAATCGCAGCCGCTGATCTCAAATCGGTGGAAGCTCTGCAGATGCTAGATTACAACGTGGTCGGCTTCTCGGACGAGTACGTCACCATGAATCAGCAGTTGAAGTCCTTCCTTTTTGCCAATATGTATCAACACTACCGCGTCGTCCGCATGCAGACCAAAGCCGAACGCTTCATCCAGGAACTCTTCAACGCCTACGTCGAAAAACCCGAGATCCTTCCCAAAAAGGTTCAAGCTCGGGCACAAACCCGCGAGTTCTATCGAACGATCTGCGATTACCTTGCTGGAATGACGGATCGCTTCGCACTGAAGGAATACAGCAAGCTCTTCGATCCTGCTACACTGCCCTAATCCTATGGAAGATGAACTGTATCTGACCCCTGAAGGGGCAGACAAACTCCGTAAGGAACTTGAGGAACTAAAAGGGCCGCGCCGGACCGAGCTCGCGGCCCGGCTCAAGCATGCGGTAAGCCAGGGGGACCTGTCTGAGAACGCCGACTATATTTCTGCCAAGGAGGATCAAGCCTTTCTTGAGGGACGAATTCAGGAGCTTGATATTATTCTCAAGGATGCGACGGTCGTTGATCCAGATATTCGCTCGGACAATGTGATGGTGGGAAGTACGGTCGTAATACAGAACGAGGGCAATTCAGAAGAGATCTTTTACATCGTGGGCGAGAAAGAAGCCGACCCGCGAAATGGCAAGATTTCGCACAAATCACCGATTGGTAAGTCGCTGATGGGAAAAGGCGTCGGAGATATTGCCGTAGCGGAGACACCCGGCGGCAAGCTCGAATTCAAAATACTGAACCTAAGCTAATCTGATCGACAATTTATCGCAAACGAAAAGAGCTCGCCGGCGGCGAGCTCTTTGATTTCCACTGAAAGTTTCAGCCGATTAAGATTAGGCTGGCGCCTCTCGAGACCATGCTCGGAGCTCAATGGTCAGCCGCTCAAAGAAGCTTTGAGAAGGTAGCGCGCTCTCCCCATATGTCATGTCCACGATGCGAGCTTCTACTTCAAGCGATGCAGTTTGCAGCGAGATCACGGAGCCAGGTTCCGCCACAATTGGATCTCCCTTGGCTGAAAGCCGGTTTCGGGTCTCAGCATCATTGTGTGCATAGTTACTCATCACGACCTTGGTAACGGTCTGAATATCGTTCTTATCGAACAACCACACTTCGAATGCCGATACCTTGTTGGGCTCACCAGCTCCAATGAGATCCCCAATTCCTACACCGCACTCACCAAGGAAATCCCCGGTCGGGCTCTCGATGCTGAATGAATCGTCGTAGTCGTCGTCTCCCAATGCGTAAATGGTTCGGAATGTGGCCAGGCTATCATCGCCAGCCGCTTCGGCCTCGAACGGCTGCAGCGCCTGCTCCGCAGGTACCGCTGCCGCCTGCCCCGGCACCTCCCCCGGCTGCTCTGGCGCCATGTCCTGCATGGCAGGGTCCGATGCTGGCTCCATCACGTCTGGAGCTACAATTCCCGCCTCGTCATCGCGCCCACGAGCTCTAAGGACCAATACCACTGCGAGTACAAGTCCGATAAGTACGGTTGCTCCGCAAATTGGGATAATCAAGCCGGAGATCTGACTTAAGGCCGATCCATCGGCCTCCTCAGGCTCTCCGCTTTCCTCATCGATTTCAATGACTGCACGAAAACTTTGAATGGCATCGGCGCTCACTTCTTGGGGGTCCTCTGAAACAGCAACGAGCGTGACGCTTCCATTCTCGCCGAGCGCCTCAAACCTTATCAAGGCCAATTCAGCATCCCGGTTAACGGAATGTGAGTCGATGGCCATCCGCAGGTAGTCCTCCTGCAGGTCAGCTCTCAACTGTTGGGGCTCTCCATCAACCCATTGAACTGGGTTGATCACCCAGGCGTAGACCATGCCGATGGCCACGCCAACGATTACCGCGACAAGCGGCAGCACCCATTTTCGATTAGTAATCTCTGAGATCGATTCCATAGTTACCCTCTTCCCCGGACCCTTCTGGAACCTTGCAAAAAGCCGGCGAATTCTAGTCTGATCGCAAGGCGAAGGCAAATTAGAGGTTGCACAAACTATGCCAGATCTACTTGCTTATCCGCTTGCTTCTCGAGGACTTCGTCGTGCTCGTAGACGTTTTCGCACTTGGAGCATTGCAGATGCTTGCGATTTTGGTGCACGAGCAGGCCGCCACAATTGGGGCAAGGAGTAGGTTCGGGCCGCTTCCAGGAGGTAAATTCGCACTCGGGGTAGTTGGAGCATCCATAGAATGTGCGCCCCTTACGGGTGCGTCGCTCGACAAGGTCTCCACCGTCCAGGGGACATAGCACGCCAATCTTCTCAAGCCACGGCTCGGTATGGCGGCATTCAGGGAAGTTAGAGCAGCCAATGAACTTGCCGTATCGACCGTGCCGGATCACCAGCGGGTGGCCGCTCTCCGGGCACATTCTGCCAATTGGCTCCGGTTCAAGTTTCATCTCAGGCATGAGCTCGCGCGCCCGCTCCAGTTGAACCGCAAATGGCTCGTAGAACTCGCGAATCACATCTACCCAATCCCTATCACCCTCGGCCACTTCATCTAGTTCCTCTTCCATGCGCGCGGTAAAGCCTAGGTCCACAATATTCGGGAAATGCTCGACCAGCAGGTCATTGACTGTCATCCCAATATCTGTCGGGAACATTCGGCGCTGCTCGCGCTCAACATATCCGCGTCGCTGAAGAGTGCTCAGGATCGGGGCATACGTCGATGGCCTTCCAATCCCATTCTCTTCGAGCGCCTTAATCAGGCTGGCATCACTGTAGCGCGGAGGCGGCTGCGTGAAGTGCTGCTCCGGGTAGAGCTCTAATAGCTGTAACGGGTCGTCCTTCACAAGCGCGGGAAGCTTATCCAGGCTGATTGACTTCTCAGGTTCCTTGGTTTTCCGATCGGCCATGGCTGCCAGGAAACCTGCGAATTTCAAGGTAGATGCACTGACCCGGAAGCGATACTCATGAGCATCAGAGATTCCAACCGCTTCGATCGACAATGTATCGTATTCGGCTGGCTTCATTTGAGATGCAATGAACCGGCGCCAAACCAATTGATAAAGCTTGAATTGATCGTTTGATAAGAAATCCTTTATCGAATCGGGAGTTCTACTGACTGACGTCGGACGAACGGCCTCATGTGCTTCCTGGGCTCGCCGCGAACGGGTCTTGTAAGTTGGCGCCTCCTCAGGCAGATGCTCCTTACCAAACAAATCGCGGATGACTTTCCGCGCCTCGCTTTGCGCCGACTTTGCCACCTGAGTCGAATCGGTTCGCATGTACGTGATGAGACCGGTAGGCTCGTGACTGTTGAGATCAATCCCCTCATAAAGCTGCTGTGCGATTGCCATCGTCTTGCGTGCCGAATATCGCAATCGGCGGGATGCGGATTGCTGTAAGCTGCTGGTTGTGAACGGCGCTTGTGGCCGCCGCACGCGAGAGCCGGGTTTGACCCTGCCCACATTGAATTTGGAGCTCCGCAAGTCTGACAGCAGTTCCTCCGCTGCCGCCTCTGAGGCGATTACAGGATCCTCGCCGTCGAGCTTCCGCAGGCCGGCCCGAAATTCCGGTGGTTTTTCTTGGCTCAGGAAGTCGCCATCGAGACTCCAGTACTCCACCGGTTCGAATTCCTCGATTTCCCGCTCGCGATCGACAACCAACCTCAATGCCACCGATTGCACCCGGCCAGCAGACAAACGGCTGCGAACCTTGGTCCACAACAGGGGGCTGATGTTGTATCCGACAAGGCGATCTAAGATGCGACGAGCCTGCTGCGCATCCACCAGATCAGAATCGATGCTGCGCGGATGCTCAAAGGCTTCTTCAATCGCATCCTTCGTTATCTCGTGGAAGACGACACGCCGAGCCTGCTCGTCGTCAATTTCCGCCGCTTCCAGCAGATGCCAGGCTATCGCTTCCCCCTCCCGATCGGGGTCGGTCGCCAGGTAGACCTCTTCTGCCTTGGCGGCTGCTTTCTTTAGCTCCTTGACGACCTCCCGTTTTTCATTGGGCACCCGATATTTCGGTGTGAATCCATTATCTACATCGACCGAGATCTGAGACCGAAGCAGGTCTCGCACATGGCCGACGGAAGCCTTTACTGTATATCCCTTGCCCAGGAAGCGGCCGACGGTGCGTGCCTTCGCAGGCGATTCGACGATAACCATCTTGCCTTTGCGAGGCTTCTTCGCCTTGGCTCGTGGCTTGACTTCCGGAGGCTCAAGGCCCTCATGTGCATCGGTGCGGCCCATGCGATACAACTTCGAACCACAAACCGGGCACGTCCCGCGGGTCGCCGGAGAGCCGGTCCTGGTAAAAGTCGCTTCCGGATTCTCGATCGGGCGCTTTACCTTGCATTTCAGGCAATAGGTTTCTATGTCAGGCATAATCCTCCAGACCGTTTTCTGATAGCCCGGCGACCAGACTCCTTACCTCTTCTGCGCGATTGCGATCACAAACCAACAAGACATCTTTCGTGTCCACGATAACGATATCCTCGAGCCCCAGAGTCGCCACCAACCGGTGAAGACCCGGTTCCTGATAGATCACTGCTCGGTTCGTATCCGAGAGTAGAGTGTCAGTCGCTATGACGGTATTCCCGTTCTGGTCCGAATCCATCAGGTCTTCGAGCCGGTCCCAACCACCCACGTCCCACCAACCGAGGTCGTCCGCCGGGATGACCACTACATTCTCGGCACCTTCCATCACTCCGTAATCAATTGTCTCGCTCTCCAGGTCCTTCCAAACCTTCGCAATCACCGAGCTCTCCTCAGGCGTGCCGAGCGAGCGCTCGATTTCTTGCAGCGCATCATAGAGTTGAGGCATCAATCGCGCAATCTCTTGCAAAATTCGTTCGGGGGTCCAGACAAACATACCGGAGTTCCAGGCATATTCTCCACTTTCGACGTACTCCACCGCCGCAGCGAAGTCGGGCTTCTCCTTGAACTGCCGAACCCTTCGAATGTCGAAACCCTCCTCTGCCGCCAGCTTTTCGCCTAGATGGATGTATCCGTAGCCAGTTGAAGGAGCGGAAGGAGCAATTCCGAGCGTCACAAGTTCGCCCTGTAAAGCGCGTGCCTCGGCAGCCGCCAGCAATTCGAGAAAGCGTTCTTCATTCTGGATGATGTGATCTGCCGTAAGGCACGCCATAACCGTACCCGGCGCCCGATGGTTCAGCACGGTTGCCGCGTAGCCAAGTACCGAAGCCGTACCGCGCGGGAACGGTTCATTCAGGAAGTTTTCCGACGTGAGTGATGGAATCTGAGGCTGGAGAGTTCCAGTCATGGATTCCACCGACACAACCAGGATCCGGTCGGTCGGGATTGCAGGCGTTAACCGGTCGACCGCCATCTGAAAGAGGGTGCGATCGCCCAGGATTGCCAGACTCTGCTTTGGGCGGTTCGATCGGGATAGCGGCCACAGCCGCGTGCCGCCTCCTCCCGCCATGATCACTGCTGTTGTGTGTTCGAGTGTCATCCTAGCCTGTATTCTGCGCGCGGTTCGCGCGCCCGAATGTAGTGCATTCCGCCAACCTGGCGTGCTTGCCCACGAATTTCGAGCATGGAAAGACATGCGGTCAATTCCGCGATCGGCAGCTCACAGCGTGCTCGCAGGTCATCGATGTGGATCGGTTCGGATCCAAGGCTGCTCAATACCAGTCGCTCCGTATCATCCTCAGGAAGCGCGACGGATGCAGCGCTGGCAATGACATCCAGGTTCAGAACCTCCAGCACATCGTCTACTGAGGTCGCCGGAAAAGCTCCCTCGCCGATCAACCGATTGGCCCCCTTGCTACCATGATCATAGATTCGACCCGGTACCGCAAATACGTCTCGGCCTTGCTCCGCCGCAAAATTTGAAGTGATGAGTGCCCCGCTCCGTTCTCCGGCCTGCACCACAATCACGGCAAGCGACAGGCCCGATATGATGCGGTTTCGAGGTGGAAAATTGCCTCCCTCGGGCCGCGTTCCGAGCGGATAGTCGCTGACCACCGCACCTGACTCGGCAATTTGACTCGCCAGCTTTCGATGCTCCGGCGGGTATAGGTGATCAAGACCCGATCCCAACACCGCGAGCGTTCTTCCACCCGCTTCCAAAGCCGCCTGATGTGCCACCCCGTCAATTCCCCGCGCCATTCCCGAGACGACCGTAACCCCACTGGCCGCTAATCCTGAAGCCAGGTCTCGAGCCACTGCCTTGCCGTAGGGAGTCGCCCGGCGCGTCCCAACGATGGCTGCTGCAACCTTGTCCTGTGGCAGCAATTCGCCCCAGGTGTAGAGCACTATCGGAGGGGAATGGATTTCGGCCAGTTGCTCTGGATACCCGGCATCGTCCAAGGACAGCAATTGGTAGCCCAAACTGTGTAATCGCGCCAGTTCCGCGTCGAGGTCCATTTCGCCGCGCGCGTGTATCAATTTTTCTACGGTCTTTCGACTCAAACCCGCGGCGCGCAACTTGGCCGGCGACGCTTTCCATGCGGATTCGACGTCGCCAAAGACTTCCAACAGCACGCGGAGTCGAGCCGGGCCGATGCCTGGCGCCCGATTGAACCCCAACCAGTACTTCTGATGCTTAGAAATAGTGACAAGCCCCCGGAGAGCCGGCCGAGCATACCATGGCGATTTTCTACGTGTCAAGCAAGGAACAAGGTGGGAGAGTTTCGGGACACAGTCTGATTACTTTTGAATTTGACGCGAATCTTGATGAATCGGTGCAGGCAGTTAGGGGTTGGAAATTCTGATAACTGCTGCTGATTTTGTAGTGGGAAACTGGGGAAAAATGTGGCGGGGATGACGGGATTCGAACCCGCGATCTCTGCCTTGACAGGGCAGCGTGTTAGGCCGCTACACCACACCCCCGAGCGCCGGCTAGTCTACCATAACATAGATCTATAGAGCCGTTACAGCGCGCGCGAACCCATCGATGGTCCGCTCGATTGCCGCATCATCAATCCAATAGTGGGTTACCAACCGCATCCGGTACCCATATCGCGCGGTCAGCTTGATGCCATCCTTCTCTAACCGCTCAATTAAGTCGTGCGTTGTAACCCCCGCGTCAGGCTCCAGGTTCATATAAAACATGTTCGTAGGCGGCGGATTCTGCTCGATCGAGATTGCAGGCAGCGCCTGTAATCCCTCAGCAAGGTTACGGGCTCGATCGTGATCCTGCTTAAGTCGGTCCACCATGCTTTCAAGAGCCACGATTCCGGCTGCGGCCAGAATCCCGGCTTGCCGCATTCCGCCTCCGAGCTGTTTTCGTGCCCGCCGGGCCCCCTGAATGAATTCCTCCGTACCACAGAGCAAGGATCCGACCGGCGCACACAAGCCTTTTGAGAGGCAAAAGGTAACCGAATCCGCCGGCTCAGCGAGCGCCGAGGCAGGTATTCCCAGCGCTGCGGCGGCATTGAAGATCCGCGCACCGTCCAGATGAAGCTTCAAACCGTGCTCGCTTGCGATATCCGAGACAGACTTCATATATTCTGTGGACAGGACCGTTCCTCCCGTCCCATTATGCGTGTTTTCGAGCAGGATCATTCGGCTAATTGGATAGTGTTCATCGTCGGCCCGAATTGCCGCCCGCAAATCATCCAAGCGCAGAGTTCCGTCTGCTTGATTGGGGATAGATCGAGTGTGCACTCCGCCAAGCGCCGAAACGCCTCCCGCTTCATAAAGGTAAGTGTGCGACATGTCTCCAAGGATGATCTCATCACCCCTTTGGCAGTAGCTGAGCACAGCCGCCAGATTTCCCATCGTGCCCGAGGCGACAAAGACTGCCGCCGCTTTCCCCATTCGCTCCGCGGCCAGAGCCTCCAGCCGCAGCACAGTAGGATCGTCACCAAAAACGTCGTCACCCACCTCCGCCTCGGCCATTGCCTGCCGCATCTCAGGGGTGGGATGCGTAACCGTATCCGATCGAAGATCAATCCATTCCATAGTTGGCCTTCCGTCTAATGCACCCCACGGCGGAGCTTTTGGAGCGCTTATCTTCATCCCACCGCCAAATTACTCGATGGCTATGCGCATTTTACGTGGTGCAATGTTTATTTGCGAGACGCCTGCAGCATTGCGTCCTCAAAATCATCTGGGATTGGAGCCTCGAAATCCCCCTGTCCGGGTATCGCCATCTTCCAGGCGTGCAGCATTTGTCGCCCGACAACCAGGCTCGGATATCGCCTACCGTAAATTCGGTCCCCTACCACCGGGCATTCAAGAAACTGCATGTGGATGCGAACTTGATGCGTTCGGCCTGTGATCGGATGCAGCTCAAGTAGTGTGTGCCGTTTGAATCGTTCCCGAATAAAAAACTCAGTTTCCGCCGCCCGCCCGCTTTCTTGAACTGAGAATCGTTGCCGATGTTTTGGATCGCGAGCAATGGCTGCCTCAACTCTCCCCCTGCTACTGGGTGGACTTTCATCAACCAGTGCCAGGTAATGCTTTTCTATCACACGCGATTTGAATTGCTGCTGCAGGAGCTCAAGAAACTCCTCATGCTTTGCAAAGACGATCAGCCCTGAGGTGTCTTTATCGAGCCGGTGAGCCAGCCCCTCACGGCCGGGTTCGCCAACTCCTTGCAGTTCGGGAGCATATTCGATGACCGCCTGGGTCAGCGTTCCGCTTTCATGCCCCGGCGCTGGATGCACGACGATCCCGGGCGGCTTATTGAGGACCATGTAGTCCGCGGTTTCGTGAAGGATATCAAGCTCCACCGCCTCAACCTTAATTGAAACCGGCTCTGCGTTGATCTGAGATATCCGAACCGTGTCGCCCACGTTCAGCTCGAATGCCGGCTTAGCGGCAACTTTGTCGTTGACCCGGACCTGCCCGTTGCGAATCATGGCCTGGATCGTACTGCGAGATTGATCGCCAATACGATTTGTAAGATACGTGTCAAGCCGGCCTCCGGGCGCTTCGACCACGAAATCGGTGTTCATCTTTGGCTCTATTGTTCGTAACTATCCTGTGGAATGTTCGATGCTGCCCGAGGTCTCCGGCTCTGCCTGTTCACGACCTTCATCTGCTTCGCTCTCGGCCAGCTTTCGGTTCCTTCGTCCCTCGAAAAAGGAGGAAGCCAGCAGAATCACAACGCCAAGGAAGATGGCCGCATCTGCAATGTTGAAAACCGGAAATTTGGCAACGGAGATGTAATCCGTAACCTGACCGTCTTGCAGCAGCCGATCGGCCAGGTTGCCGAGAGCCCCACCTAGCTGAAGCGCGAGGGCAACTCGCAGCGCGACTTGTGATCTGGGGACTCGAGGATAGTAGATAATGATGGCAATGGATACCAGAATGGCAACCACCGTAAAGAACAGCGCGCCGTCCTTGAAGAACCCGAACGCTGCGCCCGTATTCGATGAGTTGATGATCCGCGCATAGGGCGCCAACCACTCCCACGGTGCCCACCGCTCGTGCGGAGCCAAATTGAGCCGGACAAAGTACTTCGACCACTGATCCAATGCAACAACGAGCCCGGAGATCAGTACCAGCCCAAGATAATCCTTGAATAATCTCAATCTTCTATCCTCGGCCGATGATTGTATCGCAAGCCATCCTCACTATATCTCCGGAACTACTCGGGGTCAGATCTGGAGATCGCCAGCTTGAGCTCCTGACCCTGAAACTTGAACTCAGCATTCGCAGAGCCTGATGGAGATTTGACCGGCTCGAGCGAGACGCCGAGAGTCTCGGCGGCAATGTGCCCGTGGTGTGCCGCAATTGCATCTGACAATTCGCTCGTCCCAGCATACTCAATGGCAATTCGATCATCGACTGAAAACCCGGCCTGCTTCCGCAGCTCCTGTATCCGCCTGACAACCTCATTGGCCAAACCCTCTTGCAGTAGTTCTTGGTCGATCTCGGTCACGAGCGCAGCCACATAGGCCCCCTCAGCAGCAGCCGTAAAGCCTTCGCGTGGCGAGATCTGGATTTCCACTTCTGAGGGCAAAACCTGGATCTTCTGGCCATCGATATCCAACTCGATGGACTCTCCGCTTAAGAGTTGTTGTGCAGCCGGATCGGCATCCAACTCGAGCACGGCGGTTCGAATGGCCGGGAACTGTGCGCCATATTTCTGCCCGAGCTGCTTGGGAAAGGGCTTGAGCTTGTATTCTGCGGCCTCTTGCACCGTATCTAACAGCCGAACTTGTTTGACGTTGAGCTCTTCCTGAATAATGTACTCGTAACGACCAACCACCTCACGCTCCGAAGCAATGGAAACAGCGAAAGCCGCCTCCGGCAGAGGTTGGCGAAGCCTGATCTGCGCCTGATTGCGTGCTGCGTGCCCTAACGACACCAACCGCTTCACTAGCGCCATTTCTGCCGTCAGGCTGGGATCGATGGTAGATGAATCGATCGAGGGCCAATCGGTGTGGTGAACGCTCGCGGGCTGGTCTGTCGACACCAGGTTTTGATATATGCTTTCCGTTACAAACGGCACGAAGGGCGCCAGTACCTTGATCAGCTCGACCAGCACTCCGTAAAGGGTTTGGTAAGCAGCCTCTTTATCTGCGTCTGTGCTATCGCTGGCCCCCGCCTTCGCCCAAAACCTGCGGCGGCTACGGCGAAGATACCAGTTGGTAAGGTCATCCAGGAAAACATTGATGGCCCCGGTAGCATTGTGGGGTTGAAAATTCTTGAGGGAATTGGTTACCTGCTCGGTCGTTTCACCCAGTCGGGCTTGAATCCACTTGTCTAATTGGCTGAACGCAGGTGTTCGGTCCAAATCCGGCCGCCAATCATCGATGCGGGCGTAGGTAACCAGGAAACTGTAGACGTTCCAGAGTGGAAGCAGAAACTGACGTCGAACTTCATCGGCGAGATGATAGCCGAACTGTAGATCCTTTTCGGGCAGGTGGTCGCAGTACAGCCATCGCATCACATCCACGCCCATCTTGTCGGCGGCCTCGTTGAACTCAATCGAATTTCCCCACGACTTATGCATGGGTCGTCCATCTTCGGCCACCAGCGTAGCGTACGAAAAAACGTTTCGGAACGGTGCCCTCTGCTCCAGGACGGTACTCATCGCTAGCAAGCTGTAGAACCAATTACGAAATTGACCAGGAAAGCTCTCGCTAATGAGATCTGCTGGGAACCACTCAGCCCAGTATTCGCGATCCTGCTCGTAATCCAGCGTGCTCATTCCAACCACGCCGGCATCCAGCCATGGATTGCCGACATCGGTTATTCGACTGACCGATTCTCCGCAGTGGCTGCACGCAATCCGGACCTTGTCTATATATGGACGGTGAGGAGTACGCCCCTCAAAATCATCCCAGCCCTCAATCGCGCGCTCTTCGAGTTCTTCCTTGCTGCCGATTACTTCAAAGTTTCCGCAGTGCGAGCACTCGTAGATGGGTAGAGCCAATCCCCAATAGCGCTTCTTGGAGATCATCCAATCGTGCATGTTGCGCAGCCAGTCCAACTCCCGATCCAAACCGAATGAGGGGTGCCACTTTGTCTCGTCGACCACCACCTGCATCATCTGGTAGCGCAGATTTTTTGTTTTCTCTTCGTCGGTGACTTCTACATAAGGCTTATCCAGCTGCTCACCCATCGAGATAAACCACTCATCGACCAGCCTGAAGACCAGCTCCTCCCCACAACGCCAGCAAACCGGATAGCGATGGGTGTAGTCCTGGAGACGGTAAGACAAATTCTTCTGGACCAGGTTCTCGTGAATCGGAATAGCTGTCTCGGCCACAGGCATGCCGCTCAGCCAATCGAAACCATCAATAAAGACGCCCGACTCGTTCAAGGGCGCGATCACAGGAAAATCGTGTTCCTTCCCAAGTTTGTAATCCTCCGCGCCGGCTCCGGGCGCGATGTGCACTATCCCCGTGCCTTCTTCTTCGCCGACGTCCTCCCAGAGGATCACCTGGTGCATTTCAGGAGCTTTACTTTCAATCTGCGCCGGCAGCTCGTCGAACGGACCTGAATAACGCCAGCCTTCCATCTCCCGTCCGGGCAGTTCAGCCTCGACTTCGTAATCACCCTTGAGCATCCCCAGAGTGCCCTTGCTGAGGTAGAAATGCTCCTCTCCTTGCCGAACCCGCACATAGGTCAGCTCAGGGCCTACTGCGGCTGCTACATTGCTTGTGAGGGTCCAGGGAGTCGTAGTCCAGACCAGCAAGCTCTCTCCGGGGCGCTCGACCAGTGGAAATCGAACTGTCAGTCCTGGATGCGTTAGTTCCTGATAGCCCTCGGTGACGATCTCGTGCTGGCTGAGACCGGTACCACAGCGTCCGCACCACGGCATTACATCCCGACCTTTGTAGATCCAACCCCGGTCGAAACACGTCTTGAGAACCGACCAGATGGTGTAGTTGTTCGCGTCGGAGAAAGTGAAGTACGAACCCCCCAGTTCGCGCGATCCGAGGTGGCCCACCATGCTCTCTACCGAGTCGCTCACCGCTCCACCCGGCCCTTCAACCGTAACCGTTTGAAGCGGGTCCTCACCCAGCAGCCGGCCAAGCTCTCTCAGCTGCGCTGGATCATCCCAATCCATCCAGTAGCCAAGCCGGAGGCTTTGATCGGTCATCACTGCTGCAAATTCCAGCACGCGTTGTTTACACAGGACCACAAATTCCGCTAAACCGAATTTCTCGATGTCCCGCTTGGTTTCAAATCCCATCTCCCTTTCGACATTGACTTCAACCCAAAGGCCCTGGGCGTCGAAACCGTTCTGGTAGCGCGTGTTGTGTCCCTGCATTGATCTGAATCGGTGAAAAAGATCTTTGTAGGTTCGACCCCACCCATGGTGGACTCCCATTGGGTTGTTTGCCGTAATTGGACCGTCAATGAACGACCATCGTGGGCCATCTTTACGCAGCTCCCTCAGCGCATCGAAGGTGCGATTCTCTGCCCAGAACTGCAAGATCTGGTGCTCCTGTTTGACAAAATCAACTTTGCTGGATACCGGTTGAAAAGTCGGCACTCAATCCTCCAGTTCGACGACCAATCGCTTATTGATGCGACCCTTGCTCTTGTAATCAACTACCCGAATCCGCCCAACCTCGCTGGTATTGTTCACGTGGGTGCCGCCGTCAGCTTGAAGATCAAGCCCGTCGATCTCAACCACACGCACCTGCTGAATCCCTTCGGGAAGCAGGTTGATTTTGGTGCGGATCAGGTCTGGTATTTCGAAAGCTTGCTCGCGGGGGAGCACCTCCGCGCTAATCGGCCGAGCGGCGTCCACTTCCACGTTGATCTTCGCTTCGATCTCTTCCACTAATTCTTTTTGCATTCTCTCAAACTCAAAATCCATTCGTCCTCTTCCAGGAGTCATATTGCCTCCCGTCACGCTGGCGCCGTAGTCTCGCCAAATGACCCCGCACAGGATATGCATGGCGGTGTGAGTGCGCATTAGCTTATATCGATTTGGCCAATCCAAATAGGCAACGACCGCATCCCCCTCGCGCAGCCCCTCAGGGTCAACCGTGTGCCAGATTTCTCCCGCTTCCGTCTTTACTTTGGCAACCACAAACTCGTCACCGTCTCGAGCGATCCTGCCCAGATCGCTAGGTTGGCCCCCACCACCCGGGTAAAACGCAGTGCGATCCAACGCAACCCGATCTTCGGAAAGCTGCGTGACGATTGCATCAAACTCTTGAAGGTAGGCGTCCTGGTGATACAGCTTTTCTGTCATTTCAATCTCCCGAGAAGCGGCTTAAGCGAAAACTCCCGCCCCGTTTCCAGGGACGAGAGTGAGGTTCGCTTTCGGAGCGAATTAGGCTTGCTCCTCCCGTTCACAACTCTTCAATTTGCGCGATTATGCCACACGGGGTTTGGCGGGTCAATGACCCAGCGCCCGCACGGTCTCCGATCGGGCCTGGTGAACCAACTCGACCTCTGCAAACTGTTTGATGAGAGAGTGCGCGGAGGCATGCAGCTTGCGCAGGGCAGCATTCTTGACCTTCCAATCCCCGGCAAGCTGCCTCAATACCAGGCTGCTATCTCCCCTGATTTCCAGCGCAACCTCATCGAGGTTGGAATTCGAACTTGACAGCTCCTCGATCAGCTCCGCTAGGCCCTCGATCAATGCCCAATATTCGGCCTGATTGTTCGTCCCATATCCAAAGCGACGCCGGCTTGGCCTTGAAAGCGGCGCATCCGCAATCTTCCAGCGAAATGAACCGTAGCAATCTCCAGGATTCCCGACACTCCCCCCATCGAAGATGAGCTGGCAGGTAAGAATTCTCCTACTCCTCGCCAAACCACTTCTGATACAAAGCGATTAGATTGCGTCGGTGCAAATCCTCTGCGAGCCCATTTAGCAGTATTCGGCTCTTGCCACAATCTTCAATGCCCACATTTTCGAGATAACCCATCGGATCCTTGCGGCGAGCCGCGGTTCGCACATGGCGTCTGAGAGCGGTCAGGTAAGACAGGTTTGCACGCACCGTTGTGCTGACTTCGCCCCTGAGCACTGACTCGCCGTGGCCTTGAACGAGATTTTCTAGCTTCATTTTCGGTATGGATTTCATACTGGCGACCATGAGATCGTAGTCCCCATCGGCAAGGTAGGGAACCGGCATCATTACATCTCCGGAGAACAGCACCCGGTCCTCTACAACCAACACCCCGATGCCGTCCGCACTGTGACCGGGAAGCGGGACGAGTTGCAAGGTTCGCTTGCCGACTCGAATGGTCGCGCTGCCCTCATCGAATGTGACGTTCGGAAGGCGAATGCCTACTTCGCCCAGCTCCGTACTTGATTCTTGAAAACCCTCCAGCGCGCGACGCCCACGCGTATCCAGAAAATGGCGGCACAGCGCATGCGAAATGATGGTTGCTCTTGGGAAGAAGTTGTTACCGAGGGTGTGGTCGGTGTGGTAATGCGTGTTGATAATATACCGAACGGGCCGACCCAGTCGGTCTTCGATAAAGCGCTTGATATCCCGAATTTCATCCGGGTAGGCAAGCGTATCAATTAATACCGCGTACTCGGGACCAACGACCGCACCTGAATTTACCTGTGCATAAATCTCGCTGGTGAATACGTAGACGTTTTCAGAAACTCTCTCGCGGATCATAAAGCGGCGAAAGAATAACATAATCGCAAGAGCATGGTCAAATCTACTTCACATAAGCGCGCGTTTCGGGAAACATGGGACGGGTTCGAGCACAACCACCCGGAGCTCCCGTCTCAACTCTGAGACTGATACACGCAATTTGCCGGAAAAGTAGGTTGCCTAATTCGTTCTAGGGGTAAGGGGGAGCGTCAGATCTCGCGAGGGGTGCCACATCAGCCTCCATGGCGAATCCTCTGCGGCCGTTGAATTCAACGAAGTTAGTCTGACCTGGCTTCATGTACAGGAACGTCGTATAGGATCGGCCCGCAAAATCTATTTGCAATTGATAGGGACCTTGAGGCAGGTCGCCGATCACAAAGTTTTCCTGGTAGTACTCGTCGGGTTGAATGGTCCCCAGCACATAAGTCCAGACGTCCCAAATCTGTTCTGTTTCCAATGATTTAATCTGAACCAGGTACTCTGTGAGATGGCGCCCCCAGGTATTCTGAACTCGACCGGCCAATACACCCCATCCCTGGGCTGGAACTGTCCAAAGTTCTGGATTGCGGGAGGCGAAGTAGCGATTTTCTCCAGTACGAACTTCAAAATGAAGGTGTGGAGCGCTGGCATGCCCGGTATCGCCTACCGTTCCGAGTTGGTCGCCGGCTGACACACGCTGGCCCAGCCAAACAATCGTCGATTCAAGATGGGCGTAAACGCTATACAACGGCTGGCCCTGGTGGCCGAAGTCGTGACGGATGGCTACCGCCAGCCCGTACGGGTCTGTCAGATCCTCAATTCCTCCGTACAGGCCGTAGCCGACCCATATCACTTCGCCATCTCCGGCCGCGACAACGTGTGTGTTTCGATCAGCGACCAGATCAACACCGGTATGGGTGCTCTCTTCCCCGAATGCAGTTGAACCGTAGCGGTAACGGGGGTTTGGCCAATTGACATCCCCTGACGGGATCGGCCGCGTAAAGTAAAAGTGATCTGTCGGTCGGATGGCAAGCGGAATTTGGTACGGTGGCGGCCGCCACGCCGAAACAGGATTGAGCACATTCGCGGGAAGAACGACCTCCGCTCGAGCAGGTTCAGGTAGATCAACCGGGGTTTGCACCGGTACAGGAGGTTCTACAAGCTGCTGCGTCGGAGTAGCTTGCTCGATAGGTTGTGCTTGCGGCGGTACTTGCTCCGGCTTCTCGAAGGAACGCGAGCCGCATGCGGCCAGCAATAGACCCAGCGCAGGAAGAGCAACCTTGAGGCTCATATTAAGGCGTGGGAGTAAGTTCAAGTGTGGGCGTGGGAGTCCTCCAACGCCACCACCAGGGAGTAGGGGTAGGCCGAGGTGTGTTTGTTGGAGTAGTTGTCGGCGTCTGATAGGGTGTTGGGGTGGAGATGGCGGATGCCGGATAAAGTTCTCGCATGGCGCTTGCCCAATCTAGCCCGTCGCGCAAGGCAAATTCGTCGAACCGTGCCCCAGGATAGAAGCTTCGCCAATTCTTCAATGCCGGAAGGCGCTCAAATCCATAATCGGCCGCGAGCGCCGTCAGATCCACGTAGTAGCCCTGTGGAAGGTTTGGCTTTGGGCCGCCGCCTGCGTCGTATGCGGCCGGATCACCGATGTAGCGAGTCGTGAAATTCCAGGGCGCGCTCTTCAGCGGCTCTCCAAGGCTGCCATCCTGCACGCTCGCCCGGACGTACACCCGCCAGAATGTTTCAAGGCCAAATTCTTCAAGGATGACCTCGACCCATCCTGCCTGAACCGCAGCCTGGCTGATCGTAAAAGCTCGACCGGTATAGAGCCAGTCGTTGTACGCGTATCCGGGCGGCAAGGGCTCGTTGAGCCCTACAAACGCACGCTGCAGGTTTGACAGAAAGTCCCATCCAACCTCATCCAGAATTCGTTGCCGAAGAGCATCGAACGCCTCATTTGCTGCGTCCGAAACCATCAGTCCCGATGGAGTAATTCCCGAAAGTGGCACGAGCCCGATGCGATCACCAACGGATCGCGGTTCATCCTGAAATGGCTCAAATAGCGGTTCCGAACTCGTAGCAGGATAAGCTCCGAGCTCCAGCAAGATCTGCGGTGACCAATCGAGTTCCGATATTCTTCCCGAAAGAGCTCCGCCACCGGATGGAAGAGAGCGTTCTAATGGATAGGTAACGATGTGAGCTGCGTAGGGAGTTCGTAGTATTCCCGAGATGGATCTTCCGTTGCCAGACCAAACTGGATCAGAGCCCTGACCGACCCATTGAGGAGCAGCATTTTCGACATCTGTTTGCATGCGCTGAATACCGTAGATGCCGTCAATTTGCACCGAAAATGCGATCATCTTCCCTTCGGGATCGTATGCGGGGTCCAATTCATCGATGTGTGAGGTTCTGGTGAGATTGGTGAAGCGATCGGTCGGCTTGTCCAGGTCGGCAAGGAAAATATCTGGCGAGCCTTCACGGTCAGACACAAAAGCAATTCGACGGCCGCCTGGATCCCAGGCTGGAGCAGTATCCGACCCTGGATCATTTGTTAGTTGAATAGGAGACTGGCTCCCGTCTAGTGGAAGGATCCAGATGTTGAAGTTATCGTCGTAGTACGCCTCATAAGCCACCCACAGGCCGTCGGGCGACCAAGTGGGCTTGCCTTCATAGCCGGGGGTGTCGGTGATCTGACGCACCGAGCCTGTTTCCAGATCCATGAGATAGAGATCCCAATTGCCGGCCCGTTTTGAGGCAAATGCCATCGTATCCATGCCCGGGCTCACTACGGGGTTTCGATCATCCCAATCCCCGGCAGTCAATTGGAGTGCATTCGGCTCACCAATCACTTGCGCCCAAATATGGCTGTAGCCATTCACCCTTGCAGCAATCACAAAGGCTTCGCGCTCCAACACATCGCTTAGTCTTGCCGCGGGCGTCGAGGCGGCTACATCGGCTGGCGGAGGCTGTCGCTGAACACGAACCGGAGGAGCTGCTTCTCTGGCTGAAGCCGGGGGCACGCTTTCGGTCGTAAGACCGGCCAAACCTAAAACCACGATGAGCAAGGTGATGCCCATCGCAAACGTAATTCCTACGCTGCGCGCGAATCGGCCTTTCAAGATACGACTTCCCTGCGGCTCCGTCGAGGCGGCGGGATTATACACTTCGATGCAAGGGCGGTGCCACAAGGAGAACAGCTCAAATGGCCGGGCTGCATTGGAACCTTCACCAGAGGCGAGTCTCCAGGGCGCAAATTCAAAGGGCCACCCCGGTGGGGCGGCCCTTTTTGACAGGTTTTGGCGGACAATCGTTCAGGTCCGCATGCTTCTAAAGGAGGGATTTACCAGCGATCCGCTGCAACTGCCTTGGGCAGCTGAAACGATTCTGCGAAGCCTTCTTCATCTCCGCCTTGCGCAAGATATGCATCCACAAGCGATTCAGATGCCAGGTAGTGAGTGGCGAAGTACGCCGCTGAATCCTTCAACTCTGACATCAAGAGATCGGGCATGCCGAGATCTCGTCCATGCTTGCTGGTGATCATGGCGCAAAGTGTCTCTCTAGCCAGGGCGAAGCGCCGCTCCTCGGGATCGAGATCTACCCGAACAAAGATGCTGCCGCGCTGGCCCGGAGGACGAGCGAAAGTAGCGTCCCACAGGTTCGAATACATGTCTACCACTCCAAAATCTTCCTGGTAGGCCTCAGGGGGATGATTGAGCACATCCTCCGCTGGAACGGGCGGCTCTGACACCCCGCTGAAATCCTGCAGGGCACGTGCCACGTTCCTCAGGAACCAGTGGCGCTCTTCTCTTGAGACAGGGATCATGCCACCTGCTCTTGGTCAGCCTGCGACTGCTTGTCTGGGAAGAGGCCTTCCGCTGGCGACGGGAGCTCGATGCGAGGCGCCGGCATTTCAGCAGCCTTCACGAAGCGGTAGGAAATTACCGCGAACTCTGCCCAGGAATCGGACTCAATTCCCTCAAGCTGCGCTCGAAGGTCGGGGGTGAACTCGAGTTCGTCGAGAACGTTCCCGATTTGGCCCGAGCGGAAGGACTGGACTACGGTCGGATCTACGATCGATCGTGCTACTAGCTGGTTCAGCGCTTGCATGGACATGGTGTTCCCTCCTGTCATTATCTTGCCGCTTGAAACTCTTGTTGTCTCGTTCGCCGGATGTCTTTCGGTTTTTCCGGAACGCGAAATCGGGCAGCGAGAACCATTTGGCTCGCTGCCCAAGATGGATCTTACAATTAGTTATTACTTATGGTGCGCTTGCAGTTTAGACGAAACTGCCGTCGGCTCCGCGCATGGCAACCCCTTTTCTCTCTCTAGTTTCCACTCTGGTAGAAACTTTACTAGAAAGTTCTCATCCGGTTCTCAACCGGAATCCATACGCCGCTGCAATTGTACTAGTACTCAGGTCACGCTGTCGATTCGCATTTCCGAGCAGATTGGATGCTGTATTTGCTCAACTCAGTCGGCATCTAGCTAATCAACCGATCATACAGCTCTCGAACATCCTCTGGTGGGTCCAGCCCAAGTTCATCCCCCAGGGCGCGGACATACTCTTGATAGTGGGTAACGATTTCACTCCGACGCCCCAGTGTACCAAGAGCCTCTAAATAAAACCTGTTCGTATCGTCGCGGAGTGGATCCAGCGTCAGCGCCTCGCGGAGCCAACCAATTGCTTCGGAAGCTTGCCCTCTGACCAGCGCTTCTTCTGAAAAGCTTGCCAGCAAGTCGAGGTATCTGAGCTCCAGGGCTCGTCGACGCTCCTCCACCCACTCGGTATCGAATTCAGGTAGAAATTGACCTCCATATAGGTTTACCGCCTCAGTCAGGGCAAACATCGCTCTTGGGTCACCAGGGGGTAATCCCTCTGCCACGGCGGCCGCCTGCTCGAAACGTGCAATATCGTACTCCACGGATAGTTCAGGATCTACTCGATATACCGTTCCGTCAAACTGGATGCCTTCCTTCCCCAGCTCACGACGAATGCTGTAAATTGCGGTGTGCAGGCTCGAAACCCGGCGCCCAGGTGTGTATTTCGGCCAAAAAGTCTCCATAAGTTGATCGCGAGAGACACGATGGTGATCTAGCAAATAGTAGAGGATTTCGGTTGCAAGGGGCTTGAGTTCATCAACCTGCGCTCCGTTGACGATCACTCGCGAATCTCCAAACGCTTCGAACGCCAGGCTAAGTTCTGCAGCTTCCTCATCCGGTCCGCTCTCATATCTTCGTTCAAGGGCCACGAGCGTCTCAATTCGACTCTTGATTAGCACCAACGTCGGATCCGATTTGAGGTGGTCAAAAACGAAACCGGCAAAATTCTCATCAAATCTCAACTCGGCAGCAATTACCTGCTCTGTGCCAAATCTACCCGCATGAGTGAGCGCTTCTACGAAAGTTTGGATACTTCTGCCCTCATTTTCCATCTCGAATGCGGCGCGAGCAAGAAAGAAATAAACCTGCGTCAGCTCCTCAGCTTCCAGGTTCTGTGCACCCTTTCGAACCAAAGTCCGCAGGTTCTTTATTGCTTGCTCTGGCGCCGCTTCGAGTTCAAGTGCCGATCTTTGAATGCGTACGCTGCTTGGCACCTTTTTGCTGCTGCCTACGACGATTGCGCGCTTCAGCCATTCATGAGCTACTCCGGCTCCCCCGTGTCGCCTATGGAGCACGCTCGCCTGCACACAACCGTAACGAATCCAGTGAACGTCATCCACTTCAAGGAGAATGTCCAATGATTGGCGATAGAGTTCGGCTGCCTGCAACGTTAGACCGATGTCGCTAAAGACATCCGCTTGCCTGAGCAGTGCAATGGCTTCTCTGAGCGGACTGGCCGATTGTCGCGAGTATTTCAAGGCTTCCCGGCCATATTGAAGGGCCGACTCGAACCTCCCGGCAGCGTGCTCCCCCATGGCCTTGTTGCCAAATGCGACCGCGAGCGGAAGAGGAGCTCCGAGGATTTTTGCTTGGACCAGCACCTGATCTACAGTTCTGGCTGCCTCTTGAAATAATCCTTGAGCCGATTGAATCATGTATAGGTCAACCAGGGCGGCAACCAACTGATAATCTTCGCCTGTTCCTTTGAGCAGATCGGCAGATTGGGATGCGAGCTGCTCTGCCAGAACGATGTCCCCCCCACTGTGAAGAAGCGCTGCTGCCTTGGCTCGAAGCGCCATCGCCTGGTTTCTCGGACTCTGCTTCTTCTTATATATGCTGCCGACACGATCAGCGGCATCGATTGCTTGCTGGAAGCCTCCCCGTCGAAGCGCGAGGAATGCCGCGTAGACTTCAGTTATTGCCTGAACTTCTTTGCTTGATTTCGGACCTATGAACTCTCTTGCTCGGTCTAATAGTGCGCTTGTCTCCTCCAGCTCCCCTTGGTTAATTGCATTACCCGCCAAATATAGAAGTAAGCTAGGAATCTTGCTGTGATTTGCTTGCAGCTTTTCCGACCACCCCTCAAGGGTTTGAATCCGTCCTGACTCAAACATGTCTCTCGCATAACGTTCCGCAAGTTGAGCTGCCTTGGCATCTGCACCGGCTTCGATCAGTAATTCGACTGCTTGCTCAGTGGAACCTTTTTTCAGGTGATAGTCAGCCGCCTGCCGACGGAGTTTGTTGAGGCCGCGAGCGTCCGCGCTTTCCATTGACTCCAGCAGGAATGCTCTGAATAAAGGGTGAAACTCGTACGTGCGAGGTGACCCCTCTGAGGCCGTAACGAAAAGACCTCTCTTGACCAGTCTGCTAAGGTATTTCTGACTGTCCTCACGCTCAAGAACGACATTACAGGCTTCTGAAGTCATGACCGGGAGAACTGAGGCATCTAGCGCAAAACGGCGCAATTCGTCCGGCTGCCGATTTAATACCACGGAGGCCAGATATTCGTACACCATAGGTCGGCCGCCGCCAATCAGCGACCCTGCGCCCAAATCGGCTACCGCGCCGGACATTACGATCCCAGTTACCCATCCACGGCTTTCCTCAAGCAGTCTGTCAATTTCGACGTCAGACAGTGGCTCGGCCTGTTGCTTCTCGGTGAGTTCCACGAGTTCTTCGCGTGTGAGGGCCAGATCATGTGGGCCGAATCCAGCGAGTTCACGCTCCCCCATGAGTCGCGCGAGTGACACTTCTAGCACTTCACGCCCGGCTGCGACCACAGTCGCTTGCTCGGGGAGTTCCTCAAGAAATCGGTCCAGGAATTGAAGAACAGGTTTGGACTGGTTGATCAGGTGAACTTCATCGATCGCGATAACGAATGTCTGCGAAATATGCTCGTCGATGGCTGCCGCAAAGGCTACCGCTAGCGCTTCGGGCGATGAGTTCGCATGCGCCTCAAGGTCGGGCTGACCTTTCAGTCTTCTAAATCGGATTTGCAGCGAGGCGCCCAGTACTTCCGCAAAGCGCATGACATCCCATTCCGCTTCCGAAAGACGCATCCAGCAGACGGTTAGCTCCGTGTTGGCTCCAAAATCTGCCAGCAGTGTAGTTTTTCCATAGCCTGCTGGGGCAGCGATAGCAATCAATTTGCGAGGCATGTTGCCGTGAATCGCATCAACCAACCGTTCGCGGTGAATGCCGTGCCGCTCGTCGAAAGCCGGTGGGCTTATTGCGTGGCGAACTAGCGGATCTTTGATCGCCATGCGGTGCTCAGGCCTCTTGATTCGATTCGGGGAATGAAAATTGAGCTTCACTCCTATCTACTTCGCCTAGCTCTTCATATATTAGCCGGGCGACCAGGGTGAACTCCATTTCGGGCGAAGGGCGTCGAAGGTGAAGCGTCAGCGACATGGTAGGGTCGGTTGCTTCCACAATGCTGCTGGTAGCCACCTTCTCCCCCTGCTTGTCCAGAACCTCCAGGTCGATTGTGGGCCGTTCCTGGAAGGGCGTCACGGACAAGCGCACCAGCAGACGCTGGGCATCTTG
>Ga0255054_10000185_pt1 | contig 35355 bp, 35 predicted proteins | sample JV7_2_23_MG_FD_188634 | JGI IMG/M metagenome (GOLD analysis project Ga0255054, IMG submission 188634) | Seawater microbial communities from Jervis Inlet, British Columbia, Canada - JV7_2_23 | ecosystem: Environmental > Aquatic > Marine > Inlet | place: Canada: British Columbia | collected... | reverse complement strand
ATTCGTTCACATTTTCAAATACTTCCACATCAGATGTTTTCATGCGGGCCCCGAAGCCGGCCAGTATAATGACATCAAAACCGACCATGCGTTGAAGTTTGGTGATCAGTTTCGTATCGACACCAAAGTTGGGTATACGGGTAAAGGGTGCGATGAAATCAAAGTGGGCCACCAGCGGCACCTGGGTGTGTTTGCGCACCATGCGCACCGCACTCAAACCCACCGTCATGGTATTGAGCATCAGCGCATTGGCTCCGTTTTGAACCGCGATATCATGCAAAGCGGTCAAGCGATCAACCTCGTCGGTAATATTGGCCAGATAAATCTTATTCTGCCCGGTGATCTGCTCACTCTCCAAACGGGCTTTGCCAACCCTGGCCGTGCGTTCGCGAACGGGCGACCATGCAACATCTCCCAGCATCTCATCGTCTTTGGCAATATCCAGACCCCCCAGCCAGCTTTCGCGGGCCAGTTCGGCAAAAGGTTCGGGCGGTAGACCGATGTTGGGTTTGATGACACCGAAAAATAGCGGCCGGTCTTGGATGCCGAGCATATCGCGCAGGCCCGTGATACCGAATTTCGGGCCCTCAAAGTGTTGCAGATAACTGTCTGGAAATTCGATATCAAGCAATTTGATCAACGAAATCCCGGGAGAGTAAAAAGCGCCCTCTCCGCAAGCCGCCGTTAATAAATTTGGCACTTTGGGTCCGAAATTGCCGTGCGGATGGGCGATTTTAACCCGACAACTATAGGATTTTTGATCGGGTGTTGCCGGCAGCGCCAGAGTCGGCTTTTCGAGCACCGCCTCAACCTCAAGCTGGATTACTTTGGCACCGAACTGTCCCCTCAGATCCTCATCAACGCCCGGGCGTTTCCATTGCGCGGTGGACTGCTCCTGACAAAGGTGCGCTGCCGCCTCTTCCGGGTCGACAAACGATTCAAAAAGATAGTCGAAAACGACATAGTCGTCCATGGTCAGTTTGGATCGATCTGAGAAGAATCCGCTTTTTGTGTCCGTGCTCATAGGCACCTTCTTTTATTGTTTTCATTAAGATGTTGGTGGCCAATCTTTTGGCGGTAGCATGAGAATCTGGCTAACTTTTCTGCATCAGCCCATGCAATTCATTGACGGCGGTTTGGGCAAATTCGGGATCATTGATATGCATATCAACGACTTTGATGGTGGCCCTGTCAGATGGAGACTTTTTGAATCCCGCTTCCAAACCTTCAAGAAACCCGGCATCCGATTCGGGCTCATAGATCGGTCCCCCGTCCCGGTTGAGCTGACTGAATCCCCGGTTGGGGACCAAAACCGTCGCATATCCTCGGGATTGGCCCAACCGTTCGGCAATAAATCGACCCAGTTCAAACATCTCGGGATGGTTGGCCTTTACATGGGTGTGAATGGGATTATGAATCACATACTTTCGTTTTAAAATATCAGATGGAATATCTTCAACCGGCCCGTAGAGTATAATGTCCGCGCATCCGGGGGCCACAACTTGCGGCACTCCCCGGCGGCAACTGGCCTGCAGCCTTTTGGCTGTCGCCGGCATGATGCCGCCAAATAAATAGTCGGTGATGTCATGCGGGCTTAAATCGAAAATACCGACCAGCTTTCCGGCATCGGCCAGTTCTTCCATGGCCTGCGCGCCGATACCGTTGCAATGAAATGCGATCACATCATAGCCCAGATTCTCCAAAAGCTCCCGGGCATGGTTGGCACAGGGCGTGGTAACGCCGGCCGATGTCAGCGCCACGGCCGGTTTGGATGCATCGCCTGAACCGTAATCCATCTCCACCATTCCGACAACGGCGCCGACTCCCTCGGCCAGAACCCGCCGGGTGACCGCGTTGAGTCCCAGCACATCTGCGACGGAATGCATAATCATGATATCCCGGATACCGACAAACGGGCCAAAGGTTGCCAGACCGTTGGCAACCGCCGAAATCATGACCTTGGGCACACCAAAAGGCAGAGCCTGCATCACCGTAGTGCCGATAACCGTCCCCTGGACGCCCCCCATGGAAATAATTCCATCCAGGTTTCCCTTTTCATATAATGCTTTGGCCGTTTCCACTGCCCCCTGTGTCATGGTGCCAATGGCATGGTTTTTGTCACGCGTCTTCAAAATTTCTTCAATGGTGGTGTTGGCCGCTTCGGCCACTGCATGTCGAGATATGGCGGGTTCAAAAGCAGGGTCTTTCATAACCCCGCAGTCAACGACAACGGGTATATGCCCTCTGCCTTCGATAAGGTCTTTGACATAACTTGCTTCAAGTTCTTTCGTGTCAAGGGTTGCGACAATGACGATGTGTTTTGCCACTGTTTGTACCTCCCGTTTACGGAATGCCTAAACCATTGTGTCAAGGGGTATTATTTTGCGGACAATGGACTAGATACCAGGCTATTTTTGAGCGCCACGAGCCAACCGACCTGGGCAGTTTCCTCCACCAACTCGGCATGATGCTCGGCCAGGGTGATGGTCTGAGCCAGGCCGAAAATGCCGTGTTTTGCCTGAATAAAAGCCTTAAGGCCCGCATTCGCTTTAAGCAGGGCTGCGACCGCCTTTTCAACAGATTCATCGGCATGACCGTCGATTTTCAGAACCGGAATAATGCCCAGTTTTGAGCGGGCATGTAGTGCCAACGGTTGAATCTCATCTGTGTCCTCGGCATAAGCGATGGCCCAGGGTGAGTGACTGTGAAATATTCCATGAACATCGGGTCTTAGGCGGTAGATGGCGAGATGGGTTCTGATTTCCCGAGAAGGCTTGCCGGGACCTTCTATAATTTCGCCATTAAGATTCACCGTCACCAGATTGTCGGCAGTGCACTCACCAAACGAGGTGCCGCTGCCCTTAATAACCACCTGCTCTGTGCCGGATAGGCGTGCGCTTAGATTCCCCCCGTTTCCTGTTTGCAACCCGATGGCATAAGCGCGCCGGGCACAGGCCAAAAGCTCCTTTTTTACCTGTTCAATTGGATCAGCCATTAGAATGTGCCACCTTTATTTGGGTTTGTAACGGTTAGCGTCGGGACCTGAAATAAAAATAGCATCCACCGGACATATTGCAGCCGCCTCCTGATTGCAGCCGATCTCTTCGACTTCGGACTTGACTGCCTGAGCTTTAAAATCATTTCCGCAGACAAAATTATGACAGCGCGTACAGGCCAGGCAGCCAATGCACCTGGCGGAATCCAACTCTACCCGAAACACCATGGTCCTCTTTAATGCTTCACGATTTCGATCAGGTTGCCATCCGGATCCTTGCAAAACAGATAATCGGATCCATCCACGCGCTTTCCAGGCCCTTCTGTTATTTGAATGTCTTGTGCTTCAAGGGTCTGGATGGCGGCGTGAAAATCTTCAACTTCGATGGCTATATGTCTCATGGTTTCCGAAATGGTTTCATTCATCACTATCAGATGCAGCTGGCTTGTTTCACCAACCTGAAACCAGTGGCCGGGAAAGTTAAACGCCGGTCGTTCCACGGCCTTCAGGCCCAACACTTTTCCGTAAAACCAAATGCACTTATCCAGGTTTGTGATCACAAGGGCCATATGATGATAGTCTTTGACTGCAATACCCATCCTGATCTCCTTGCATTTTGAGCTTCATCCCGATTCATAATGGGCAGCCATCATGGCCATAAACTCATCAATCACCGGATCGATAAAATCCGCATCGTTGATATGCGCGTCCAGTTCAACCAGCGGTATGGAATCGTCGAGGTGTTTCTTGAGCGCATCAATAAATACCTGGTTGCCCTCGGGTTCCCAGTGAGGCAGCCCCTCTCGGTCCGGAAATGAAAATCCTTTCAGCGGAATAAATACCTTCACCGGCCCTTTGGCCCGATTGAGCTTGGCGGCAATTTCTTTGGCCACTTCGATGAGTTCTTCGGGCAATAAACGAACGAGGGTTAAATGCGGATTGTAATTAAAATGCTTGCGGCGACGCATATCATCTGAAAGACTTTCGGGAGATCCCTGAACTGTATAATTGCCGCTGCCCGGAGCCACAACCTGAGGCACTCCTACGGCTCCGGCGGCCGTAAGGCGGTCAGCCCGTATGGCGCCGTGCAGGCCACCGACATAACGGTCACCGATTTCATGCAGGTTCAAATCCAGAACGCTCTGAAATGTGCCCTCGGATATCATGTCTTCCATGGCGATGCCGCCCGTTCCGTTTTGATGAAAGGTCACCACTTCATAGCCGTTGTCTTCCAGAATTTTTTTGGCCCGCAACGCGCCGGGTGTGGTGGTTCCCAGCATGGACATGGCAACGGGAATCCCTTCGGGCTTCAGGAGCCGGCCTTCAAAATGCTTGACCATCCCGCAAATCGCCCCGGCCGCATTTTGCAAAATTTGTTTGCTTAGAAAGTTCAAACCTTGCAGGTCTGAAACCGTGTGCATGATGGTCAAATCCTTGGTGCCCACGTAGAACCCGAACTGGTGCGGACCGTTGGCTACCGTTGAGGCCATTAAACGGGGAACACCGATGGGAAGCGCCCGCATGGCCGCACTGGCGATTTCAGTCCCTTGGGCCCCGCCGATGCCGATCACGCCAAAAATGCGCCCCTGGTCATGGAGTTCCTTTGCCAGGCTTGCGGCACCTTGACACATAATCTCGGTGCACTCCCGCTTATCCCCTCTGGCCAGAGCCTCCTCCAGCGGTGTCCCGGCTCGGTCAGCCACTTCATTTTGGGGGATATCCACATGCTCTTTGGGCGGCGCCAGTATGCCGGTATCCATGACCAGCACCTTGAATCCGTCGGCCTCGATGCATGATTTTAAAAACCCCGCCTCCTCTTCTTTGGTGTCATGAGTGGCAATTAATAAAATCGTTTTATCCATGGCGTTCTCCATAATCTAAGCATTCGAATTATCTCTAACCGAGTTTACTGTGGCTAATTTCATAAACGTTATCGAAACGTGCGTTTGATCCAAATCATTCATTGGGTTTTACAACCACCTTCACGGCCCCTTCGATGCGTTTGACAAAAGTCTCAAAGGCGGTGGTGATCTCATTCAGGGGAAAGGTGTGGGTCACATACGGTTTTAACGTCACCTTTCCGGAACCCAGCAACGAGACGGCTCTGGCAACATTTGACCATCCTTCACCTCGGACGGTATGGATGGATTTATTTTTCATCAAAAGGTCTTCAAAATCAACCAAAACGGGTTCATGCGGCATCCCCAGCATGAGGATTTTTCCCATGGGCTTTGCCATCTTAATGGCCATCATGGGGGCATCGCTGGCGCCCGAGGATTCCACGACCAAATCGGTACCGATGCCGTTGGTTTCCTTGAGGACGACTTCGACGGCATTTTCCTCATGAATGTTGATCAAACGGTCGGCACCGGTTTCAGCGCCTTTGCTAAGCCGCGAAGCCCGGGTACCGATTAAAAAGACTTTCTCCGCACCCAGTGCTTTTGCCACTTGGGACGAGATAAGCCCCAGGGGACCGGGCCCGATGACCGCTACCTGGTTGCCGGCCACATAGCCGCCGATGGTTTCAAACCCGTACAGAACGCACCCCAGATTGGTGATCAAGGCGGCCTCATTAAAATCGATGTGATTCGGAATCGGATGGACGGTGTTGATATTGTTGATCACATAATGGGCAAAACCGCCATTGGAGGTCATGCCGTTGGCACGGTGCTTCGCGGTACCATAATTCAGGCAGGCCGTATAGTTGCCTACTCTGCAATTCTTGCAGCGCATGCAGCCCAGATGGGCTTCAACGGCAACGCGATCACCCACCCTAAATTCATCCACGCCTTCTCCCAGAGCAGCCACGATGCCGGCGTATTCGTGGCCGGGGATAAAATTGCCATAGGGGGGCTGCCCCGGGAGGGGTTTGTCCATCAGCGCCACATCAGTGCTGCAGCAGGCGCAGGATTCAACTTTTAGTAAGACTTCCATGGGTCCGGGCCGCGGCACAGGGACTTCCCGCACTTTCAGATGATTGCGTCCCATTAAAATAGCCGCTTTCATGGTTTCGGGTACGGTCGACATAAGCTTTTGCTCCTCTTCTTTTGATCCGGAACTTTAGTCACTTCATACTTTAGTTCATTCTTGTCCGCCAGGCATTTTGGCGGATTAGTCACTTTTTTTGAAAGCGGTGATTTGATTTGAACCTAATCCTTTCTTGGTCACCTGGCTGGGGACAACGCCCGGCGCCTGCGCCTGATAATTTAAAATCGAAATACCGCAAAATCCACCCTGGCAGCGACCCATGCCGGCCCGGGTGACGTGTTTGACGGCATCCGTGGTATCGGCCCCGCGACGAATGGCTTCCAGAACCTCTGCCTCCGTAACCTGTTCGCAGCGGCAAACAATGTGTCCATATTTGGAATTGGATTCGATCAGTTTGTGTTTTTCTATGGCAGTGGCCGTCTCAAAGCGGCGCCAACCGATTCGATTCGGATTAAAAGTCTTTTTCTCTTCCAACCTCAGACCGGCAGCCGCAAGCAAGGTGATCAGATATTCGGCTATTGCGGGCGCGGCCGTCAAACCCGGGGAGCCGATAGCCGCATGAATAACACCCGGTGCGGTTTTTGAATGATCGATATAAAAATCACCACCCGCCGCCATATTATTTTCTGACCGGATACCGGCAAACGCCGTGATGACATCTTTTTCAGAAATTGCCGGAACAAGCTTTTTGCCCATATGGAATACTTCTTGGAGCTTGTCACGGCTGACGGCGGTATCACCTTTATGAGCGGGAGTGGTGAAATAACCCAGGCCGATTAACAGATTTCCATGGGCGGTTGGGGTCACCAGTTCGCTGTGATCTTTACCGTAGGTTCCGTAGATCATATTATGCAACAGATTCGAAGCTGATTTATCCAGAATAAGCATGGTTCCTTTGGTAAGGATCAATTGGATATCTGTGCCGCCCACCATCTTAGCGATCTCGTCCACAAATAGTCCGGCTGCGTTGATGATATAGCGTGTTTTAAACCGTCCTGCCGGCGTGATCACCTCGTAGTTAAAAGCTTTTTTGCGTTTGATATCGGTAACCGGTGAAGTAAAATAAAGGTTTAAACCGTTTTGGACAGCGTTTTCGGTTAAAGCAAATGTCCATTCGGTAGCATAGATGCCGCCGCTGACGCCTTTACCATACAATGCTCCGATGGCCTTTTTGCTGGCATTCGGTTCGATTTGCCGAATTTTTTCGGAACCGATAATTTCATGGCCACAGGAAAGATGGTTTTCATCGGCGCAGGTCTTTGCGGTTTTTAATTTAGCCAGCTGGCTCGAATCAAACGCCAGAAAAATTTCGTCGACTTCTTTAAAAACGACATCCAGTTCCCGGGCCAATTTTTTGTAACGCGCGGCGGCATAGTGCGCCAGCTTGGTTCGTAACTGGCCGGATGGAAACATCAGGGGAGAATGCAGCATGCAAGGATTCGCTTTTGAGACCCCGAAACCGGAAAACGGTTCTTTTTCAAACAGCGCAAAACGGCCTTCGTATCTGGACAATTCCCTGGCGATCATGGAGCCGACAATTCCGGCCCCGATAATGATGACATCATAATTTCCCCGTTGCCGGGTTTGACTGCCGGTGGCTTGCGTCATCTGATGTTTATACCATTTTTCATCGCGTCGCCGATGGGTCAGAAACCTTGGGGCTTATTTGGCCTGTAACAGCGGTGCGAATTTTTGATGAATCAATTCATGTCTGGGCGGACTGAAGAAATCAACCAGTAGGACGTCTTCATCCAGCACTTTCCATGAATGCGCCCGGTTCGATTCAATCAGATAGCCATCTCCAGGTCCTAATAATACCTCCTGGCTGTCGTCCGGTAATCTCAGGATAATGTTGCCTTCAATAATATACCCGCCTTGCTCGGCCTCATGGGTTTCAGTCGGCCATTCCTGATGCGGCTGAAAGCGATAAAGGATCATCATCAGGTGTTTGCCGGTGACCAATTTACGAGAGATATGATCGTTCACATCTTCCCACGGGATTTGATTCCACTTTACCCACGCACTCATTTTGGCAAGGCTCCCGAATCAATGGGTTGCAATTCTCAAAAGACGCTCGTGTGATCCGCTTTATATTACCCGGTGAGTGATGACGTTATCAAGGCAGCATTCACTTACGGAAAAATAAAATCGGGCTCTTGTTTTATTTTTTTAGATGCGGTATATACCGCATCGCACACATGTGCATTTAATGCTCATCTGTGCTAAACTTGTACCGATATTCGCTTTTTTTGTCAATCAAAAAGAGGATTGAAATGGAAGTTACCCTTACCAGATTGTTAAAAGGAGCCCAGACGGCCAAGGGTGTGGCGGTCATCATCGATGTCTTCCGCGCCTTTACCTGCGCCCCATTGCTGTTTTCTTTGGGTATTCAAAAATCGATTCTGGTTTCAACCCCGGAAGAAGCCTTTGCCCTCAAAGAGAAAAATAGCAAGCTTGTTTTGATCGGTGAGGTGCGGGGCATACCCATCGAAGGGTTTGATCTGGGCAATTCACCCAGTGAGATACTCAAGAAGGGAACGGCCTTTTTTGACGGCAAGACAGTCGTCCAACGAACCTCTTCAGGGGTCCAGGGTGTTCTGACCGCCCTGGATGTTGCCGATGAGGTCCTGCCGGCCAGTTACACTTTAGCAAAATCTACCGCCCGCTATATTTTATCGAAGCAACCGCTAAGGGTGAGCCTGGTCGCAATGGGCTGGGCCTTGAAGTACGTTGCGCCCGAAGATGAATGGTGCGCCCGCTATATTTCACATCTGCTGGGCGTAAACGACTACGATCACAATACAGCCCTGGCAGAAATCCTTTCCAATAAAACGACCCAGAAGTTTTTTGACCCTGAAAAACCGCATTTCCCGCCGGAGGACCCGATCATGTGCCTGCAATTGAATGTGCATAATTTCGTGCTCCGCGCCGGCCGTGATGATGACGGTGTCGTTGTCAACAAAATTGATTTTGCGAGTGGCACGACATGAAAGGAAGCAGAAAACCATGCCCATTCGAGCTAAAAAAACACTGACGTCCAGAGGGGTACACATGATGATGGATGCCGCCATTGACAAAGCAACCCGGCTTGGCATTGCCGTTACAGTTGCCATCGTAGATGACGGTGGTCATTTATTGATGCTGGAGCGTATGGAAGGTGGACGTTTTCATACCGTGCATTCGGCTACAACCAAAGCGATAACGGCAGCATCCAACAAACGGCCCACTTCTTCCAAAGGCGCCCAGGGCCAGGAGCTGGATGTGCTTCATGCCTTGGGATTGACATTGGCTGCCGGTCCGCAAAACTGGACGGCGATGGAAGGCGGCTACCCGGTGATGATCGAAAACGAGTGTCTTGGCGGAATTGGTGTTGCCGGTGGAGACTGGAAACAGGATGAAGATATTGCCCGGGCAGCCTTAACTGCCGCGGGTGCTTCGTAATCTTCAAGTGGCCCCAACAATAGCAGATCACGTTCAAATGTAGTGCTATGTAATATGAGTTTCAGGTTTCAGGTGTCAGTTACCGGGTTCCAAGGTTCAAGGTTCAGCGGTTAAATTACAGCCTGCGACGAGCTCAGTCGAGTCGAGACCAGAACCCTTGAACCCTGAACCCCCAAGCCTAAAACTAAAATACCTTTCGGAGAGCCATAAAATGCCTGAAGCATCCAAAGGCATCATTGTCATGGGAACTATGGACACCAAGGGGCCTGAACTGACTTATCTCGCACAGCAGATCGCATCGGCGGGATGTCATGCAATTTTAATGGATGTCGGTGCACAGGCCGAAAGTGATACTTACGCAGACATTTCCGCCTCGAAGGTTGCGGCGGTCATTGACGCGGACATTGAAGCCATCCGGGCACTTCCTAGAGGCGAGGCTGTTGAAAAAATGGTCGCCGCCGCATGCGTTTATCTCCAAGAAATGATTCAATCCGGCAAGGCCCATGGGGTTATCGGTATAGGCGGCTCCGGAGGGACCACCATCTGTGCTGCGGCAATGCGGACCTTGCCTTACGGCGTACCCAAATTTATGGTTTCTACGCTGGCTTCCGGAAATACGCGCTGGCATGTCGATATTGCGGATATTGTCATGATTCCCTCATTGCTGGACATCGGAGGTTTGAACCCCATGCTGAAGATGGTTCTAAACAATGCCGCCCAGGGTATTGTCGGAATGGTAAAAGGCCATCAGGCGTATCAGGCTTCCGGTAAAAAAGTCATTTCAATGACCATGTACGGCACCACCACCCCCGGCGTCAGTCGCGCCCGACAGGTGGTCGATGATGCCGGGTTCGAAACCTGGGTGTTCCATGCTTCGGGAGTGGGCGGTCGCACCATGGAAAAACTGATGTCCATGGGACGGATTCATGCCGTTATGGATATGACTCTGGCTGAAGTGGGCGCTCATCTGGTAGGAGGTCTGCATGACGCCGGACCCCATCGACTGGAGATGGCTGCTCAACTGGGACTGCCCCAGGTGATCGTACCCGGCGCTGCAGATACCATCGTTTTACCGCCCCGTGATCAGGTCCCGGAAAAGTTTAAAAACCGCACCCTCAATTTCCACAACCCGACCATGACCACTATGCGGACCACATCGGAGGAAAATGTGGCCATTGCCGAGTTTATTGCCGAAAAGCTCAATCAAGCCAAAGTCCCGGTGGTTGTGATGCTTCCGCTGGGAGGGCTTTCAACCATCGACCGACCCGGAAAAATTTTTTATGATCCCGAGGCCAATAGCGCGCTTTTTGATACCCTCAAGCGGAAATTATCAAGCGCTATTGAAGTCATCGAGGACGAACATCATCTGGATGACCCGGAATTTGCGGTCCGCGTGGGGCAAAAGATGGTCAGTTTGCTAAACCGATAGAAAACCACCAAGCGTACGAAGAATAAAACAAAGAAGAAACCGGCAACGACCTTAATCAGCTTTGTGAACTTCGTGTCCTTTGTGGTGAAACAAATTATCTAAAGAAAAATTACACAGAGGAGGTAGGGATGAAACAGTACACGCGAGAACAAATTATAGAAAGACTCAAAGCGAAGCTGGCGACCGGCAACATTATCGTTGCGGCGGGAGCCGGCACGGGGATTTCGGCCAGATTTGAAGAAGAAGGCGGTGCCGATCTGATTCTGGTGTTCAATTCCGGCCGCTATCGGATGCATGGTCTGGGCTCTCTTTCCGGCTGGATGGCTTACGGGAATGCCAATACCATTACCCTGGAGATGGGTGAGCGAGAGATCCTGCCGATTGTCAAGGAGGTGCCGGTAGTCTGCTCAATCAACGGTACCGATCCCACCTTTGTCATGGAAGTTTTTTTAAAAAGGGTCAAGGCGGCGGGCTTTTCGGGAATCAATAATTTTCCGACCATCGGTATGATCGACGGTAATTTCCGAGCGGCGCTGGAAGATACCGGCATGGGTTATGACAAGGAAGTGGCTGTAACCGCACTGGCTCATAAAATGGGCTTTTTTACCACCGCTTATGCCTTTACAGCCGAAGAAGCGCAGAAGATGGCTGAAGCCGGCTGTGACTGCCTGCTGGCCCATGTAGGTCTTACGGTCGGAGGCTCTATCGGTGCGCTTGAAACCATGAGCCTTGATGAGGCGGCTGACAAAACCCGCGAAATGGCCGATGCGGCCAGGGTCGGCAATCCGGATATCCTGGTACTTTGTCACGGCGGTCCGATTTCCAGTCCGTCGGATGTGGAAGAAATCCTCAAACGCGTTCCCATCGACGGTTTTGTCGGCGCCTCCAGTATGGAACGCCTGCCGGTGGAAAAAGGCATCCGCGATAAGACGGCGGAGTTTGCGGCCATTAAACTTAAGCCCTGATTGAGGTTCTCACGCCAAACCGAAAAGCACACAAAAAAAGCGAAATTTTTGCGTCTTGCTGGTTGACCTGAAAATAAAATAGCTGGGCGGATGCCGCATCCGGCCAGCTATTTTATTTGGCATCGGTAAGTGCGTCTTATTCTGCTTGCGGTCCATATTCCTGGCTTTTTTTCCAGTTCATGCGCTCACGCCAATCCGGATAAATATAGCGGCCCATGTTGCTGTCGTCCGGATGGATGTAACGGGCGCCGGCCAGCAGAACCACGGTTTTCATTTCGGGTCTGTTTTCTTTACTCTTGCGGCGGACAATATCCTCTAGATAGGCGGGATCTTCATGGCAATTGCCCCAGTTGTCGTGATGCATGGGAATGACCACTTTGGCGTTCAGCGCTTCGGCGATGCGCCAGACATCCCAGGGTGACATTTTGTCGGTGTACCCCGGGGCATTGTTGCCCATATTCATGGTGACCACGTCCACGCCGTATTTCTCACCGACCATGCGGTAAGCGTTGTGGTAAAGGGTGTCTCCCAAAAAGGCAATGTTGCCGCCTTCGGTATTGAAGATAAAGCTGACCGCCACTTCTTCAAAGGGGGCCGGTGTCTCAAAACCGGTTTTGGTCGCAATGGTGTCGAAGTTGGGGGCCAGATCGATCTTCATATCTTCGATTTGAACGCTCTCACCGACTTTGGCCACAATCATGCGATCTTTCGGCACGCCCATATTCTTCATCATTCGCCGGGCCGCCTCCGGAGGTGCGATAAATTTACAATTGGTTGTTTGCAACGCGGCGGCAATCGTGTAGAAGTCCATATGATCCTGATGGTGGTGGGTTACACACACCGCATCCAGGCGTTCAAATTTCCAGGGGTCGATCACATGCGGGTTGAGACGCATCCAGTGCAATTTTTCAGCACCGCTCGTGCGGCAAACTCCGCAATAGGAATAGTCCGTAAAAATACTGGGGCCCGAATACAAATCAACCGTGAACACCGCTCCGGCCTGGGATTTTAATGCATATGAGGGACCGCCGAAATACCACAGGCACCCGGTGCCCCCGGGGACCTCAAAGTTGGCAATCTCATAATTCAGAAAAGACCCCCATTCCGGAAAAACCTCCTTCAGCCATATATCCCGGTTCATTTCCCGCGGTGACCCGATGGTTCCACCATCCATGACACCCATTTCGTCATATTTGACCACACGTTCATCACCCATTGTCTTATCCCCCTCTCAATTTAAATTAATTTTGGATTTTGGAATTTGGATTGCGGATTGAAACAGGTTCGAGTTTAAGGCTCAATGGCCGCAACGGTTTTTAAATCCAAAATCCGAAATCTAAAATCTGATTGAAATCCTTAAAATCACCTTAATTTTTTAATCAAACCGTTAGAGGATTTTAATCTTCCAAATAGGCTCCCTTCATGGCCGACGCCGCGTGCCTGACATAGCGTTTCAAAACGCCGTTGGTGTATTGCAGCTCCGGCAGCCTCCATTGTTTCTTGCGGTCGGCCAGATGGGCGTTTACCTGGTCTTCCGACATCTGCTTGCCATCACAGCCGATCACGGATAGTTTGCGGTTGGGGATGTCAATGGATATCAGATCTCCATTCTCAATCAGGGCAATCGGCCCTCCCCGGCTTGCCTCGGGTGAAACATGACCGATACACGGGCCCCGGGTGGCTCCGGAAAATCTACCGTCGGTAACGATGGCGGTATTGCTCAGTACCGGAATGGTCACCAGAGCCTCGGTGGTTGCCAGAATTTCAGGCATGCCGCTGCCGCGGGGTCCTTCATATCGCAGGATAATAACCGATCCGGGTTCAACGCTGCCTTTTAAAATGGCATCCAACGCGTCTTCCTCGCGATCAAAAACTTTGGCCGGTCCTTGATGTGCCAACATGTCGGGTTCAACTGCTGAAAATTTAATGACGGCACCTTCCGGTGCCAGATTGCCTTTTAACACCGCAATGGATCCGAAGTCCTTGCTTTTATCCAGGGTAAGAATCACATCCTCCCGCTTTAATTGGTAATTGGCGAGGTAGCCTTCTCCACGCCTGAAGAAGCCTTCCTTTTCTATTTCAGCGATATTTTCTCCTAAGGTTTTCCCGGTGACCGTCAAGACATTTAAATCCAGCATGTCGCACAATTCGATTTGGACCCGCGGAATCCCGCCGGCATACCAGAAAAGCTCGCTTAAGTATTTTCCCGAAGGCTGAATATTACCCAGATACGGCGTTTCCTGGTTCAGTCTATCAAACAGACTTTCATCGATGTCGATTCCAAGTTCATGTGCAATCGCCGGCAAATGGATCAGTGCGTTAGTAGAACCAGAGATGGCGGCATGAACCCGGATGGCGTTTTCAAAGGCCGCCCGGGTTAAAATGTCGGCCGGCTTGATTCCCTTATGGATCAGGGTCATGATGTGCTCTCCGGTTCTGCGGGCGTTGCGGCGAATGTCAAATAAGCTTGCCGGCGTCAGAGCGGCGCCCGGCAGTGTCATTCCCAGTGCCTCGGACATGCACTGCATCGTGCTGGCGGTCCCCATGAACTGACAGGCGCCAAATCCCGGACATGCTGAAAGCTTATAGTCCCGAATTTGTTGGGATACATCTTGTCCTTGGCGCATCTTGGTTGCGGTCTCACCCACCAACACACTATGTGACATATGGGGCCCGATACGGTTGCTGCCCCCCGGGATATGAATGGCCGGAATATTTAAGCGCGCGGCTGCCATCAAATGAGCCGGGACGGATTTATCACAGGAGGAAATCAGCACCACGCCGTCCCAGGGAATGACGCGGCCGTGTACCTCCACCAGGTCGCAAAGAATCTCCCGTGAAGGCAAAATATAATTCATTCCGTCATGCAGCATGGCCCACCCGTCACACAGATCCGTGGCGTGAAAGTTGGCCGGCTTGCCGCCTTCTTGAAAAACACCAATTGAGGCTTCCTCAGCCAGACCATTTAAATGATAGCTTCCGGGGTGGCTGGCACCGTATACATCTTCGATCAGAATTTGAGGTTTGGTGAGATCTTTTTCATCCCACCCGGTCCCGCAGGAAAGGGCATCGATCTGAATCCATTCCCGGCGAGCTTTTTTACTCCTTTGTTGATCATTTACGGCCATGGTGCGGCTCCTCTTTGAATCTAGCGTTGCAAATCGAACCAAAAACCATTTGTATCAAAACATCGAATGGCAATTCCCCAAGATTCCTTAACAAATTTCACCGATAGTCGTCAATGGATTTCATAAAACATATTTTATGTTTCATGAAATATGTTGACTACCACAAGCTGAAATGCTAAGCACACCCATAAACCCATCAGTATGCGCTGAAAAGGATATACCCATGCCCAGAGCAATAACGAAAGTTTATCGGGTGGTTAAAACGAACCTGAATGCCCAGGTCTATGATATTCTGAAAGAAATGATCGCCGATAAACGGTTTACACCGGGCAGTTCATTAAATGTCGAAAAGCTGACCCAGGAACTCGGGGTCAGTCGCACGCCGATCTGGGAGGCAATTCGAAGGCTTGAGCAGGAAGGAATCGTTGTCCATACGCCTCATAAAGGCGTGCGCCTGGTTGAGTTGACCCGCCAAATGGCTCTGGAGCTCTATGAGGTGCGTGAGACCATGGAAGCCATGGCCGCCCGGCTCGGGGCCGAGCGGGCAACACCGGAAATCATTGCTCGGATGGAAAAAATTCTGGCCGAGCAGACGCTGATCGTCAACCGTGAAGATGACGTGGCCTATTCCCGCTCGGATTACGATTTCCACATTCTCATATATAAATCCTGTGGAAACAAACTGCTCACAGAGATTCTCGAGGGACTGCGCTACAAGGCCCTGCCTCTGGCATTCAAACTATCGCCCCATTACACCGAATTTTTGGCATTCCACAAAGATATACTCGCGGCCTTCCGCAAGCACGAGCCCAAAGCCGCGGAAAAAGCCATGCAACGTCATAATCGCCGCATGCTGGAAATTATCCGGAACACGCTCTGGGGCGTTGATGGTGAAGAGGAAATCCGGTAATGGCAAAATTGGCACTGAATGGCGGTGCGGCCGTCAGAACGAAACCCTATCCGAGCTGGCCCTGCGGCGGTGTCGAAGAAAAACAGTGGTTGGATAAAGTTTTAAAAAGCGACCGCTGGTTTGCCGGGCTTCAGGGTGATGATCCGCAGGCGCTGGGTACGCTTTTTGGTAAACGATTTGCCGACATGCATGCTGCTCGATATGCCCTGCCGGTGTCAAACGGCAGTGTGGCCATAGAGGTGGCCCTGCGGGCGCTGGACATTCGACCCGGTGATGAAGTCATCGTACCTCCCTATACCTTTATTTCCACGGTCACATCGGTGCTGATGGTCGGCGCGGTGCCGGTGTTTGCTGACATTAATCCGCAAAGCTACTGCCTGGATCCAGACGATGTGCTTCGCCGGATCGGTCCCAACACCCGGGGCATTATGCCCGTTCACCTGGCCGGCCACATGGCGGATATGCCGCGGCTGAAGGAAGTCGCCCAACAAAACCATTTAGCGATTATAGAAGACTGCGCTCAGGCCATTGACGCCGGTCTGGACGACAAAAAAGCCGGCACCTGGGGCGATCTGGGAACCTTTAGCTTCCAATCGAATAAAACCCTGACCTGCGGTGAGGGAGGTCTCATAATGACGGATGATTCACACTTGGCCGAGAAAGTGGTGGCCTTGCGCGCTTTCGGTCGCTTCCGTGAAAAACAGGTTGTGCGGTCTTCGGATTTAACCTGCCAGCAAATATCCAGCAACTACCGTCTGTCTGAATTTCAGTCGGCGGTGCTTCTGGGCCAGCTGGAAAAATTTTCTGCCGAAGATTCACGGCGACAGGCCAATGCAAGGCGCCTGACAGCGGGTATTGATGGGATCCCCGGGTTAAATCACGTTCGGGTTGATGGGCTGTCAATGAAACATGGGTATTACTATTACCTGCTTCAATACGAGCCTGACACTTATGCCAACCTGGATCCGGAAAGACTCTGTGTGGCGCTTAATGCCGAAGGTATTCCGTTTGTTCCGGGTGATCGCAAGCCGTTGTATGCGCATCCGGTTTTTGACGTGAAAAACTTGAGCACAACCCTCTGCGCCGAGGTTGTCGAACGGTACCGTCAGGCTGTGGACCTGGCCAATCCCGGCTGCCCCGCCACCGAACAGGCCTGTAACCGCACGTTGATCTTACGCCACCAGGTCCTTCTGGGCCAAAGCGCCGACATGGACGATATCATTGAAGCCTTGTGGAAAATTTATAAAAACATCGATGAATTACGCTAAAGGAGATATTGGGATGCAAGCAAACTATTTAAAAAAAGCCAAACCGGTCCTGGAAGCTGATGTCAAAGCCCTGCGCCACACAGTTGAAGAGATCATCGATACGGTCCACAAAGATGGCGATGCGGCCCTTGCCCATTACGCTAAAATCTTTGACGATTTTGAAGGTCCCATGCGGGTGGGCGAGGCTGAATTCGAAGCCGCCAGAAAGGAGTTGCCGGCGGAGATTATCGAAGGACTTGATTTTGCAATTGAACGCGTGACTGCTTTTGCCGAATCCCAGCGGGCGCAAATTACGGAGTTTGAACAGGAGATGATTCCCGGGGTCTTCATGGGCCACCGTCTGGTACCGGTTGATTCCTCCGCGGCCTACGTGCCGGCAGGACGTTATCCCTGCCTGACATCTGCGGTCATGTCGCTGGTGCCGGCCAAGGTGGCCGGGGTCAAGCGCATTGTGGCCTGTTCTTCGCCGGGAAAGGAAAAGCGGATTAATCCGGCCATTCTGTATACGATGGTGAAGATCGGGGCTGATGAAATTTACTGTCTAGGCGGTGCCCAGGCGATTGCGGCCATGGCTTACGGGACGGAGACCATTGATCCGGTGGATTTAATCGTGGGCCCCGGCAACCAGTTTGTCATGGAAGCCAAACGACAGGTGTTCGGGACGGTGGGCATCGATTTTTTAGCCGGCCCCAGCGAATGTATGGTGATTGCCGATGAGACCGCGCGGGCTGACTACATTGCGGCGGATCTTCTGGCTCAATGCGAACATGATCCTCAGGCCAGAGGGGCTCTGGTCACGACTTCGGAAAAAATCGGACAGCAGGTGCTGGCAGAAATCGAGCGGCAATTAAAGGATCTGACCACCGAAGAGGTGGCGCGTCAATCCTGGGAGGACAAAGGCGATGTCGTGGTGGTCGGTACCTTGGAGGACGCCTGCGCCTGGGCCAATGACTACGCTCCGGAGCATCTGGAGGTCCACACCAAGGATCCCAAAGCGCTTTTGCCCCTGCTGACATCCTATGGTTCCCTTTTTTTGGGTACGGCAGCGGCTGAGGTATTTGCCGACAAAGTGGCCGGCACCAACCATATTTTACCCACCGGACGGGGGGCGCGCTACACCGGCGGATTGTGGATCGGCCACTTTTTAAAAGTCATTACCCACCAGTGGGTAGACGAGCGCGGCGTAGAAGTGCTGGCACCTTACTCGGTGCGACAGGGCGAGTTTGAGACCATGGATGCCCACCGACGGGCCGCTCTGATTCGTATGACGAAGAAACTATAGCTCCCCATTGAGTTATGACTCAATGGGGGGTTATTTGTTATTAGTTAATGGTTATTGGTTTTAGAAAAAGATGAGTTGCAGCAATTCTGATTTTTAATCCTGTCATAACATATTGACCCATATACCTTTTTGACAAATAACGAATAACAAACAACGTTTAACCATTATTTTGGAGGTCTGAAATGGAATATGAAGAGAAAAAAGAGGTTAAAGAGGAAAAGATTTATAATCTTTTTCGCTGCGGTTACCTGGAGATTCGCGAATGGCTTAAAGAAACCGACATTGTTATCATCCCGCTGGGAAGCACCGAGCAGCATGGCAGGCATTGTCCGGTGTGTACCGACAGTATTGCCACCGAGCTGCCCTGTCAGATTGCCGCGGAAATGGCTAATGTACCGTATTATGAGCTCATCCCTTTCGGCTATTCTCCCCAGCATCTGCATCCGCCCGGAATCGCATCCGGAACTGTCACCCTGAGCGCCGCCACCTATCAAAACGTTCTTTATGACGTGGGACGCTCACTGCTTCACAACGGTTTCAATAAGCTCATCTATGCCACCGGCCATACGTCTAACATGAAAGCCGTGGACCCGGCCCTTAGAGCGTTGCGCTATGAAACCGGTGCATTTGTGTGCTGCTATCGTAATGATGCCGAAGCGGTGCCCGGGTTGATGGGCGATGCCGGAATATTGGAAAATCCTCCTGAAGAAGCCCCCGGCTGGCACGGCAGTGAAGTGGAAGCCTCCGAGTGCATGTACTTTGAAACATTATACGGTAAAAAGCTGGTTCATCTGGATCGGACCGAAAAAGAGTATACTCATCCCCCCAAGTGGATTTCAGATGTCAGCGACAAGTTTACCAAGAAAAACGGCTCCCCGTTTCTTGAAATGCACGGCAAAAATGTGGCCTGGGTTCCCATGGATCACCAGGAATACAGCGATACCGGTTTGATCGGCTTTCCGGGAAACCCGTTTACGGCAACCGCAGAGAAGGGCAAAAAAATCATTTATAAAAAAGCCGAGATGATGGCCGAATTTATAGAAGAAATCAAGAAAGTTAAGGTGGAAGTCAAAAACAGAGATTTCTGGAATAGAACCTTTAGGCCCATGTAAAAGCTATTTTAGAAGTGCTTTAAGGCAAGTGAACTAAAGTTAGAAGTGATCTAAAGTGACTAAAGTTGAGGAATTCTTTCGGTTTTAAATAAAAAGATGGAGCGCAGCGACTCAGTAACTTTAGTCACTCAAAACTTTAGTTCACTTTAGTCACTTTTTCTGAAACCAGTATGCAAGTTGAATAATAAACCTTAAAATGAATGGCTAATTGTGATGGGGAAAAACACAATCGCCATTATTGCCACCCTGGACACCAAGGGTCCGGAAACCGCCTTTTTGAAATCCTGCATCGAGGCTGCCGGGTTTTCAACGGTCGTTATGGATACCGGCATTCTTGAGCAACGGGATCCGGCCGGTCCGTCGCCGGATGTTTCGGCGGACCGGATCGCCGAAGAAGGCGGAGAGAATCGGGCCGAGTTGATTGCCAAAAGCGCCGAAAGAGAGACCCGCAACTGTGGTATTCGGGCGATGTCCAGAGGGGCCGCTAAGATCTTGCGGCAACTCTATGACCACAACCAGATTTGCGGCGTCATCGGGCTGGGAGGCGCCCAGGGCACCGAGATCGGCACTTATGCCATGCGGTCAATGCCTCTAGGGGTGCCCAAGATGATGGTTTCCACGGTGGCCTCTGGGCAGACACCTTTCGGGATTTACACCGGCACCCGGGATTTGACGATGATGCACTCGGTGGTCGATATCCTGGGGCTGAACTCCTTGCTGCGGCAGGTATTGTCTAACGCCGCCGGGGCCGTGGTGGGCATGGTTCGGGCCGGATCCATGGCAGCGTCGAGCACCTCCCTAAAAATTGGCATTACCATATACGGCCAGACCACCCCCGCAGCCCTGGCCATCAAACCGCAACTGGAAGAGCGCGGCTACGAAGTTTTTGCGTTCCACTCCAACGGCACCGGCGGCCAGGCAATGGAGGAATTGGCGGTTGAAGGCATGCTGGACGGCCTGTTTGACCTAAGCACCCATGAAATTACCGATGAAATTTTTGGCGGTATCCATGCCGGTGATGCCAATCGGCTGCTGGCCGGGGGTTTGAAAGGCATACCCCGGCTGGTGGTCCCCGGAGGACTGGATATTATCACGTTGCGCAAACTGGAAACAGTTCCGGATATTTACCGCAATCAACCCTATGTCAAACACAACCCCCACATAACCTTGGTGCGTTTGACCGTCGAGCAAATGGTGCGGGTGGCCGATGTGATGGTCGCGCGGCTGAACCAGGCCACTGCGCCAGTGATCGTGGCCATTCCAAAAGGGGGATTTTCTTTTTATAACAAAGACGGCTTGCACTTCCGTGATATAGAGGCGGATGAGGCTTTTATTCAAACGCTTAAGATGAAGTTAAAACCTGAAATCGAGATTTGCGAACTGGATGGACATGTCAACGATCCGGTATTTATCGAAGCCATTCTTTCTATATTTGAACGCTTGATGCAGCCTCTGAAAAGTAAAAAACAGCTCTAAGGAGTTATCGCCCATCTTGAAACCGACTCTGGATGAACACATACAGCGAGATCCCCGGATATTGAGGGTCTTTTTAGAAGCCCGACGCCGATATGCCGAAGTCGATTTGCTTCACCACAATTTCACCCATGTGATGCGCGATCTTCATCGCGCCCTGGTGATTGCCGCTGACCAAGGATCCGTGAATTATGACATTCTGATCCCCAGCGTCCTGCTGCACGACATCGGTTTTTGTTCAACTGATTTCAAGAAACTGGGACACGATGTGGCCGGCGCCCGTCTGGCAGTAGAAATCCTCAAAGATCTGGATTATACTGAAGATGAATGTGCAGCCGTCGGTCACTGCATCCACGCCCATAAGGGCAAGGCCGAACTTCCCCGGACCATTGAGGCCCAGATCCTTTACGATGCTGATGTACTGGAAAAAGCGGGCCTGGTTTTTCTCATCTGGGGCGGTAAAGTTATCAGTGAGTTCAACGAATCGATTTATCATTTTTTAAAACGGGAAATTGCGGACCGCAGAGCAGAGTTAGCGCGCGGATTATATACCCGTAAGGCCCGGGAACTGGATGGCGGCAGGCTTGAGAAAGTTCATTCGTTGTTTCTTCAGGTACGGAAGGAGATCACCGAAGAGCGTCCTGATTATGATATCACCGAAGACGACCTCTGGCGAGGTGGGGCGCCTTAAATTTAATTAGAGGAGAAGACCCATGCAAAATGAAGGGTTTTATGATTTTCATACCCACACGGTTTTTAGCGACGGGGGGATGATTCCGGCGGGATTGATGCAGCGGGCCATTGTGCGTGGCTGTTTGGGATTGGCCATTACCGATCATGTGGACAGCTCAAATCTGGAATGGGCTTTTGAAAATCTGCTCAAGTTTGTAGAAGAACTTGGGCAGGAATGGCAACCGGGTATCGTGCCGGGAGGAGATGTCACCACAGCCCCTTTAAACACACTTGATTCTGACGCACTGGCTAAAAACTGGCACCTGCCGCTAATTCCGGGGGTTGAACTGACAAGTGTGCCGCCGCGGAAAATTGGCGTCCTGGCCGAAAAAGCCCGTTCATTGGGTGCCAAATGGATCGTTGTTCACGGCGAAACCATCATGGAACCCGTTGCCCCGGGGACCAACCGGGCTGCCATCGAAGCCAGGGCGGATCTCTTATCCCATCCCGGACTCATAACGCCCGAAGATGCGGCCCGGGCCGCCGAGCTTGGTGTTTATCTGGAAATTACCACCCATAAAGGACACGGCATGGCCAATGGCTGGGTGGCGCAGCGGGCAAGGGAGTCGGGTGCCAAACTGCTGTTAAACACGGATTGCCATGTATCGGCAGAGATTCTGGATGCCAAACAGCGCCGCGCGATTGCCTTCGGGGCGGGCTTAACTGCGGAAGAAGTTGATCGGATCTGGGAAAACGGCCGCCAGATCATTACTCGAATTTTTAGTTGATGAAAAAGCAGGCAAAATTCATTCTGACAACCGCCTGTGGCATCAAACCCGCGCACTGATATGTGGATTAGATTTGACAGAAAATCCTTTTTTTTTAATTTTTGCTGGTTCCGCGTGCGATTGGCGTTTTCCATCCTGTCGACCCATCCGGCCCTTTTGGCGGTCAGCGCCGACGATTCAGATTTCTTCAAGCGTCTTAAAAATGACTGATTTCAGCGACGATCAAAATAGCCCAACCCAAAATACGGCTTCAGAAATGCCTGTTATCCTGCTGGTGGACGACAATGCTATCAACCTTCAAATGCTGCATCAAACCCTGGTGGCCAGGGTTACCGGTTATTAAGTGCGAAATCCGGCGAAGACGCCCTGCGAATCACCCGCAAGGCAGAGCCCGACCTCATCCTGCTCGACATTATGATGCCCGGAATCGATGGCTATGAAACCTGTGCGCGGCTAAAAGCCGATGAAACCACCCAGAATGCCGTGATCATTTTTCTGACCGCCCTGCAAAGCACCGCAGAAAAAGTGCGTGGTCTTTCACTGGGGGCGGTGGACTTCATTACCAAACCTTTTGATCCCGATGAAGTCGTCGCCCGGGTTTCCCGTCAACTTGAAGTTCATCGTAAGCACAAAGAATTACTGGAAAAAAATAAGCAACTCGCCAGCCAGCTGGAAAATGACCTGCGAGCCGGTTCCATCGATTCCGCCGGTCACCACGAAAAGATTAGCTCTTTGATCCGCGGCGGCGAAAGTGACCGTCTGGAATTTAAATCAAGCCTGCGCTGGAATCTAAAAACCGGCCGTTCCGACAAGGGGATTGAGAAAGCGTGGCTCAAGTCCGTGGTTGCTTTTTTAAATACCGATGGCGGCGTGTTGCTGGTTGGTGTGGGGGATGATGGCCATATGCTCGGTAGCGCGGTGGATCAGTTTGAAAACGACGATAAATACCTTTTGCATGTCAACAACTGTATCCAGCAGCATATCGGGCTTGAATGCACCGGTTTTATCCGCTTTCAGCTGATACCGGCAGAAGATAAAAAAGTACTGCTCGTCGAATGCCAACCTTCGCCATCGGCGGCCTTTCTTAAAATCGGGAAAAATGAGGATTTTTATGTAAGGGTGGGTCCCGGAAGCCGCCGGCTGTCCACCAGTGAAGTTCTTGCCTATATGACCAATCGAAAATTGGAACCCTGATGATCCAGGTTGCAATATGAATAAAGATTGATTTGTTTGTGTCTGTGCCTATCCCCTCTGTAAAATAGGATTAACTTACACGGACGAACCGAATTATAAGTTCAAACGTCCATCCTTGGTGTCATGGGTCAGCTAAATGACACGAGAGGTATTCTTGACATCAACAGACTTAACCTTAATTTAATAAATGAAAGCTACAAATATAATCGATGCTTCGTCTTGACCGAGTTTTTGCATATCCTTCCGGACCTGTTGATAATCTGAAATCGTCTTTATGGCGAGCGACCCATGGGTTAAATACTTAAAATGGTTATCTGTCTGGTCTGAAATCACTTTCGCAATATTCAGATCTCATTTCTTCTGAGCGCCGCCGCGCGACGATTTCGCTAGGATTTTCATCTACTATTTTTCTGCCAGTTTAAGCTGATTTCTTGTTGAGCCTTTATTCAAAAAGCTTTCTATTCTCCTTTGTAAAATCAGAAACCATTTAACTGAAAGGAGGTGTGCAATGAAAGCAGGCATTTTTTTTACGGGAACAGGACCCATTCTTATTTTGACCACTTATGCATCCCTGACAGATCCCAAATTGATAGATAAGCTTACCCAGAAAGGTATCAAGAAGTACATCGCGTATGAAGTTTCCGAGGACTTGGTGAAACAACGCTACGGGACACACTTTGACGTGATTTTGGGCGATCTGAAACAAACCGATGATTTGCGGGTACTGGATTACGACGGGCATCATGTCTTTTACAACTTCTCTCTGGATGAAATTGGACAGCCCGTCTACCATGAAGCTTAAGGCCTATCCGTGATATGGGGAAGTTAGTTTTTCCCCCGGCGTAAGTGCAATGAATATTAAAAAGGCTTATAGGCTTAGGAGGAAAAAAATTATGTATCTAAAACAAAAAGATATTTTTGGGGCCATGAGTAAGGAATTTGTAAAAAAAATCATGGAAATCTCAGTCACCGAATCCCATGAAAAAGGAGAATGGCTCTTCCATGGAGGAGATCCTGCGAATGCGTTTTACATACTGCTCAAAGGCCGCATCAAACTGAGTCTCGGGGAAGCCGGACACGTCGTTTATATCGTTAGCAATGCCGGAGAAGCATTTGGGTGGTCCAGCCTGATTGGTCGGGAAAGTTTCTCTGCATCGGCAGAATGCATGGCGCACGCAAAATTGCTCAAATTAGACAAAGACAAGTTACAAAAGATCCTGGAAAAAGATCCGGCCAATAGTCTTATTTTATTTAAACGCCTTGCTGAAATATTGGGCAATCGCCTGCTTCAGAGCTATACGATCATATCGTCCATGTCACCAGCTGAAATATCGCTTGCTTACGGCACCGGCCAGGTGATGGCTTCCCCGGAACCTGAGGCCGAATAATGATTTTCCAATAATGTTTGAGCGTATCCTGAAAAGTCGGAGGCAAAAAAATGTTTAAAAATATTGTTCTCGCTTTTGACGGATCCGAGTATAGCCATAAAGCGTTGCGGTGTGCCAAAAGTCTAACCGAACGCTTTGAGGCCACGTTATGGCTGGTTCATGTCTTTCCCAATACATCTGAGTTATTGGGTTATGACGATTATGAAAAACTGTTTTCGAAGCGCAAAAGTACGGCTCAAGCCGTCCTTGATGATGCGCGCCAGAAATTGGGCCGCATAACGTTCACCGTACAGGATGAATTGCAAGAAGGCCCGGAAGCAGAGGCAATACTGAAGGTAGCCGAAAATTGTGCGGCTGATCTCATTGTGATGGGAACTCGTGGGCTCGGTGCCGTGAAAGGCTTTCTGGTGGGCAGTGTCAGCCGCAAGGTGATTCACTATGCTGCTTGCCCGGTAATGGTCGTCCATTAGTGAGCGCTTGCCGATCTTACAGCATCTACTGTGTTAGATGCCGTTCCGCATAGTTTTACTATAGCGGAACGACATCTGCCTTGTAGCTGCGGCAACCTCGACAACCGCTCGAATTAGGTATATTTAAATAGAGCTTTACTATGAGGCGCTCCTATCCGCCGGGTAGCTGCCCAGATACTTCATCCATTTTGTCAGGCTCTCCATTTCCTGCAGAACCGCGGCGACCTTTTCATTTTTGTCTGACCCTTCAAAATCGAGGAAGAAGCTGTAGTTGCCAGGATCCGAGCGCAACGGCATCGAAGCAATCCGGGTCAGGTTAATTTCGGCGTCTGCAAACAATTTGAGAGCTGCATACAGCCGGCCGGCTTCATGAGGTACGGCAAAGATGATGGATGTTTTATCGCCGTTGTTGGGATGCGGTTCGCGGGCCAGAAGCAAAAATCGTGTGGAATTGGAAGGCCCGTCCTCAATGCTCTCTTTAATAATTTCAAGGTCGTACAATTCGGCGCATAAGGAACTTGCAATGGCCGCCGCAGCTCTTGGGTTTTCCCTGGCCAGCATTTTTGCCGCTCCTGCCGTATCATAATAGGGACGGGATTCCAGCTTGTTACGCATCAGGAAGTTGCGGCACTGGGCCAGGGCCTGTGGATGAGAAAAGACCTGCCGGATTTCACGATAATCCGTTGCCTCGGTGGCCAGCAGGCAGTGGCTGACGGCCACTTTGACTTCACCGATGACTTTAAGATCTGTGGTTGTCAACAGATCATTTACTTGGGTAACCGCGCCTTCTAAAGAATTTTCAACCGGTACCACTCCGAGATCAAAATAGCCGTCTTCGACGCCCCTGAATACATCGATAAACTCCAGACAGGGAATGTAGGCGCCATCGGGAACCAGCTGCCGGGCAGCGACCTCACCGTAAGCGCCGTGCTCTCCCTGAAATGCCGCCAAGGACCGGTCTTCATCCTGCAGTCGTTTGGTTTCTTCGATAATGGTTTTGAGAAGCCTGCGGGTAAATGTGCTTTCAATCAAATCCAGATTTAAGCGTTGTGCGCGTGCCAGCATGTCATTTTCTTGTTGCGGATCACTCAGGGTTTCCTTGAATTTTTTTGATCGTAGCGCCAGCCCCATTCTTTCCTGGAGCAAAACCAGCAGTTCCCGATCAATCTTGCTAATTTTTTTACGAATTTCTTCAGGTTTCATTTTTGCCTCACTTTAGCCAAATTCCTTTTGCCGCTTTACTCGGATGGCAGGTTATTTAAAAAAGACGTCAACGGTCTCAGGCGCTTCATCATGTTTGCAAAAATATCCGGCGTCAAGGCCTGGTCGGCATCACACAGGGCCTCTTCAGGTTTATGATGAACCTCGACGATCATTCCATCTGCTCCGGCAGCGGCACCTGCCATGCTCATCGAGGCGATCAAGCTGAGGCGACCGGTGCTGTGGGTCGGGTCGATTATGATCGGCAGATGACTCAGCTCTTTAATTGCCGGCACCGCACTGAGATCCAGCGTGTTGCGGGTATAGGTTTCAAAGGTTCGGATACCGCGCTCACAGAGAATGACGTCAGGATTACCCTCACTCAAAATGTACTCGGCACAGTTGAGCCATTCTTCGAGGGTGGAGTGCATACCGCGTTTGAGAAGCACCGGGCGTCCGGATTTTCCAACTTCTTTGAGAAGCGAGAAGTTTTGCATGTTGCGGGTTCCTATCTGAAGGACATCGGCAAACTCAGCCACCCAGGAGACATCTCGGGGATCGACCACCTCGGTAACAATCGGCAGCCCGGTCTCCCGTTTGGCTTTTTCCAATATCTTCAGGCCTTGAATACCAAGTCCCTGAAAGTCATAAGGCGATGTTCGCGGCTTAAAGGCACCCCCACGCAGCATATCGGCTCCGGCGGCCCGGACTGCCCGGGCGGTTTCCAATAATTGTTTTTCGCTCTCCACGCTGCAGGGTCCGGCAATCACTACAAAGTCACGACCGATTTCAACACCGGATACATTGACAATCGTATGCTTTTTTGTTTCGCGGGCGACCAGTTTAAGGTTTTTCATGGCAACAATCCTTTCCTGCCGGATTCAGCCAAAAGGATAGACGGATTACCTGACAGCATTTGCACCAGCCCTTCCAAAGCCAACTGATACCCATGGGGTCCGAATCCTGAAATCCGAGCCGTGACGATATCGGAAACCAATGATGTATGCCGAAAAGATTCTCTTTTGTAAATGTTGGAAAGGTGTATCTCGACAACCGGTATTTTTGTCATAGAAAGGGCATCCCGGATGGCGATACTGGTATGCGTGTACGCTGCCGGATTGATAATTATCCCATGGAATGAATCGTGTGCCTGCTGGATCTTATCAACAATGTCCCCTTCATGATTTGATTGGAAGGTTTCAATATGAAGTCCCAGCCCGTCAGCTTGCGCCTTCAGCGCGGCATTTATTTCCTCAAGGGTTTGATGTCCATAGATATCCGGTTCGCGCGTTCCAAGCATGTTGAGGTTGGGTCCATGAATAACCAAAACTTTTCGACTGCTTATATTTTTTTCCATTCGGTTTGCTCCTGATATTGAACCTAACTCAAAAATGCATCTAACGCCCAAGGGCTGTGTTGTAAACCGATTCAAAATACTCGAATACTATCGTGTATGCTCTGTTTTCGAATCGGTTTACGCCTTGCCCTTGAACGTGATCTACTATTTTTGAGATAGGTTCTAATTTGCATGTATCGATCAAAAATTAATTTTCAACATTCGATCTGTTCATTAATTTTTTGCATGGCCTGCATAAACGCGGCCCGCTTTTCTTTCGCGTACGGATTATAGCGGTGCATATCGCAAAATAATTGCCAGGTATCATGCTCCACGACATCCAGTATATTCAGTAGCCGTTTATAACCCTCGCTATCTATACTGAGCTGAGCAGCGCCGAATTCAGATAAGGTTCTTCCGATATAATGGGTCAGCGCCAGACTGATTGCGATTTGCTCATCATGATCCTCCGGGGTTGATTCGATAAGGACTAATTCTTTTGAAGCCAGATAGGTTTTGACTCTTTGATATTGCTTTTTGCCGATTCTGATCGGGCTTAAAAAGATTTTCCTGTTCTTTAAGGAATCAGAAGCGCTATCGGGTCCAAATATCGGATGGGTCGCCAGAATCGAGACCGTTTCAGGTAACGACGCTTTCATCCATTGGGTAGGATAGACCTTTACCGAGCATACATCGACCACCAGGACATCCCTTTTTAAAAGCGGTCCGATTTCGACGAGAACCTCCTTGAATGTGGAAATCGGAACACATAAAATAACGATTTTTTGCTGACAAACCGTTTTTAAAGATGCTTTACGTGCGCCGGTTTTTTTGATCTCAGTTGATTTGTCGGTTCGATTAAAAACAAAAACGTCAAAATCTTCGGCCAGATACCTGGCTGTCAGTTTCCCAAAGCGTCCGAAACCAATGATACCGATCATAATACCTCTGCAATCTGTTCAAGCCCATTTTTAAGATTTTCTTCTGAAACAGCGAACGATATGCGCAAATGCTTTGCCATGCCAAATGTCTCTCCCGCAACAACGGCCACGCCGGCCTGTTTTAAAATTCGCCCGGCCAATGCTTCGGATGTTTCATCGTTTTTTAAAACCGTTGAAACATCCGGAAAAAGATAAAATGCTCCCCGCGGTTTAATGCAGTCAAACAATTTTGATACATATTGAAAGGCCATGTCTCTTTTTTGCTGTAGCTCGGACTGCCGGGCTGAAAGCAAATGGCCGTCCAACGACAGGGCGGCCAGAGCTCCGTATTGGGCAAAGGTGCAAACGTTGCCGGTCAGATGGCTCTGAATTTTGGACAGGGCCGCAATTATCTGCCCGGGGGCTGCGACGTACCCGATTCTGAAGCCGGTCATGCTGTAGCTCTTTGAAAAACTTCGTGTCACAATTACCCGGTTACGGGCACTCTCGATGTCTAATATGCTCGCATGAACGTATCCATCATAAACAAATGCATTATAGGCCTCATCCGCTACAATTAGCAGGTTGTGATCATCTGCCAGCCGGGCGATTTTTTGCAAGTCGGCCATTGGATACACCGCCCCGCTGGGATTGTTGGGCGAATTGATCAGAATGGCTTTTGTCCGCGGGGTAACGGCACGCTCAATTTCTTCACAATTCAGCTGGTGATCTTTCGTGGCGATCGGCACCGGCTTGCCTCCGGCAAGTTTGACCTGCTCGATAAAACTGACCCAGAAGGGCGTGGGGATAATCACCTCATCTGCAGGATCGCAAATAACCTGAAAGATCATGTACAATGCCTGTTTGGATCCATTTGTCAGCAGGATGTTGTCGATATCATATCCGCCGAATCCGGTTGCCAGCTGCGCGCGGAGTTCGGAAAGACCGTTTACAGGGCTGTAGCGGGTTTTTTGGGTGTCCAGGGCATTTTTTGTGGCGTCGATAACCGCAGCCGGCGTATCAAATTGCGGCTCGCCCACGGCCAAATCGATAATCTTTCTTCCCTCCTGCCGTAATTGTTGAATCAAAGCCGTAAAGGCAACCGTTTGTGATCCTGCAATGGACTGAATTTTATCGGACAGTTTCATTTTCTCTCGTCTTCTGTCGGAGTGCGAGGTCGATCAAAACCAATGCGGCCATGCTTTCTACGATGGGTACGGCTCGCGGCACCACACAGGGGTCATGACGCCCCTTGGCTTCGAGAACAGTGTCGTTGCCCTCGAAATCAACGGTTTTTTGGGGCAGGCTGATGGTTGCCGGGGGCTTGAAAGCGACCCGAAAAATAATCGGCTCGCCATTGGATATGCCGCCCTGAATACCGCCGCTGTAATTGGTCTTCGTGCCTAAATGCGCCCCTTTTTTAATGAACACATCATTATGCGCGGATCCGCGCATGCGAGAACCGGCAAAGCCCGAGCCGATTTCAAACCCTTTGGTCGCCGGAATCGAAAGCATGGCCTGGGCCAGCAAAGCTTCTGTTTTATCAAAAACGGGTTCCCCCAGCCCGGCGGGGACGTTGCGGCACACACAGGTAATGATTCCTCCCAATGAGTCCCCTGCCTTTTGTGCTGCGACGATTGTGTCTTGCATCTTTTCCGCAGAATGTGAATCCGGACAGCGAACCGCCGATCGATCGACTTCTTTGCGGATAACGCTCATCATGTCGGGTGACGGCGCTTCAAGCGTAGAGACGGCGCTGACCCAGGCAACAATTTCAATACCGTATCGCTCGAACAAAAATTTTTCGGCAATGGCACCAGCGGCAACGCGGCCAACGGTTTCTCTGGCACTGGAGCGCCCGCCGCCGCTTAGCGCTCGAATACCGTATTTTCGCTGGTAAGTGTAATCGGCGTGCGAGGGCCGCGGCACCGAACGCATCCGGCGATAATCCGCCGGTCGCTGATCCGTATTTTTGACCATCAGCGCGATCGGCGTGCCCAGCGTTATGCCGTTATCGACCCCCGACAGAATAGCGACCCGGTCGGCCTCTTTTCTAGGGGTCGTCAATTCGCTCTGGGCCGGCCGCCGCCGATCCAGTTGGGGCTGGATGTCGGTTTCGTCCAGGGGCATTTTTGGCGGACAGCCGTCAATCACGGCACCGACCCCCTGACCGTGGGACTCACCGAAAGTGGTGACTCGAAATAGGGCGCCAAATGAACTGGACATAGGGTTCTCCTTATCAGGTTAGCCGGTTTTGCCGGTTGAGCCAGTTTAGCCCGTTAAAATAGGAAAATGTCTGATTTTAATAAATCCGCGGCGGACTAACGGGTAACGGGTCCAATCGATTGCTTTTTAATGATTATCGCGGCAATTTCATCAATTGGCACATCATCGGTTTGGATGGAAAAATCACTGGCGCCTTCATAATAGGGAGTTCTCTTCAACAGCATGTCTTCGATTTCTTCCATCCGTCCCTTGTCGGTCAGCGCCGGTCGAAAATTCCCGGTGTTTTTATCCTGAAGCATTCTTTTCTGAATGGTTTCAGCGGTTGCGCCTAACCAGATAACCATACCACTGGTTTTCATTGCCTTGATGTTAGCTTTATCAAGCACCACCCCGCCGCCGGTGGCCACGACCTGCCGATCCTTTGTGCAGATCTGCTTCAGTGTTGAACGCTCCATGCGGCGAAAAGCTTTCCAGCCTTCGGTGTCGACGATGTCTTTAATACTTTTTCCGCATTCTTTTATCACCAATATATCGGAATCAACAAAAGACCAGTCAATTGTCATGGCAATTGATTTGCCGATGGTTGTTTTGCCGGTACAGCGGTATCCAATCAAAAAAAGGTTCATGACTGATATAATCCCTCAAAAACCTGCCAGAAGGCCGGAAAGGATTTTTCAACACAGCCTTCGTTTCGAATGCATACTCCCGGCACATTCAATCCCGCTATGGCAAAACTCATGGCGATGCGGTGATCATTATAGGTGTCAATTATGGAGCCCTTTGGCTTTCCGCCCCTGACCAGCAAGGCGTTTTCGGTACATGCGGCGTCGATACCCATTTTTTTAAGCTCGGTTACCGTGGCGGTTAAACGGTCGCTTTCCTTTGATTTAAGATGGGCTACATTTTTAATCACGGTTGTACCCCTGGCAAACGCCGCCACCACCGCCAGAGTCGGGACCTGGTCCGGCATATCGGCCAGATCGGCCTCAATCGCACGCAGCGGCCCGCCGGCCACACCGATGCCGTCTGATTCTCTATAAACGCGGCACCCCATCTGTTGCAGCAGGTCGACAAAATGCACATCCCCCTGGGCCGAATCTGCGTTGACCCCCGTCACCTTGATTTGAGCACCGCTAATAGCAGCCGCGCCCCAGAAATAGGCGGCCTGCGAGCAATCCGTTTCCACAACATATTTGCCGGCACGATAAACTTGTTCTCCTGGAACTTTGAATTTTCGATAGCCCTCGCGATCAAGTTGGATGCCGAAGGTTTTCATCAGGTCGATGGTCAGGTCCACATAGGGCCTGGATACCGGACCGTCGGTAACATGGATTTCGAGCCCTGTATGAGTGCATGGCGCGATGAGTAAAAGCGCTGAAAGATACTGGCTGCTTTTCTGGCAATTAATATCCACCTGATCTATGCGAATCGTTGCGCCGGTTATCTCGACCGGCGGACAACCGTTGTCATTTAAAGACCGAGCCTTAACGCCTATTTGCTGCAAAGCATCCAAAAGATCTTTTATCGGCCGCTTTTGCATGCGTGCGGTACCGGTCAGTGTATAGGTTCCTTTACCCAGCGCCGCCACTGCTGTTAACAACCGCATGGAGGTTCCGGAATTTCCAAGATGAATCGGTGCATTGCCGGCACCCAACCGGCCGCCTTTTCCGTAAGCACACATATCATCGTTGTGAAAATCAATTTGAATACCCATCTGTCTAAGCGCTTCAATTGTAAATCGGGTATCTTCACTAACAAGGGCGTTTATAATCGTGCACATCCCGTCCGATAAAGCAGCCGCAATCAACATGCGATGCGTATAACTTTTTGATCCGGGCACGCTGACCCGACAGTTGGCAATTTTTTGTGTTTTTATCTTTTTCATTTCGTTAGAGAATCAATTGTAAAGTTACTTCAAAATTAGCAGCTCACGCTTAATTAAGTGCCTAAAGTGATCTAAAGTGGGAAGTGACTAAAGTTATGGAGTCGCTGCGCTCTATCTTTTATATATAAATGATAGAATTCCTCAACTTTAGGCATTTTAGTTCACTTTAGTCACTTTAGCTCATTTGCTTTTTAAGATCGCTTCATATTTCTTTATTCTTCAGAGCCTCTAATACCGCCTGGCGCATGACCTCCACCGGGGCCTTTTGGCCTGTCCAAAGCTCAAATTGATGCGCCCCTTGAAATACAAACATGGCAACCCCGTTGATGGTTCGACACTTTTTGGCTTCGGCCTCTTTTAAAAGCCGGGTTTTTAGCGGATTGTAGACGATGTCCATGACAACCATATCTTTTGATAAGTCCTCTTTCGCAACCGGGGTTGCATCGGTATCCGGGTGCATCCCAACTGACGTGGTGTTGATCAGAACCTCATAGTGGTTTGGTGCCCATTCGTCTAAGGGTAAAAATTTCGCCTGCAGATCCGTAGCCAGGCGTTCTCCGGTTGTCCGAGAGCGGTTCAGAATGGTCAGGCGCCCTCCGGCGGCCACCAAGCCAAATCCGATGGCCCGGGCAGCCCCACCGGCACCGATTAGCGCCACCGATTTGCCCTGAATGGTTGTGCGGGTTCTCAAAGCTTCCAGGGCACCCGGAGCGTCGGTGTTGTATCCGATCAGCCTGCCCTGGTTATTGACAATGGTGTTCACCGCCCCGATCCGTGCCGCTGTCTCGTCGATCTCATCGAGATATTCCATAACAGCAACTTTGTGGGGCAGGGTGACACTGACACCTTTAAAATTCAAAGCCTTGATGCCTTTTATGGCCGCGTCCGGCTCGGTGACTTTGAAAGCCAAGTAAACCGCGTTGCAGCCGATCGCCGCAAACGCCTGATTGTGCATCACCGGGCTCAGGCTGTGTGCCACCGGATTTCCAATTAGGCCGAAAAGGGATGTGTTCGCATCAATCATTTTGGTTTTCGATCTGTTTTTTGGACATTGCGACCTTGCGCAATGATGGCTGCAAAAATATGCCGCAGACCGTCATCGCCCAGCGGGCCGTCGTTTTTCTGCAGCAGGCGCTCTATGATTTCTTTTTCACGCTTGCGGTCGGTAATCTGAATGCCACCCTGTTTCTTAACAGCGCCGATTTGCTGTGCCAGCAAAAGCCGCCGGTTGATTAAATCCATAATTTTTTCGTCAATCTCATTGATCGCCAGGCGTAGCGCTGAGATATCCACATTCGGATTGTCGCCGGGTTTTCCCGGAGATGATTTAGGCATACAGGATCTCCTTGAGTTCTTCTATGGCGATCTGCTCCACCACGGCGTTGCCGATTCCATTGAGCAGAACGAAATGGATGCGGTCGCCCGCTCTTTTTTTGTCTTTTCCGACGGCATCAAAAATTTTTTGCGAGCTGGATTCAAAACCGTTCGGAAGTTTCAGCTTTTTCAGCAAGACCCGCAGCCGGTGGTCTTCTTCCGCTGACAGTAAGCCTCTTTTAACAGACAGGGCTGACGCCATCACCATGCCCATACTGACCGCCTCGCCGTGCGCAACACCGCTAACTTTTTCAATCGCGTGCCCGAAGGTGTGGCCAAAATTCAGCAGGCGGCGCTCGCCTTTTTCGGTTTCGTCCCGGCTGACAATCGATGATTTGATGCGCACCGACGCCAGCACCAGCTTTTCAATCGCCTGACGGTCCAGCGCCAATATGTCTTCCGTATGCTTCTCCAGATATGCGAATAGACCGGCATCCGCGATGGCCGCATGTTTGACGATTTCGGCCAATCCGCATGAAATTTCTTTCTGCGGCAGCGTTTTTAATATTTCAGGATCACAGATGACAAATTCAGGCTGATGAAACAGCCCGACCATATTTTTGTATCCTTTAAAATTAACACCGTTTTTTCCACCGACGCCGGCATCCACCTGAGCCAGTAAGGTGGTGGCCACAAAACCAAACCGCACCCCTCGCAGAAAGGTCGAAGCCACAAATCCGGCAATATCGCACACGATGCCGCCGCCAATACCGACGATAAAGGAGGAGCGATCCGCCTGGATTGATAGCAGCTGCACATAAATATTCTGAACGGTTTCCAGGGTCTTGATTTCTTCCCCGGTTCCGATGGTGATAACCTCAGCGGCCATTGAATCCAGTGAGTACAATTTGCCAACATTAACATCCGTGATGATGATCGGCCTTGCCACCGGAATATAGCGCTGCAGGTTC
>Ga0255054_10000183_pt1 | contig 35427 bp, 31 predicted proteins | sample JV7_2_23_MG_FD_188634 | JGI IMG/M metagenome (GOLD analysis project Ga0255054, IMG submission 188634) | Seawater microbial communities from Jervis Inlet, British Columbia, Canada - JV7_2_23 | ecosystem: Environmental > Aquatic > Marine > Inlet | place: Canada: British Columbia | collected... | reverse complement strand
GGGTGACATCATCGGGATCCACGCTCATGCCGCCGCTGAGCAAAAGCAAATCACAGCCCCTGTCAAGATGGGAACGGATGGCCTTGCTGATCAGCTCGGCATCATCCGGGGCAAAGGCCACGCCGGCCACTTCCGAATCCAGGGCCTTAACCTTTTCGGTCAGGATCGGCGCAAAACGGTCCTCTATCAGGTCGTGGTAAACTTCGTTGCCGGTAATCACCAGGCCCACTTTTGCTTTCCGGATGGGCCTAATCGCAAGCACCGCCCCATTCTGACGGGCAATGGCTGCGGCCCGTTCGATGGGTGCGCGTTTCATTATCAGCGGAATGGCGCGGGTGGCGGCGACCAGTTCCCCTTTTTTGACAATGGTGTGATTGTGAAGGGTGGCGCACATCACCTCATCGACCATGTTAAAGGCAGCCAGTGCGGCGGTGTTAACGGCGAACAGCCCGTTTTCTCCAGCGAGCAGCTTGATCTTGCCCTCCCGCGGTTCGTCTTTCCAGACAATGCCGTCACCGGCCAAAGCATCGGCTAAAATGGCGGCCGCCTGGTCTTCATGGATTTCGTCTTCATCGAGGTCGATGACATAGAGATGGTTTTTGCCCATTTTCTGAAGACGGCAGAGATCTTCGTTGCAGACGGCATGTCCTTTGTGAAAGGCCGCGCCTTTGAATTCACCGGGACGAATTTCGGTTAGATCATGGGCCAGCTTAGTTCCCACCGCTTCTTGCAATTTGATCTTTTTCAGCATTGTTGAACTCCCTTGGTTTGGGTCTCATTAACCTTCCTCAATCAGTGATTGCGCAGGCGGGAGCAAATTCCGGCCCTACGCTTGTGAATTATTGACATGGGTAGGGGCGGGGTTCATCCCCGCCCGCAATCGTTTCAGAATGTCCATCCGACTTCGATTGATTATCATCTTTACCGGGAACCCAGTTCATATCCGCCCAGGTCACCTCCTTAGCATCGGAAAAATAGGCCTCCTGCGTACAGGGTTTGCAGAGAACCTGTCCGTTTTTAATGACTTCCCTTTGATCGCGCACCACCTGACCGCAGCGGCTGCAGGGGGCCTTGTAGCGGGTGGGCCCGGGCAGGTCGCATTCGTCTATCTTCACCCTGACCTGTTGTACCCGAAAAAGCACACTGTCCGGCATGCGTTTGTAAGCTTCCATCTGCTGAGGGTATTTATCGGCAATTTCCGGCGCATAGGCGCTTGCCAGGCTGCGCGCCTCTTCGGTGGAGACCACCCGAAAGGCCTTGCCGGTTTCCAGGTTTACAAAGGTGGCTGCCATAATGCCGTAATCCATAAATTTCAATGAGCGCCGCCCCAGTTTAACGCCGGTCACATGGGCCACCGCATCGGCAGTACAGCGGTCCATCTCCACATAGATGATCAGCTTTTTAATCTGATCGTGACGCCTGGGTTCATCAAGACCGATCAGGCGGCAGCCCAGCATGGCCATGCGCACGCCCACCACCTGACCGGGGCAAAGGTGCCCGTGGGCCGCCGCTGAATTTTCCAACAGCACTTCAAAAGCATCCATGGTCAGTGTTGTCCTTTCTTTAACAGGTGTCCCTCCTTCGCCTAAAAGGCTACGGCGGCCAAGCAGGTGTCAGTGTTCAGGTGTCAAAGGTCAGAGGTCAGAAGACAGATGACAGCGACCCTCAGTCAGTAACAAGTGGCCAACGGCCAGAAACCCTGAACGCTGAACCTTTGAACCCGAAACCCACATAGTGGCATATGTTAAAATTAACATAACGGTGGTTAAAAAAATATACATTGTTAATCAATGTATATTTTTACACCCAAAACGCTTACCGGAGTCTTTGATCCAAGTCAACAAAAAAATAACTGCGGTAAACTTGCCAAATGTTTTTAGGATTAAGCTTTGTTAAGTACTTCATCAACCCAGCCCATGGCCGCGATCATTTTCGGAAAACCGATGGTTGTCAGTGATAGTAAAACGACATGGGCAATTTCTTCTTTGTTGGCACCGGATTCCAGCGCCTTGCGGGTTTGCGACATAACGGCACCCTTGGAATTCGCGCCAATAGCAATACCCAGATTCGTGAGATCCTGGTATTTTTTCTCCAATGGCCCGGACTCCCGGCAGGTCTTCCCTAACTGTTGAAAATCTTTAAGAACATCCGGATACTGGCTGGTAAATTTTTCGTAAATTTTGGGTAAATACATAGCTCCTCCGACAGTTACATTTTATCCAAATAGTCTTGTGATATTCGCAAGGCCGTTGATCAGTAGATAGATAAAACAGCCTATTACGGAAAAACCGAAAACATAGTAAACGACACGCAAAGCGATGGACGTGCTACCTGCCAGAGTGCCGTGTAAGTTTCCATTTTGTTCCAACCGTTCCACCCAGGCCGGTCGTTCATGGCGGACCTTTTCCAGATCGATACTGCCCTCGAACATGACCAGATCCATGGGAAAGTTATGTCGCCTCAGATGTCCGATGAAAAAGTGGATAGTGGATACGTGAATAATCGCCAGGACAGCCTCGATGCGATGGACCCACAATAAGACATTGAGCACCCAACCGGGCATGTAACGGCTTGAAAAAACAGGGTTATACAATATCAGTCCGGTTCCGCCGAGAACACATATACCCCAAAATACAGCCAAATAATCTAACTTTTCCCAATACCCCCAGCGGTCGAAACGTGGTAGTTGTCTTATTCCTAAAAGCCAGCCCACATGTTGAAGCGCCTGACCGAGATCTTCTTTTCGAGGGAGCAACGAATCCGGGCCATAAACACTTTTCGGAAAACGCCGCCAATCGATACGGATAAGGACGTATAGCACGTGAATACCAAGCAAGGCAAGCATGAAAAGGCCCACCCACCAATGAATCGTAAGGGTCTTATTATAGCCGCCGAAAAGGGATGCCAAAAAACGTCCCCAGTTTGTCTCAATATACAATCGTGCCAAACCCGTAGTTGCCTGAGTGAGAAAAGATAGCATCAGCAGCAGGTGAAACACCCGCTGGGCCTGCGTGAAGCGCTTAATCCTGGTCATCCTGTTTCCTTCTTTTGACAAAATGCTTCTTCAATCCTGACATATAGGTGTCCGGTAAGAATTCTCTTAAACCCCACATGAACGCGTGCGGCAAAAAGGCGGCAAACGTACCCACGGCAATAGCTGCCATCATCCAAAATACGTAGAAGAGCAACGGGAAACTTTGCCGGGTACTCATAGCGGCCGGGTTTGGTTCGTGGTTGACATAGGAAGCGAATGAACGGTTGGCTCCTTCGTGGCACTTGGCACAAACAAAGGCATGTCGCCTTCGGGGGTTCATCTTAGAGTAGTAGTGCTTGAGGCCGGCAATGGGTTCCGGTCCGTGGCACTGGCGACAGGTGATCTTGGCTCTCCGCTTGTGCAAGTTTCGGGCCTGGCGCGGATGGCACCTAATGCAGGTCAGGCGTTCATAAAACTTCAGGCCCCAGTGCGAGTCAGCCAGGTATTTCCTGCGCCGGACTTTCTCGGCAATCGGTGACAGTGTAATTGCTTCTCTTTGGGGAATACCCCCTCTCACAAAAACGGGATAGGGGCGGGGTTTGACTTCATAGGTTTCATAGTAGTGAGAGCTTACCTCACGCTCACGGTATCGAATAATCTTCGAAGTGGCCTCCGTCTGGGACCAGCCCGGATCTGGCAAAAACAGTGCGAGCCAAACGAGGCCAATCATAAGCCGGATACCGCACCACAACCGATCTGTATCTTTATGACACTGATCCTGTTTACAAGAAAACACGACATCACAGGTATGATCTTTTAAAAGTCGTATCTTTCCCAAAGAAGATATTTCCATCTACCACCTCTGCGGATTTTGGTGAACCCGCAACAGGCTCTTTTTAACGATACCATCGTAAAAGTCTTGCAGCGTCTTCAGATCCGTGTCTTTGTGTTTGTGGCAGGTCTGGCACGAGTTGGGAACCTGCGGATTTTGCATCGTGTCTTTGGGCAGCAAGGTCACAAACACATGGGAATGAGTGTCACCGGATTCTTCGCTTCTGGCAATTCGAGGCATATGGCAGCCGATGCAGTTGGGAAACGTATGTATGGAATGGGACATGTTTTTGTTAATCACTTTGTGGCATATCATACACTGCTGGGAGCCGGCTCCTCTGGTCTGGAATTGAGTCGGGGCTACGCCCAACTGATGAACGTAGTGGCAGGAGGTGCAGGTAACGCCCTCATTGGAATGTGTTGAGTACAGCCATTCGATGTATTGCTGGCCGTGCCCTTTGGCGAACTCTTCAGCATAAGTGGTTTTAATGTCCTTATGGTCGTAGTTGTTGGTATCAAAGTACCGTCCCAGGGCACGGCCGGGCCGGTAGCCCACCGGCCATTTGGCGTCCTCAACCTGGGTCGACTTGCCGCGGCTGTGGCAGGAGCCGCAGATTTGGGTTCGGAAGGCCGCCGGCAGCTGAGATGGGTTGACGATGGTCAAGCGTTTGTCGAAGACAGCCGTTTCCGGCAGTGCTACATGGTGAGAGCCGGGACCGTGGCAGGCCTCGCAGCCGACTCGCGGTTCAACGAAGGTGTCTTTTTCCAGATCGACGCCCGTGGCGTGACACCCGCCGCAATATTTGTCCCAGGGCCGCTTGTCCCAGTCGGCTTCGTGATAATTAATCCACTGGTTGGTCCTGGCTTCGTATTGCACAGGGGCGACATAGAGTCGCCCTTTTTTTTCAACCAGAAAGCCCTGCTTCCACTGCATACCGATGGTGTATTTTATTTCCTCGGGTTTGGGGATATAAATCAGATCCGCCGGTATCTTCAGATCTTTCTGCCGTTTTTTAAGATCAGTCAGGATGACCTCGGGATCGATCTCCGCGATCAGGGCGTCCAGATTTTGCGTCACATCTTGAATGGTGCGGCTGTGAAGCGTCGTCTTCCAGGAGTCGTAATGCTCCAGATGGCAGAATTGACATTGTTCGGAGCCGACATAGGTCTTGGGTTTGGATAATATTTCTTGGATATCGACTTTAACCTCGCCGGAACCGGGGCCGCAGTTAGCCACAGCAATGGCCAGCAATAGTATCAACACGAATTTGAACCTAAGACCTGTTTTCATTATTCCCCCTGTCCAGTTACCATAATTAGGAGCCGGCGGTTTTCCCGTTAAGTTACATGGTGAGATTTCTCTTCCTTCAACGACAGAAACAAATCTCCCAGGGTGTAAACCAGCAAAAAGGCGGCGATGACCCCACCGATGAGAAACACTTCCATTATCATCGGCCAATAGGATGGCAGGCCCTGTGGGATATTGGGATAGACCTGGCCGGCGACGACAAACTCATATCGCATGACGAAGGTTCCGATCAGGACCATAATTGAGCCGGTCAACACGCCGTTAAGACTTTTTGCTTCAGCGGCCCAGACGAGTATAAAAATAGGTATTACGGTCATCAGGCCGACTTCAAATCCCCAGAACCCCACCCTAAAAGGTCCATTGAGAAGCAGCATCGACGGTGCGCGGCTGGCCGGATCCAGCAAACCGGCCGCCAATCGAAAAATCATCAAAAGAAACCCCACCGCCAAAACCACGGCCAGCGCCTGGGCCATTTCAAAAATGACTGCTTTAAGGCCGGGAAATATTTCATCATTTTTAACGCGGTAGGTAATAATCGTGACGGCCAGAAGAAATGCAAAACCGCTGAATATCGCCGATACCAGAAAATAGACCGGGTAATAGGGGCCGTACCACAGCAGGCGCGACTCCATGTGGGCAAACACTGAGCCCAGCATGGAAAGCGCGGAGGCGCCGGATACAAATGCCAGCAGGGCGATAAGCCGGGGCAGTCTCGGATCCTCCAGCACAGCGCCGAAGCGGGTACCCCGCAGTTTTTCGAGGGTTAACAGCTCCAGTATTTTTTTTACCCAACCGGCGCTGCTTTGGGCACGCCCGGCCAGATCTTCCCGGTTGAGCAACCACAACTCAATAACAACCACGCCCATATAAATGCTATACAGCAGGCCCATCCAGGAGATGGCCGAGCGGAAGTTGGGTGAAATGGCATTGTAGATGGGCATTCTTTCCGGATGACCCAGATGCATGACAATACACAGCATCCCGAATATAATAGTTGTCAGTGACAGAAATGCCATCCGTTTGGTCAGCATCTCATAACGCTGCATGCCGAATACCGATCCCAGCGCATTGATAATGCACAGACCCGATCCGATGGCCACCAGAAAAATATAGGTGGCGATCATCGTGGCCCAGGGGATTTTAACCGAAAATTCCAGGATCTCCATGCTGGTGAGCAGCGACGCCAGAAGAGCGTAGCCGGCCACAAAGATCATGGCGCACATAATGCCGATCCAGACAACCAACCGCGGTGAATGCTCGACCGCATTAAAAGTACTTTGCATGTATTGCCTAATTGCTGGGATCATCAAAATCCTTGTCTTTATTTTTAGTCAATTGAGCGTAGAAATACATCACGCCGGCAATCACCGAGGAGGCTAAAATACCGGAAGCAGTGACCCTGATTTTATCCAGGTTGTGGTTGATCACCTTTTTGGGGGCCGCAATCAGGCCCAAATCTTTGGGCGCGGCGGGCAGGATGGTAATCAGATCGGTTCCGCCGGCCTCAGTCAGGCCCATGATGTAACTGGGTCCTTTGAGGCGTTCGACCCGGCGATGGGCTTCCTGGATGATCTGATGCTTGTAGTCGAAGGCCAGCGCACCCACCGGACAGGCGGCCACACAGGCGGGTTTTTGATAATTAAGCAGGGTTCTGTTATAGCAAAGATGGCATTTGCGGGTGACGCGCTTGTCAAAGTCAAACTGGGGCACCTTCCAGGGGCAGGCCTGAAAGCAGTAGCGGCAGCCGATGCACTTTTTTTCATTGATGACCACCGGGCCGTGGGACAGCTTTTTGATGGCTGTCACCGGACAGACGCCGACGCAGGCGGGCTCGATGCAGTGCTGGCAGGACCACTGGACATAGTGGCGTTTGACACGGTTTTTGGTGTCGGCACGCAGATTGATTATCTTCCAGTTATTAGCACTAAGATGGGTTTCCCGGTCAGTGGCCAGTTCATCCCTCTCCACTCTCAGATTGTTCCAGCGCTTGCAGGCCGACATGCAACGTTTGCAGCCGATGCACCTGATAGAATCAGCAAGCATTCCGTATCTCTGCGTCTCGGCAGCGGCGACACCGGCAGAGCCCAGAATGGCAGAAACCGGAGCACCGGCCATTAGCTTCAAAAAGCGTCTTCTATTCATCTTTGTGGGAGGTTTTTCCACGGACATTTGTTTTTTTAATCCTCCCCGGCTTATTTTGACGCGTCCTGCGACTGCTCATGGACCAGAAAGGGCTTTGGCATATCATTTTTTTTAACCGCTTCCAGGAACCCCACCATCGCATCAACCGGCGTGTCCTTGTGATGATGGCAACTGTTGCAGGCATTGGGCTGCTTGTCGAGGCCTCCTGCCTTCAGTGTGGCTTGAGGAAACATGAAGCGGAAGGTGTGGCTGTGGGCGTCGCCGGCCTCACCAATGCTGGCCACTCGCGGCATGTGACAGCGTACGCAACTTCCGAAGGTATGAATACGGTGCACCGAGCGGTATTGTACGGTAGTGTGACAGCTTTTACACAGCCGGTCCTCAAACAACCGCGTCTTGGAGCGAATGGCCATAAGCAGGTTGGAGGCATCCACGTTGGCGGTGATGCCGGTCCTGCTCTGGTGCACACTGTGGCAGGTGGCGCACACCACTCCCACCTTGGCGTGTTCGCTCTGCTTCCAGTCCAGGTACTGCTGGTTGCTGTATTTGGATTCACCGCCGGGCCAGAAATATTTAGCCTCATCACCATTGGCATGGCTGACTTCCTTGAAATACAGCCGCAGGTTGGCTTCCCCCTTGTGGATCTGGTAATCCACCGGATAGGCGTATTTTCCGGTCTTGTCCCGACCCCGGGTGTGGCAGGAGCCGCATATCTGAGCCGACAATCCGGAATTCAGCCGTGACGCCGAGATGATGGTAGGGATCTCAAAGCCGGGTATCGCTTCGACATGATTGCTGCCCGGTCCGTGGCAGGCCTCACAGGCAACTCCGGCTTCGACAAAAGATTTTTTCTCCGGATCAACGCCGGTTGCGTGACAGCCGGCGCATTCCGTCCACCATTTTCGCTTTTCCGGCTGATCGAGTTTATAGGGGGTCCACTTGTCGGTTGGGAAATGGTAGGATGCCGGCAAAACGATGAGATCGTCACCTTCTTTTTTCAGGTACTGCTGCCGCCACTGGCTGCCCAGGGTGTAGGCAATCTCTTCTTCGCTAAATGTGCGCACATCATTGGGGGTTTCAAAATCACCGATGTTGGCCAGTGGGTCGACTTTGACGTCCCGCATCATGCGCGAATGCAGGGACGTTTTCCATTCCAGATAGGTTCGCTCGTGGCATTTTTTGCAGGTTTCGGAGCCGACAAATTTGGCATCGAAGCGGTCTTTGTATTTGCCCGCCAGCTGCAATGACTCCTCATGGATCAGGTCTTTGCGCAACATAACCGTTGTCGCCAGCACAACTACCAGGGCGATCAGGAAAACAAGTCCGATAACCATTGGAACGATGTGCAACTTGGATAAATCTTTTATAAACTTCATGCCTCAAGCTCCCTTACGTCGGCTGCCGACGCCTGAATGGTTTTTATTTAGAAATTTCACCTGTATCTTCCTTTAATTTTTTCAACTCTTCCTTTTCAAATTCAATAAAACTCCGGGTTAACCTGGCCATTTCCCGGTAAAAGGGCCAATCAGCAGTTTCGATCACTTTTTCACAGAAATCCGGAACCCAGCGAAAAAGATGTTCATCGACAAATTTTTTTTCATTTTTCAGGCAAAGCAGGGCTGTTTCCTTATCATCGTCTTGCCAGGCCTGTTCTTCGCGCAGGGTAATCTGTTGCATAAACTCCAGTTCCACGCTGATGTGATCCGGCAGTCCGGTATACTCCGTTTTATATTCGAGTCCGGAAGACTCGATGATTTTCTTTACCTCTGCGGTAGATTCTCCCCAGAGCTGGCCGCTCTGGGCACCTTCTGTTTTGTGATGCACCGATTCATGGGGAGAGATGTGTTTACCGGGCCCCAGGAACAGGTAAGCGTATTCGACTGCCAGATCTTCCAGCAGCTCTTTTTCGGGTTTTTTTAAAAATCCGTTGCGCAATTCAATCCCCAGGTTGGATAAGACCCCCAGAAACCGGGGGTCTTTAATTTGTTGGAGGAGGTCTGATGAGACCTCCTGACGATATATAGCAGCCAAAAATCCGTAGAGCGTACTGCGAAAATTGGCTAAAGGGGACGAGCTGTGTTTTTTTGTCTGACTCATCAGAACCTCCTCCGTGACGTTAGGCTTTTGTTACTTTGACCACCGTATCCATCCAGGCCTGCTGACCGTTGATCGGATCCGGTTTGTTGGGGATGATCCAGTTCGGATGCACCCCATAGGTCTTCCAGTGTTTCAGTTTCAGATCCGGATCGTCGCCCGCGCCGACGGGTACTTTTTTGCCGGAAGCATATCGTCCATACTCCCAGTGGCCCAAATGATGTGAAATGGCCACCACTCCGGGCACGACCGCCTCGGTCACGTTGGCGGCGGTGGTAATGGCACCCACGCCTGATTTGACTCTGATTTTATCGCCGGTTTTGATTCCCAGCGGTTTGGCCGATAGCGGGTTAATCATGGCCGGATTGTCGTGGTAGATCTCAGTCAGCCACTTGCAGTTGGCCGAGCGCGAGTGAATCTGGACCGCGACCTTGTAGGTGGTTAAAATCAGGTCGCCGGAGCCCATTTTTTCATGTTCGGGGATGGGCCTGTAAGTCGGCAGGGACGGAAATTTTTTGGCCTCCAGTAATTCGGAATACAACTCAAAATATCCGGATTTATTGAGTTTATCCGGCTTAAACCCCTTGTAAACCTTGCCTCCGATTTCCTGACCCAAGTAGCCTTTGTAGGCGCTTTTGGTTTTGGCGTAGCCTTTTTCCTTGGCTTCGGCCTCACTTTTGACTTTTGCGATTTTCCAGTTCCAGTAGACACCGGTGGCTTCATCAAGAATGACGCCTTCCACCTTGAGGTGTTTGTCTGTGCGCGGGAACTTGTACGTGAAATAATTCGGTTTGGCATTGGGATCATGCCAGACACCGTGTTTTTTCATATACTCAAATCCACCGGCTTCTTTGACACCGGGTGTTTTTTCGCACGACATCTTGACAAACTCCTCGGCCGAGTTGAAGCCTAACGGCATGCCCAGGCGGTTGGCCATATCACAGACCACGTCCTTAAAGTCGCGGGATTCGCCCAACGGTTTAACAAAAGGCTGCCGGATGTAAAACTCCGGCACCTGGGTGGGAGAGACCATATCTTCCCAATCCCACCATTCCAGGTAAGACGGGTTGGGCAGGATCATATCGGCTACAGCCGCGGATTCATCGTAATAGGCGTTGACGCAGACCGTAAACGGAATCAGGCTTTCGTCTTTTAAGATGTCGATGTTTTCTTGGCACTCTCCGTTGGCATACACCGGGGTGTAGCAGTACCACATGTACACCTCAGGACGACCGGCACTGCCGTCTTTGATCATCTTCAACACCTGGTGATTGGCGCCGTGGGTCGGGTAGGCGGCATCACCCTTGAACCCCTTGGTGATTTTGAGCCCCTTGGCTTTGGGTTTCTTTTTGGGCCCTTTGGGGTACTGCCATTTGGCGGCGACTGCCAGGCAGCGGCCACCGGGATTGTCGATGTTGCCGGTAATAGCCGCCAGCATCTGGATGGCACGTTCGGTGTCATTGCCGTTGTAATGCGCCACGGCACCGCGGTAGCTGATGACACAGGCCGGTTTGGTTTTGGCAAATTCCATGGCCAAAGATTTGATCTTGGCCGCGGAAACACCGCTGATTTTGGCAGCCCACTGGGGTGTGTATTGTGCCAGGTGGGCTTTCAATGCGGCCACCTTCTTATCGGTGCTGTCATTGCGATTTGCGGTGGCCTTGATGAAAGGAAAGAACTCCTTGTCGTAAAGTCCGGCATTCATGATTTCGCGGCACATGGCCAGCGCAACGGCACCGTCGGTGCCCGGCTTGATGGGTACCCACTCGCTTGACTTGGCGGCCGTATTGGACATCCTGACATCGAAGGTCACGCATCTGACGCCGCGATCCACAATGGCATCCATCAAACGCTGGGAGGTGGGGATGTGGTTGGTGTGGGCTTCTAAAACCCCGCTACCGAAGTTGAGCACAAACTTGGTGTTGTCAAAATCCCAGTTGTCGTAATGCTTGCCCCAGGTAAGTTCCTGGGCCGTCCATTTGCCGCCTTCACAGATCGATGTATGATTGCCGACGGTTTTGGTGCCGTAAGTCCCCAGAAAGGCGCTTTTAATGATCTTACTGGATGAGCCTTTCATACGGCCGTAATGGAACATGAATTTTTCCGGATGCCCCTCATCGCTCAGTTTTTTCAGCCGACCGGCGACTTCGGTCAGGGCATCATCCCAGCTGATGCGTTTCCATTTTCCGCTGCCGCGCGTGCCCACGCGTTTCATGGGATAAAGGACCCGGTCCGGGTCGTAGAGCTGATTGATACCGGCAGCACCCTTGGCACAGATTTTACCTCGGCCCCTGATGGAATCCGGATGTCCCTCCAGTTTAACCAACCTGTCGTTTTCAACAAAACCGACCATGGAATCCCGGGTTACACAGCTCCAACAGGCCGAGGGGATCATCTGCCTTTCGGCGCCGGTTTCGGGCGAAAAATCTTTGCCACCTTTGGCAAAGTCCACCGTTCCGGCCAGGGCACGTGAAGTCACTGCAGCCCCCGAAGCTAGAACCGCGGTGCCTGCGGCGGCAAGTTTAAAAAGATCTCTGCGAGTTATATCTTTCTTCATTTTAATTCCTCCTTATTTAAATAATCACATCCTGCCAGGCTTCATTCTTGACGAACTTCTTCTTGGCAAGAGCCATTTTTGAAAGCGTTCCCTGCGGATCAATGTAAAACAGCATGGGAACCGTGTTTTCCGCTGGCAGCAGGGTTGTTTTCTGGCGGTTTTGCTCCAGTTTGAACTCCTTGACCAGTTTGGAAACCTGACTGTTGGGATCGTTCAAGTCGCCGAAAATTCTGGCATTATTGGGGCAGATGTTGACGCAGGACGGCAGCACCCCTTTTTCGACCCGATGGGTACAAAAGTCGCATTTGACGATGCCGTTTTTGGTCTTGTCCTTACCGGAAAGCAGCTGCTTGTTCCAGTTCCTGGCACCATAAGGGCAGGCATCGATGCACTTGCCGCAGCCGACACACAGATCGTTATCGTACAGAATCACACCGTCCGGGCGTTTATAGGTTGCGCCATAACGGTATCTGATTGTTTTGCCTTCAGGCGTGGTGAACTTTTTACGTCCCTTGGGATACTCCGGGCAGATTTTGACACACGGCGGAACCCCGTCGTCCTTGTTGCCCTCGCAATGGTTACACAGCCGGGGCAGATAGAGTTTCTCGGCCTTGGGGTACTTGCCGACGATTTCGTCGTAGACCGCTGCCCGGAAGGCTCCTAAAGGAACATTGAATTCAGCCTTGCAGGCCACGGTGCACGAACGACAGCCGGTGCAGCGCCGCAAGTCGACGATAAACCCCCAGCGCGGTGCTTTCGCACTTGCGGCTAAAGCCGTCTTGACGGGAACAACGCTGGCTGCACCGGTGAGAGCAATTGCGCCGGCTCCTTTGAGCACCTGGCGTCTGGTTAAGGATTTCTTGTCACTCATACTTACCTCCTTTGCTCATTAATTTATGGTTATTGGTTTTCTTCGATATAGTCGAGAACATCCTCAAAACGGATCATGGCGGCATCCAGTAAATACAGAGCGTATTTTTTATTGTGGACTCCGTTACCGAACTGGACCATTTTAAGATTCTGCTGTCCTTGCTTCAGCATATTCCGCGCTTCAGCCAGCTTGGGCTTGGCAAGCTTCGCTTTGGCGGCGGACAAGGCATCCAGGGCCTCTTTTTGCACCTCTAATGTATCTTTGATCCCAGTTTCAAGATCGGTCTTCCAGTCCTTAAGCAGCTGCTGGCGTCCCGGATGGCAACCGGCACACGTTTTGGCCGAAGCCATCAAAACCGGCGTCCCTTTTTTGGTGAATTGCCGTTCCAGATGGCAGGCCAGGCAGGTGGCCTGGGCTTTATAGTGAAAACCCGGTGTTGCGGGCACATCTTTGCGTTTCAAACCCTCGGCCAGCTGACTTTGAAGCTGGTGGGGCCCCGGATGACAGGCCAGGCAACTGTCTGTTATGAAGCGCTTGCCCATGGGTTTCTGAACGTCGGTTTTTTTAAGGCCTGCTTTGGCTGCCACAGCCTGATCGACAACAGACTTTTTATGCCTGATGACCTGATGACAGTCGAAGCAGCGCGCATTTTTGACGGTGACATGTTTTTGATGCATCAGCTTCTTGTTGGCCACTTCTTTAAGCGCTTTGGTCTGGTCGTGGCAGGCGAAGCAATTTCCTTTTTTGATGTCGCCGGCACCTATCACAAGGGCGGTTTTGAGCACGCCTTTTTCGAAATAGGCTTCATACTTGGCGCGCCCGGAGGCTTGGATGACATCATAGTGACAGCTGCCGCAGGAAACTTTGGCATCTTTTAGGACTTGATGGGTGATGGGTTTTTCGCCTGATGTTTGAATCGGCTTTTTCGGCAGCTCGTGGCACAGTTCACAGCGGCCGCGGTCCTGATTGAATTTGACATTTTTAAAATGACACAGGTGACAGGACTGTTGGCTGACCTCGAATTTATTTTTGTCGGTCTCATGCTGGTGGCAGGAGGTGCAGGTGACCATCTGGCCCTCGATCTGCTTCTTTTTATCCAGATGCGGTTCATGGACGAATATGACTTTTTCGGTGAACTTAATTTTTTTGGTTTTAAATTTATCGTCCGGTTTACCGTGACAGGCAGCGGTCATACAGCTGGCGTCGGTTACCCGAGGGCGTGTGATAATGGTTTCACCGCCCAGCGGCAGATAGGAAAAGCGCGCAGGCGGTTTTTTAGGAATGTGAGCGGGTTTAACTTCGACAGCCGTCTTAGGCTTAGCCGGCTTTGCGGCCGCTTCATTAGTTGGAGGATAATGGCATTCCACGCAGCCAAACTTGTTGTGTTTGCCTTTTTTCCACAGATCGTACCCTTTCTGGACGATTCCCGGATAGGTCAAAACGTGGCAATATCCACAAAACAACTGCGGCTGCGGGACCTTTGGTGGCGGGAGTTCGAACTTAGACTGTAAACTCGGTTCGGCTCCCAGGGCCGCACCGAAAAAAACCAGGGTGATCAGGGCGGCAAAGATATGGATTCTGAAGTAGATTTTGAAATTAGGCTTCCGGTTGATATTTTGGGTCTGCCTCATTTTCCTCAATGCTCCTTAACCAGTAAAAAAGTTCATCCGGATCAACCGGCCGGTTGATACAGGCATAAATGTGGTAGCAGATAGCGTCTTTTAGCTCGGGGTGAAACCGGTGACTGGACAGGCAAAAAAAGTAAACCCCCGGAAATTTTAGGGTGAGATCCCTTATGGTTCGATTGTCAGCCGGGACGGTGTCGATGTCCCAAAAAATTGCCTGGCATACGGTTTCCTTGATGCTTTTTTCCAAAGTATCAGTCGAAAATAGGGGCATTGCATTAAATTGACCCTTTTCCAGCAGTTCGCAGAGCCCCCGACACTGATCTTTATCTGCATCTATCACCAAAATTGATTTTTTCATTCGCTTACGGGCTCCTTGAACGAATCCGGCAGGAAATGGACAAGAAGAAATCAAAGGTTTCAGTACCACAACGTAGCAATGAGTATGCCACAACGGGCCCTTCAATTGTCAGGTCTTAAATTCGGGATCATCTGTTGGGCCGGATTGAATTTAAGCAATTGAAATTTATGTAAAAAATAATTTTAAGAAAAAAGGGAGATTGAGAATTTATCTTAAGTACAGGGGTGATTTACAGGCAGGATGATCATCAATCTGTACGAATTACAGACAGGAAAACCAGTGATATGATTAATTCTTATTAATATTAAAAGGTTAGCTGTGTACGGATTCCGGACACATTTTTCGGTCTCAAACACATACTTGGGGTGTCTTTATGGTGAATGGTAAATGGTCAATAGTCAGCAGCCGGCGGCATTTTTTTTACTTTTAAACAGAGACGTAATCTTATTTTTTTGCGCCTTGATAGACGGATTGCGTCCGTTTCCTGAATAAATCAGTTCGGGTTTCTTTAAATACACTTTGGTGTCCGGCGGCACACTCTCCGTGATCCAGACATTTCCGCCGATCGTTGAGCGTGCACCGATAATCGTCTCACCTCCCAGGATCGTGGTGTTTGAATATACGATCACATCATCTTCGATGGTGGGATGCCGTTTTTTGTCGCGAAAACGCTCTACGGCCTCTTTCGGCATTGATAGCGCGCCTAAAGTAACCCCCTGATAAAGTCGGACGCGATTTCCAATTTCGGTCGTTTCCCCAATCACGACGCCGGTTCCGTGATCAATGAAAAAACTTTTCCCGATTATAGCACCCGGATGGATGTCAATACCGGTAAAACTGTGAGCGTATTCAGTTATGGCCCGCGGCAGTCGGAGTACCTCCAATTTGTACAGTTCGTGGGCAATTCGCTGCACCGTAATTGCAAAAAGCCCCGGATAGCTTGTAATGACCTCATCATGGCTTTTGGCAGCCGGATCGCCGTCCACAGCCGCCCGGACATCTGTTGCCAGCACTTCTCTGAGTCTGGGCAAAGCCTGCACGAATTCAAGCGCTTTTTTGCGACTCGATTCGCTACACTCTGTGCAAGGCTGATTGTAACGCAGGCAATCATGCTGGGTGGCTAAAATAATCTGATTCGCAAGCGCTTTATAAAGCTCGGTCATCTCTTGCTTTAGGCAATACTCCAAATTTGAGGGTGCCAGTACATTTTGTGTAAAATACCCCGGGAAAAGGATGCGTCGGGCCTTATGAATAATATGGGCGGCGGCATCTCTGGAAGGAATTGGACTTGAATCCAGGTGCTGGAAACATTTTCCCGGGTTGCATGATGCTAAAATTCTTTGCGCAACTTTTGGCAGGACTTCAGAAAAATTAAGTGGCAGGTCTGCAATTTTTTTTGATTTCATGACTTTAATCCTTTTCTTGCCTCACGCAAAGGCGCCAAAAAAAACCCTCTCCTCTTCGGAGAAGGCCATAGGGAGAGGAACAAAAAACTATAATATTGAATTAAAAACCTCACAGGATCGACATATCTTCATCTTTTCTTTCCAATCCTTCTGAACCGTACCTTCACAAACGGTCCCATTAATAAACCAGCAAAGATCGCCGGCTCCAAACTCCCAGGCCGGGCAGCTATGTTTTTGTTCAGGGGAGCACTTTTTTACAAGCCAGCACGGCTTTTGCTTTTTGCCTTTTAGTTCTAATCTGGATACCAGGAAAAAGACCTGACGCTCGACATGCACCGGCACGCTTCGCCAGCCCTGCTCGTAGCTGTGAATGGCTTTTAAAGATGTGCCTAGCAGTTCGGCCATCTGCTTTTGGGTTTTATCCAGCCGCTTGCGGTATTTTTTAAATTCGTTCCTGTTCATGATAACGTGTTATCGTAGGTCGTGGGTTAGATTGTTTTGCTTTGCACCAACGCTTAATGAATCGTCGGTTTACGAACACCTATCTGATATTTTTTAAGCTTTTCATAAAGCGTACTGCGGCTGATCCCCAGCTGCAAGGCCGCCTTTTTTTTGTTCCAACCGCATTCCTCCAACACTTCCTGGAGCAATTTTATTTCATTTTCAAGGATCGTCCCCGGGACTTCCAAAGATACAGACGGGGCGCCATCGCGAATTGCAGAGGGCAGATCCGAAATTTCGACAGTGCTTCGTTTGGCTAAAACGGCCGTGTGCTCAATACTGTTTTCCAGTTCACGAACATTACCCGGCCAGGGGTAATCCAGAAGCAGCCGCATGGCTTCCGAGCTGAAATCCTGAATTTCTTTATTCTGTTCAACGGCAAACCGGCGTAAAAAATAGCGGGCCAGCAGCGGGATATCGTTGCGACGCTTTCTTAATGGGGGCAGTTGGATCGGAATGACATTGAGCCGATAAAAAAGGTCTTCTCTGAAACTGCCCTTTTTTACTTCTTGAATAAGATCTTTATTGGTGGCTGCCAGCACCCTGACGTTTACCGCAAGGGTTTTTTCGCCGCCAATCCGCTCAAATTTTTGGCTCTGCAGAACCCGCAGCAGTTTAATCTGCGCCGAAGGAGCGATTTCTCCAATTTCGTCTAAAAATACCGTACCGCCGTCAGCCTGTTCAAAGCGTCCGGTTTTCTGCCGAATGGCGCCGGTAAAAGCGCCTTTTTCGTGGCCGAAAAGTTCACTTTCCAGAAGGGTCGCCGGATAGGCCGAGCAGTTGATCACAATGAACGCTTTATCCCCGCGCGGGCTCTGCCGATGAATGGCGCGGGCGACCAGCTCCTTACCGGTTCCGCTCTCTCCCTGAATGAGAACCGTGGCATCGGTGGGCGCGATATCTTCAATCAATCGATAGATATTTTGCATCTGGGGGTCTTTGCCGATGATCCCGCTGAATTCGGCGGTATGTTCAATACGGGTCCTCAGCTCGCGAAGTTCTTCTTCGTGGATCAACGAGCGCCGAATCGCCCCTGCGGTCTGGTTTAATATCAGGTCAATAATATCCAGTTCTTTGGTGACGCACACACAATTCCCGGGGCAGGCGATCAGCAGGGCTCCCTGAAGTTGATTCTCATGATAAAGCGGGTAGATTACCAACCTTTCTACGGCTTGAAAAACATCCGGCAGAAAAAATGTATTGGATGGATCGGCGTCGACAAATTCCATTTTTTTAACTCTGGACAAAAACTCAGCCGCTTTTTGAGAGGAGGCTTTATCCAGGGTTGACGCTGCATTTTCAGATTGAAGGAAGATATTTTCATGGTTGCTGCTAAAAACCAGCATACACATATCTTTACAGGTTACAATGCCCTGCAGTTCTTTGATCAGGTACCGGCAGACATCCCGCAGATTTGTCAGCGCCCCGATTTCCTGGGCCATGCTAAATGAGGTGCGTGTCTGCCGGTGGGCGCGGTCCAGTTCGCTGGTTTTTTCTTTGAGCCGCTGGGTGTAGTCTTTGATGCGGGCAACCATGTGGTTGAAAGCAGCGGTCAGCTTTCCGACTTCGTCTTTACTTTTCAATTCAACCTTAACATCGAGATTACCTTCATCGATTTTTTCTGCCGCTTTGGCCAGTACGGCCAGCGGGCCGGTTATCCGTTTTATAAACAGAAGACTTCCACCCAGGGCCAGCAGAAGTATGACAAGCGTAAGCCCGCTCATCTGCAGCCACAATTGGGCAACCTGATCCCGATAAGGCTTCTCGGAGACGCCAAGGCGCAGCAGTCCGGCTTTTCCCGAAAATATCGGCCAGGCAATGTCGAGATAATGCTCCCCTTCGGTGGATACAATTTTCTGATAATTGTCGTAATTATCCAGGATGGCCTCATTCGTATCAAGAAGTTCTAACGGGATTCCCTGGCTGAATGTATGCGCCAGAACCTGGTTGTCCCGGATAATAAACAGATAGGCGACCATGGGGTTGCTGCGAATCTTGTAATCCAGCATTTTTTGGAGAGCGACCAGGTCGTTGGTCAGAATCTTGTCGGTGGCATCGAGCTCTATTGTATGGGCCAAATTTTCGGCCTGGGCAGACATCGATTGGAAGAGACTGCTGCTGTACCGCTGGGTCACCAGTATCGAAATGAGTAACCCGCTGCCGATAACCAGCAACGATGCCGCCAGAAGTAGTTTGCTTTTTAGACTTTGAAGCCGCATAAAATTAATTCTCCAACGACGCAATCTTCAGTTCCATATTACGGATGCTGTCGTACCATTCATCCCGGGTGGGGGTGAAACGATCGATCATCAATTCATTAAGAATGTTTTGTCCGCGCGGATCACGATGCATGGAAAAAAGCACCTGGCGAATACGATTTTTTAAATCCGGTGCTAAAAAACGGGATGCGACAATGGGCGGAATGCCATAGGGTTCTGATTTACGGATAATGCGGGTTTTGGAGGTGAAAATCGGATTTTTTCGTTGGTAATATTCCCATATCAAACCGTCGACGGCGGCACCGTCCACCAGCGCTTTGGCGACCGCCAGGATCGAGTTGTCATGGCTGTAAGTGTAAATGGTTTTGCTGAAAAACGTTTCGGGGTGTTCACCCATCCGGCTGATCCAATAGGTGGGAACCAGCTTACCGGTGTTGGAGTCCGGATCGGTAAACGCAAAAACCTGTCCCCTGAGATCTTCCAGACCATGGAATTGACTGGCCTGGTTGACGATCAAATAGGATTGATAAAAATGGCTTTTTTGAACCTCGGGAGTGGCCAGCAATTCAAATCCGTATTTTTCCTTGCCGTCGACATAGGGCCCCGAGCAGATAAAGGCTAAATCAATTTGGCCTTTGCCCAGCAATTCATTTATCTCACCATAGGTTTTACGCTGAATGAGCTGGACGTCTCTGTCCAGGTGGCTGCCGATATAGTCTAAAAGCTGCCGGTAATAGACAAAGGTGTCTTTTGGGGAAATCATGGCGGCTACAGCCACTCTGAAAGAAGGATTGTCCGACGGCTGTTTTCCCGGCTGCTCGACAACCACGGTTTTGGAAAAATCCACCACCCGAATATCGGTTTCAGCGCTGCAGGCATACAGGAAAAACAGACCGGCTGATATCACCAGGCTTAATATAAAATGGTTGTTTTTAAATATGAATCGATATTTGCTGGAACCCATAAACGGCCTCATTCAAGAGGTGGTTTTAACGTTTAAGAATGGCAGGAATTCTACGCAGGATCCGTTTTATAGTGGTTGTCAAATAAACGTTGCGTTAATGAAACGTTTTTTTCTACAACCGTACAAGCGTTTATACCCCTATTCCGTATTTCGGTACATTATGATGGAAAGCGGTATAACCGAAACCAGTGCGGGATGTTCCCATAATTGCCACATTGTGGCAGATTGGTCAAGGGAAATTTTGGCTAGGCTAAAGAAAGAAAAGACTTGCGGCTGAATCTGTGAAGCACCGGGGTGCCCATACCGTGGCGAACCGCTTTAATGACGTTTTCTCTGTCAAGCGGGACCGTGCCGGCCAGCATGTGCACGGGGAGGTGATCAAAGGCCTCTGCAACCATCGGTGTGCTGGGGCCCAGCATGATGGTTTTTACTTTAGCATGAACATTTGCGAGTATTTCTTCAGTACTATTATTCAAAATTGAGGTCGATGTCAGAAACAGAACATCTGCCCAGTTTTTTAGTTTTTTATAAAAATCCTCCATCCGGCCAAGTCCACGAGATTGATCCAGTATATCAAGAACAGCTTCTCTTTGTTCAAAACGCTTGATCAATGGGCCAAAATAGCCAACCATCGCAACTTTTGTTCCCTTTGAGATTTTAAACTTTTCGAACATGATTTCGTTATTTTCATCTTCTGGCGACTGCAGCGCATTTTGATAGTTAAGCGCATTGACAAGGGCCAGCGCCATGCTTCTTTCAATGGTTGCGCCACTTTTTATTTTTTCCAGCAGTTCGCTTGCCGGCCGGTCTTCATAATCGATGGTTTCATTTAACAGCATGCATGATTTTTTATTTTCAAAATAGGTATAGGCGATCCCGATACCGCCATCCGAAGTAACAACAGCCGTGTATCCGAGGCCGAGACACAGCAGGTCTACATGTACTTTTTGGGCTTTATCCCTAAATAGGTTGAATAATTTGTCGTTGAGGATCATTGTTTTCATTCAAACTCCATTACCGAGTCCAACCCGCGTTTCAGGCCGGTGAATGTGCTCACCTTGCGGATGGCGAGCAGTGCTCCGGATACATAAATCTCCGAACTGGCACCCGCTTCGTGGCGCAAAATAAGTTTTTGATCCGGCATCCCAAATATGACTTCGGTCGAAATCACATATCCGGGAAGGCGGATTGAGTGAACCTGTGTCCCGTTTAGGCTCGCACCGCGAGTTTCCCTGGGGCCCTGTATTTCCTCCAGGGGAATGTCCAACGCCGAATGACGAATTTGACCCAGTCGATGCGATAGTTCGCGGGCCGTCCCGCTGGGGACATCCATTTTACCGGAGTGCGCATAATCCACAATTTCCCGGTGGGGAATGTGTCTGGCCGCCATTTCCGCAAATTTTTGCAGCAACACAACGGTCAATGCAAAATTGCCGCAGGCTAGGACACCCCGTTCCTTAGATTTAGCGGTTTCATCAATTTCTGAATAGGCATCATCGGTTAAACCGGAGGTTCCAACGACAACGTGAGCACCGGCTTCCAATGCAAGCAGGATGTTATGTTTGGCGATATCGGGCTTGGTGTATTCCACGAAAACGTCACATGTCTCTGACAGCGCGTCTTCAGCGGTGCTGCTGACGGGCATGGAAATTTCAGGCATTTGGAGTGCATCGCCCAGTGATTTGCCCGCATGCGTACGCGATATGGCACCAACGATTTCCATATCATCGGCTTGATGAATTGCCCTGGCCAGTGATGAACCGGCCCAACCGGTGGCTCCTGCCAGACAAACTCTGATTGACATATTATGGCCTCCTCAAAAAATATGATTTCGGATTCATGATTTGAATTTCAATGATTTCACCGGCGATCCATTCCTCCCAGCCCTCAGGAATGATAATCAAAGCGTCTTTGCGAGCCATGGAGATGAGCCGGCTTTTGAGTTTGGCAGGCTTAACGATGAGCTCATGATTTTCCTTTTCAAGGCGGGCGTGAATAAATTGGGTCCAGTCCTTATGGCCGCGAACGGTTTCGGCTAATTGCGCACGGACAACTGGAAAAGAAAAGGCGGTTTCCCCTTTCATTTTCATGATCGCCGGAAGTGCCAGCTGCAGGAAAGCCATCTCATTGGACGGCGGCCCACCGGGTAAAATGAAAAACGGTTTTTGTTCTAAAAGGCCAAATCCCACCGGTTTTCCGGGGCCCATTCTGACCCGGCGATAAATTCCCTGCCAGTCCAGCTTCTCTACCACGTCTAAAATCAGATCGCGTTCACTGCCCCAGGCCCCGCCGCTGGTCACAATGGCATCTGCTTCGGAAAGCTGGGTGGTGATGGCGTATTGAATTTCCGGCTGGCTGTCGCCGACAAGCACGGCCGAATACGAAAGGCCGTAAAAAGTCAGCCAGGAACAAATCTCGATCATATTGCTGGCATACAGTTTTCCGTCGGTCAACGGTTTTCCGGGAGCCACGACTTCATCTCCGCTGGCAATGACCGCCACTTTCGGCACTTTATGGACAGGAGCGCTATCCAGACCGGCTGAAGCGACCAACCCGATAAATGCGGGAGACAGTTTTTCGCCTTTTGCGGCAACCGTTTCTGCCCGGCGGATGTCGCTTCCGCCTTCCAGAATATTGCGGCCTTCTTCAGCGATATGGTGTGCGGTTATCGCGTCTGCAGACGGTTCGCAGAATTCTTCGGAAAGGACGGCATTGGCACCTTCAGGTAATGGGGCACCGGTGGTGACGCGAACCGCCTGCCCGCCGGTAATTTGCAGATTCGCTACATCCCCGGCCGCAAGTTTCCCGACCACTTTCAATTTCACAGGATTTTCTTCGGTGGCGCCGGCCAGATCCGATGAAATCACTGCATACCCGTCTTTGCGGGACGAGGTGCTGGATGGGCTGTCAACTCTGGCGACAATATCTTCGGCAAGAATTTTGCCGGTCAGTTGATCCAGGGGAAGCATTTCGGTTTCGCCGGCTGATACATTGGCCAGTGTCAGTTCGAGCGCTTCTTCAAAACTGATGAATGTTTTCATTTTCAAATGGATGACATGTCTGATTTTAATAATTAGCCACAGACCCACACAGACTCACACGGACCTTTTGTTTGGCCGACCACGCCCGCCTCGCCTGAGCGGCTCGCGTTGTAAAACACTTTTAGTTATTGCGTATGATTTTTATAAATTATTTATTGTATTGCCCGCATGGCAGACATTTTTTCCGCGGGGGCAATTTTGCCCGAGGAAAAGATACTGTCTGTGTTTGTCTGTGTGGGTCTGTGGCCATTGATCATTTGAAATCACGATGGCATTGCATCATCTGTGATCTTAACCACCACCAGCGTAACGTCGTCTTCGGGTTCCAGGCCCTGCCGGAAACGCGCTAAAGCCGTCAGTATTTCGTTCATTATTTCATCGGCACTCGCGGCGGCGTTACGGCGAATAATATCTTTTACGGGTTCCTTGCCGAAAGGTTCGCGGGTTGAGTTGAATGTCTCCCAGATTCCATCTGTTCCTATAAAAATGACCTGGCCCTCGGTCAGATCCGGGTGTTCGTTTTCTTCATATTGGTAGTTTTCATCCCAGCCCAGCGCCAGACCGGAGCCGTACAGTTCTTCAAACCCGTCGCTGGCCGGATCATACAGAAGGGCGGCATCATGACCGGCACGCACCCATTTCAGCCGATGATTTTGCGTATCGACCATCAGGTAAAATAGGGTGGTAAACCGGCCGGTATCATAGACATCCAGCGTGAGGTCGCGATTGACTTCGCTGACGATTTGAGAAAGCGTTCCCGGCTGGGCCGATCGGCTGCGAATCAGTGCCCGGGCGGTGGTCATCAGGAGACCGGCGGCAATACCGTGACCGGAAACATCGCCGACGACAAGATTGAATTTGCCATCAGGCGTTTGCGAAAGATTGAGAAAATCATAAAAATCACCGCCGGTCTTGTTGCAATAGATGCTTTTGGCGGCAATATCGAGACCGTTTATGGGCGGAATTTCTTTGGGAAGCAGGTTTTGCTGGACTTCTTCAGCAACTTCCAGGGCACTGAGCATGCGGTTGTTGCCGACGGCCAGATCGATCAGGTGCGTAACGGATCTGGCGGTATTGACGACGGTATTAATAACGTCGGAATCAAATTTTTTGATTCCGTCTTGCTTGTTAAAAGCAATGATCGATACATCGCCTTCAGCGTAATTAATGTAGTTCGTGATCGCAAAGCCTAAAAACGCTTTAACGCGCTCGTTAAACAGGTGCTTGTTTTCAAACTCGGCCTGGGGCATGGATTGCGGTTTGGTGGCCGATGCCACACAGCCGTAAATATCGCATTCTGCTTTTCGCGATGCCCAGACCGGCGCCGAGGAATTTTCAGGGACCTGGATCAGTTCGGATTTTACCAGACCATCGGGTTTGCCTTTAAATGCATATCCGGAAAGGTTTGCTTCTTTATCTTCTCGGGTGATGAAAACTCCCTGGTAACCTTGTCTTAATATGAGCAGGGCCAGTCTATCGAATATGTCATTTTTAACGGCAAGCTCGTTAATTGAGTTGATAATTTCACGGCTAAATTCTCGAATCGCCGAGAAGCTGACGTCCATTGCTTTACGTGATGATATTTCATCCAACCATATCAGAATGTGATCGCCGGCTCCGGTCTTTGTCTTGGTCTGATACCATTTGCCGGTAATTTTCGAATATAATTCGAGGGGCTCCGTCTGCCATTCCGCTCTAATTTCTTCGGTGGCTTTTAGAATGGTTTTGGCCTCGGGATTTCCAAACAAATCATGTAATTTTTTGATGTTATTTTTTTTAAAAAGCGTTCTGGTATTGCCTGCGGCCGCGACTATCCGGCCGTCTTTGTCGGTTACAAATGCAGGATCCTGGCGCTCTGCCGGAAGTTGGCAAAGGATATCCATGTCCCTGTTTTTAAACTTTATGGAGGCCTTGGCTAAACCCTGTACAAAGAGGGGCACGACATAGGGAACTGCTGAAAAAAAAATGCTGTTGCCCTGGCAGACATTGATGGTGGCACCGATCAAAAAAGCGACCAGATAGGTGATCGGGTTGATTAATTCTTTGCCGAGAAGCTTCAGGAAAACCGATATGCTTATTGGCATGCGACGAACCCTCCGGGGGATGACCCTTCAGCCGACCGTTCGGCAAGGTCTATTGCCTGTAAGGCGCGATTGGGAATCGTTTGTCAAGCGGTGTGCAGGGTGAAAAACAGTGTTTGATTTGGATGCGTGTTATTCGTCGGTGTGTTCCTCGATGCTGATCTGATCACCGCATCGTATTTTACCCTCCTCCAGCACCCGCGCAAAAACACCTTCCCGCGGCATTATGCAATCGCCGGCTTTGTAGTAAATGGCGCACCGGTTGTGGCACTCTTTGCCGATCTGGGTAATTTCAACCAGGGCATTCTGTCCCAATCGGATACGGGAGCCCACCGGTATGTTTTTCCAGTCAACACCGGTGGTGGCGATGTTTTCAGCAAAATCGCCAAAAGTTACCTCAAGGCCTTTTTCACGGGCTTTATCTATTTCTTCGGAGGCCAGAAAACTGACCTGTCGATGCCAGGTGCCGGCATGGGCATCGCCCTCGAGACCATGCTCCTTTTTTAAAAAGGCTTCCTCAACCGTAACTTTCTGGGTTCCCTTTTTCTTGCTGGTTGCTATAGATACGATCTTCATTATTTTAGAGTTCCTATATTCTTAGCTTAAATGAAAGTGACTAAAGTTTAAAGTGACTAAAATGCCTAAAGTTGAGGAATTCTGTCATTTATATATAAAAGATAGAGCGCCACGCGGCACAAGCGCCTGCGCTGCGCGAGCGACACCTTAACTTTAGTCACTTCCCACTTTAGATCACTTTAGGCACTTTTATAGGCAATATCAATAGGCCCCGGGTTTTTTGGCGCAAATTTTAATTATCTTCTGGATCACGCTTGTTTGTTGCCAATTAAAAAAATGCCATATGTCGCCCTAATATTGGGCAAAAACTTGATAATCTTGCCGTATCTGTCCCGCGAATGGGTATTAATGGCGGCTTCATTTAGAATTTTCAAACCGACATCTTGAATGAATTTTCTAAAATCCTTGATGGTAATCACCCGGATATTGGGCGTGTTATACCATTGATAGGGCAGCTGTTTGGTGACCGGCGCATATCCGGAGTACAGCAGCTGCATGCGACAGGCCCAATGACTGAAATTCGGGAAACTGACGATCCCCTTTTTGCCGATGCGCATTATCGCCCGAATCAGTGTATCCGGCTCATAGACCTGCTGCAGCGTCTGGCTCAAAATGACATAATCAAAAGTTTGATCGGGATAATCAGGGACTTCCTCATTGATGTCTCCCTGCAGAACCGTTAATCCTTTTTCAATGCATGCGGCGACCTTGTCTTCTTCCAGTTCAATACCCGAACCGGTCACCTTTTTTTTATTCATTAAATATCGTAGCAGTTCGCCGTTGCCACAGCCCAGATCGAGAACATGGGATCCCGGGTCTATCCAGGTAGCGATAATCTGAAGATCATAGCGCATGCTGTTATTTTGTGTTTTCAAGGCAGACACGTTCTAAAAATCCTTTGATCAAAGTCGTCAATCGCACGTTGGGTATTAAAAAGGCGTCGTGGCCCCACTCGGCTTCAATTTCACAAAAGCTTACATCCAATCCGTTTTTCTTCATGGCTTTGACCATGGCTTTGGATTGATAGGTCGGGTACAGCCAGTCGGAAGTAAAGGATACCACCAGAAATTTGGCTTTGGCCTTTGAAAAGGCTTTTACCGCAGAACCTTCACCGTATTGTTTTTCCATGTCAAAATAATCGCCGGCCTTGGTTATGTAGAGAAAGGAGTTGGCATCGAAACGATCCACAAATTTTTTGCCCTGATAACGCAGATAACTTTCCACCTGAAAATCTGCGTCGAAATTAAATGAAAAATCGCTTTTGTCCTGCAAGCGCCGCCCGAACTTCAGACGCATGGATTCATCCGATAAATAGGTAATATGGCCGATCATGCGGGCCACCGCCAGTCCCAGATTCGGTTTGGGCCCGTAATAGTAGTTCCCGCTGTTCCAGTTGGGGTCGGCCATGATCGCCTGTCTGCCCACCTCGTTAAAAGCAATGGCCAGGGCCGAGTGTTTGGTGGTGGTGGCCAGCGGAATGGCTGAAACCACCATGTCCGGGTACCTTGCCGTCCACTCCAGCACCTGCATGCCGCCGATAGAGCCGCCCACTACGCACAAAATTTTTTCGATTCCCAGATGACCCATCAATTTTTTTTGGGCTGCAACCATGTCTCCGATGGTGACCACCGGAAAGTCAAGTGCATAGGGCTGGACGTTTTTCGGGTTGGTGCTACAGGGCCCGGTAGATCCCATACAGCTGCCGATAATATTGGAGCTGACCACAAAATATTTGCGGGTATCGATTCCCTTGCCGGGTCCGACCATAATATCCCACCAGCCGGGCTTTTCGTCTTCTTCCTTATAATAGCCGGCGGCGTGGGAATCTCCGGAAAGGGCATGCAGAATCAAAACGACATTGTTTTTGTCCGCATTTAATTCGCCGTAGGTTTCGTAGGCAAGGGTTACCGGTCCGAGTCTGGCGCCGTTTTCCAGTACCATTTCGTCGGGCGGCTCGGCAAAAGTGAAGAATTTCTTCTCCACAATACCCACGGAAATACCTTCTTGGTCGTGTTCGATATATTCACTCATAACCGAAAAACCGTTAAATCTGAATATAACCAATAAAAATGTAAGCGCCATTTTATCCCCCGCCCTTGATCCCTCCCGCCAGGGGAGGGAAAATAGAACGCCTCCCCCTTGAAGGGGGAGGTCCGGGTGGGGGTGAAAAAAGATGGGGGCGGAAAAAGGGCCATCAAATTTTGTTACTTGATTTTTTTGACGAGGGCAAGAGAAATCAGGTTTGGGCAAATGCCTGTTCTAAATCCTGCTTGATATCATCGATGTTCTCAAGACCGATTGACAGGCGTACGAGGTCCGGCGTCAGCCCCCCGGCTTTTTGCTGTTCTTCACTTAACTGGGAATGGGACGTGCTGGATGGATGAAGAACAAGGCTTTTGGCATCTCCCACGTTGGCCAGGTGGGAAAACAGCTTCAAGCTGTCCACGAATTTTTGGCCGGCTTGCAGACCGCCTTTAATTCCGAAAACCACCATACCGCCAAAGCCGTTTTTAAGGTATTTGCTGGCAACCGGATAGGTTGGATCATCTGCCAGACCGGGATAACGCACCCATTCAACCTTCGGGTGTTCCTTTAAAAAGCGGGCCACTTCGGCCGCATTTTCACAATGTCGCTGCATCCGCAAAGGAAGGGTTTCCAAACCCTGCAAAAACATCCAGGCATTATCCGGGGAAATACATGCTCCCAGGTTGCGCAAGGGCACCAGCCGCATTCGAAGGATAAAGGCGATGGGGTTCATGTCGCCGAGATCATGGGCGTAACGGATATCGTGGTAGCTGGGATCGGGCTCGTTGTAAAGTTTAAATTTTGGATCCTGCCAGTCGAAATTTCCCGCATCAACGACAATACCGCCGATACCGGTGCCGTGTCCCCCCATCCATTTGGTGAGGGAATTCACCACGATGTCGGCCCCGTATTCGATCGTTTTGAGCAAATAAGGCGTGGTAAAGGTTGCATCGACAATCAACGGCAGATTGTGGCTGTGAGCAATTTCAGCGACCGCGCTGATGTCCGTAAAATCCAGCACCGGGTTGCCGATGGTCTCGATAAATAAGGCCCGGGTTTTTTCGGTGATCGCTTTGGCAAAATTGTCCGGATCTCTGGCATCGGCAAAATTTACCTGGATGCCGAATTGCGGAAGAATGCCATCAAACATCGTATAGGTGCCGCCATATAAATTGGTGGCAGATACGATTTCATCCCCGGCCTGACAGACATTGATAATCGAATAATACACCGCCGATGTTCCGGAAGCTAAGGCCAGGGCTGCTGCGCCGCCTTCCAGTGCCGCAATCCGCTGCTCGAGTACATCCTGGGTGGGATTCATGATTCGGGTGTAAATATTGCCCATTTCTTTGAGTGCAAAAAGATTGGCGGCATGTTCGGTGCTGTTGAATACGTAAGAAGAAGTGCGGTGTACCGGCACCCCTCTGGCGGTTGTAGCCGGATCCGGTTGCTGGCCGGCATGCAGGCACTGTGTTTCAAATTTATAATTGCTAGTCATTTTTCGAATCCTATTTTTCTTAAAGGTTGGAATTACCAGGTGCGCTTTCAGTCAGCCAGCGCGGCGGATTATTTTAAGTGAAGTGGTTTATGGTTTGCTGCAGGAAGCTTATTTTATCAGGGGCCCAAAAACTTCACAGCTCTTGCATATCTTTATTTTTTCTTTCCAGTTTTTTTGAGGCGTACCGTCGCAAATGGTTCCATTGATAAACCAGCAAAGCTCACCCGCGCCGAACTCCCAGGCCGGGCATTGGATTTTTTGCTCCGGGCTGCATTTTTTAATCTGCCAGCATGCTTTCAACTTGCCTTTTTTGGTATTTTGCTTAACCGCTAAAAAATACATCTGGCGTTCAACAGCTGGCGGTACACGGCGCCATCCCTGCTCATAGCTGTGCACGGCCTTGAGCGATACGCCCAACAACTGGGCCATTTGAGCCTGAGTTTTGTTTAATTTCTTTCGAAACTCTTTAAATTCCGTACTTTCCATAAGATTCTTCCTTTAACTGAATGCCTATTTTTAAGAGTCAACTCTACAATTTGATACATTGTGGCAGTTGTGTCAACAAAAAAAGATCTTGAAGTGGTTTCAGAATCTCAGATCAGGTTCAAGGGTAAGGCGCAGGCCGATCGAGAAAGCGCAGCATACGTGGGTATGTGAGCATTTATCGGAGGTCTGCAACGCAGCCATTGGGCCTTAGATGGGGTTTTGAAACAACTTCTGATCACAGAGCGGCGGAGATAATGCCGCCGCCCAATACCGTATCGTCGGCGTAGATCACCGCGGACTGCCCGGGGGTCACCGATATCTGCGGTTCCTTAAAAAATATCCGGGTTTGATCGACAACCGGCGGATAAATCGTTGCGTCGGTTGCTTTGTGCCGGAGGCGGATTTTGACTTGCACGTCCAGTGGCCGGTCGATGCGATCGACGGCAATCAAATTTAAATCGGTGGCAACCAGACCCTTAGAGCGACGCTCATGATGGCTGACTACAATGCGGTTGCTGGCAGCATCGATTCGGCTGACATACAGCGGCTGATGAGAAGCGATGCCAAGGCCGCGGCGCTGGCCGATGGTATAATGGATGATCCCCCGATGTTCCCCGAGGACCTGACCTTTTTCATCCACGATTTCGCCGGTTTTAATTTCGTTTTCAGCAAACAGAATGGAATAATCCCCGCCGTCTATAAAATCCTGGCTTTCTTTGCGATCTGCGGTTTCCAGCCCGAGCGCGCGCGCCATCTCCCGGACCTGCTGCTTGGTATGATCTCCCACCGGAAACAGCGTGCTCGCCAGCTGCTGCGGTGTGAGGCCGTAAAGAAAATAGGTCTGATCTTTTGAGCGGTCTGCTGCGCGTTTCAACAAAAAGCGGTTGCCCGATTTTACAATCCGGGCGTAATGGCCGGTGGCAAAATAATCAAAATCCACACCGGCCTGTCGGGCCTTTTCCAGAAGAAATCCGAACTTGAGTTTCTGGTTGCAAACCACGCAGGGGTTCGGGGTTTTCCCTTCCAGGTATTCGTTTCGGAAGTAATCGATGACATGCTTTTTATATTCCTGTCGCAGATCAATTGCCTGAAACGGAATCTTGAGCTTTTCGCAAATGGCGGCAGCAGATTCAACATCTTCTTTTTCGCCGGGACCGTAACAGGCATGTTTGGCAGATTCATCTAGATGAACGGACCCGTCATAAATTTCCATGGTGATACCGCAAACCTCATAATCCTGTTTGCACAGTAAAGCCGCGGCAACCGAGGAATCCACGCCACCACTCAGTCCCACAGCTACTTTTGCTTTTTTATTTTTCATTATTAATTTCTCAAAGGCGGATAAACCTAATCAAACTATAACTTACAACCACGAAGACCACGAAGAACCCGAAGATTAAAAATCGGTTAATAATATTATAACGCTTCGCGAACTTCGTGTCCTTCGTGGTGAAATATTATTTTTTACGATTTTTTTAATGCAGCATTGAGCGAACCGCTTTTAAAGCCGTCTAAATCCAAGGTGACATACAAAAAGCCTAATCGGTGAAGCTTTTGGCTGATGGTCTCTCGATGCTGCATGGCTAACTCGAAATCCTCAGGTGCGATTTCGATCCTGGCCGTATCGCCGTGATGCCGAACTCTGAGCACCTTAAAGCCGAGATCGCCCAGAAAATCTTCTGCAGCCTCAACCTGTTTGAGCTTCTCCACACTGATCTCCTGGCCGTAGGCAACTCGGCTGGCCATGCAGGGCATGGCGGGTTTGTCGGCAACTTCGAGGCCGAAAAAGTTGCCGACTGTGCGGATCACCTGTTTATCCATTTTCAATTCCAGATATGGAGCCAGAATGGCGGCCTCGTCAGCGGCCTGTATGCCCGGGCGGTAATCGCCAAGATCATCAAGATTAACACCGTAAAAAATCGGCCAGGGTGAGTTGCTGAAGGGATTGCCCGGCTGCCTACGCAGTTCATTGATCCTTTCAAACAGGGCTTTCTTGCAATGGTAACAGCGATCGCCCTGGTTCGCCGCATAAAACGGATTTTGCATTTCGCGGGTATCAATAATTTGAAGGGGAATGTCGTGGTCCTTTGCAAAAGCCAGGGCATGGCGATATTCCCTGCGCGAAAGTGAGGGGCTGTCTGCCAGAGCGGCCAGCATATTGTTTCCCAAAGCCAGGTAGGCGGCATAGGCCAGCAGGGCACTGTCAACCCCGCCACTGTATGCGATGATGGCCCCTGCATGGCCGGAAAAATACGCTTTTAATTTCGTCGCCCAGGCTTCAGGGGATAGATTTTGTTTTGCGGTTTCCTGCATAGCGGTAAAATCATTCCCTTTATTTAATCGAGACATATAGCGGTATAAAATGTAAATTTTGTTACATTGTGGCAGTTTAGTCAATGAAAAAAATAACTTGGATAGCAATGGGAATTCGGAAGGGTCAACCAAACGGGGGAAAATGGGTTAAGGCATGAAAAACAAGTGATCTTCTACTCTTCCGCAAAAAGTGGCTGAAGGAATAATGTTGCCGCCTTTATAAAAAACTTACAACGTTTTTGAAAAAGTGTTGAGCTGCAAAACCGCCCACCCTGTTTAACCTCTGGCCGGTGTTTACCAGAGCGATTCCACATCATCGATCGCGTATCTTATCTTTTTGACTGTTTTGAGCATACGGGTAAAAGCCATGGCCAAACCAATGTTTCTTGTCAACACCGACAGCGAGTCCACATCTTTTTCCGAAATATCCCAAACGTCCTGATGATAGAGCCGAAGGGCCCCGATGACGCTATCATAAAATTTGATTGGAATGGATACGATGGCCCCAATGCCTTCTTGTTTGGCATCCTCAGGGTATTGCAGGCGGTCGGTTTTATTTATATCTCGAATGACAATTGGCTTTCCCTTTAATGCTGCACCAATGCTTTTACCTTTTAGAATCGGACCCTTATGGACGTAACTCATGCTCAACCCAAAGCTTGCCAATACTTCCAGCTCTTCTGTTTCCGGATTTATCGCAAAAATCGTACATCCTTTTATTTCAAGAGTTGCGACCAGCAACTGCGTCAGATGATTGGCCATAATTTCCAGGTTATTCGATTGGGCCATTGCTTTGAAGACGACTTTAAAAAGATCAATATCTATTTTTTCTTCGGTTGGCATGAAATCCCTCCTTTGCTGGTTATACCGCTTTCAAACCCTTGGCTGGGTATCGATATCTTCAAGTTAAAACAGATTCTAAGACACAATACAAACGGTTACATCTTTAAGGGTCATTACAACTTTATGCGAAATGCTTCCCGAAAAAAAACGGGTTACCCGCGCATGTTTTCGATTGAGAACAATGATATCAAATTTATCACTGGTGGCCAGGTCAATAATTTCGGAGGCGATATCCCTTTTTCTGGGTCTGAAGTTACAATTAACCCGGTCTTCAGAGAAACCGCCTTCAATGAGTTTATCTTTGACCTCATCAAGAAGGGCCTCATTTTCATTAATTTTCTGGGAAAGATAACCTAAACTTCCCTTGAGTTTGCTTGTTACAGAAAATGCATCCGTCTCAATTTCAGGAATCGGTGTGTACGCATTAAATACGGTAACTGCAATGTTCTCCAACTTCCCGAAGGTGTTGATCACGAAATTCAGCGCTTTTTGATCAAGCTGGGTAAAATGATAAGGCAGCAATAGTTTTTGAGTGGCCATTGGTTTCCCCCCTTAAGGCTTATTCGGGTTTGACAGATATAGGCATATACTTCGCGGCCAGAATAAGAGATATCAAAAGAACGGCTCGAGTTATATTAATGCCCTACCCCTGATTTTCATTTTGTTTACGATATATTAGGGTATAGCATCCGTGTGCCGTATATAAGGACAATTGGAGTGGGTGGCTGCATTCGGGTCCGGCGCTGCTGCAGTATCAAGATGGCTTATCTGCGAGGGTGAGGTACCCGGTGCCCATGATTGGTTATCCGTTTGTAGTGAAAAAATCTCACAAAGTGGTGACTTGTGTCAATAAAAAAGTTTGTTTTAAAATGGGTTCGCATTCCCCCGATTTTTTCTAAAACCGCTATTTCTCAGTATCTAAAAGACTTGTTTTTTGCATGCAAACTTGAAATAGTGCTAGGCTCTATTTTTAACGGCCGAAAAATCCGGTTTGAGAATACGAACAAAAATTAATTGTCTTCTATAGTGGTTGTCAAAAAACCGTTGCGGTATTCAAACGTTTTTTTCTACAACCACTTATGCCCCTATTCCGTATTTCGGTACATTATGATGGAAAGCGGTATAAACTCCATACAGGAGAACATTGATGCATCTCAAGCAGGTTTGTATTTTTCCTCAAAAATTCCCCACTCACGACCGCTATCCGTTTAACCTGGAAATTTTTAGCCAGCCGCGAACCGTGGATGTGCGCTGTCCGGTGACATTCTTTGTTGGCGAAAACGGTACCGGCAAGTCTACGCTTTTACAGGCCATCAGCCACCGCTGCGGCATATATATTTGGCGCGGGGAACGCCGGGCCCGATTCCAATATAATCCATTTGAAACCCAATTTTATAAAGCAGTTGAGGTTGAATGGTCGCAAAACACCGTTCCAGGTTCATTTTTTGCTTCAGAAATTTTTAAAAATTTTGCCCAGATCGTGGATGAATGGGCGTCCATGGACCCCGGATTGCTGGCGTATTTCGGCGGCAAATCGCTGATGATTCAATCCCATGGTCAATCGTTGATGTCTTTTTTTAAATCACGCTTTAAGATCAAGGGGCTTTATCTTTTAGATGAACCGGAAACAGCGCTTTCCCCGACGAGTTTGATTGATCTGGTGAAACTGCTCAGTCAAACGAGTCGTGCCGGCCATGCCCAATTTATCATTGCCACCCACTCACCGATTCTGCTGGCCTGCCCGCAAGCCAGAATATACCGCTTCAGCCCGTCGTCTTTAGAACAGATCGATTATGAAGAAACCGAACATTTTCAGGTGTACCGAAGCTTTATGCTGGATCCAAACAAGTATTTGCAGGATATATAAATTATACTTATCCTTTGACCGCTGCTGAAATTGGGTAATAATGTGCGCTATTTTGTCAAAATTTCTTCAGTTTCAGTGGCAAAGGATAAGTTGAAATAATTCATAACTATTTGAAATACTATAAAATATCAGTTTTTCGCAGATTTTGGCTTGGATTTTGCTTTAATACTTCAGATGGTGTTCACCCCAGCGACTCCGCGCCGCCGGTTATAAATATACCCTTTAACAGTGCCGATGCCGGGGCGGAAATGATCTGGCAGCGAATAATTTGAGCCCATGAAAAATTACCGAACCAAAACCATTTTTTTGACAATCTTGCCCGTCGTGCTGTTGTTGTGCAGCCTGCCTGAAGGTGCCGATGCCATCATGGAACCCGATCCTTTCCCTGTGTACGACAGCATTCGTCCCAATGTTTCATTCTGGAAAAAAATATATACTCAATATTCAACCACCCAGGGCGTTATTCATGATAAGCAAAACTTGGGAATCATCTATGATGTCATCGATCTCAAAGACCGCAATCGCCATGGCAGCCGAAAAATTAACCAGACTCGGATTAAAACGGCGAAAAAAAAATACAAACTGATCCTGGCCAAACTCGCAGGGGGTGAAACCCCAATCGGGTCCGAGGCACAGCGTGTGGCCGCATTATTCGGAACTGAGGCGAAGCCTGCCGATTTTCGGGCAGCGATGCGAAAGCTGCGGTGTCAAGTCGGCCAGAAAGATCCATTCCGACAGGGCATCATTCGATCCGGTGCCTACCTGGAAGAAATTATGCAGATCTTCCGCGATTACGGTTTGCCGGTGGATTTAGTCTATCTGCCCCATGTGGAATCATCTTTT
>Ga0255054_10000182_pt1 | contig 35521 bp, 26 predicted proteins | sample JV7_2_23_MG_FD_188634 | JGI IMG/M metagenome (GOLD analysis project Ga0255054, IMG submission 188634) | Seawater microbial communities from Jervis Inlet, British Columbia, Canada - JV7_2_23 | ecosystem: Environmental > Aquatic > Marine > Inlet | place: Canada: British Columbia | collected... | reverse complement strand
ACAGACTCAGCGAACTGGGCGAACTTAGGTGGTGAGAACAGCGAATCTGTAGGTCTGCATCAGCCAGCCAGTCGGGCTCTCTGGCTGGTCCCGGTAACAACCCGGTAACAAACCAAAGTGCCTTGTAGTGCCTTCTAGTGCCTCGTGCTGACACGTCGAGGCACATACGCACCTCGACCCAAAGCGAAGAATAGTGTTGTGTGACGGGATGATCGCCGGGTCGAGGCGTTTTGAGGCGTGCGGTCTAGAAGGCATCCTAGAGAGACTTTTAAGTCCCTCGCGTCTGCCTTTCCGCCACCCCGGCTAACTAACTGTCAGTAATTTACTTACGCTCCCGCCATTCGGCGAGCCGCGCCCAACTGGGCGAACTTCTGGGCGAGGTCTGCGTGGGACAACGGTAGGATAATAAGGTGCAGGCCGCACGATCGCGGTCCGTCTCAGGAGGTCTCAGCTGCTTGGCCAGCCACCTCAGCATCTGGAGCGCGGGAGGCGGACGAAGCGCGTCGTTCGCCCTCCGAGTTCGCCCATCGAGGAAAAGAGCCCGCTACGCGAGCGGGCTCCTTGCGCTTAGTACGGTTTCCTAATTGGAACTTGTGTCTACAAGAATGCGCGCCTCAACCGCCTCTGAGTTCGCCCACCTGATGAAAGAAGCCCGCTGCGAGAGCGGGCTTCTTGCGTTCGCTGAGGGTTCCTACTTGGAACTTGTGTCTGTGTCGTGCGCGACCTCGTCCTGGGTTCGCTGGGTGCTTAACCAACTGCCCGTTCCCTCCTTTCCGTGATCCCGCGCAGCTACTCGGTGAGCAGATTCGTGATGAACATCAGATTGACCAGGAAATAATCCGCCTTGAAGTTCTGCCTGACGCCGTAGTCGAAGTTGTATTTGAAGCTGATGTAGAGCCGTTCACTCCATGGCCACAGTCCCAGGCCGGCAGAGAACACGCTCTTACGGTCCTTCGTGTCCAGAACGGAGCCGTCCCACCACTGGTCCACACCCGAGTCCTCGCCCACCTGCCAGTTGTGCCCGTTGAGGAGCTGCAGCTCGAGCCAGTCGGTGAAGTACTGGCTGATGCCGTACTCCAAGGTGAAGCGCGTGCCGGGCCTGAAGTCGGAGTCTCTCACCCTGCTGTTCAGCTCCAGGGTGGGAATCACGGTGAGCGCGGTCGCCTGGTTCAGGGCATAGGCGTAGAACGGCAGCTGGAATTGATGCGTCCAGAGACCCGCGCCGATGTTGTCGTCGGCGCCGGCCTCGTAGCGTCCAGTCGGCACATACAACGTATATAAGAAGGTGAGGTCGACCTTCCCATCGAAGGCCCAGCTCAATCCGACCGGAGTGAAGGCCGCGTCAGCGAAGCCGCCCAGGCTGCCCTGGGCGCCAACGCCGATGTCGCTGTCTGGCAAGTTCAAGTTGTATCGATAGTTGGCCGAGGCGAAGACCAGATTGGCAACGGCGACGTAGCGCGCACCCAGCAGTTTGAACTTCGAGGCCCAGACGAAGGCGGGGAGGTTGGCGTACCCGTTCCCGCCGACATCCACGTCCAGAACCACCGACCCCAGGTCCGGATCGATCGGGGACAGATCGATCTCCAGCCGCTCGACTTCGTCGCCGTTGCGATCGACGAACGCACCCGTGTACACCCCGATGTTGTAATCGAGGAAGAAGAAGCCGGCTGGAGGCTGGGCCCAATCCCGGACATTGATCACGCCCGGCAGGTAGGAGCCGACCTGAAGCGCAGACACCCGCTGCGCTCGGGCATCCTGCGCCGGTGGAAGAAGGCCAAGCAAGAAGAGAAGCATCGCCATTCTCTTCATGCCGTCTGCCTCTCGCCGTCTCCCGCGCGTTCGCTGATGAGCGCCATGTTCACCCCTCAGCTTCACCTTACTAGGAACTTGTGTCTGCGTGAAAGTAGCGCTGCGTGCAGCACGGGCTACTAATTGGAACTTGCCGCTGCGAGAGGCCCCGTGCGGTCCGTGCGGGGCAGCCAATCAGAAGGACCAGCCGAGCGAGGTCGTGAGGCTGAGGTCGTTCTTGTTCGTCTCCAAAAACGTCGGCGGCCGGCTGTCGAACTGCTCGTTGATGCTCACGTTGAAATAGAAGTCTGCCACGATCTCCCGTTGAAAGCTCGTGATCGAGCTGATCCGCCAGCGTCCCCAATCGGTGAACACGGGGGTGACTATCAATCTGGTGGACAGATCGGTAGCCAGCGCGCCCCAGCTGAAAAATTGGAAGTCGGCCAGGATGACTCCCTGAAAGGCGTTGTCGCCGGGCTGTCCGACGAACTGCTCGCGGGCATAGGACAGCCCCAGCCCCCCGGTGAGGTAGACCTTGTTGGACTGGATAAACATGCGTCCCGCGGCCCCGCCCGCGGTGCCCCGAATATCCAAGCTGAGCTGGGAGTTCTGCTCGCCCTTCAAGATCCCCCCATAGAACCACCCCTTGGCAAACTCGCGTAGGTAGGTGAAGCTTGTGTTCAGGCGCGAGATGTTGTCGGTGTCGTTCTGGCGGCTGAACGTCGTGTAGAGATCGAATCGGAAGGTGTTGAAGTCCTTCTTGTGCGTGACCTTCGTCCCGAAGTTGAGGTCGGTCTTCGCGTTCTGCTGCGTGAAGGCAAACCCCAGGTCGATGTTGCCGTCTAGCCGTTTCCAGAAGGTCTCCTTGATCCGGCGCAGGGCCACGACCGATTGGGTGGCAACGACCAGCGTGTCCCCCTCGGTGATGATCTTCACCTGATCGTGCTCGTCGCCTAGGTCCAGGGAGCCGAAGAGCTTCGTCCCGTCCTCCAGATCGATGTCCCATAGCTTGTCCGATTCGGCACTCAGCACCCGCGACCACTTTACGTAGATCGTCGATGCGGCATCCGTGCTGAACTCCACTTTGCCGCGTATGTACTCCTTGATCTCCCCCGTCCACACGTCGCCATTGCGTACGACAAGCGTGTCGGTCTTCTGGGCTAGCAGCGGCGACGCGGCGCACCCGAGTGCGGCCGCGGTCAGGAGGAGGAGCCGAACGGCATGCCTCGGGAGAAGACTAGAGCGAAGCGGAAGCTTGGCAGTCATGATCCGATCCTCGTTTCGCGCACGTGAGCAGCGCGATCTCGCAGAATTCGATGAGTCGTCGGCAGAACCGCCGCTCAAACGCCTCGAGGAGGAAACGCTACTGAAGTAGCCCGAGGAAGAACTGAATCGTGCCGGCGTTCAGAAGGTCGATGAAGAACGCCCCAATGAGCGGAACCAGCAACAGTGCTTTCGGAGACGGACCGTAACGAGTCGTCACCGCATTCATGTTCGCGATCGCAACCGGCGTGGCGCCGAGCCCGAGTCCCGAGAAACCGGCCGCTATGACGACGGCATCGTAGTCTCTCCCAGCGATGAAGAAGACGACCAGCATGGCGAATGCCGTCATCAACAGGACCTGAGCAATCAATACCAGCACGATGGCCTGAAGCGCTCCACCGAGGGTCCAGAGCTCTACCGTCATCAGGCTCATTGCGAGAAAGAGTTGCAGGCTCACGGTGCCGAACCTGTCGACGGTCTGCCGCGCGGCGGGTCGTTTCAGAGCCCTCGAGAAACTACTGATCACGATTCCCACAAACATCGCCGTCAAGAAGCCCGGGAGCATCAGCCCTCGCCCGGAGATGTAGCGATTGACGGCTTCACCGAGGATTACACAGAGGGAGAGAAGCAACAGCGCCAGCATCACGGAAAACAGCCAGGCATGCTCGTCTTCCTGCTCGATCTCCGCGGCAGGCAGCGCTTCCTCGACCGGTTTTTGCGGGTCAGGAGCCTCGGTGCTCGTATCCACGCCGAATCGGCTGATCAGGCGCCGGGCAATCGGTCCGCCAACGAGCCCTCCGGCAACCAGGCCGAACGTGGCGAACGCCATACCGATGCTCGACGCATTCGTCACACCGCTTGCTTCGAACTCGGTGCCCCAGGCAATCGCCGTACCATGCCCACCGGCGAAAGAGATACTGCCCGCCATCAGCCCATAGACGGGATCCCCACCGAGCGCCAGTGCAATGCCAACGCCGACCGAATTTTGAAGAACGAGGAAGACACCGGCAGCGACTACGAGCAGAGGCAACGTCTTCCCTCCGGTCTTGAGCGTCTCCAACCTCACCGACAACCCGACCGTGCTGAAGAAGGCGAGCAACAACAGGTCCCGAAGTCGCAGATCGAAATCGAGGGAGACGTCAAGAAACTCGCGGCCGAGTAGGACGAGAACGGAAAACAGGAGCCCGCCGGTTACGGCAGCTGGAATGAAGTTATCGGCAAGAAACCGGATCTTCCTGTTCAGAGACACCCCAACGAAGAGCACGACGATGCTGACGGCCAGCATCTCGACCTGATCAAGCGAAATCTCAGTCATTGGCGGCTTCCCACAGGCGTACCTTTGTTGCTGCCGCGTCGAAAATTCGCTCGTAGTTTCCCTTCAGCACGAGGTGCCTTGCCTCGGACGTCAGCGCATCCCATAGCGGTTGATACATACGATAGATGCCGAAGTAGTGATCTTCGTCCCTGGGTGCTACGACGTCCGTGCCGAAGAGGAACCGATCCGGGTGTTGATTGATGATCCGGGCCATTTCTCTGATCCCTTCCGGCTTTGCGACGACGAACTTGGCGAGCTCGTCCCAGGAAAGATCGAAATGCACGTGGTCAATGCTCGAATCTCGCAAGGCATTCTCGAGCAGAACCAGGTAGTAGGGGGTCCGCTCGGCCTTCAAATCTCTGTCACGCTCCATTCGTGGGGGGTAGATCACCCGCCCGAGACCGATGTGGGCCCAGATCAAGGTGACGTCTGGATGGCGCCTTGCCAGCTCACCGAGATGTCTGCTGTAGGCCGGCTCCTCCCCCACCCTCTGGAAAGGAATGTCGATGTCACAATGCAGAATGACCGCAAGGCCCGATTCTCCAGCGACTTCGAGTATGCGCTCGAGTGCAGGGTTCGTCAGGCTGGCAGGCGTCCCAGCCACTTTCGAAGAAACGAACTCCTTGTGGATCGAGAACTCTCCGATACCCGAGAACACGCCAGGGAAGGTCAGGAGGACGCGTCGAATATGGTCCGCCGCGTACATATCCGCAGGATTGAACCCGGTAATCATCGGATCGAATCGCGCCTGATCTGCGGCGGCCAGCGAGTTGTAGACCTGCGCGATATACGCATCCGTGAAGGAGTAGTAGTAAAGCGGCGCGTCGCTGTGCAGGTAGTAGGTTGGCGCAAAGTCTCCCGTATTCGCGTACGACCAGGTCTGCTGGAGGGGGATACCGAACAGCGTCGACCGTCCCACCGTTTCGCCCATGATGGCCAGGTAGTCCTGAATGTCGGTCCCCTCCTGAACGTAATTCGTCAGGTGGAAGTGGGAATCGTGAAACGTGTATTCCGGCTCCGACGTCTGCGCATGAGCCTCGATCGAGAGAAGCGCCGGGCTACCTGGCACGACGAAGAGTGTGGCGATGAGGGCAAGCAGAATTCTGGACATCTGCATGGCTCCTTTCATTGAACCGTCCGTGCTCTCTCAGCCTCTAACGCAGCGCCACGCTAGGGATGGGAAGAATGGCAAACACGATCACGGTCAGAGCGATGGCGGCGCTGAGCAGGCCCGCTGCGAGACTCCGTTATCGAAGTGCTTTTTTTAGCAGGGGCGGACTGATGCCGGTGAGGGCGCAGGCTTGGCAGAGCCACCGGCGGAGCGGCCGGTGGCGCCTGCCATGTGGCACCCGAGCGAGGGGCTCGAACCGTTCAATGTCGCAGAGCTCTCGCTATCGTAACCGAGTGGCGGCCGTCCGCCGCCCTCACTCCTGCTTCGGCGGCTCGTACGGGTCGGTCTGCCCGGGCTTGATCGGCGGTTCCTTTCTGAGTGAGACGACGTGTGCGCCCAGCTGACCGAGCGCCGCCTTCGGCACCCAGGTCTCCGGGAAGAGCACGTTCTGCGTCTCGCCCGGATCCTTCAGGAGGTTGTAGATACGTGGCATGCCGTAGTCCATGGTCTGGCTGAGGATGTTCGTCTGCTCTTTCAGGTGCACCTTCCAGTTGCGCCACTTGACGCCCCAGACGTCGTTGCCCATGTAGACGATCACTCCCTCGCGGTTGGACTTGTCCTGGTTGCCCAGAAGGAAATCGGTCTGGTCGACGCCGTCGATGATGCGGTCGTCCGGCACCGTGCCGCCGGCGATGCTGGCGAAGGTGGGATACAGATCCATCTCGTGCACGATCTCATCGCTGACGCTGCCGGCTGGGATCTGGCCCGGCCACCGAACGGCGAAGGGCACCCGCAGGCTGCCCTCGAAACCGGTGAACAACGATCCCCGCCAGGGACCCGGTGCACCGGGAATGAAGTACTCGACCGACGGGGTGCTCGATCCTTCGGGTATCATTTCCGGCCCGTTGTCCGCGGTGAAGATGAAGATCGTGTTGTCGCGGATCCCCAACTCGTCGATCGCGTCCAGCAGCATGCCGTTGTACGCGTCGATCTGGGCCAGCACGTCCGCCATGCGACCGTTGCCCGTCTTCCCGGCGAAATCCGGATGCGGAATGAGCGGATAGTGTGTCATCGTGTACGGCACAAACAGGAAGAAGGGCTGACCCGCTTCCACCTGCCGGCGCATGAAGTCGATCGACCGCTTCGTCAGCTCGAGATCGATCAGCGCACGCTGCTCGAGGTCATAGTCCATCACCCGTCGCGGCGCGGAGCCCTTCGTGCCCTCGTAGATGTAGGTCCCCTCGACGCCGCTCTCCGCGTAGCCGTCGAGCACCTCCCAGGGCGTCTCGTCGCTCGAGTTCGGAATGCCGTACCACTCGTCGAAGCCCTGGTCCGTGGGGAATCGGCCCTCGGTGTGACCGAGGTGCCACTTGCCGAACATGCCGGTCGCGTAGCCGGCATCGGACAGCATCTCGGCCATGGTGATCTCCCACTGGACGAGGCCGTAAACACCGCCACCGAGAGGGACCGTGCCGTTGCCGGTGCGGATCGCGTAGCGGCCGGACATGATCGCCGCCCGCGACGGCGTGCACTGCGATTCAACGTTGAAGTTGGTCAGACGCAGGCCCTCGGAAGCCAGCTGGTCGATCCGGGGCGTCGGTGCTCCGCGGATGATCCCCCCGCCGTTGAAGCCGGGCTCGCCCCAGCCGAAGTTGTCCATGAAGACGAGGACGATGTTGGGCCTTTCCTGAGCGTGTGCGGCGGAGAAGCACAGCGCCAGCGCACAGACGGCTAGGAACCCCGTTACTGCTCTTGTCACCCTCATGTGGGCATCTCCTGTTTTGATTTCGTCATAACTGAGTTCGCCAAAGCGATTCCCCTACCGCCAGACGAACTTGAAGCCGAACTCGAAGGTCGCGTCGAAGGGCCTGTCACTGCCGATGCCGACTCCAGGCCGGAGGTAGACGCTGGCACCGGGCAGGGGCGGGATCATGAATCCCCACTCCACATCGACGAGGAATAGGTTCCTGTCGTTTCCGACGTCGAAATTCGCCTGCGGATTCACAATGAGCCAATGCCTCATCTTGGCCAGGAGCCAGACGAAGTACACATCGATCTTGTGTTGGTTTACCTCGTTCCGATCGGAGTCACCGCCGATGTCCCACACATACAGGTAGCCGGGCACGAAGATGCTGTTCGGGCCCAGGAGCCCGAAGAACCCGAAGAAGATCTGCGGAACCATGGCGAACCTGCCGTCGCCGAGAAAGTCGTTGGTGGCCGTGGGGAAATACCACTCGAGACCACCGGCGATGGCAAACGTGTTGCTGACATAGGGAATGCCCAGCAAGCGGAAATCCGTGTCCCCGATCCCTGAGAAAGTCTCGTTTCTGCCCTCCTCATCCTCCAGGTTGAGGCTCTTTTGGCGAACCTTGATCCGGTACGCAAATCTGCTGCCCAGGTCGTCGAAGATGCCGATGCGCTGATTCGTCAGGTTGTCCAAGTCCCTCCCCAACGGCGCCCTGAACTCGAAGGTAGTCGTGATGAGAGACCCGTTCTCGGGGAGCCACGACATTTCGGGATAGAAGCGGGCATCGTAGGTGAAGTTGATCGGGTTGGTACCGGTGTTGTCCTCTTTTGGCTCCTTAGCCTCCTGTGGCTGCTCCTCAGCCTCCTGATTGTCCTCTGGTTGCTCCTCAGCCTCCTGTTGTTGCTCCTCAACCTCCTGCGCTACGGCCGTCGTGGGACCGGCTAGGGCCACGAGCTGGATGCAAGAGAGCATGATCAGCGCCGCGGCAAACATCTTCGGGGCTTTCATAGCAGTTCTCTTCCCTTTGAGTGTCTTGCTGTGACCATGGTCCTGATCGATCTGTTCGGGCCTTGGCCCGCGACCTACTCCGCCGATCCGTTCTCAAAATCCATTCGTGCCGCGATCGCCTTCAGCGTGGCCAGCTCCACTTCGTCGATCGCCCGCGTGGCGACGATCAGAGACCACGCCGCGTAGGCCTCGGCGTCTTCGGCCCGCCGCTCGAGTTCGTCGACCTCACCATGTCGCTTCCACTCGGCGATCAGATCCGCCGACTCTGCCTTTCGCTCTGCGAGCTGCGCCTTCATCCTCGCTCGGGCGGCGCCGGCGTCGTCCCTTACTCTTTGGAGCGCCGCTTTGGCATCATCGATTTCCCTCTCGATGGCCGCTTTCGTCGCCTCGCGGTCGTCATCGATCTTGACCTTGAGCTCATGCACGAGGCCCTCGATGCCGATCAGTCTGTCGTGGAGGAGCTCGAAGAACAGGTCCCCTCGCGTGCTCAATCGCTGTCTCCTTCTTCCATCGCTTCCGGGGCCCGAGCCCGCTACGCACACCCACGCCACGATACGGCGCAAAGGCACGTACTGTGCCGTACCGAGCTTGCTTTGCATCAACTCCTTAACTCGCTGTGATCACTTCGGTTATGCTGGTTCTTGTTTCACTGTGAAGCCGTCCGATAGCCGCCAAGGGGCGCTCTCGCGCCCCTTGAGCCGCCTCCAAGGGGTTGATTCCCGCCCCTTCGGTGCTAGGTTGAGCGGCCGTTTCCCCTGACGTCGGCCCGACAGGCCGGAGGGCCTGAATGGAAAGCCCAGCGAGTTTCGACATCGATCAGATCCCGAGCCCCGCGCTGCTGGTGCGCAGCGACGGCTCGATCGTGCTCGCGAACACCCACAGCGAGCGGCTGTTCGGCTACGGCGCGGACGAATTGGCCGACCTCGAGTTCGAACGGCTGATCCACCAGGAGCATCGGCAGGAGTGGGAACAGCTGCTCGAGAGGGCCCTCGCCGGCGACGCCGACCAGTCGTCGGGTCTCCGAGAGATCAAGGGTGTAAACGCCGATGGTCGCGAGATCGTCGTCGAGCTCGATATCGGACCCACGGCGGACGGCTCAGGCGCGGTCGTCGTCCTCCGCGACGTCACGGAAGCGGTCCAGGCACTGGCCGAGCTACGGAAGACCGAGCAACGCCTGCGAGTCGGAGCCCTGCACACGAACGATTTGGTCCAGTTCATCGATATGCAAAGGGACCACCTCGGGTGGCATGGAGATCTCGACCGCCTCCTGGGTTACGACCCCGGCGAGTTTCCGAGCACGCTCAGCGGTTGGCTCGAGCTGATCCACCCGGACGATATCGATCGGATCCAGGCGGAGTTCGAGCGGGCGATCAGTAACCATGTGGAGGGTTGGAGTTGGCAGTATCGGATCCGTTCGGCGGACGGATCTTACCGGCATTTGCTGGATCGCGGGACCTTCACAGGCTACGTCGACGGCCTTCCGAATGAAGGGATCGGCGGGATCATCGACGAGACCGAGCAGGTGTTGGCCCGGCAGGAGCTGGAGGCCGCTCTAGCCGAGACCGCTGAGCTCAAGGATCGGCTGCAGGCCGAGAGCATCTATCTCCGAACAGAGGTTGAGAGCGACCACGGTTTTGGCGAGATCATCGGCAGCAGCGACGCGCTCACCGCGGCGCTCCGGCAGGTCGACTCCGTAGCGGGTACCGACGCCACTGTGCTGTTGCTCGGAGAGACGGGAACCGGAAAGGAGCTGCTCGCCCGCGCCATCCACGGCCGCAGCCGACGTCGCGACCGACCGCTGATCAAAGTCGACTGCGGCACGCTGCCCGCAGGCCTGATCGAGAGCGAGCTGTTCGGCCACGAGAAGGGCGCGTTCACCGGGGCGCACGAGCGGAAGACCGGCCGCTTCGAGCTCGCGCATGAAGGCACGATCTTCCTGGATGAGATCGGCGAGCTGCCGCTGGATCTCCAGTCGAAGCTGCTGCGAGTGATCGAGGAGGGTGAGCTGCAGCGAGTGGGGGGAAAGTCGGAGCAGACGGTGGATGTCCGGGTGATCGCCGCCACCAATCGCGACCTTCGTTTGGAGGTGCGAGAGGGGCGCTTCCGGGCGGATTTGTACTACCGTCTCAGCGTCTTTCCGGTCGAAGCTCCTCCTCTGCGGGAACGCCAGGAGGACATTCCAGCGCTGGTCTCGTTCTTCGTCTCTCGGTATGCCGCTTCGCTCGGCAAGACCGTGCGGCGGATCGCTCAGCCCAGCATGGATGCCCTCGTCGCGTACGCTTGGCCGGGGAACGTCCGGGAGCTCCGCAACCTGATCGAGCGATCCGTGATCCTGTGCTCGACCGACACGCTCACGGTAGAACCGGCGCTCGTCGGCGCTGACCAACCGGTCCTGGTTACGGGCGGCCCGCTCAAGCAGGACCTACAGGCGGTCGAGCGCGCACACATCATCCGTGCGCTCGAGGAAGCGGACTGGAAGATCAAGGGCGAGGGCAACGCGGCCAGCCAGCTCGGCGTGGCGCCGAGCGGCCTGAGGTCGCGGATGAAAAAGCTCGGAATCACACGCCCCAACTGAGCACGCCTAAGCTGATCAGCGCACTCAGCGAAGAAACTGGGCGAACTTATGTGGTGAGAACAGCGAATCTGCAGGTCTGAAGTTATCTGGAATAGATAAGAAAACCGCGAAAGTGAGCGGAAACAGTCAACTTGGCGGCGAGCGGCTAAATCTTTTAAGTCCCTCGCGTCTGCCTTTCCGCCACCCCGGCTAACTATTTGAGAATAATTTAGTTACGCTCGTGTCTCTCGGCGACTCGCGCCCAACTGGGCGAACTTCCTGGGCGAGGTCTGCGCGCGATTAGGGTAGGATTATAAGGTGTAGACCACGCGATCGCGGTCCTCCTCAGGTGAGGGCTGCTAGGAGGAACTTGAGTCTGAACTCGGAGTGCGGAAGCAGCGGCGCTAGAAGGTATAGGCGAGCGAGAATGTGCCGAGCAGCCCCTGAAACCGGTCCCGGGCCCCGAACTCCGCCAGTAGTCGCCCCGAGAGATAGAACCGTTCGATGATCGGCCAGAATGCCACCTGTCCGCCGGCTGCATAGACCCGGTCCCGTGCATCCGGATCGGGGACGCCGGTCGCTCCCGTCACCTGCCATTGGAGGTAACCCGACCCACCCAGCCTCCAGCGAGTACCTAGCTTCTGGCCGAGTCCCCACTCGAGCGATAGATGATCGCCGGGCGTTATGTCCGTACCCTCCTGCTCGCCCGCGAACTCGTAGGTTGTCATCAGCATCACGACCGTACCCTCGTTCGCGTTCGGCAGGTAGTAGCCTCCGAACTGTAACTGGTGGCTCCAAAAGCCGAGGCCGATGTTATCCGGCGCGTTGGGCGTGTACTTGCCGATCGGCGCGTAGAAGGCGTAGCCGCCAGACAGGTAGGTGTGCTTCCAACCGCCGCCGATCCACAGCGGCTGTACCATCAGGTCGCCGTTGCCGAACTGATCCTGCTCAAGCTCGCCACCTCCCTCTCGATGGGCTCCCACGTGGGAGTTCGCGAAGGAGGGGCTCACGACGAACGTGTAGGCGAGACCGAGAAGCTCGAGTCCAGGATTCCATGAGAGCTCGGGGGCAATCGTAAAGACCCGAGTCTCGTCGGCGACGAACCCGGCGATGGTGTCCGCGTCCACGGTCACTCCGTTCGGGTCCTTGAGAGTATTGCTCGCGTAGTAGGTGTTGTACTGGGCGTACGCGAAGCCAGGAGTAGCGAGGAAGAAATCGCGGATGTTGGAGACGCCCGGTTGGTAGTGGAGAACCTGAGCGGTGGCGACTCGATGCGTCCCGAGGATCAGCAGCGCTACTGCCGCCACGAGAGAGGCCGTCCTTCGGATCAACCGTGCTCTTATCACCGGTCGAACTTCCTGGGCGAAGGCTGCAAGCGACAACGGTAGGAAAATACGGTGTGGGCCGGGCGATCGCGGTCCTTCTCAGGCAGTCTCAGCTGCCGAAGAGCTTTCCCAGTAGCACAACCGCGGGACGCCAGCGCACCCCACTGGGCGAACTTCGTGGGCGAGGTCTGCAAGTCACCACCGAGCTGCCGATCTCATTTGCCTGGAACAGGTCCCCACGCGGCCGGTCCATCCTCCCATTTGTTCTGAGTCAAGCGAAACACCTCCCCATCCTCCAGGCGCATCGCAAACACTTCGCCGTACGGCTGGGGTTGGAAGATGACCCTGAGCAGTGGCACCTCATCGTTGAACCCCCCGCGCTGGGAGGCGAACAGCAGCCACTGGTCGTCGGGCGAAAACTTCGGATGCATGTCGCGGCCCGGGCTGTTCGTCATGCGCCGCACCTCGCCAGGGCTCCAGTCTTCCTCGAGGTCGAGGATATAGATCTCGTAGTCTCCATCCCGCGTCGAGACAAAGGCGATGCGGTCCCCTCTCGAAGAGAACGACGGCATGGTGTTCGTGGCCTGCGTCTCCGTCAGGCGCTGCAGACCCATTCCATCGGCGTTCATGAGGTAGATCTCCTTGTTCCCGTGCCGCGAGCTGCGAAAGACGATGCGCCGGCCGTCCGGCGAAAAGTCTGGCAGCGCATCGTTGGCGTCCGAATCGGGAGTAAGGTTTACCGCTTCGCTTCCGTCGGCGTGGCTCTTCCAGATGTCGACGTCCGAAACGGGCGAGAACGGCAGGCCGACGCCGAACGCCAGCCAGGCGCCGTCATCAGACCAGGTGGGGCCGAACACCCCAAGGTCTCCCCGGTAGCGATCCTCTCTCACGCTGTCGAAAACGATTCGCTTCTCCGCTCCATCCAGCCGGCTGACCACGAGACGGCTGAAGCCTTCACTCGTCGCCACCTCGCTCGCCGCCGGGCTGAGGGTCGGGAGATAGCCGCGGACCGCGTGCAGTTTCAGCGTACGATCGGGCAGTTCCACGCTATGCGGGTGGTTCGCGAGAAACGGGCCCGGCGCGTCGGTCTCGAAGCGGGTCGCCAGCTCGGTCTCTCCCGGTCCGAATGCGATCATGCGGCCGGAATTCGGATCGTACGCCGGTGCCCAGTAATCGCGCTCCACATCACTCTCCACCCGAAGGTCGGAGCCGTCGGCCTCGGTCGAGACGATCGTCCACTTGCCGTCGTGCTGCGCCGAAAACGCGACGCGGCCGTCCGGGATGATCGCGGGAGAGAGCGCGCTTTCGCCGTTCGCGCTGACGGCCTCGAGCCCGGATCCGTCAGAGTTCATCCGATGGATCCGTGTGATCAGCCCACCCGAACCGATGGATTCCGAGATCGCGTCACGCTCCGCCGCGTCACCCTCGCGCTGGGAGTAGAAGAACAGACCGCCATCGGGACCCCATGTGGGAGATCCCTCCCAGCCCGGATCATTGGTGAGCCTCTGCAGGTCCGTTCCGTCCGACCGCATCACGTAAATGTCGCCGGCTCTGTAATCGTCCGGCATTCCGGGCGACCAGAAGAGGTCGTCGGGAGTCCCACGATTACTAGAAAAAGCGATCCACTCGCCGTCGGAAGAAAACGCGGGATTGAAGTCGCCTCCCTCATCCTGCGTGAGGTTGGTAGCCCGGGTTGCCGCGCCCGGCTCTTCCGGCGTGAACGGCATGATGAAGATGTCGGGATTGCCGTTCTCCGTGCTGACGAAAGTCAACGAGAGTCCGTCGGGAGAAAACGCGGCGGCGTCCTCCATGGCGTTGCTTGAGGAAAGTCTCACGGGCTCGCCGGGGTCATTCAGATCCAGCACGAACAGGTCCGCGGTGCCGTGGCGGTCCGAGGTGAAAACGACCCACCGTCCATCCGGTGAGAACGCCGGGTTGTAGTCGGGTGAGGGGTCGGTCGTCAGCTGCCGCGGCGTGGCGCCGGGTTCGTTGAACAGGTACAGGTCCCAGTTCGCTGGCCGGATGGTGCTGTAGACGATGGTTTCCTCTAGCGATTCGGTCGGGTCCGGGCCGGGCGAGCAAGCCGCCGAGAAAAGCCCCACCAACGAGACAGTCCAACACGCAGTGGCCGTTGCGGGTTTACGCAAACGAGCACCCTCCTTTTCAGCTGGCTTGAGAATTACGCTCACGGTCATGCGGCGATCCTTTCACCCACGAGGCGACTCGCGCCCAACTGGGCGAACTTCCTGGGCGAGGTCTGCGCGCGATCAATCATCCAGAGGTTCGAAGCTGTACCTGCCGGTACGAGTGTTGAACCGGACCCGGTAGTGCCCGGCCTTGACCGGGATATTCAGGCCGTTGAACCAGGCGGTTCCGGACGGAAACGCGTCTTCCAGCGAAACCTGGCCGGCAAATCCCCCGCTGGTGGCCACCCATGGACGGGGTGCACCCCAGTTCATGGTCCACTCGTGATTCGCCAGGAACTTGACCTCGCCGTCCGCAAGCGCAAAGTCCAGGACCCAGTCATTCGGCCCCAGGCGCTGCATATCGATGGCCTCGGGTTGATTCCACCCCGCTGGCGTAGCAGTGCCGATGATGCCCAGGGTCGCGATGGGCAGGCTGATGTCCGGCAGGTAATCCTCCAGTGCCCAGCGAATCGAGAGCGCCATGCTTCGATTCCAGGCCAGTTGCGCGGCTATGTCTCGGCGAATGCGGATGGCTCGCCGCAACGCTGTCTTGAACGTCTCGGACTGCACGGCCTGGACGGCAGCCGCTTGATTGATCGGTGCGGAGAGGCACTCGCCATCATGATGGATGGCCTCCTGGACCGGTGCTACTTGGTTGACTAGATCCAGCGCTTCGGCCCGCTCATCCTCGACTGGGAACCCGTCGAGCGGATCCCGACAGGGAATCGCTCCGATGCCATACCAGTGCTGGGTTCCAAGGTCGCGGAGCTCGGCCTGCAGCCGGGCATAGGTCTCATGGCCGTCGACAAGAAGCCCGTAGAGGTTGTCTAGAGAGAGTTGGACGTCGTTGACGGGGATATTCAAGGCGGTGTTCGTCAACCGTGAATAGCCTCCGAGGGTCAGCGAGGGGCTGTAATTGTAGAAAACGCCGTCGAGCACCTCGAACAATGCCTCCGATTCCTGTTCGCTCATGTCATGGGGGAACGCCGATACTGTGTCCCGCAATGCCAGATTGGCTGCGTACTGCAGCGCCTGGCTGTTGCTTGCTGCCAGGCCAGTCATCGCGCTCTCGTCGAGAATTACGTTGTAATAAATCTCACCCAGTATCCGGTGAAAGGTATCCGTGTCCTGGCGTTCTTCTCGCCACTCGTCCACCCAGAACGAGGCGGTGATGCCGATGAAGATGGCGGCGATCTCGAGCAGCAGCAGGCGCCATCGGCGCTTGAGAGTCCCTTCGGGGTTACTCAACGGAACCTCGTTGTTAGGAGAAACGGGCTGAGCTTCAATGCATCAGCAGGTCTGCTGGCGATCAGGGTAGGATTATAAGGTATAGACCACGCGATCGCGGTCCTTCTCAGGCGGTCTCAGCTGCTTGGCCGGCTACCCCAGTATCCGAAGGGCGGGATTCAGACGAAGCGCGTCCTTCGCCCTATGAGTTCGCCCACCGTTGAAAAGAGCCCGCTGCGAGAGCGGGCTCCTTGCGTTCGCCACCCGTTTCTGTCAGCGAGGACTATCCGCCGAAATCGGGATCGGCCTTCGAGCCCGGAATCTCGTGTTCGAGGTATTCCCTTACGTCGAAGGGTAGGTTCTCGATGTTTCGCCTCATCTGGTCGGCTATCGCCGTGGTCTCCGGCCGCGCGTTGGACAGTCCGGTATATGGGATGCCGTAAGCCTTCTTTTTGTCCGGATACCTCTGCTTCATAAGCTCGTGCCGGGCGCGCATGCGATTGAACTGGCCCTGCGTGTGAATCAGTGGTATAAGCATCGGGTTGTCTTCACGAGTATCGACGTAGAGATCGTAGTATGCCTCGGGCATGCCGGAAGCTGCCACCTCTCCACCACCGATCCAGTGACGCTTGTAACGGCCTTTGACCGTCGCCCCAAGCTTGTGCCCCGCATAGATGAACACGTAGTCGCGTCGGCTGTGGGTATCGCCGTTGAGCAGCAACGCCGTTTGGTCGATCCCGTCGATCACGCGGTCCGTGGGCACGTGCTCCAACGCACCACCCAGGCGCCCGAAGGTTGTGAATAGATCGGTTACGTGAACGATGTCTCCCACCGTCTGCCCGCCATCTATCATGCCCGGCCACCACGCGAACGCTGGTACCCGGACTCCGCCCTCCAGAAAGTCACCTTTGCCGCCGCGGTACATGAGACTGAGCATGCCGAATTGCGGCGGCGGGCTATGTACCATGGGACCGTTGTCGGCCATGGCGACGACGAGCGTATTCTCGGCGATGCCGAGCGATTCGAGTTCCTGCATTAGCTCGCCGACAAACGCATCCAGGACCTGGAGCTCCTCGGAAACCATGGTGCCGGCCTGTGTTTTCTTCTTTGGATAGGCCTTGATCAGAGCGAGAAGATTCGGCCAGTACTCGACAAAGAACGGCTTGCCCGCTTCGGCGTTCCTGCGGATGAAGTCCAGGGTCCGCCTCTCGCTTTCGGGATCCATCTCGTTGTACGACTCGAGGGTCGGGGTGCCCCATTCCTTCCCTTGCTCGCCCTTACGGCCCTCGATCGCCATGACGAGGCCCATTGGAATCAAGCCGGGGTCGTCGAGACGGTACGGGTCCGGTGGGTAGTTTTCCAGAGCAAAGCCACGAGCGGCTCCGACCGCGTCTCCTGTCGGATTCCACTGCGATATGATTTGATTCATCGGCGTGAAGAGGGCTTCATCGAAGCCCTGGTTGTGCGGGTAGCTCTCTTCGATGTCTCCCAGGTGCCCTTTTCCAAAGTGTGCGGTCGCGTAGCCAGCGGCCGAGAGTACCTCGGCGATGGTTACCTCGTCACCGCGCAATCCGGCCATCTCGTGAGGCATCCCAACCTCGCCCATGCCGTTCCTCACCGGGTGTCTTCCGGTTAGGAAGGCAACACGCGTGGGGGTGCAGGACGGCTCGGTGTACATCCGGGTGAAGTTGATGCCTTCCTGGGCCAGCTGATTGAGGCTCGGGGTCTCGAACCCGAAGTTCTTCTGCAGCGCCGGGAGTCCAACGGCTCCGAACGTCGTGTCATCCCAGAGGATGTAAATGATATTTGGTGGGGAGCCGTGAGCTTCTCTCAGCTCGGCCAACCTCGCATCTAGCTCTCCATCCTCTATCCTCCACCGCTCTCCGTTTTGTGCTTCGAGAACGTAGTACTCCGCGTCGTGAACGATCTCTTGTGCTTCGAGGGCCGACAGCCAGCCGCTGGCCCCGGTTAGCAGCAGGCTGATCATTGCCGCTTTGCACATACGCCCCTCCTTTGACTTGCTGAACACGGATCCTGGGAAGTGGAAGAGAATACGGCTCCGTATGCTGGTCGAACAGGCTGGGCGAAGAATCTGGGCGAACTTAGGTGGTGAGAACAGCGAATCTGGAGGTCTGCATCAGCCGGTCATCGGTGACCGCTAGTAGTCCCGGTAACAAACGGGTACCAAAACGAAGTGCCTTGTAGTGCCTTCTAGTGCCTCGTGCTGACACGTCGAGGCACCTACGCACCTCGACGAAAACCGTAGAACAGCCTTGTTTGACGGGATGATCGCCGGGTCGGAGTGTTCTTAGGCGTGCGGTCTAGGTTACATCCGTTGGAGATTTTAAGTCCCTCGCGTCTGCCTTTCCGCCACCCCGGCTAACTAACTGTCAGTAATCTACTTAGAGTCGTGGCTCTCGGCGACTCGCGCCCAACTTGGCGAACTTCTGGGCGAGGTCTCCGCGCGCCAAGGGTAGGATAAGAAGGTATCGACCACGCGATCGTGGTCCTCGAGCCACTCTTCTCTCCGGCCGGCAACGACGCCACGGTCCCGCGATGGCAGCCATCACAGGAGGGGCGCCCTCTTCAATGGCGGTCGCCACCTCTCCCGTGATCGGCACTTCTCCGGCGAGGATGCGATTGAGGAAGTCCCGGCTCCGCGCCGGCCTGCTCGAAGGCGTCTGGGAGCGAGCGGAGTCAGCTCGTCGCGGGCACGCGCGCCAGCAGCCCGTTGATCCGCATCGCCACGGGTGTCGCCGCCGACCCGTAGTTCGACATCACCGCCACGACGTAGCCGCGGTCCAGCATGATGTCGAGATTCGAGTTGAGTCCCGGAAACCCACCGCCGTGACCGACCATACGCCCCAGCGCCCCATCCGCTACGGAGAAGCCATAGCCGTAGTCGGCGCCCGCGTGGTCCTCCCACATCCGCTCGAGCGAGGCCTTCGAGAGGAGCTTCTCGTTCGTGAGCGCCCTGGCGAACCGGTACAGGTCCTCGACCGTCGAGAATCCGCCGCCGGCCGGCCCGCCGCGGATCACGTGCTTGTACAGGTTGTTCTCGTAGCCGTAGTCGGAGCCGGGCGACGGATCGTACCCGATGGCCAGATTCTCGACGGGCATGTCCATGTCGTAGCTGTCGGAGCCGACCATCCCGGCGGGTGCGTAGATGTGCTCGCGGATGTAATCGAAGTAATTCTCGCCGGTCGCGCTCTCGATCACGACGCCGAGCAGGAACATGCCGGTGTTACTGTAGCGGAACTCCGCGCCCGGCTCGAAGGCGAGCGTTTCCGTCTTCACGAGCGGCTTGTAGTCGTCCAGCTCGCGGAAGTTCTCGCGCGAGCTCTGCCAGTAGGTGTCGTTGAAGTAGCTGCCCAGTCCCGATGTGTGAGTGAGCAGGTGATGCACAGTGATCCTCTCGGTAGTTGTGCGCGGGAGCCACGATTCGTCCACGTACTCGCTGATCGGATCGTCGAGTGACAGCACGCCGCGCTCCACAAGCTGCATGATCGCGACGGACGTGAACATCTTGTTCATCGACCCCAGGTTGAACTTCGTGTCGAGCCGGTTCGGCACGTGGAAACGCTTGCTCGCTTCGCCGCAGACGTGAGTGAACAGCACGTCATCATCCCTCGCGATCAGCACGGTGCCAGAGAACAGATCGCGATCGCAGATCCGGTTCAAGACCGTGGCCACCTCCTCGATCGCCTCAGCTTGTGGAAGCGACGGCTCGTCCACGTTGGACGGGGTGCGGGCGCTGTTGAAGGCGAAGCTCGAGACGCGGTGATCGGTATTCTCATCGAACTCGAAGGTGAACGCGCGCCACGAACCGAAGTTCGAGTCGCGCAGGATCACGATCACTTCGTCGGGGCTGGCTGGGTTGTACGTCCGAATGCTGTGGAAGCTGACAGGACCCCACTGCCGATACGTTGAGGCAAACACCTGATGGTGCTCCTCCATCGGCGCGAAACTCCGAAATGCGGACGTCGTTTCGTCTTGTAGGAACTGCTGCACGCGCTCAGGGTCGCCCGAGTTGAACGTCTCGATCATGGACTCGATCCGCTCTCCGACGATTCCCTCTGGCATGATGGATTCATCGTGATAGCTGAGCTCGCCGGGCTGCTGGGCGGGCAGCGCGGGCGCGAATGCCCCCGCAAGTAGAAGCCACGTGAGCGTCTTCATGACAGTTTGGTTCCGTGTCGTGGACATAGCGAGATTCCTATTCCGGCCCTTATGCGGACGGCGAGCGGGAGCGGGCGTAGGGGTTACCAGCCTTCGACCCGAAGCTGCACGTAGTCGTCATCCACGCTTGAGCAGGGACACATCTCCAGTCGATATCGGATCTCTGCCCGCAGGAGTTCCAGGGCACTGGTTCTGCTCAAGCCTCGGGAGCTGACCTCGGGATCCGAGCAAGTCGCAACGTACTCGCCCTCACCGGTTAGTCTCGATTCGCACCTCGAAATCCATAGGCGGATCGTACTCAGGCTGCCCTCGTCTTGCCAGGACCACCCGGCCCTACCTCCACGACCCCCTTCTGACTGCCTGTGCGCCTTCCAGCCGCCGTTTCTGCCCGCGCGAAGCGCTCTTTTCGGCGACTCGCGCCCAACTGGGCGGACTTCCTGGGCGAACTTGGCGTTTAAATCCCGACGCCCCGACTGGCAGAAAGCCCGCTAAGAAATAGCGGGCTTTCGCACCTCCAGGTGTCCGTAACCGCTGGAGTGACGGCGCCGGGCCACTCGAATCACTGCTCGAGCGTAGGTCGAGGGATCGTCCACTCCCCAGAAATGATCTCGGCAGATGGCAGATAGTACCTTGCAGCGAGATCGAACCGACCTGCGGGCACTTCGAGGCAGTTCAGATCCCGGTCGCCACAACTCTCTCTGAAAGTAAACGTGAAGGTCCCGTCTTCGTTCGGGACACCAGTGTTGCCGCTGATGTGGTACCGGTCGTCCTCGTTCGGGTGGAGGTAGCCGCCGCGTTCCGTATCGTAAACGGTCAGCGACCAGAAGGCGTCCACAGGGGGCTCTTCCGTAGTCAGTGTGTACGCGCCTTTCGAACCAGCCATTTCCTCGCCGGCTGCATCGAAGAAGATCGTTTCGTAGGAGCTGTGTGACGGCAGAGGACCTCCCCAGCAACACTTGGTGCCGGCTGCCAAGCGAAGATAGGAAACCTCGCCGGGGACCTGGTCGGGACTCGCGACGAGCAGCCGGATCTCCATGTTGGTGGCCGTGCTGTCCATCAAGCGATTCGCTTCGGCGGCCACGCTCTCCGAGAAGCCGCTCAACAGGTCCAATCCCCGTATCGCTTCGGGACCTGCGCCCTCGATGCGAATGCCGTTGAACACCTCCTGCGCAGCCTCGACATCCACAGGGTCGTTCTTGTCCTTAACTTCGACTCGCACGAGCACGACCGACCATTCGGAGGGCACTTCGATGGCCTCGCCGTCGACTCGCTGAGGCCTCTCACCGTTGTAGAGCGTGTAGGTCCCCGCGGGAAAGATCACGTTCCGATAGTTGGTGTTCCGGTCGTCCATGAGCTGGAAGGAGTTGAACCGCTCACGGCTGGGACTGTCGGAGCTGAGGATCACCGATCCCTGACTCAGGTCGATGAAGGCCATCTTGTAGTAGGTATCGTTGTTCATGCGCACCACGCGATCCTCGCCAGCTTTCACGAGCGCCGGGGTTCCGCCGAGCACCCACGTGTTGAGTGCGCTCGGATCGCCCTGCGTGTAGTCGAGGAGCAGGCGGTGCGTTTCCTGGTACGGATACTTCTCGATGTAGTCGGCCGCCTGTTCGCCAGAGGAGGGTCCCGAGTTGCCGTCGTCGGGTGAGCAACCGCCGATCACGGTGCTCAAGAGGGCCAGAAGAGCTGCCGTTTTGTAACTCATCAAGACTCCATCCGATCTCAAGTGTTATTCGAAGAAGCAATGCAGAACACTAGGATCATAGGGTACAGACCGCACGATCACGGTCCTTCTCAGCTGGTCTCAGCTGCCGAAGAGGTGTCGGAGTAGCCGAAGTGCGGGATGCCTGGAAAGTGTCGCCCGACCGAGAAGTCAAAACCCGATGCCGAAAGCGAGCCCATACACCAGGGTCGCCCCTTTGCCGCTGATGAGGTCGGCGTTGAACTGCGGTACAAGTGAGAACGTCGAAGATAGCGGGAACGAATAGAACGCACCCCGAGCTCCGGCAAGCCACCTCTCATCAGTCGTCGCTGCCCTCGTCACCCGGATAGGCGAACTCGCGGCCGAGCACCTGGCTTGCCTCCTCATAGATCGGCCGGATCACATCGTCCACGTCGAAGCGGTTTTCCGTGATGAAGTCGGTGTAACCGGGCAGGATGCCGCCTGTCCGCTCGTCGGCGAAGCCAACAAGCGCATGTCTCATCTCTCGACTAGACCAAGATAGGGTCGGTCCAGTGTCTGAGGCTAAACCGACGCGAGGAACGCTCGAGCTTGTTCGACCTCCGGCCGGGTCGATTCGTCGACGGTCATCTCGACAAGCTTGCCGTAATATTCCTTGGCCTTTTCCGGGCTGCCGGACAACTCCGCGGCGCGAGCGGCGCCGTACAGACTGTTAAAGCGTCTGGGGGCTTCACGCAGCGACCGCTCGTACTCGACAAGTGCTTCGGCCGGGCGGTTCAACTCCAGCAACATGTCGCCGAGCAGTTCCCGCGGAGGCAGGAGTGCGCCCGGCGTGCGCGGGTGCTTGCCGGCTGCTTCGGCGAGCTTTGCGGCGGACCGAGCGAGATCAACGGCCTCCTCGGTCCGATTTTCCGCATAGGCCACCCACGCGGCCGCGGCAAGCCACATGGATTCGACTTGGCTTGTCCAGTCATAGGGACCGGGAATCGGTGATTCCTCAAGACCGCGTTGAAGCAGGCGAAGCTTCTCCACCTCGGCGCGTGCTTCCTCGATCTGGCCGGTTCGAGCCGCACCCAACGCGCGGGCAAACGGCGTGATCGCACGAACCTCGAGCCGAGGCCAATCCGTCTTCATATCTATTGAGACTGCCGAGAACTCGATTCTGGCCGCCGTCTCCCAATCTCGCCGCTCGAGTGCCCAGCGGGCCGGGATGGCCGCAAGCGGATCGCCAGACCGACCTCTCGTTACTTGAGCGACTTCGTCCACAACAGCCTTTGCACGGGCTTGATCATCAATCTGTAGATAGGCGTATGCCAAGTAGCTTTGCGCATGCAGTTCGGTGTCGGAAACAACGCCCGGCGTGGTCTTCGCGGAGAGCTGTCGTGCGGCGTCTCGCGATTTGATGTTCGTCGCAATCGACTCGTCCCACATACCGAGGCGCGTGAAGATGTGCGAGGGCATATGCAGGGCGTGCGACGATGAAGGGGCGATCCGTGCGTACACCAGCGCAGCCGGCAAGCCTTGGTCGGCGAGCGCCGGATAGTCGAGCGAGTGGATCAGATAGTGGGCAATACCAGGGTGGTCCGGCTGCGAGGGAAACAGCTCGTTCAAGAGGGCGGCGGCTTGCTTCTGATTGCCGAGCGTCGCATCGCTTGGATCAGAGGTGCCGAGCAGGGACAACGCATAAAAGATCGTAGCCTCTGTGTCGTCCGGGAAGTGTTCGGACAGTCCATGCATGGCATCGGACCAGGCCTGTGCCCTCACGCGATGTGGGCGCTCTACGCCGTGACCGTAGAAGGCGCTGGTCGTCTCGATATAGGCTCGTTCGCGATCCGTTGAGGCGCCTACAGTCTCCGCTTTCTCGGCGGCGATGTTACCAGCCGTGAACCGTTCCGCCGTCATCGGCGAGGGCCAGACCGGATGGAGGTAGGTCATGGCTACGCCCCAGTGGGCGATGCCACACGCAGGATCTTGTTCGGCAACGACTTGAAAGTCGGCGCGCGCCTCTGGGTATTCAAAGGAATGAAGAAGCGCTATGCCCCGCGTGAAAACCTCGGCAACATCCTCATTGCACGACGTTGGGAAGTCGATGGCCCCGAGGATCTCCTTCTCGGTGCCTTGGGGCTCGGTCTGGTCGCGGGTGCAAGCGCCAAAAAGCATCAGTGTCGTGACGATCCACGCCAACAGTAGGGGTGCTTTGGTCATGGATGTCTCCGTTGTTACAGATTTTGAGGGCGAGGGAAGCCGAGAAATAGATCAGAAGCGCGCACGATACGTCAACGTACATAGGGCCGAAAGCCCTCCGATGCGAATACCGCCAGCCGCTTTCGAGAGGGCGAAGAATCAGGGCGAACTTAGGTGGCGAGAACAGCGAATCTGCTGCTCGAGGACGAGATCAGGAGCGTGGAGGGGCCGGATGCGAGAGGGGGAGGCCCCGCAGGAGTCACCGTGTCAAACGCCAGCGGGCGTCGTCTGGCGTTGTGCTGCCTCACGGATAAGCTTTGGTAGTCACCCTCACCCGAAACACCGGAGCACAGGAATGACGAGGCGACTGCTGCTCAGCCTGATACCGGCTCTTGGATTGGTGGTATCGGGCTGTGAAGAAGCGGAACCGGAAGTCGACGCCCTCAGGCGACCCAACGTCCTGCTGATCGTCGCGGACGACCTGGGATACTCGGACATCGGAGCTTTCGGAGGGGAGGTCGATACGCCGACGCTCGACGCGTTGGCCACCGAAGGGGTACGACTTTCCAACTTCCACGTTCTCCCGAGCTGCTCCCCCACTCGCTCGGTGCTCCTCTCCGGAGTCGACAACCACCAGGCGGGCCTGGGAACGATGGGAGAGTTCAAGAATCCGGAGATGGAGGGGTATCCGGGCTACGCTGGTTACCTAAACTTCGAGGTTGCTGCTCTACCGGAAGTGCTCCGGGCCAACGGCTACCGTACGTACATGGCGGGTAAGTGGCACCTGGGCTTCGAAGAGGAGACCAGTCCTCATGCCAGGGGCTTCGATGAAACCTTCATCCTCGTTCCAGGTGGGGGCAGCCACTGGAGCGATCGCAGGCCGCTCTCTCCTCCCCAGCCCATGATCTACCGGCGTAACGGTCAGCCCGTGGAAGAACTCCCCGAGGATTTCTATTCGACGACGCATTACACGGACATGCTTCTCGAGTGGCTCCAGGCAGACCGAGCTGAGGACCGGCCCTTCTTCGCCTATCTCTCCTACACCGCACCTCATGACCCGCTGCACGCGCCGAGAGACTATATCGACAAGTACCGGGGGACATACGAAGAGGGCTGGGACGTTCTGCGGCGCCGTAGGCTACAGGCGCTTGTGGATCTCGGAATCATCCCGGAGGGTTCCGAACCGTTCCCCCGCCTACCGAACGTCGAAGCATGGGATCAGTTGTCTCCCGAGAGTCGACAGGAGGCTGCCCGCGACATGGAGGTCTATGCCGCCATGGTGGATTACATGGACGCGCAGATCCAGCGGGTGTTCGATTATCTGAAGGAGATCGGCGAGTACGACAACACACTGGTCATCTTCTTCTCGGACAACGGGGCGAACGGCGCCTACCCCACACTTTATCCCGGCTGGACGGACGACTATGCAGGCTCGTTCGACAATAGCCTGGAGAACCGGGGACTACTCAACTCCTTCATCGAGATGGGACCCGGCTGGGCGCAGGCGAGCATGTCACCGAGCCGGATGTTCAAGGGGTTCCCAGCCGAAGGGGGGATCCGCTCCCCCTTCATCGCCAAGCTGCCCGGCCTGCAGACCAACTCTAGTGCGATCAATCACTCCTTCTTCCACGTCCGAGACATCATGCCGACGATTCTGGATCTGGCGGGCGTCGAGCCGCCGAGTCGGCTCGACGATCACGAGGTGAGGGCGCTGCAGGGTCAGTCCGTGCTCGAGCTGCTCGACGGAAGCGTTGAGGATCCGTACGCGGGAGCCGCTCACGTTGGCTACGAGCTGTTCGGGTTGAAGGCGTTCTTCGACAGTGACTGGAAAATCCTGTGGATGCCACCGCCATTCGGGTCCGGCGAATGGGAGCTGTACAACCTGTCGGTGGACCCGGCAGAGATGAACGACCTTGCCAGCGAGCAACCGGAGCGGCTCGAATCCATGATCGAAATGTGGGAGCGATACAAGCAGGAGAACACGGTGCTCGACATCTCCTCGCTCGACCTCTCAGAAGTCAAGTAACCGCCGCTTGGTATGCTGGGCGAAGAATCAGGGCGAACTTCGGTGGTGAGAACAGCGAATCTGCAGGTCTGAACTTATCTGGATCAGATAAGAAAACCGCGAAAGTGAGCGGAAACAGTCAACTTCGTGGCGAGCGGCTCCTTCTTTTAAGTCCCTCGCGTCTGCCTTTCCGCCACCCCGGCTAACTAGCTGTCAGTAATCTACTTAGAGTAGTGACTCTCGGCGACTCGCGCCCAACTGGGCGAACTTCTGGGCGAGGTCTGCGCGCGATCCGGTAGAATTATAAGGCATAGACTGCACGATCGCGGTTCTTCTCAGGTGGCCTCAGCTGCTTGGCGGGCTACCCCAGGATCTGCAGTACGGGACGCTGGTGAACCGGCCGTCCCCGACCAAGCAGCAAGATTACACGTCACATCCAGTCGCGATGCACGGACAGGGCGATCAGCCAGATCGATGCGTAGTACGTGCTGAGAACCAAGAAATCAGCCAATCGGAACTTTGCCCGGAAGCGATTGAGCGCGAGTGTGGAGTCGGAATACAGGAAGAAAACCGATCCCAAGGCAGCCAGTGCCGCACTCGTCGAGCCCTGCAGATGCCACCGCTCCAGGGCAAACCAGGCCATCGCTGCAATCACAGTGATGTAGACGACCACGGGGATCTTCATGCGGCCGAGGTGCGGGGCTAGCGCAGAGTACATGCCTATGCCCGCGGCGATAGGAATAAGCAACCACCACGAAAGGCCAGTGGCTTGAAGCGCGAATGCCACGATGAGCACCACATGTGCGACTAGGAAGCTCAGCAGCCCATTGATGAAACGATCCTTCGGAAGCATCAGGAAGATGTCTCCCGCGAGCGAGAAGACGATCGACAGAGCAACTAGCCGCCCATATGTCGTAGCAAACGCCCCTGCAGCTACGGCCACGCCAAGTAATAGCATCGTTGTGAGTGGCTTAAAAACATAGATGAGTATCTTGGAGTCAGAGTACTTCCCGCGCATGCAGAGAGCGCCCGACACGAATGCGGCGACCGACAGACCTGGGACTAGCAATCGACCCTTTTCCCGGGTGCAGAGGGACAGGACGACAACCGTTCTTCGAGTAGATACACGGAGGCCATCGCGACCTCCACCAAGAAGCTCTCGCGATGAAACGGGAGCCTCGCCCGACAGGGCGAACTTCCTGGGCGAGGTCTGCGCGCGATCTGGGTAGGATAATAAGGTATAGACCACGCGATCGTGGTCCTTCTCAGGTGGTCTCAGCTGCTTGGCGGGCTACCCCAGGATCTCAAGCGCGGGCTGCAGGCGGAGCGCGTCGTTCGCCCTCTGAGTTCGCCCACCCGATGAAAGGCCCCCGCTGCGAGAGCAGGCTCCTTGCGTTCGGTGCGGGCTCCTAGTTGGGGCCGGCTAACTGAACGTGGCCTCCAATCAGCGAGCGACTTTGGCTGATTTCGGAGGCTTCCAAGACATCCGCAGACGACGGTTGCTTGCAGCGCAGTCGCGGAGGTAGAGGTTGATCAATGTCTGGTAGGGAATACCACTCTCCTCTGACAACTGCTTGAAGTAAGCAATCGTTACCTCGTCGAGCCGGATCGTGACCCGCTTCTTCAAGCGCTTTGCGTACGGGTTCTGTCGCGCCTTCGAGAAATCGTAGTCCTCTCTCATGGTGTCCATCTCCGTGCGTACTCGTTACGCTCCTTCCGATTGGCCTTTCGCGCCGAGATCAACCGGATGACACTCTCGGCTTCCCGGTAGCAATGACAGACGACCAGCGTCCGCAGGTTCGCACTCAAACCTAGAAGAATGAAACGCTCTTCGTCGTCGGAATGGTCGGGATCCTCAATCAGCAGGGCATGCTCATCAGAGAACACCGTAGACGCCTCGTCGAAGCTGACACCGTGTTTCCGCTCATTGGCAGTGTTCTTCTTCGGATCCCATTCAAACCGAAGCTCGCTCATACCACTAGTGTACATACATTGTACACTGACAGCAAGAGGTGTGTCACCGTACGTCGAGCTGCGACGCTGGCCCCGAACTGCTTCGACGGATTCCTGGCTGATCGGGTGTTCCACGCCGACCCTCATGAGGATCGGCAGCACCGCTTCGGGCTCCGTGCCGTAGGCGAAGCTGCGGAACTGAGCAATCTCCTTGGGTTACGCACGTCGGTGTGGGGAGAGCGGCCGTGGAGCCACAACGAGATGAGTTGCTCATCGCTCTCTGCTTGGGCGCCCGGAGCGACGTAAGCAGTGGGAGCCGGGGCGATCCGTATGCTCGTCATGGCCGATCGCAAGCAGGATATTTCCGTAAGCGCTCGGGTGCCTTAGGCGCTCCAGGATGTGGGTTTATCGGGAGGCTGTGGAGAAATGGGTGGTCAAGCGGTATCGGCTGGCGGACCGAGGGGAATCACGAACGTGATCCGCAAGCATCTGGGGCTGATGGCCGTCGGGATCTCGCTGCTTCCGGCCTGCGAGGCGAGTGAGTTCCTCGCCCCCGACGATACCCCCAACGACGAGATCACGGAACCCGGGGTCCTTGCGTCCGGGTACGGGATTCCCGACGCGATCGCGGTCATCGGCGAGGAGGAGCTCCTCTTCGCCGAGCGAAGTGGGGCGCTCCATCACTACGTGGGCGGCGAAGTGACCCAGGTCGCGGGCGTCCCGGAGTCGAGGACCGTCGACGCGGGCAGGTTCGGCGGCCTGCTGGACGTCAGCCTTCATCCCGATTTCGAGGACAACCGGCTGGTCTACGTCGCCTACGACGACGCTGCCTTCGGACTGGCGGTCGCGCGCTTCGAGCTCCGCGACGACCGAGCCCGGAACCTGGAAGTGATCTACGAGTCGGACGATTTCTCGATCGGCTCGAGGATTGCCTGGGAGGACGCGTCCCACCTCTTCCTGTCGTTCGGCGTCGGAGGCAGTCCCTACCCTGTCCCGGGCCCCCAGGATCTCGGCTCCGACCTCGGGAAGATCCACCGACTCACGGCCGATGGGCAAATCCCGCCGGACAATCCGCTGCTCCCCGGGGCATCCGAACCCTCGACCATCTGGTCGTACGGTCATCGAAACCCCCAGGGGCTCCACTACGACGCCGCGCAGCGGACGCTGTACGAGAACGAGCACGGTCCCATGGGCGGCGACGAGCTGAACATCATCACCGCGGGGGGCAACTACGGATGGCCGCTGTTCTCCTACGGGCTCAACTACGACGGAACGCCCGTATCCGACATGACGGAAGAGGAAGCCGCCGCCGTCTCGATCCTTCCAGCCAAGTTCTGGGGTCCGGACTTCCGCGTCGCGCCGTCGGGTCTGCTCCTCATCGAGGACAGCACAATCCCGTCCTGGAACGGTTCGTTCTTGCTGGGTGCCCTCAACCCCCAGCACCTGCTCCGCTACGATCCGGCCACCGACGAGACGGAGATCGTGCTCACGAGTGTCGGGAGGGTCCGCGATGTTGCGCAGCTTCCAAGCGGCAAGCTGCTGATCTCGGTGGATGCCGGGAGCCCGACTCCTTCCAAGTCGGGACGGATCATCCAGCTGTCTCCCGGGGGAGACCTTCCCTGAGGGAGCCCCGCCCTGAGGGAGACAGGTAGCGCCAGTCTCCATCTACATACGAGGACGTGCGGAGGCACGAGGGTATTCGCCCGGGGCTACTACTTGGAACTTGCGGCTGCGCTCCAGCCACCGTGGCGCCGAAGACGCGGGATGAACATCGGGACCTGCGTCCGGTACTCGGCGTAGGCGGACCCGAACCGCCGCGCCAATTCCGGCTCCTCAACCCGCTTCAACTCGGCCAGATGCACCAGCACGTATGCCGGCGTCCAGATCAACGCGATGCCAGCGGAATGCAGGAGCAGTCCCAGACCAAAGAGCGCCCCGAAGACACCGGTGAGCATTGGATTCCGGACCCACGCGTAGGGTCCACTCACGATCAGTTCTTCAGGAGGATTCAGCGGTACGGGCGTTCCGCGCGCCTTCAAGAAGCGAGCGACGCACCACCCACACAGCAGAGCGCCGGCTGTCAGGAACGGAACGCCGACGGCAACGCCGACGATGCCTGGCAAGAGGGCAGGTAGTCCGATCCACCGATCCGTGTACAGACCGCCCAAGATCACCACGGTGAGCGTGCCTCCGAAGATCAGGAGCCCGAGCGGCGTCAGGAGTTCTCGCCGGCGCTTCGGGCCGGTCGCCACGGAATGGAAGTAATCTGCGAGACCCACTCTACTTCCCTGTCAATTAAGTCGCTCGCACCGTCTCGTCGAAATCGCTCAGCAACGCGCGGCTTCACGCCGCATAGTATCCGTTCTTCATCTCGCTGCTTTCGCCCCGAGGCTGTGCCCTGAACCGATCCGAGCGGAGACTGTTTGTGGCTCCTTAGATCCGCTTGCAGCACAGCGAGGCCGCCTTGCCCTTGATAAACTGAGAGATCCGCACCGCCTCTTGGATCTCCTCGTCCGTCGCCCCCGCTGCCCGGGCGTTGGCCTGGTGTCGCTCCAAGCTCCTCTCACAGTTCACGGCAAACGCGCACGCGGCGGCCGTGAGCTCTTCGATTCTCGTGCCGGGGGGTGCAGCCTTTTCCCCGCCCTCTTCGTCCTCCCCGGTGACTAGCTGTGCCAGCTTACGACCGAGCACCTTTAGCCCGTGCTCCTTCATGATCTCTTGGGCACGCTCCCGAACGTCGAGAGCGATGTTCATCGAGTCGACAATCTCGTCTTCCGCCACCCCTTGGAATCGCGCCTCCTTGACGTGAACCTCGAAGCAGCGCTTGCACCCCGCCGCCACGGACACACCGACGGAGATGTACTCTTTGTCCTGGCGGTTCAGTGTCATGACTCGGGAAGCTGGTTTGCCCGTCGGCGGCCGCGCGGGGACGGGGCCGAGCCGGTCGGCGCGGCTTCGGACGTTGGGTTGTCCCCAGCCGCCGTCCGAGCAGGCGGCTCGTACCACCGGTTTTGGGGGACGATCTTGGGCTCCTCGGGATCCGTCACGTAGGCCGGGGTCATGATCTGCACCCCGTGCTCGTTGAACACGTCCTGAATGTTTCGGTGCAATTCAGAGTACAGCGGATACATCCGTTCGGGATCCTCACAGTACGCGTTCAGCTCGTACGTCACGCGGAAGTCCTCCAGCGCCCTTTGCAGCACGAACGGCGGGGGCTCCTTGAGAAGGCTCTTGGTTCGACCCGCCGCCGGGTCAGCAACGAGCCCGCTGCGAGAGCGGGCTCGTTGCGCGGTTGCTTCCTCGTTCCTATGGCACCAGGCTGGCGCTTCATTGACCTCGCTGCGGCATCGGCGGTGGGGTATAGCCTTCCCACTTGCCACCCAAGATGGCCTCAGACGGGGATTTTGTGTCTGTGCGAGGCGCTTTGACGTAGGCCGGCGTAACGTCGGGCGGTAGCGCGTACTCATCGACCGTGGCCATGCGCACGACCATATCGTCCTTGGTGACATTGATCACCATCAGGTCGCGCGCGATGGTCAGCGGACCGTCGTAGACCTTGCGGACTTCAGTCATGATCGCCGCGTTGTTCTCCGGCGATTGCACCGAGTGATAACCCACCGCCATTCGCGGTTTGAGCGTGGCCATGACCTTTCCAAAGGCCTGGGGCTCGCTGTGTATTCTCGTCGACACGTACGTCGCCTGGGCCAGATCCCAACCGAAGTACGCAGCCAGTGCCTTGGGCGGCAGGAAACACTCGTGCGAGGCCACGTCCGCACCGGCGGCGAACTCCATATACCACTTGTTGGGATAGGTATCGCCACCGAACACGTACTTGAGCCCGTTCCATTCGAGGCTGAAGCTCACCGCGCCGTCCAGGCTGTGAATGGCCGGCCAGGACCGGATCGTCACACCATTCTCCTGGTAGACCACCTCGTTTTCCTGCTTGTAGTCGAACTCGTGCACCACGATACGTCCACCCTGATCAGGCAGTGCGCCGGTGCGGGTGGCAATGTCCCAGGCGTAGCCTGTCTGCATGCTCTCGATGAACGCCTTGGACCCCAGTTCCGGGCTGGAACCGCTGGGCCCGTAGAAGTGGATCGGCGTATAGCGGCCGGACAGCCAGCTACCGATATGCAGCCCCATGAAGTCGCCCACGTGGTCTACGTGAAGGTGGCTGGCAAATACCTTGTCGATCTTCGAGAAGTCGGGCCGCAGGGAGAACAAGTTCCCCATCGCGCCCATACCGATATCGAACAGGAACTTCTCCCCGTTGCCCAGCTCCACGAAATACGAGATCGATACGGCCCGCTTGGTCTGATTCGGCATGCCCGTGCCGAGCGCCGTGATCCGCATTTCATCGGCGCCAAGCAGCTCAGTATTGGGGAAATAGCTGGCCGGGTACTGGCCATCGACGATCGCCGCGGGCGTGCGCCCGCGCGGCGTATTGTCCTGGGCCCCAGCCTCCTGGGCCGCAGCCGCCGAAGCGTACCCACCTTCCTTGGCCTGGGCTCGATGATCCAGATCACGCATGATAACGATTCCAACGGCCACGCCCGTGACCAACAGAAGAGCCGGGGCGGTTTTCATCATCCGTGACATGGCTGGTTCCTTTTCTCCTGATGGCTGCGACGATGGTGGGTGCGCCGGCCGTCCGCCGGATATGACAACACGGACGGCGGCTTTCCCGTTATCTAAGGCGTATACCAGATCGGACTTGTGTAGGCCCGCTCCTGGGTGATCATGGGTACTTCGTCGGGCATGGTAACGCCGTAGCGCTTCGCCTCGTAGGCCGTCCATCTCGGGGTGGGGATCTCGATCACCCGGGCGTAGTACGCCGCCCTTACCGAGCGGTCGAAATCCGGGTCGGTCCAGACGCCGATCAGCTCCGCCGCGCCAATGGTGTTGGTCCACGTCGCGTTCGCCACGTCCACCGTGTTGCCCACCGGAGGCAGCACCCCATCGGCGCCCGGACTCCGATCGCCCGACCAGACCACATCGTACACCTTCTCCATCCGCTCCCCATCCTCCAGCCATGTCTTCACGATCTGAATCCGATCCAGATTGCCCGACAGCATGTCCCTGAGGGCCGCCACCAGGAAAGTCGGGGACTTGCCGGCGGGGGCGGCGCTAAGATCGCCGCCCATCGGAACGCCCCTGGCGTACCCGGCATTGGCCGGAAGTCGGCTCTTCGCATCGCCTTGAGTGAAATCCCAGCCACCGAAGAAGCGCACCAGCATCCGGGGACCGGTCGTGGCGTAGGTCTCCTTGCGCATCATGGCGTCGAACAGCGCCTCGCGCGTGTTCTCGCTGGCCCACACGGCGGCGTAGCCCGACCCCACCATCGACCAGCCGGCATACTCGAGGTCGCCCACCTTGGCCATGGGGTGTTCCCACCGGTTGGGTCCCGGCTCCGAGCCCGAGTGCTTGCCGAAGAAGTTCTCCTCTTCGGCCGTGGCCAGCGCCGTGTGGGTGTCGGTCGAGCCGATCATCCCGAACTTGTAGGGATTCGTGCCGACCCTTTGTTCGATCTCCAACCCGACGCCGAGACCGGACCGGGCATACTCGTATTCGAGCATCCAGTCCTCTTTGAGCGCCGAGAGATCGAGGTTGCCCTGATCCCAGGTCTCGTAGTCGGCGAACTCGTCGTCCGGCGAGAGGAAGGGGTGGGTCTCGCCGTCACCCTTGATCTGGGTGGCCTCGTACAACGGCTCCCATTTGGCCCGCGTCTCCGCGTACCGAGCGTCCACCGACCGACCCGAAAAGGTCTCGTCGAGCGGGAACATGATGCCGTTGCTGAGGTTGCCGTTGTGGGCGATCGCCAGCAGCCGGCCCCCGGTCTTGTCCTCGTACTGCGCCATCCACTCCCACAGGTCGACCGGGTCGTCGCTTCCCTCGGGCGTCAGCGTCGTGTAGGGCGTCATCACCCCGGCTTTGGCCTCGTCGTCGCGATAGATGACGACGCGGTGGAGGTTGTAGCCGCCGGTCGTCGACGTCCACTCGTAGCCGATGAAGGCGGTGAAATTCCCGGGGTCGTTGTACTCTTCGGCCGCCTCGATCGTCTCGTCCCAGGCAGACCGGTAAGCCGGGTTGCCGGGACGCGACTCGAGCGCCGGCGGGAAGGTCCCCTGGGTGAAGCCGGTGATGACCTCGACCGCCACCTGCACGCCATCCTGGCCACCCCGCCGGATCATCTCGTACCAACGCTTCCCCGTCGGGTCCGCCAGAAAGTCGGGGTCGCCCTCATAGAGACGAGGGAAGAAGCCCATGTTGTCCGAGTGATCGGCCACCACGATGAAGTCGAGCGGACGGGAGAGCTTGACCGGAAGCCCGGTCGACGACACCACTTCTTCCCCGCGACCGAAACGGTACGCGTCCTTCGGGAGAAGCCGCGCCCCGAAAGCGCCCGCATCCATCGACATGGCCGTATGGACGTGGGTGTCACCCCAGAACACCTGGGTCGGGAAGTTGCGCCCGGCATAGGGCGAAAAGGGCGTCTGCTCCGGGAAGGCGCCCTCCAGGCTCTCGCTGGGCGGGACGGGATCCTGGGCTGCCAACGGGGCGGCCGCAGTGGTCATGGCGATCAGTGAGAAGAACAGGGCACTTAGGGTACGCATGTCGGCAATCCTCATGGTTGCTGGTGGGGCTGCGGGCATCTGATACTAACAGGCCACTGGGCCACCGGGCCATCGGCCCGGTCGGCCGCCGAGCTGACGTGCGGCTCGCTGGCCTCCGAACTCACTTCCCTACGTCGAACCGGTAGAGCAGGTCGACCGTCTGTCTCGTCCCCGTCTCGGCCTGGAGCCGGAAGCCCTTGTACAACGTGTAGCGGACGCGAAGCACGTTGACGTTCTCGAACAGTCCGGTGACGTAGGCGACGAAAAGCCTGGGGGAAACGTACTTCCCGGCGATGAACGTCGCGTCTTCCCGTCTCTGGCCGGCATCGATCCTCGTCTCGTCGAGGCCGATGGCCATGCCGGCAGCCTGGGTGAGGACGTTGCTGCCCATAAGGGCTCCTCCGCCCTCTGCCTGGGCTTGCTGGGCGTTGGCTCTATTGAGCTGGGTGCTGCCTCTGTCCAGCGGCTGACCGGAGAACATGTACGAAATCGCTTCCTGGTCGCTCAGCTGGGGCTCCGAGAAGATCTCGAGGCGGGGCGAGTCGGCCGGGCCATCGATCGCGAATCCGGCCCGGGTGCCGTCGTCAGCTTGTCGATACGCCGTGATCTGCAGTCTGGGCTCATCGAGCGGCCCGTTGAAGATCAACTCGCCCGGGTCGACGACCAGGTTCAGGCCGAAGCCTCGAAACCGCCCGTCGCGCAGGCTCAGAATCCCATCAGCGCGAGTCGGCGTCCCCGGCTGGTTCGTCACCTGAAGCGATCCGTCGATCATCGTCGTCAGCCCCAACCCTCGAAAGGACACCTCGTCGCCGAGGGACAGCGTGACGTCGGTGGTGGTCTCGACGATGGTGGGCTCCGTGATCTCGGGCTCGGCCTCCACCCCGACCAATACGACGTCATCCGAAACGCCTACTCCGGATGCGGGAACCTCGAGAAGCTCGATGCGAGCGCTGGGAACCACCACCTCGCCCGACAGATCGATGCGGGTTCCCCTGGCCTCCAGCTGGAGGTCCGGAGCGATCTCCAGCTTGAGTTCGTCCCGGGCGATGGCAAGGAAGTGGTCTCCCCGCAGCTGTAGAGAGGTCGACTCTCCCCACACCTTCTCGCCGCTGAGCGTGAGGTGGCCCTCCCCGGAGGAGACCCGGCCGTCGATCAGCAGCCGCTCTTCATCCGCATCGATGGATAGGTCCAGATCCTCCAGCGCGATTCCGAGGAGCTGGAGGTCCGCGCGCCCCTGCGCTCGCGCCGTGCCGAGCGCCTCGAAGTCACCCGAGTTCCGGTTCAGCGAGAAGTCCAGATCCGCGCTTCCGGTGGCCTCGACGAAGCCGTGCGTCAACGGCGTCAGCGTCGCGAGGTCGAAAGACCCCCTGACGTCGGCCTC